>Ga0302320_10028663_pt1 | contig 10676 bp, 9 predicted proteins | sample Bog_T0_3_FD_202130 | JGI IMG/M metagenome (GOLD analysis project Ga0302320, IMG submission 202130) | Peat permafrost microbial communities from Stordalen Mire near Abisko, Sweden - Bog_T0_3 | ecosystem: Environmental > Terrestrial > Soil > Wetlands > Peat | place: Sweden: Abisko, Stordalen Mire... | reverse complement strand
CAATAATTACAACGAAGATTCGTATCTAGTAGAATTGTTCAAAAGCCAAAAAAAGGCTTCTCAAAGATATTTTTCCACGCTCCAAACTCAGCCCCCCGATGGTCATACGATTCAAGGCCAAACTCAAGGCCTAATTCAAGTAAAAAATATTTGATGAGTGAAGTTGCGATTATTCAAGATTCAAAAGCCAATTCAATCTCTATTCAAGTTCCAATTCAAAACACCATTCCAGGTCCGTCTCATTCAAGGTCCAATTCATAATTCAATTCAAAGGTCAATCAACGCTCAAAACGCATTCAAAGCTTATTCCAAGCATCATTCAACGCCCCATTCAGGGCCTGAATCAAAGCCTCATTCAAAGACCCATTAAAGGCTATAATCAAAACCCCAATCATTTACCACAACAGGCCCAATCCAAAAAAAAAGGCTGAATTCAAGTTCCAAATCAAGGCACAATTCAAGACCCAATTCAAAGCCTCAGACCGAAAACCCATCGAAATTACAGAAAGACAATAAAAGGAGAAATTGGGAAAATCACCGAAAAGAGCAGAAAAAACACTTAATCAAAATATTTAAGGGAACTCTAATTTGAAATTGGATTGTTTTTTTCATGAAGCCTCATTCAAGGACCCATTGAAAACCATAATCAAGGTGGCCCAATTCAAAAAAAAAAACGCCAAATTAAAGGTGCAATTCAAGGCGAGATTCAAGGCCAATTTTAAGCCTGAAACCGAAGATCCACGGAGCGGACTATAAAAAGGTCGGAAAAATCACCATAAGAAAATGGCCAAATCAGAACAAGCTTTAATCAAAACATTTGAGGGCCACTCCCATTTGGTGAAATCAGTCTTTTTTTCTTATGATGCTAAATTTTTTGCGCACTTCGGTTGATATCGACTTAAATGTTTCGAGAATGTCATTCAAAACAGATTGGTAGGTGAAGGAAATGATGACTCTTTAGTTAGAAAAGCTAACACTTTGGAAAGTCATGAATCTTCCTATTCAAGAAAATGGGAGAAAATCTTCAAAAAACTGGGTATTGATAGCAAAGCCGTTGCTGGGGGCCTTGCTTCAGTTGAATATAAACTTTTTGCACATTCAAGTGGTTTATAACTGGTGTTGAGAGATATGCAGCCACTTTAATCGATGAGGCAGTCGCTCAAGGAAAATAATTTGGACTTCACAATGATAGGGATACTCTCAAAAAACATCAAGCTGTAGTCATTGGTCTTCAATTGGTCCAGATTTTGAAGAAGCTCAATTGGAACAGTGGAAAAGTGTTGGTCTACAACTTCGAAGAATGGACTGATGGAGCTATATGGCTATTGAATCATGCCACCACTCATTCGACAGAAGACCATCCATACACCATAACAAGAATTAGAATCAAAAAATTGGAAAAAATAAGAATATTTTTTATTTTTTTCATTGCTAGTCTTTGTTTTTTAATTTTAAGAAACTACAATTTTGAAAAAAAAAGCAAGGAAGTTTTTTCTATGAAAAAAAAATAGCAAAATTCCGATGTTTTAAATAGGTTTTTTGCAAAATGGATTATTTCAACCTAAAACCTGATGAAAAAAAAATAGCAAAATTCCGATGTTTTAAATAGGTTTTTTGCAAAATGGATTCTTTCAACCTAAAACCTGTAAAGAAGTCAAAAATGTGCTGATCTCATTTTCTGAATTCATTTTCTTATCTGGATTTTTCATGTGTTTTTTTATGCAAATGAAAATGAAAAAAACAAACTGAGTGCATATTTTTAATATTTGAGAATGAGAGCATTTGTTTTTCCGCTAATAAAAATTTAAATTAAGCATTCTCAACTATTTTTAATTTCGTTTTCTGAGAACAAAACAAATTTTTAATTTTGCTATTTTTTTCCCAATCCAACGAATTCAAACCCCCAATAAAATTTATCAAATTTCCCGCTCTTTAAATTCTGGCCGATCTTCAAATTTTATAAACAAAATTTGAAAAAACACAAAAAACTTCAGCTGCATGGAAACTAAAGACACAATCAAATACCCAACCCCAGCCAAAGTGAAGTCTTCTTCCGAGATTTCAGCCAAAAAAGCCAAGGAACTCAAAGAAGAACCACTCCTCATGGAGAATCCCAATCGTTTCGTCATCTTTCCTATCAAATACAACGACATCTGGGAGTTCTACAAGAAGGCCATGGCCAGTTTCTGGACCCCAGAGGAAATCGACCTGGTGCAAGACATCAAGGATTGGGAATTCAAGCTAAATGATGATGAACGTCATTTCATCAAATATGTGTTGGCCTTTTTTGCCGCCAGTGATGGGATCGTCTTAGAGAATCTGGCTCAACAATTCTTCAGCGAGGTCCAGATCCCAGAAGCCAGATGTTTCTATGGTTTCCAGCTTGCAATTGAGAACATCCATTCAGAAACCTATTCTCTGCTCATTGACACATATATCAAGGAAACCAACGAGAAGGACTTCCTATTCAAAGCAATACAAAACATAGAGATCATCAATAAAAAAGCCGCTTGGGCAATCAAATGGATCAATAACACTGATAGTTTTGTGGAAAGACTGGTGGCCTTCGCAATTGTTGAGGGGATTTTCTTCAGTGGGAGCTTCTGTGCGATCTTCTGGATCAAAAAGAGAAGCCTAATGCCTGGCTTGACATTTTCAAACGAGCTTATCTCAAGAGATGAGGGGTTGCATACAGATTTTGCATGCTTATTATATAAACATGTGGTCAATAAACTCCCGAAAGAAAGAGTCTATGAAATCATGGATGAAGCCACTGCTATTGAACATGAGTTCTTCACTGAAGCTTTGCCTGTGGAGTTGATTGGGATGAATAGCAAGGTAAATGAATACTTTCTTAATAATGTTTTCTTAGAAGTTTTTATATAAAATAGCTCATGAATCAATACATTGATTTCTGCGCAGATAGATTGATTTATGCTCTTGGGTACCCGAAGAAATATAATGTTGGAAACCCATTTGACTTCATGGAGATGATTTCTTTACAAGGAAAGACCAACTTTTTCGAAAAGAGGGTTGGCGAGTATCAGAAGGCTGGAGTCATGGTTAAGGATAAAAAGGATCAAGAGTTCAAGACTGATGTAGACTTTTAAAGGTGAAAGGGTTAGGTTATTAATTTAAAACACTTATTTGAATTCTTTCATTAAAAATTTTAAAAAAAAAAAGATTTTTGTTGAGTTTTTTTTTTATTTTTCATGAAAAAATTAATAAAATTATTTGAAAAAGTAATTTTTTTCATTTTTCATTTTTTCTGCCTTTCTTAAAAATTTGTTCCAAACTAAAAAATTAAATAGTTATTAATTTTATAGAAAAATCGAAAAAATATTACTCTGAAATTGCAATAAGGACATTATTTGTATTTTGAGTTTCTTGGCTTGGAGTCTTTTTTTCATAGTTTTTTGCGAAAATTGCTGATAAATGCTTATCATCTTGCACCCCCCGACTTAAAACAGCCACTTTATCCAAAGTTTCTGTTTTTTCATCATCCATGATTTCAAAATACTAAAATAATTAACCAAATACACCCGAAAATTTATCCATACCTTTGAAGTCAAATAAGGATCATAATTTAAATTCATATTCTTCTTGTTTGTTTTTATAAAATTAAGAAAATTTCATAAATTCAAGATATTTTTATTACGAAAGATGAATAATTATTGGTCTTATTATCTTTCAAAGGCCCTCCTTCAGAGTTTTTCAAAAGCTTTTCCTTGATTTTATCCTTTAGTGAAAAGCTGAGAAAATATTGGAAAATGAATAAATTTTTACTTGGATAAGCCTTTCACCACAGTCGACTCTTTATTTTTCAGCTTGCTGATTTGCTTATTTCGGAATTTATGAAGATCTGAGCTTTTCATTTTCTCCTTTTCTTGTTTTTTTTCATTTTTTCCATTTTTTTTCATTTGAAAAATTTATTAAAATTTTTGATTTTTGCAAAAAAACTTGACTTTTTTCATGAAAAAAACTAAAAATTTTGAATTGCATTTCCAATTTTTTTTTTTTTCTTATTAAAGGAAATAAGTAACCCGTGTTTTTTTTCCTCATCCTTGACTTTATTTATCATCTTCCAACGCCCCCAAAATCATCCTATTTATTCCATTATTATTATTTTTCTTTTCATCGTCCATAATTTTTTTATTCAAATCTGCCCTGCATATTGGGCATAAACAGCTAATATCCAGCCATTTTTCCACACATCCTTCATGGAAATAATGTTTCCTATTACATGGCAACACTATGACCTTATCTTTTTTCACGAAGCTCCCCCTACAAATCACACAATCATCATGATCAGTGAATTCCACAGAAGTGAACTCTTTTCGCTCCAACTTCTTCACAAAATCCTTTTCTATAGATTTTATAGGTTTTGGGCCACAAAACAATGAGGAAATCAAAAGACACGGGATGCAAAAACAAATAGATATCAAGAGAAACAAAGGCATGAAAATATAAAGCAAAGAAATCACTAGAAGAATCAAAGAAAATGATTGCATGTTCGGACATATCATCGCACAATTTGAATTCCTCATCGTCAATAAAAAACACCCCCAAAGAAATAACATCAAATAAAAAAATTGGTTCATATGTCTCAAATATGTCATAAATATAAACCCCTTTTCAGCCTCATGATTCAATCGCAAATGAAAATTATAGTTATCTAGATTGTTCAAAAATTGAATCAAGTCACTCGCCTCAAAACTCCCTGATAAAAATGATTCATCCATTGAAAAGATGTTATTACCGAAGGTAAAGTCCGAATTATTCAGAAACTCGTTCTGGAGTTTCTTAGTATGCAACCAACTATTCACATAAAATGCCAACATCAGATAAAAAAGCAAAATTCCTTCATTTGCCATCACTAAAATCAACCATATGTCCAATGGCTCGGAACAAAATGAATCCTCTCGCAGATAAATTATCAAACAACAAGTGATTTTTATCAGGGAATAGAGGAAAAGCAACACGTTGCCAGCAGTCATTTTGGCATAATCAGAGAATCGAGGGGGATTTTCAAGATTGTCGGGGGGAGGGTTGAAATTGATGGGCTCGTTATCGATGCGAAGCTCGGGGAGGTCCTCGTTTCCGAGGAGAATCTCGCTTTCAGCCAGGTTCAGATTGTCCATTCAGGTATAGTAGGTATAGAGAGAAATTAAACTTCGTTTAATAAAAATTTACATGAAATGAGTTTTTTAGGAATAAAAAGAGATTTGTATTTTTTTTAATTATATTATTTTATTTGATGTTATGAAATGCATGTTTTTTTTATTTCAACTATTTTATCCTGAGAACATAAAAGTGAAAATGGTTTTTATATTGATTTGAAATATTTATAACTCCTTCTTTACTTAATATTTAATTTTGGGATTAAAATCGTTTATTTAGTTTTATTTTATTCCAATTCTACCATCTTAAACTTGATCCTCCTTCTTCTCTTCTTCGTCCACAATCGTCTTTCCTTCGTTTTCTTCTTCGGAGTCCTATATCTACAGAATGTTTCGTTTTTTGGCTGAACTTAAAGAACTCTTCTCGCTTTCTTCGTTTTATGTGTCTAAACTAAATAATAAATCAGCTAAATTTATATTAAATTCTATTACCTGGTGTCCAGATTCAAATTCAACACCCTAATAACATCTGCTTCTTGAATTATCTCAGAACTTTGCACATCAACCCATGCTTCCCCACCAGCAACAACAATCCTCCTTTGAAAAACTACATTGGAACTCAATACATTCTTTCTTAAAGAGGAAAAGCTGAGATCTCCCTCCTCATTATAAGCTCTTTCAACAAATTCTGGTTTTTTTTCTTCGAAAAATCTAACTAAAGCTTCCAAAATTTTAGAACCTCTTATAACATTTCTTTCGTAATCTCTTTCAACATCTTGATCAGGTTCCTTTTTGAGATTCAAACGGAGAGTAAATCGCATGGAATCCAATTCGATCCCATTGCATGTTGATAAACAAAAATCGTCTTCTTTAAAAGTGGGGTTCATATAATTGGTAGGAATATTCAAAATCATATTAAGAAATATTGTTTTGAAAAATTTGAATTTAGTTTTTTAGCATAAGTCCACCAAAATAAAACAAATCTGGATAATGGGACTAAAATGGAATTTAAAATTTAATTAGAAAGAAATTTAAGGAGCTGATTATAAAGGAGTTTTGAAATAAAAAGTTTTAATGAGTGAAAAAAGAAGGAATTTTAATTAAAAAAATGGAAGACGAGAAATATTATGAGGTTTTCAAAGTTTTCTAATTTTTTTTATTATTTAAAAGAAAAAAAAAATTTGATTAAAAAACGAGAATTCAGAAAGAAAGAAAAAAATGAGAAAAAATTCACAAAGTTCGTTGTTTTTTTAATATTCCTTCTAGAAACGAAGTAAAAATTCCTAAAAACCCAAATAAAAAAAATCAAAAAAATGATTTCTCAAACACTTCTTTTCTAATTTGTCCTCTCATAAAACTTTCTAAAAATAACCGCTCTCAATAAAATTAAATATAAAAACCCCCATCTGCTAATATCTTCCGTATTTTCAAATAAAAATTATAATAATCGCAAAACCCAATGCAGACTTCATTCCAATCCTCTTCCTATAGCGGGGGCGAGTTGCGTTCCTCTGGTCAAGGCCAACGTGTGGCCTTTGGCGGGCTGACTGATTTGGAAGGTGCCAAAGCTATTGCCCGTCGTCTTTTCGACACCTATGATAGAGACCGTGATGGCAACATCAACAATGTGGAAGTCGTTCCAATGATCGTTGATTCCTATAGAGCCTTCAACAGGAATTTCACTCCCTCGAAAGGTGACATCGATGCCTATTTCAAGGTTCTGGATAGAAATAAGGATGGCAGAGTCAATTTGCCAGACATTGAAACTTTATGCATAAAGTATCTAGTGGCAGGACAAATGGAGACTATGGAAGTGAGAAAGGAAGTGGTGAAACGATCAGCTCCAAAATACACCAAGGAGGCCTTGCAACGATTGGAGGTGGCCAGAAGATTGTTTAAGATGTTCGACACCAGCGGGGATGGAAATTTGGGAAAAGATGAGGTCAGATTGTTGCTGATTGAGACGTATAAACAAATGGGGATGAGTGATTTCAACCCAACTACCGAAGATGTCGACTCGTTCATGGAGTTGGTTGATAGCAATGCTGATGGACAGATCACTTTGGAAGATTATGAAAATTATATCATCAGAAGCCTCAAGGAAGCTGGAATCAAGATCGAAGAGGAAGGCATGAAACTTTAAAGGATGGATTCAAGAACATTTTTTGATAGTTTGATAGGTAAAATTTAAACGAAAAATATGAACTCTTGATTTTGAATTTTTTCAAGAAAGTTTTTTCTATTTTTTTTTTAAAATTTAGATTTTTTATATTTTGAGGAGTTTAAATTTGTTTCCCTATTTTTTAACTAAATTCAAACGTTTAATCTAATTCTTTAGAAAATCTGACAATATTCTATAAAAAACTTTTCTGCCAATCATTTAAATGTCTCAAAATTCCAAATTCAAAACTAAACTATGTCTTTTTTATAGAAATGAAAAAATTTCAATAAAAAGTTTTTCCTTAATTCAAAACATATCAAATTCATATTAAATGTCTTTAAAAAAAAAGAATTCTTATATTAAATCCCAATAATTTTTCTCATTTTGATTCCAAATCTGCTTATATAATTAGGCAAATTTTCATGCATCTTGTCTGCAATGACCAAAAGCAAATGACCCAAATAACCAGCATCATTCTCTGCATCGCATAAGCAATTAATTTCATTCACAACAATAGTGGAACTACTAGTTCTAGCATTCACTAAATCGCCAAAATATTCTGAAATCAATACTTTTTCTACTTCGAACTGAGATCCTTTTGAACCTGTCAACAAATCCCCCACCGAAACTAACCGAGATGGAATTTTTTTTCTTATGCCATTTCTTTGGGTCAAAACATAATGAGGCTCAGTTAAAAGTATCTCTTTTTTCTCGGAATTATCAACAATATTTTTAAGAACTAATTTCACAATTTTAGTCTCCACTCCCTTATATTCACTAAACGTGAGCACTTTCTCAAAGGTTCCTTTTGAGCTTAAAACATAATCTCCAATTCTTAAGTCTTTCATAAATATTTCATTTATATTATCTTTTTCCTTCCTGACAACAATTGAATTTGGATGATAACAAGTATTTTCATTTGAGTTTTCATTTTTTACTCCATTCGTATTCAACTGGGAATCCATAATTTCCTTTATTTTTTTTAAATCAGGAAGTTGAAATGAAATTTTTTTGGATAAGTCTTTGGATAACAAAAATTTTTCAAATTCCTGATTCCTTTTAAGTTGCAAGTTTTGTTCATAAAAGCAATTTATTATTTTATCATTGTTTCCTAAATGGGAATTTATGTTTTCTAAAATTTTTTCTTTCAAATTTCTCTCAAATTGATTTCTTTGCCCCTGATCTAAATCATCGAGATGGGTGAACAATATCCCTATATTTCTCTTTCTCCAACTATGATCATCTATTTTGAAGCACAAAAATAACATTTTTAACAACACAATATCAAAACTGCTAATTCGAGGTTTGGTTGCATCCAAGGCAATCAGTATGAAATCCAGTTTCTTAAAAAAAAACTCTTTCAAAAAATTGACATAAAATTTTTTCGAATCAAGATTTAGGTTTCCAAATCCTGGAGTATCATAAGCAATTATATTAACATTCTTTGCAATTTTGAACTCTTTACACTCAATTTTAGTCGTACACCCTTCGAAATCATCATTTACAACAAAGTAATTTTCTTCCATCATGTTATTTAAAAATGTTGATTTTCCTACTCCCGTAGGTCCAACAATCATAATGGATATTTTTGAATCTTCTTGTTTATTTATGAACAAAGTCTCTTTTGCAGAAATCATCATTTTTAACTGAAGATGATCTTCTAAAATTTTCTGAAAATTACTTGGATAGGGTAAAACTGTCAGTTTTTGAATTAAAACTATTTCTTCTTTCAAGAAATTATCGATTAGATGATCCGGCAATGGAATTTTTTCTTTTGAGAAAAATAAAACGAAAACTAAATTTTCACATCTTTTCAATATTTTTTCATTTTCTTCCAAGAGGCCTTTCAATTTATCCTCAAAGCTTTGCAAGAGATTTAAATTGTTTTTTGAAAGATCCTCTAATTGTTTCTCCTTATTAAAATCTTCAGTTAGTTGCACTGGGAGGGGATCAACTTTTTTTTCATGAATCTCCTCTGATGGATTAATAAAAAGGTCTGGTTCTAAGAGCTCTAAAGGATTTTTATTTGGTTTTAATGCCTTAGGAGGATTTGTGTATATTTTAAATTCTTTTGATAAATTTTCATAATCAGACTTCCCTCTCACATCCTCAAAAAAAAAGAAAAATCCATCATTGAAAAACTCATACTTAAACTCTGAAATCTTTTGGATTATTTGCCCTAATTTGCAGAGTTGAGTGGCAATTTCATTGCATTTATTTTCTATTGGTGAAAATGGATTTCCTTGCATGTTGGTAATGGAATATAATTTGTAAATTTCATAGGCATTATTCGATATTTAAACATTTTTTTTCTTTTGCTACAGAAATTTTTCTAAAGAAAAAATTCAAGGATAACATTTCTTTATTTTTTCAGAAATATTAATCAATATTTTTAAAACTCTTTCTTATAAAAAAGACTATAGAAAAATTTCCAAAGAAAAATTAATATAGAAAAAATAAAAAGCATATATAAATAGGGAGTCTAACCAAAAATAATGCTAAGAAATTATTATATCAAAACAAAAGCCTTCTTTTTTGCTTTTTATATCAGATTTAGTCTATGTATTCGATAAGCTCAACAAAGTACGACCTAATTTCTCTAATTTTCTTTAAATTTATGAAAAGCATAATCATTTGCGGAGATGCTGGAGTCGGAAAATCCTCTTTTATAAACCAAGTAATTGGGAAAAATATTGCAAAAGTTGGTGAAGATGTTGCAGGAGTAACAAAAGATCTCAGTTTTTGTTCCGGAAATTTAAAAGGATGCCCTATAACCTTAGTAGATATGCCTGGGTTTGGAGACCAAGATGTTAATATCGCACAATTGCAGGCAATGTGGGAGAAAAACTTAAAATCAAAAAGGTTTAATTTCCTTTTTTATCTGGTTAGCGGTGAAGAAAAAAGATTAAATACTAATACATTGATGATGTTTAAAATAATAAATATTGTGACTGAAATCCAAGATAATGAAAACTTCATTGTTTTAGTGAGAACCAAATGCGATAATTTGCCCTTTAAAAAATCAGATTATGAGACAAATACAATGGCGTACATAGGTCTTTTGAATAAAAAATTAAAGGAAAAAAATATGTCTATTACAAAAATTAAAAATTACATCCTCACTTCAACAAATCACACCTCTGGAATTGATAAAATATATGAGTTAATTCAAACTCAAAAAGAATTTTTATTTCCCGTGGTTCCAGTCACTGAAAAAAAGATCAAAAATGCAGCTCAGATAATATCTGAAACGAGTGGAATACCTATTGTTATAAACCAAACAGTAAACTACAATAATTCAAAAAATTATTCGAACAATAGTTCAACAACGGAAACGAAATACGAATACTCATCTTCATGTTATCATCCAAATTCAATTGTTGTCAGGAAGGAAA
>Ga0302320_10028661_pt1 | contig 10676 bp, 6 predicted proteins | sample Bog_T0_3_FD_202130 | JGI IMG/M metagenome (GOLD analysis project Ga0302320, IMG submission 202130) | Peat permafrost microbial communities from Stordalen Mire near Abisko, Sweden - Bog_T0_3 | ecosystem: Environmental > Terrestrial > Soil > Wetlands > Peat | place: Sweden: Abisko, Stordalen Mire... | reverse complement strand
AAGTTTCAAATTTCAATCTATCTACTGTCCGTTTTTGCGCCAAATACGGTATTTTGCGTTGAAGCCGAGATTAGAGCATGCTCTGAAGTCTCATTTGATCGTCTGGAGTTTGGCGCTGTCGATCCCGTTGCCGAGAACTCTCCGACTGGTCTCCGTCTTGGCTAACTCTCGATTTTTCTGGCACACCTTTCGCACATCGGCGGACAGATGAATCCCTAAACTTCCAGTTAGCCGGCGTCGGCATGCTGATGCCGGATCAGTCTCCAGAAGGTCGAAACTCGCCGCCCTTGGCTACAACCCGTTCGTCGTTAGAAATCCAATGAACGAATCGACAACTCATATCTTTCATCGATCTTTGGATATCGACCTGATCACTCTGCGGGGGTTCGGAGCGTGTCGAGAAAGCGGGTGGCTTCCGCAATGCCGTCCTCATCGCCGTTCTGGGCAAATTTGTCTCGCGCGGTGGCAAGCCAGCTTGCAGCTGATGAGGTCTTCCCCTCCGCCAGATCGATCTCGGCCCACAAGAGAGCGAGCCTGCCGACGACGTTCACGAGCCCGCAGGCGTCTGCTAACGGCAACGCCTCCCTGATGCGTTCGCGTGCTCGATCATACTCATGTTCTTCCGTGAAGATGCGTGCGATTGCGAGTAAGGAGATCGCAACACCGCCGTCGTCACCGCGCAGTCGATCACTCTGGTAGCTCTCCAGGAGGTACTCAAGCGCCTGCGGCGCGCCGTAATGTTTCAGAAGGAGCGCCTTCAGGTGGAGGAACCGCGAACGAAGGCCCGGAGGCATGTCAATGCGGGGCATCAAGTTGAGCTCTTCGAGCGCCTCTCGATCTCGTTCGTCCAGATGCAACATCCTTGCTCTCGTATTTCGTAGTTCTGCGACGAGCACATCCGGGCAGTGATTCGCTACGGCGTGCTGAACTGCTTCCGAAGCGGCGTCTATCGCCGCCTCCATCTGGTTCTGCTCGCTTCGCAAGTTTGCGAGCTGTCCAAGCAGTCGCGCCTGAGCTTCCGCCCTGTTTTCTTCTATGTGCGGAATGAGAGCATCAGCGTCCCGCCAACGTCGTTCAGCCTCGTCGAGTTGGTCGAGTTCGATGAGGCAGTCGATCTGCTGCGTAATAGCGGCGTGAAGGTTCCGGTAGTAATCGCTATCTTTTGCGAGTCCCTGCAGATCGGCTTCGAGTTGCTGATTTTCTGCTAACCCGGTGCGGTAATCACCGCGATTTGTGGCTATGGTAATGAGGTGTCCGCGTAAGATAACGCGCTCTATCCCTGTCGCGTGCTGGAGCAAGAGATCTATGGTTGGTTCGAGGTCTTCGAGCCTTCCGTGGTCGCCGTACCAACGAGACATGGCAACGAGGATCATAATAGAGGTCGTCCAGTCTTCTTGGCGAATAGCCCAATCGAGCAGACGGGATCCCATTTCTACATCGAGGTTGCCGTGTGCGGCAAGCATGAAAAAAGCGCCACACAGGCGGCGGAAAGCTGCGCGGTGATCTGTGCGCCAGTTCGGAAACCATCGCTCTCCGAGGACCATGAACTCGTGTGTTAGGTAGAGAACATCCGATTGGGGGAGGACAACCGTCGCCGCGACAGCGTTTTCGATGCCAGCCACGATGTCTGCCGGCGTCATGTCGACCAATGCCTCAATGCGTTCTGCAAACTCAGCGCGTTTTTCGAAGGTGGTCGCGGCGATGCCCTTGTTTGCGTACAACCAACTGGCGACGAGCGAACCTTCCCGGCTCAGCCTACTTGCACGCTCCGACATCCTGTTCTCTTGTTCGAAACGCTCGGTGGCCTCGTGCTCCGTGCGCCCGGCGATGAGGTCGTTCACAAAGCCCAACATGGCCAGGAGCGGGTGCCCTGCTACTTGCCTTGCGAGGTTTTGGTCTGTGGCCGTGAGCAACGTGCTAGCGAATTGCTGATCCATCCCATCGCCGTACACGAAGTGTTCAGTGGGCACTGGGATGAAAGAGCAAGAATATGCGAGTCGCACAAGTTGCGCCCCGGGTACGTCGAGAATCGGAACTTCGTCGAGGAGGACGCGCCATCGGCTAGCTTGTGTTTGCGATCGTTGAACGAGCTCGGCCCAGTGACGGATCAATGCCTCGCCGCCGCTTCCCGCTGCAGCGAGGAGCGTGGCCGGTTCCTCCCAGTGCGCATAGGCATCTAGCCAGCCAAGAGTGGACTCCATTCCGGGACATCGAGTTGCTGGCGCACTGGGCGGTCTCGGAGCGGCGTTTTTGATGTGCAGTGATCTTGCGCGACTCCGATGAAGATGGACGGCGTTGAAGAAGGCATACTCGTCGTCGCTATCAATGGCGCGCACTGCGACCATTGCCTCGTCGACGGTCTGGCCTCGGATGACTTCGCGGAGCAAGCACTCGATGCTCTGTGTTGCCGTTGCGGTCATGACTGGGAACGAGAAAGCGATGACGTCTGCCGGTAGTACAGTACCGTCGTCGACGACCGGTCCTCCGAGTCGCGCACTTTCGCATGTAGAGAGCACGAGGAGTTCGCAGCCAGAAGACGCGCAAAGTGCGACGATGTCGGCCGTCCGGACATATCCGCCATCGTGCTGAGAAAGGTAGTGCTCTCCTTGAATTTCATCGTAGTGTCCGTGTCCAGAGACGATCACGATATGCGGCCGGAAGGCTTCGATCTCCATCTGCAAGCGGCCCGGCGATGAGTAGAAGAAAAACTCGATGGGGATTTCAACGGGGACCGTCTCCAGGAGCATGCAGCGCTCTTCGTCTAATCGAAGATTGCTGTCGGTCCCAAAGCTGACGTGCACGATGTTGGTGACAGGATTGCGCTTCTTTCGCCTTGGAACTGGTGAGGGTAACTCGCGCTTCAGATTACTGCCCAAGTCGCCGATGAGGAAACGGTTGTTAACGCGGAGAAGCTCCCAAGGGAACTGCATGAGGCGGTGAGCTGCCTGCGAGAATTGCACGCGCACTTGCATTGCACCATCGGTCAGTCTTAATCCTTCCCAGATCGCAGGCGCCGCTACGAGCGCGGCGAGTCGGTCGCCGACATCGCTGAGTAGGATGTCTCCCGGATCGTGGATCCCGATCGACTTCCATCGCAACAGCCGTAGATCCTCAAAAAAGCTCGCAGCGAGGTCTGGGTCGACGCGAGTCGTGACCTCACTCCTGACAGAACGCATCCGGAACTCGTAGCGTCCCGCAGAGTCGACATGGACGTAAATGCGTAGTTCTCGCGGCATATTTCTCAAAGCGATCGTCTTCCCATATTCTCATTCGTGTCCGGGACGAATCGCAACCAAGCAGGCCCGACAACTATCGCTGTGGCTGGAGAGTGATTCGTAAAAAGTGCGCTCCCCGCGGTTGCCTTCGAACTCACGTCTCAGGGATGACGTCGGCGTTCTGTGTTCACATAGGACTGTTCGATTACTTTGCCGATCCGGGCGAAGACGCTGCATTGCTCTCGATGGCTTGATACCAAGCCGCGGCAAACGCGGTTACGATGCCGATGGCACGTGTGTCAGCAACTTTATTTCCTGAAGAGCCGAACATCAACCCGCCAAGCTGGATCAAGGCAAAATCGAAGACCAGAAGAGCGTAAACCTGGAGCGGATTCCATGACTTGAGGCCTTCCCTGAGCCCACGGATGAATTCAATGACATTTTGGGCAAGTGGATCGGAGACGGCAATACCAGTATTGGCATCGAGCGGATTTGAAGCATCGTATACGAGAGAACAAATCGTCTTGAGTGTGTCCAGATCGATGTGGTGGTGAAGCAGGACCGAAACCTCCAGGACTGCAAGGTCCCTTCCCGCGGTGCTCCGCCGGATGACGCCAGGATCGAAAATATAGGCTTCATGCCCTCGCGGCGTACTATCGAGGGCCACGTTGCTCATGTGCAAGTCTCCATGAACTATAGGCCGTTCCTTTAGCCTAACTCTAGCGCCACTTTGCTTCAGGGCAATATAAAGTGCTACGGGGTCGACGGCAGGTAGCATTCCGGATAGCCGCCCCTGCACGTTCTGCCATTGATCTTTCAGGTTTGGTCCATCGTGTGCCGGCCACAGCAGGGAGTTCACAGGCTTGCTGTCGTCGAGGAGGTCTCCGAGCTGATTTACCTGGCTGACAATCTGTCCGGCAATTTCGAATGCAGCCACACGATCTATGGTTCTCAAAGTTTCTCCGAGCGGCTTCGGGCGCGCATCCTCCGCACCGACCTTTTCTGTAACGATCAAGCCGGTGCTCCGCGACACGGTCGTGCTGGTTATCTTGATGTGCGTGAGCTTGTGCTCTATTTTTCGCGCACTGTCGATAACGCTGCGGGAATCAGGCCCTGCAAGAAACTTAAAGAACTTTGGCCTGGACGCGCCGCCACCGTCATCCAGAAGGTAGCGGCCCATCAGAACCTTGGTCCACGGATTCGACATCGAGCTGAGGCTAGCTTCGGGAGAGCGACTTCCAGACCACCAATTGAGGTCTGCGCCGATACCCCCATTTTGCTGAAGCACCGAGCGACGCAACAGGTCTTCTTCGCGCGGGCTCAGTGTCGGGTACTGTTCAAGCCCTGCATCCCGAAGGTGAAAGCCGACTGCCGCATATCGAAGCGCCTCGTGGCAGGCGCGACGCATTTCGTTTTCAAGAAACGCGTAGTCTCCCTTCTGCAAGAGTCTTCCGTAGAAGAAATTGTCGCGCAGCGTATCCTGAATGCGTACCTGATCAGTTGAGCCAACATGTCCACTGATAACCAAGAGCACGGGGATAGGGTACCGGTCGCGATCGATGCATTTTTCCAGAAGTGCGAGGCCCAGATCCTGGTCCTGCACCTCCGGTAAGCCCTGCGCCTCAGGCAGTCGCAGATCCAGGATAACGACCTGAAAGATCTTACTGCCATCAAGATGCTTGACTGCCACGTCGTAAGAGAACGCATAGCAAGGGTGCATTATCTTGAAAGGCAGTGATGCACTAAGCTCCGCGGAGATAGTCTCGAAAATGCCCTCATAGACCTCCTTGACGTCATCCCTATCCTCGATGACTAGAGGCTGCAGCATCAGTGGATAACTCATTGGACCTCCAGCCGAAGGCTGATTTGCAGCCTATATTCCGACGGCTGTGCTTCGTAGAACCGGATACTACCTGCGAGACGCTCCACGGCCTCCTGGATTTCCAGTAATCCGCGGCCACGTCCGGCAGTTTTAGTTGAAAACATCGCCTGAAACGCGACTTCCTTCATGTCCCTCGAGAATCCAGGGCCACTATCCAGCATTTTCAGGATGAGATCCTGGCCAACGCTTTCGAAGATAACCGTAATCGTGCACGTGGCGCCCGCCGCCTGGTGCGCATTCAGCCAAATGTTCCAGAAGACGGTCTCAAGAAGATAGTCGCTCGCGAGAACCCGCACGCCAGGGCCGTCCGCATTGGCCAGCTTGAGATTTAAGGAACTATACCTCGTCGTGTACCGGACATCCATCTGCCTGAGCCAATCGCCAAGGGCGATTGACCTTAGCTGAAAGTGCTGAGGATCCGCATCCGTTGCTTCCAGTTCGCGGCTCATGGAGAGGAGCGCGTCATTCATCTTGGCAAGAGTCGACTGGATATCGGGGTTAGCATCTCTTGAGGTCGCCGATTTCAGCCGGTTCGCCTGGGACTGGACAGACAGCATCGTATTCCGCAGGCGATGTCGCAATCGCTCAGAAACGTACTTGTACGCATCGACAACTTCCTTCGGCAATACTGCCGCGGAACTGTCCTTGCGCCGAAGCGGTACAGAGGAGCCACTCTCAGCCATGGCACCAAGAATCGCGCGTCGCGTAAATTCGTCGGTCTCCGCGTCCTGCCAGATGATTAATTCGGGGAATAGGCGCTGCTTTAACGGGTGAGCGCGAACGGCATTTGCGATGACCTGGCGCAACCTTCCCTCACCCGCCTTACGCAGGTGTTCGAGAAGGTCCGGAAGCCCATTGTCGTTTGCCTCGAAGGCCTCCAAGAAAGCGATCCGCGCGCTTTTCGGATCAGCAATTGCAAGTCTTCTGAGTCGCTCATATAGCGTTTCATTCCCCGCCATATCGTTTCCTGCGCAGCTCAAAGGCTTCCCGGCCGCCTTCTAAGAGATCCACGATCTGTTCGCGGCACTCATCGACGGACCCGGACTTCTCAATGTAGCCAATCTTGCCGTTCGAATTCATGACGATCACGAGGTCGGCTTCAGCCAGCACTGGAATGTTGGCATTGTGCGTGATGAAAATCATTTGGCGTTTCTTCTTGAGACGCTGTATCGATTCCACCACTGTCTCATAGATGAAGTGGTTATCCAGGTTGTCTTCGGGCTGGTCAATTACCAATGGATTCCGCGTACGCGCGAGCAATAGCGGAAGCAGTGCAGTGCACTTCTGGCCACGCGAAAGCTCAGCAGCATCTTTAAAAATGGGTTCTGCGGTAGTCGCCACATTGAGTTCGATGCGCACAACATCATCGATCTCGACGACCTCCAGTTGAAGCGGGTCGACATTCTGGCGAAAGGCTGTCAGGATCTTCTTCGCCCTTTCCGGACCGAATCCGCACGCCTCATCGAAACCAGCATGGTCATCCGTCTGAATGAGCTGTGCCAATTGTTCCGGTCTAAGCTGCATCAGCGCGTCGAGGATTTCGTCGTGGTTGCGGACGCCGGCGCCTCTTAGGCTTTGCGTCAGCATATTTCTGTATGCCAGGTCATCTGCATTGCGAAGAACGCGCACACGAATCTTTTCACCGGCTTCTCGCGTGAGTTCGCTTGCCACTGCGTCGCGAAGCGCAGAAATTTGTTCTCGCTCCAGCAGAAAGCGTGCTTTAAGCGTTCCGCGGCTTTCGAGGAGTTGCACCAGGGTTTGCTTTTCACCGACCTGCTCGGCCTCGGTTTCTCCCAGCTTGGCGACGCGTTGCTGCAGTTCGAGGCGTGCTCTGGATCGTTCGTCCGCCTGTTGGTGAACTTTCTGCAATTCGGTGAACTCGGCAGACTGTTTGAGCTGAGCCTCGCCCAGTTCGGTACGCACGAGCTCTACCGTGGCGATCGCAGCGTCAACAGCGGTGGCCGCACCCGCGAGACTCGTAAGTGCCGTCAATAACGACTTTTCAATGTCCTCGCGCCGCCGTTGCAACACCTCCACATTGCTGCGCTTCTCGGCCACTCGATCGAGGGCGAGCAACCTTATGGGCGTCACTCAACCTTCGATTACCAGGAATTTGTGACGGATATGCAGTCGGCGCTCCGCGATTTGCTCGAAAAATTGGAATTTGAGCCGATGTCTATTCTGGGAACCCCGGTGATCAATTATGGGCCTCAAACCAGACGTTCTTTCAAACCCGACGCGGCTTAACATTACCGCCGCTCAGCGCGAGGAATGGTTTCCTCAGCTTCTGGATTTCCTGAAAGCCAATCCCCTGGAGCTTACTGAATGGCTCTATGGCAGGCAGGAAGAAAAACGTAAGAATGGGCAGAAGACATGGAAGAAAGGGGACGTCAGGGACGCTGAAAAACTGATCCTATCGAAGTTCGGCCCGACTGAAACGTCAAGGCAGTTTCTGTCAATTCTCCGGTCAGCCGCGCATCTCTGGTCCGTGACCACGCGGACGAAGCCAAAACTTCCCCGCATCCTTGTGCATGTTGAACCGGTTGACAATCCATTCCGGTTCGATTACGCGCGCGCCGCAGCCGACTACGATTCGTGGAAAAAGCAGTTGAAGACATGGATTCGGACGCTCAATATCCGCGAACAGGAAAAGGTGCACAATCGTGAGCTGCTTCTCTCTGCCTTCTTCGTGTCTGCGGTGCTGTTTGGGCGTGTGCTCGGAGCCGGTTTTCTGGTTGCAATCGTCCGATCGATTGCAACGAAAGAGCGGTCAACGTTTGCAATTGGCGGACGAATCTATATCGAGTCCTTTCTCACCGTGAAGGACGTCGCCGAGGCGGAAAGACGTGTCTGGCTGCCAGACCCGCTCAGCGCTCTACTTTGGAACGAACTGCGTATCGGGGACGTCGTCCACTTTCTTACCCCTGTGCACAAGGACGGCGTTGAAGAGCCGGCAAGTGATGTTGCAATCTACTGGCGGATCGACGAGTTGGTTGGGAAGGTTCTGAATAAAACAAACCAGAAGAACATTCCCGGTCTTGCCGAACTCCAACGTTGTGCATGGGAGGTTGGTTTCACGCTCATTAAGCCAGTCCTGGTGGCCTACGGCAGTGGGGACCTCACGTCGAATTCCCTGCTTCGTAACGACATCAGGCGTCTTTACCCAAACGACGAATACTACGGTGTGGAAAGTGACACAACGCCGCCTGGTCTGGTGCCAACCCCGGAAGACCAGAACACTCAGGACTGGCATGAGTCTCTGTTCAGGGCCGCACGGTCTCAGGAACCGCAGAAACAACTCGAGGTGATTTCCCAGGACAATTCGCAGCCAACTGAGATGCGCCTGGTTGCGGACTTCGGAGTTTCACTTCTTAAATCGATTTGTTCGTCTGGGAAGTCTTTGACCGAACGCCGTGTGTCCAACTCGATTGTCCTCATCTCGCGCGCTCTAGGCGCGGTGTTGAAGGATCGAGACCTCGCAACGCTCTCGCCGCCCGAGCGAAGGGACATTTATCTCGATGCCATCAACCGGCAGCCAAGATCGAAAAGACGGGAACTGCTGCTCACGGTCGTGGACTTCGATCTCTATCTGGTCGCACAGAACGAGAAGGCTTTTCCAGTGCCTCGCAGCGAATTTCCTTGGGACCCAAAGACTATCTTCGTCGATGCAAATCTGATGACACACAAGGAATACTCAGACTTCCTCAAGAATCTCGATCAAACCTTGCCACCTCGAACCAGCGACGCGAAGCGAAGGATTGCGCGGCTGCTCGTTCAGCTTGGGTTCAGAGCCGGTCTACGGCGCAGCGAACTCCGCCGGCTAAGGATCGAAGACCTATTAGTGAAGGCCGCGAAGACTCCTGGGATGTCGCATCTGGTGGAAATGCAGATTCGGCCAAGGAAGGCGGATCGACTAAAAACCGCCAATGCCGTGCGACGCATACCAATTGGCGTGCTGCTCTCAAAGAACGAACTGGAAGAACTGTGCGCTTGGCGCCGCCATCGGATCGATGAGGGCGCCAAGCAACAGGACTACTTGTTTGCGATTCCGCGGGAGAACATGCCGCAAACACCGAAATCCCTGTTTGAGGAAATCAACCTGCACCTCAGAAAAGCGACCAGAGGTTCAGATCGCGCCGGCGGTTGTCATTTCCATCACCTGAGGCACTCCGCTCATAGCTGGATTTTTGCGGCCCTGGCATCGAGTTCTGATGCGGCACTTTTCCCAGAACTTTCAGAGACGAACAGTTGGCTGTGTGAGGCGCGGTCCGAGGCCTTCCGTCTGGCGCTCTACGGTCATGAACACCCTCATACCCGCAAGGCCGCATTCGCCCAGGCGAGGATGGCCGGGCATTCCAGCTTTGACGTAACCGCTGGCAGCTACATCCACTTGTTCCCCTGGCTTCTGGCAGCAGGCTTGGAGAAATCAGTCAGGATGGCGCCAGATCCTGAAATTGTCGAACTCGCTGCCCGCGTCCCGAAGTCAACTCTGAGAAGGTGGACGAGCGAGGGCGACTTCCACAACGTGCCTGCGCGGCTTTATGTCAATGACCACGCACAAGGACTGGTGCTCGCTGCGGAACAGGAAGGGGACGGTGCGGAAGAGGACTGGGCAATTGACGCCTGGAAGCACTTGCTGCGATATCTAATGTCAGGCGCAAAGTATCCGCAGGAACTGGCCCCGGCTGGCCGGGTTGAAAGAGCCAGATTCCTTATGCGCCAGCGATCAAGTGGCGGCGCCTTCCGCCATGACATGGAGAAATGGACGCCGGACCTGTCAAAAAGCAAAGAAAAGGTGCGGCTTCCATGCCCTCTGAAACCACGCCATGCACGAAATATTGCTCCACCCAATCTGCGCCGGGCCATCGAAGGCATGAGCCGGACGAATTCTGAGTTGGTGAAATCTGCGAGTGAAGTTTTCGCCCGCCATGCTGAGAGAGGGGCGTGGGTACGCTTTGACAGCATCGCACATTCGGCCGAGTGCGATCGCTTCCTCGAATTTCTTCTCAAGCTTGAGATCGGCCCGAAGCATATTGAATTGATTTCTGGCGATTCCAGTCGTAAATCTGCATTTATCGTGGAATGGAGTCGCGCTGGCATTATCAAAGACAGAGGCCTGGTGATCAAGCCCTCAGGCAGCAAGTCCAGGAACTTCACGCAGAAGTCCGCTCTTTACGTCCGCCCGAAGTTCGGATCAGGTTGTAGCGTAGTTGATGTCAATCCGGCTGGGTACAGTTTTGCCATGGAGATGGCGTTCGTTGCGTTTGGCAGAATTCAGGAGTCTCAGTCTCGGTGATGCGAAGGCCGTACCGCATCCAGTTCGCGGCGACATGCATTTTTTGCTACGGTGGCAAAAAAGTACAGGTTTTTGCCACCCTGGCATCGGGTTCCGAGATGATCGCTCCGGGATGTAGCAAAATTCCTGACAATCCTGCAAAATTCTCTGGTAACATTCTTAGAATCAAATTGTTACACGGATTGCGCCTGCGTCCCGGAGTTCCGGCATCCCCCTTATAAACGCCAGCCACCGGCACTGTCGGTAACCGAACAGCATCTCGCTCCCAAGAGGAGAAAGCAAA
>Ga0302320_10028660_pt1 | contig 10676 bp, 11 predicted proteins | sample Bog_T0_3_FD_202130 | JGI IMG/M metagenome (GOLD analysis project Ga0302320, IMG submission 202130) | Peat permafrost microbial communities from Stordalen Mire near Abisko, Sweden - Bog_T0_3 | ecosystem: Environmental > Terrestrial > Soil > Wetlands > Peat | place: Sweden: Abisko, Stordalen Mire... | reverse complement strand
CTGAGAAGAGGGTTAACCGATCCGGATTGATGGAATTCCTGTCCCACGGATTGAAGTACGTCTTTCCGCCGGCAAGGGGTTCGATGGTCCGCGGCGTTCCAACCGCCGCATCGGCCGAACCGCTCAAATCACGTCTTCTGGAGGATCGGGAACCTCCTGCCGTCTGGCCGTATGCTGAAGGAAAGCTTCGCGGCATTTCGCTCGCGCCTCTCTACAAAGGAGCGCCCAAAGCCGCCATGCGAGATCCCAAGTTCTACAGCGCGCTGGCACTCTGCGATGCGATCCGCGTCGGAAGAACGCGCGAACGGAACCTAGCCATTGAATTCCTGAAAAAAGAGATCCATGCCCGATCCGAATCTTCCGTTGCTTGAAGACGCTGTCCGCAAACTTGCTCCCTTTCTGGACGAGATTGTATTCGTTGGCGGTGTGACTCTGGGCCTGCTCATAACCAACGAGGCTGCCGCTCCGATCCGCGGCACGTCGGATGTCGATGTGATCGCCGAGATTGTCACTTACGCGGATTACATTGCGTTTTCAGAACGTCTCCGCGAAGCCAGTTTCACGGAAGACGAAGCGCTTACTTGCCGCTGGCATCACGGCGCCCTGACGCTGGATGTCATGGCCCTCAACAAGGAAGTGCTCGGATTCACGAACATTTGGTATGAGCCGGCGCTCCGTCGCTCGTCCACCATGAATCTGCCTGGCGGGCAGGCGATCCGCGTCATCACGGCTCCGTTCTTCCTGGGGACAAAAAAGGAAGCTTTCAAGGGGCGAGGCCGCATGGACTTCCAAGCCAGCCACGACCTTGAAGATTTTATCGCCGTTGTGGAAGGGCGAGAGACTCTGCTACCAGAGATCGCCGCGTCACCCCGAGATTTGCGGGTTTACCTGGCTGAAGCGGCAAGAACGCTGCTGGGGGAATCTCGCTTTCTCGATGTGCTTCCGGGTTTTGTCTTGGACACCGATCGAGTTCCCATGATCCGGGAGCGGCTTGCGTCAATGGCAGCCGTCTCCGCGTCCACTTCTCGTAGAAACCCGAATGCTTAATGTCGCGTGAGAATCTGTTCCAACACGGGTTAATAGCAGCACGCAAGAGGAACGCATTGATCCGCCTACGCACGACCGCGATAGCACCTTTGCCTAGGCACAGCTGTTGGTGCGTATCGCACTCGTGCAGCAGGCGGCGGCGAATCGACTCGATCGCACCGCCCTCGAAGAACGTTTTGTCTGTCCACCATCAGTACCAGCGAATTGGCCGATCAAGCAAGCGAGAGGATCATCTGCTGAAGAGCTTCAATCTCCTTATTGGAAAGCGCATTGTCCAGAGCCTGAAGGGTGACGAGCCGAACAGCGGCTATACCACGCAGACGCATTATGTCTTCTGTGGGCGCTTCGCTCACAAGAACGCCGCCTAGAGGCAAATCCTCCGCGACGAATTCCGCCTCGCCGATAGAAGCTGCATAAGCCATATAGGCACCTGCATGTTCTTCAATAGACGTTTCCAATTCACCGTTCGCAACGCCTCGCTTAATAAGTTCGTTGCTGAGGCGTTTGAGGTAAATAATCGCGGGATCGTGCTGGACTTGAAGTTCGGACTCGGTACGAAGGAAGTTGAGTTCCGCGATTGGGTCTGGTTTGAGGAGAGCAACACGAAGTGTTTCTCGTCCTTCGCTAAATGCGGTGCGCAATGACACGAGCTCTGATTGAGGATTGAGCATCCAAGTAAGCACTGCGACGGCATCCAGATAGAGTAGTGCCTTGCCTGCTCTTTCCTTTGTCCAGGAGCCTTCCGGTGCTGCTAGACAATCCCTGAGCGGAATAGGCAATATCTCCCACAAGTTCTCTGCACGTAGACGGTCGAGCACTGCAGCGCGCGCGGTTCCGGTATCGAGGTTGAGCGGGCTCTTGGATTGCTCTGCGATTTCAAACGCAGCACGATTGACAATTGTGGCCAAGACAAGGCGCTGGTTGAAGATCGCGCGTCGCAAGCTTGGCGCTGGCGTAGCACTAATTCCTAGCGTGATCGTGTTACCGCTGCTCTTCAAGCCACTGCGAAGGCTGAGTGCAAGAGCGTACATGATCACCACGACGGCAAGACCCCCGATTCCTCCGCCAAACTTGTATTCGAATAAGGCAATCGGTCCATAAGTCAAAAAGCAGACAAGCATCAAAAACAGTACCGCGAACAAAACCAACCCGACCCGGCGGCGAGAAGTTGCATGCGTGGCCATGCGTGGAAGGTCAAAGCAAAGCTGCCGCCAAAAACTTCTGAAAAGATTGTTGCTGGACATAGTTGATGTAACCAGTCTAGTCGAATAGGTATGAGATCTTCACCATATGTCGCCTTCATTTCTCTAGGCGGTCGGATTTTCGAACGCTTGGCAGTTCAGGACCGTGAAACGTCGTAGGTCCCGGTTGGTAGCCAAACAAACCGGACACGACCCCGGTGTGAGCTTACCGAAGACCCGGAAGGGGGAACAGCCGGATCGTTTGCGAGTGGCCGGTCAGCCAGGCTCGAGCGGCCAAGTAGTTGAGTTCAGTTAGGTGTCCATTCGCTCCTTCCAAACCACGCTTCACGTTGAAGCTTTTCACTCGATAGCGTCCAAACAATCTTCAGAATCTCTTTCAACCAACTATCGAAATTCATCATCTTCGGCTCACTCCGCCGGTCAATCTTACTTCTGAGAAGTTTTTGGTGTGTCGCCCAACCGCACACGATCCCGGTTTGATTCTGCCAGAGTGCCCGGAACGGCCTGAATTTGGGTTGGAAACGGAATACCGGTCAACCGACCTCAAGATAAAGGGAAAGCTCTAATGGCTGGCCCCGTGGCTTTCAAACCAGTCAATCACTCTGTGTTCAAATGCCCGAGGTTCCGCACCCGCAGCACCTGTGTGCCCTGCTTCTGCTGGCTCCCACAGTGCCACTGTTGGAATCCGGGAAGCGCAGTACATCAGGATCCTCTCCGAGTGGCGGGGCGGAAGGTTTGTGTCTTTCTTGCCATGAATCAGCAGAACCGGAGTATTGCTCGCGGCCACTGCGTTCTCCGGAGAAGCCAGATCTAAGTCAACACCATACTTCCATCGAGCGTATAGAAAGCCAGCCTCAACCGCTGGGCGCAGCAGCGTTCGTCCCAACCACGCTCCCGCATCAAGCTTTTGTGCTAGACGGTCATACGAGGCTTCCCGAAAGCTGGCAAACGAGGACTCCGCCACAACCGCGCAAAATCCCTTTGTAGTTTGGAGAGACTCAAGCAACTGTGCGGCACCCATCGATTCTCCCAACCCATCAATGCATCGTGGACTATCTGCCTGCTCTAGCCAATCGAACCACCGACTCACATCCTCCTTCTCAATTACACCGTAGGTAGCAATTTCCCCACCGCTCACGCCATGTGCCCTGGCGTCGGGCAACAATATTGCATACCCGTGGCGAAGCAACAGATCAGCATCGCCCAACATACCTACTCGATTGTCTGTTTGGCCATGAAAAAGGATCACCGCATCACCATTACTGCGAAGGGGACGGATACTCCATCCGCGCAGCATCGCCCCGTCGGCAGCGGTGATTGCAACGTCGGTAAGTTCTGCGTGATTGCGTGTGGCCACTGCATGGGCACTCTCTACGGCACGCGCCTCCAATGCCCGTCGCCCCGGATGTAACGCCATCTCAACAGCCATGATGCCGACACCGGCTTCAATTGCAATCCCTACCAAAATGAAGATCAAAGCCACGTAGAGAACAACGCGTATTCTTTTCATCAAAGGCAAATACGTTGCATTAAATGGATGCGTTCCCCATGCTGGACAGACTTGGGGACACAAGTTCCAATACTTGGGTTTCGGTCGGTTCGTCGCCAAACCGTACACGATACCGATTTCGGACCGCATAGGGCCATCCAAGGCCGAATCTCGGGTTGGGGGGCGAGTAGCCGGTGACACAGGAACAGTCCACAACTGCAGATGATTGGGATCACACTACCGAAGGTTCTTCACGGTGGATTGGGCTTGATCCTCAGCTTTGGCCGGAATTGGCTCCGTACTTAATGAAGCCCTAATTGCCTCGTGAACCCCGGCGTCAACAGCCCGATGTGCACAACCTTAGCGGCTCTCGCAGTATCGATGACATCGGCAATGTCGGAAAAGCGCAGATTGTCGTCGCCCGTGACCCACATTACGCGATAGGGGCGGGATGAAAATATCTCAGCTAATCTGGACTGCAGTTCGGCGCGCGCAACATCGGTGCCGTTGATTTTGTACTCCGGGTCTGCATTGGGGCGATAGGTGACCTGAACAGTAACGGTGCCGTCCTGAGGAACCCATCGTGGCGAATTAGGTGAAGAAGGGCTGAATACTTCCAATCCCACCGATTTCAGCAGTGGGTTACCAATCCAAAGATAATTTTCCGGCTTAGAGTCTTCCTTCCCATGGGTCAGCAATCCGAATTCTTCTGTACCAGAGCTTCGGATAGCGTCGATGACGTCTTCAACGTCCCGGTACTTTGCCCGCGCATCCGCCCGAAGGTAAATGGCTGTGTTGGTCTTTTCGCGGATGCGGCTACTGAGTTGGGTGGGATCGATTCTGTCCTGCTCCAGAAACACCATGCCGCTGCGCGTAACAACGACGACGGTGGCGTCTTCGTTGCCCGCCTCCGGCATGGCGACGGCATTTTCCACTTTGGCCAAGTTGACTGCTACCACGGGGTAATGCGGGAACCAAGGCATTACATTCGACTGCTGATTTTCAGCTACACTGATTTGATTTGCAGCGATGAAACTCCTCACTACAAAGGCGACAGCTATAGCGATGACCAAAAGCAGCACAAGCCCCCAGACCCAATTCTTCGTCTTTGATAGCATGGCGATTTTCGTTCGCGCGCCCAGTTGGGAAGGCTCCTGCGGCCAGAAGAATGCCTTGACCGGAAGAAGCAGAGCAATCGACATCACGAGGAACTCAAAAGGTCGAATCAGAATTGCAGTAGGCCAGTGTCCGATACCAACTGCGGAACCAGGACGCAAAGATGCAATCCAGCAATACCACCATCCTCCCGCCCAGAAAGCCCTGAGCAAATACAGGGAATAAGGCCACCCGAAGTGTTGTATTTGCAAGAGCACTGGCAGCACATGGGATGGGAAGTAAAAGAACCAAAGGGCGATGAATATGACGAACCAGGCCCAACGTTCCCTTTCTCTATATCCCGTCCAGAGGACAATCAAGCCGATTGCCACGATCCCGAGATAAGCAAAACCCAAAGGCGCCAAAATATTCCACATTGCCCCATAGGGCAACTTAACGGTTAGCTCATTCCAGGTTGAGGCGTTGCTCAGGGCCGCCGGAATCGACGTCACAAGGCATAGGGAAAGGATCACAGCGGAAATCGACGTCGTGCTTAAGCGGACTTTCATGCCGGCCACTTTCTAGATACTTTGACCACGGTAAGTGAATTCAACGAGCAGTCTACACCGTGTTCCGGTCGGATCGTCGGCAAATGGGAAGTTGGCTTGGTCTCTTCCTCATCTCCGGCTAATCTCGGTAATTGATTCCCAAGTATTTTGCTCTTGCTCTCACCTTTCTTTATCTCAAAGTGACTCAAATCCTGCAACGATTGAACGAATCCAGAGCGTCGGATACATATTCTCAAAGCCGCTCGCTTTTCATCGGGAACACTATGACTTGCTGCGGTGTCTAAGTCATCAGAAGTCTCAGTCCCGGGTGCCGTGAATTGCTCCAACGCTTCTTCGAAACACAAAAGACGAGGAGGAAATTGTCCTATGACAGTCGAGAATGGTCATGCTTCAGGTCAACTGTGGGGCGAAATCAATGTCACTCCGATGATCGACGTTCTGCTGGTCTTGTTGATCATCTTTATGGTCATCGTCCCGGCGATACCTCACGGCCTCGATGCGGCGCTGCCAAAGCGGTCTGCGAACCCGTCTCAGAGTCTCGACACAGCCATAGTGGTCCAGATTATTGGCGCTCACGATGGACGGGTAAGATACAAGATCAATCAAGATGATGTGACCATCAATGACCTTGGCAGCCGCCTGAGCGCCATTTTCTCGCTTCGGGCGAACAGAGTAATGTGCATCAAAGCGGACGACAAGCTCGATTTCTCAACGATTGCAAAGGTTATGGATATAGGAAGAGGCGCAGGCGTGGACCACATTGGATTGCTCACGTCGAAAGACCGGCTTTAAACAGCCTTTTCGTGGCTCATTGCCGCTCCGTCCCCAAAGCGGCATTGGGGACGGGGCGCGGGTCACACAACCGCGACTTCCGCCAATGGCCGGTGGTTCCACTCCTAGATTACCGCCTCCACTTTTGCCAGACCGCTCTCCACGCTGCGGAGAGCCGCGAGCCGCGTCGTCTCCAACTCTCCGCGATAGAACATGTTGAACGTATCAAACGGAATCAGCCGCTTCCCATCCGGGTGCGCGATATGAATGCAGCTCTTCTTCACACTGCGCACGTCAAACGCCTCGGCATCGATGAACTGCACAATCAGGATTCGAAAGAGATTTTTGTATCCCAGTTCTTTCGGCATCAGCACCTTCGGCAGGCAACACAGCAGTTCTCTCAGGGTCGAAGCCTGCGAGCTCGGCGAGTGGTTCGTAGCGAATAGCTTGAACAGATGATCCCGCAGCCCCGCCTCTTGCTCATACACAATCGTGTTCTTTGCGCCATTGATCAGCACCTCCGGCGGCACCATTCCTGTCAGCGGAACCGTCTTCCCACCCATCTTTATCGCATAGGCCATCGCCAGCGCATCCGGATGGCACGGCACGGGGATCAGATCTTCCGGCCGGAACACGTCGGTCTGTTCCAGAATCCGTCGCCGCACTTCAGTGAGAGTCAGCCGGTGCTGCGCCGAGTCGAACCCCTGCACGCGGCCAGCCTGCTGCACCGGTTGAAACGTCACACCGCGCACCGCTGGTTGCTTAAGCGCGTAATCCACGATCGCGCCTAACTCGCCGTCGTTCACGCCACGCTCCACCGTCACCACCAGCGTGGTTGAAATGCCCAGCTTGTTTAGCCGCTCCAGCGCCTTCTCGCGAATGCTTCTCAAGTCCGCGCCCCGTAACTGCATCAGCGGCTCCCGCTGCAGCGAATCGAACTGCAGATAGATCTCAAACTGCGGCATGTACCCCGCCAGCCGCTTCGCGAATTCCTCGTCCTGCGCAATCCTGATCCCGTTCGTATTCACCATCAGATGCCGGATAGGCCGCTCCTTGCACATATCCAGCACGCGGAAGAAATCGGGATGCAGCGTCGGCTCTCCGCCGGAGATTTGCACTACGTCAGGATTCTTTTCGTTGCGCACCACGCAGTCCAGCATCGCCTCGATCTGGTCAAGCGTTCGAAACTCCGTCCTGTGTTGTCCACTTCCCGCATAGCAGATCGGACAGGTTAGATTGCACGCGTCGCAGATTTCCACCAACGTCAGGCAACTGTGCTGCTCGTGGTCCGGACACAGCCCGCAGTCGTAAGGGCACCCGTACTTGACCGGCGTGTTGTAGATCATCGGCTGCTCGGGCGTCTTGATAAACACCTCACGCGATCGCCGGTAGTAGTCCACATCGTCGGCCACCAGCACCCGCGCGTGCCCATGCTGAGGGCAGCGCTTCAGCATCCACACCTTGCCGTCTTCGAACACAATCTTCGCGTCCACCCGTCTGTAACAAATCGCGCAGATAGAAATCGCCACGTCATAAAAAAGATAAGGCCGCAGTTTCTCAGTCATTAGCGTCTCCTTTCGAATTGCCTTTCGCCGCAAAGCCTCCCCCTACGCCAACGATCACCGTCGCAATTACAAGCGCCAGGATTGTGACTGCGCAAAGGATGCCCTGCGAGATCATCAAGCCCAGCCCCAACTCTGGATCAGAGCTAGGACCGAAGATCGCCTTATACGCTGGCTGCACAGTCGAACCGGTCGAAAAGCAGAGACCAATCTGCACCATCAATAGCGCAGCCAGCATCACCACCGTCTTGGCTCCTCCGCTTTTACGCCTCCACCACTGACTAAAACTCACGGTAGCTCCATCTCCCAGTCCTCTACTTCGACTTGTTCTCATCGTTCTCGTCGCCTAATAGGGTCTGTGGTTCGCTCCCTTCCTGGTTGGGGGAGAGGCTTCGAGATATCGCCGTCACCACCCGCACAAAAATGGTCACGATCAGCCCCAGCACCGACAGAATCATCACAATCAGTGAGAAGCCTGCGATGCCGATCGAATCGACTCCGAATTCTTCTTTGCTCTGGAACCCATGGGACGCAACGACAAAACTCACACCGCAAAGCCCCAGCCCCAGCAAAAACGCAAGCGCCAGCACCACCATGGTCTTGGCAAACCAAGACGCCTTCCCGAACTTTCCGTTCATCCTTGCCTCCTTCGCAAACTGGCCTCCAGTCTAACTCGGTTTCTTCCCCTTATCCCCGTCCTTGTGCGGTCCCCCGTTCACGACCGAAGAGCTTCAAGCCGCTCCCTTCGTCCGATCCAATCGTCCAAAAGCAGCAGAAGAATTCCGACCAGTGCAGCCCACTGAATCACATTCATTCCCGCCACCAGCGGCTGTGGCTTTAGGAAATCAATCACGATCCTCCAAGCAAGATAACTCCCAAGGAAGATCCGAAACCGCGCTCCCTCTGGCAGCCGCTTGACCCCACTAACGACGATCCCAACCGAAACCAGAAAAAGAATCTCGTAAACCTGCACCGGATGCCGTCCGATTCCATCCCCTAGATCTACCGCCCACGGCAGGTTCGTCGGCTTCCCATACGTGTCGTCGGCCAACCCTGCTACCAGGCACCCCACCCGCCCCACAGCAATACCCACGCACAGCGGCAAAACAAACAGATCGCCCGTCCGCCTTGTGATTCCGCTCAGCCTTTTCACCAGTTCAACGCCCAGCCACCCGCCCAGCAGTCCGCCCACAATCGTCTTGCCGCCCGGTGAAAACAGCAGCGCCGGCAGTCGCCCTGTGCTCCACGCCGCCTCCAGCGTCGGCCACTGCTCCGCGATACCCAGCAATCGACTGCCCACCAGTGCACCCAGAGCGGCACCCGCCAACACTGTCCACCGCTGCTCCTCATTCACCACGTCGCCTTGCCGCGCACGCAGATGCCTGAATACCGCGTACCCCGCCGCATACGACAGCGTCTCCAGCACCGGGTGCCATACCGGATGCGAGCCAATTGGAATCATTGCGGCAGTATATCGGTTGCGAGCTAGAACCGCTTTTCTGCCGCGATGCTCTAGCCCAACTTCCGCAGTTGCTTGCCTGAACCGTTTTTTTTCAAGGGGATCTCTGTCGCGCAGCAGGAGCTTACCGGGAGCAAGTCCTTTGTTTCCGGAGCTGAGTTTTTGGGACTGTTTGCGGTCAGCAAAATGTCGCGTGTAGTGAAGACTTACCCTCTTGTAATTGGGTTTGAATTGAGTACGATGGCGGTGTGTATCTGCGACGCTGCTATCGGCGCAAGGATGGAAAGCGGCATGCCTATTGGGCTTTGGTCGAGTCCTATCGCACCGCGCGGGGGCCGCGGCAGCGCGTGGTCGCCTATCTTGGCGAGTTGGATGAACAAGGCCGGTTGGGAGTCGAACACGCGGCGCAACCGGAGTCCTGGCCGCAACCCGATTTGTTCGAGCAAGAGTCCGGCGCCGCATGGGTCGAAGTGGACTTGCGCGGTGTGCGCGTGGAGCGCAGCCGTCCCTTCGGCGGTGGTTGGCTGGGGCTGATGCTGCTGCGTCAACTGGGCTTGAGCGCGTTGTTGGAAGAGCTATTGCCGCCCGGTCGCGAAGAAGTCCCGTGGAGCGCGATGACGCTGGTGCTGGTACTGGGCAGATTGCTCGACCCCTCCAGCGAGTTGCACCTGGCCGAGCATGGATACGAGGCCAGCGCCCTGGCGGAGTTGCTGGGCGTGCCAGCCGCCAAGGTCAACGACGACCGGCTCTACCGCACTCTGGATCGATTGCTGCCGCACAAGCCGTCTCTGGAAAAGCATCTGAAGCAGCGTCTGGGAGAGTTATTCGACCTGGACTACGACTTACTGCTTTACGACGTTACCAGCACTTACTTCGAAGGCGCGGCCGCGGCTAATTCGCAGGCGCAGCGCGGCTATTCGCGTGACCATCGCCCGGACTGCAAGCAGGTCAACATCGCCCTGGTAGTTAGCCGCAGCGGCATGCCGTTGGGCTACGAGGTGTTCGCCGGCAATCGCAGTGACGTGACCACGGTCAAGGAGATCGTGACTGCGATGGAGAGCAAGTATGGCCAGGCCAACCGCATCTGGGTCATGGATCGGGGTATGGTCTCGGCCGATAACTTGGAGTTCCTGCAGCGGGGCGGGCGGCGCTATATCCTGGGCACGCCCAAAAGCCTGCTGCGCAAGTTTGAACAGCAGCTACTGGCGCACGATTGGCGCGAGGTGCATGAGGGACTGGAGGTCAAGCTCTGTCCGGCTCCCCACTCCAGCGACGAAGACCTGTCGCTGGGGACCCCGGTTCCCCACCCCAGCGACGAAGACCCGTCGCTGGGGACCCCGGCTCCGGGCGGCGAGGAAGTGTTCATCCTTTGCCGCAGCGCGCAGCGTCGTCTCAAGGAGCAAGCCATGCATGATCGCTTCGAACGGCGCATCGAGCAGAAGTTACAAGCGATGGCCTACGCATGCAGCCAGCGCAAGCAGA
>Ga0302320_10028659_pt1 | contig 10677 bp, 10 predicted proteins | sample Bog_T0_3_FD_202130 | JGI IMG/M metagenome (GOLD analysis project Ga0302320, IMG submission 202130) | Peat permafrost microbial communities from Stordalen Mire near Abisko, Sweden - Bog_T0_3 | ecosystem: Environmental > Terrestrial > Soil > Wetlands > Peat | place: Sweden: Abisko, Stordalen Mire... | reverse complement strand
TGGGAGTATCGGGATGGAATGAGGAAAATTCAGGAATTGAGATAGAATCATTACTATTTTTCTTGATAAAGACTGGATTAAGAAAATTTGCCTTTATTGATTTGATCAACGGGTAGATTTTATCAGGAGCGTGTGAAAATTTAATCGAACTGCTTTGAGATTCAGTCATATAAACAGTCTTTATAAATAAGTTCAATGAAAAAATAAAATAATTTGTTTTTATTTAAAAGTGTGATTTTTGTTTCTTCAGTACCTTTTTCCCAAAAAAAAAAAAATCTAAAAAAAAAAAATCCTGGCCATTTTTCCAAAAAAACATGAAAAAATATGCAAAAACTATATTAACTGAAACATTTTTTTTCTAGAAATTTATTTGACTTCTTTGTTGCCCATAACCGCCCAAAACAAATCATGTCCCTTCTTCTGTTGATTGGGTGGCCCAAGGTGCTGTCACTGATATCAAAGACCAAGGCACCTGTGGTTCTTGCTGGGCTTTTTCCGCCGTTGGGGCTCTTGAAGGTCTCTACGCTATAAAATCTGGTACTTTGGTGCCATTTTCCGAGCAACAACTCATTGATTGTTCTAAAAACCAGGGAAACAAAGGTTGTCAAGGTGGTTGGATGGACCAGGCTTTTGATTATATTTGGGATGATCAAGGCATTGAAAGTGAGAAAGATTATCCTTATTTAGGTCAAGACGGATCTTGCAACGCTCAGCCCAGTAAAGAAGTTTTCCAAATCAGTAGATATAAATATGTGCCTCATAATGATTTGGATCAATTGGCTGCTGCGGCTGCTGTGCAACCACTCAGTGTTTCAGTTTCAGTTGGAACCGAATGGCAATTCTACGCTGGTAATTTCATATTTTAAATTTAAAAACATTTGGATAATTGAAGGCGGAGTTTATGATGGAAATTGCGGTGATATGGTAAATCATGGTGTGACTTTAGTTGGGTATGGAACTGATTCAGGCAAAGATTTCTGGAAGGTCAAGAATAGTTGGGGAAGCACTTGGGGAGAACAGGGGTACATCAGGATGGTGAAAACCAACGGAACAGGAACTGGAAAGTGCTTCATTGCTGATCAAGCAGTCTATCCTTACAAAAATTAAATTTGGTTTGCATTATTTAATAAAGACTTTATGAATAAAAAATACTTTTGGAAATATAGCAAAATTATCTATGTATTTAAAAAAAATATTTTTTTTAGGATTAAATAGAAATATTCTTTGAAGAAAAAATATATATAATATAAATAATAATCAAAAAGGTTTATGAATTTAAATCCAACCGTAAGGTGTTATCCCCAACCCGGGTTAGGTTCTCAGCCCATCTCTTTTTATTCTTATCCGGTTGAAAGACCACATAGCATCAACATCACTCTGGCAAGCACCAACCTCAACACGAATTACATTGTTCAGGATTCCAACGAGACTAATAATCCCCATTTTTATCCAGAAACAAGCTCAATAAGCAACAATAAGGAGAAGAAACCTAGAAAAAAATCAAAAGAATATTCAAATTTGAACGATGAGCTCAAGAAGGAAAAGCAAAAAAATCAGATTTTAGTTTTGAAGGTCATTGAGTTGGAAAAACTTTTGAAACAAATGTATTGTCAATTTAAAAATAATGAAAAAAAACCTTTGGAATTTACAAATTTCGCCAAAGGACCTTCATTTCCAATGGAGAAGGATAGAGAGGTGGTTGATCTTGAAGCACATGAGACAAAAAAGAACATGGAAACTGAAAAAAAGGAAGTTGTTGATAAGAATAACAATAATAATAACAACAAAGAGACTCATAATAATGATTTGATATATGTGAAGAGCATTGAAAAGAAAATGGAAGGTTTATTGAGAGAAAATGAGAGATTATCTAAAATTTTTCATGAGCAATCTGAAGAATTAGAAAAGCATTTTGTGACTTTAGAGGAAAAATATAATGAGAAAAATAAAAACATGGAGATTTTGTTATTGGAAAATGGAAAACTGAGAAACCTCATTCAAGAAATAAAAGAAAAAGATGCGAAACAGATAAATATTTTAGAAGAAGAACTTAAGGACAAGGAGGAAAATAATGCTAGGTTACAAAAAGAAAACAATGTCATAGTTCATAGTATTGCGATCACAAATGAGAGACAACATATTGAAAAGAGCAAGTTGGCTTGCCTCTCAGAGCAAAATTCTTATTTGGAGAGCAAAAATAAAATTTTGCAGGAGGAAATTCATAAACTAAAGGGAAAAACCTAAGGAACTCATATGAATTTTTGCATTTTTCCTGAAAAAAAAAATTAATTATATTCCTAAGTTTTGTAATTCTTCAAAACCCAATAAAACCATATTTTCCAAAATTAATTTTCCTTTCTCAAAATTCCAGAAAACCCAAAAAAATTAATTTTCCCCTGCCCCTATTAAGAAAAAATTACTCTTTTTTTTCCTCTGAAAAAAAATCTGAAAATGTTTGTTTTATATATTATTCATCCTTCTCCACAGTAAATTTTGTTATTTATTTTTCTTTCTTATCTTTTTCCATAATTTTCATTGTCTGTAGTAACTTTAAAAGAAGATATTTTTCTTTTTCTTCTCAAATGATTTTCCCAAAATCCTAAAAATTCCTCCAGAAAATAAATTATACAAATAAATTTTAACATTTGCTTATTATTTTTCTATTCAATGTCCAGAGCAACGACCCTCACAACAATTCCGATCATAAATTTATCCAAAGAAGATGAAGATTTCCGCTATAAAGTTATCGACTTTCTCTTAGAAAACTCCGTTGATTTTGACCGTGACATCATTTTCGATGAAGAAAATCCAAGTTCGTCAACAAATCAAAAAAATGGCACAACTTTTAATGCTATGATTCGAATTTTCAACATCCGGAAAAATTCTCTGACCCCCCAGAAAAAACTCCCCCATCAAATCCGCCCTTCAATTTATAAAAACCTGATCTCTCGTCCCATCGACGAAGAGTTAAAAGAACGAGTCAAAATAAAAAAAAACCAGTCTCCAAAACCGAAGAACAAGAAAAAAAGCACCACTTTATTAAAACTCCCAGAAAAAGCCAAAAATTTCAGAGCAATCAGGTCTTCTGTTTATTCTCACTTGGTGAAATTTTCGCCTAGCAAATCTGATGAGAAGAATTTCGAGGAGCTCAACAAAATCTTCAAAACGCCAGAAAAAAAGAAACACTGGCAATCTGTGAGCAATGAAGGCAGCAAAAGTTCAGAAAAACAAAAGAGAAGTCAGGAAAAATTGAAGCGTAGTGGCAAATCCCAAAGCAATTCCAAGTCTTCTGAAAGATGCAAAAATGCCAAGAATGGTTCCTCTGTCACAATCAAAAAGATATCAAGGGAAACTGTTCAGAAGAATACTATAATAAAGAGAGTGAATGTTAAAAAGAAGAAGGAGAAAACTTCTCCTAAAACTGAGATAAATCAAACTCAAAATAAAGGCCAGCAATTAAAAGTCCAGGACACCGTTTCAACAACTAAAAAAGACCAAAAAATAAACAAAAGCAAGCCATTAAAGAACTCATTCAAGGCAATCACTAAAGCCAATTCAATTTCAAATAAAAACAATATTCATAATAACAATTCGGAAAGCTATTCATTTGAAGTACCTTCTTTAAGCGTTTCTGCAATGAATAAAATGTATGATGATCTTCTGAATAAGACCTATGAATTAAGGAAAAGTGAAATTTCATTTCAAGCTGTTAATTCTGATGAAGAAATAAAGGATTTATGCGAGAAAATCAAACCAAAATCAGGATTCCATGAGAGTCAGAAGCTGGGAGAGATGAAGGAAAGTGAAAGCTTCAAGAAGACCGAGGAAAGCACGCAAAATAAAAATATTTTGTTTGACGAAAGCAATGAAGTCAATAAAAATTCAGTCGATAACAAGGATTTAGTAGAAAAATTAGATAAGATTTTGGAAAGCCAAAAACTTACTCAGAAAAACGCAGATAAAAAATCAATGGAGGAGAAATTTGATAAGGAGTTTGTGTATGCAATGAGGAAAAACAGCGGGGATTTGGATAAAATTGGAAGGGATTCGAGTCCGAATACTTTAAATAGGAATTTCGCAAAGGTTGTAGATAGGTTTTTCGTTGGAATGGAGTTTTTAAGCTCACAGGAGCTGTTATGTTACTATCAATTCATTCTTAATAGAGCGAAGCTTCTGTATATTAAATTTATCAAAACAAGAGGATTATTAAACATTTAATCAATTTGGAAAAATTTAAAAGGATATTTTTTTGAAATTTGATGGGTTTAAATAGAATGAAGAAAACTGATATTAATAAATTTTCTTTATTAAACAAAATATATTTTTTTTTTTTTGATTTTTGTTGAGTCGAAGAAAATATTTTTCTGTTATTGAAAAAAAAAAATTAAAATCACAATAATTTTCTACTTTTATATTTAAATGAGTAAAAAGGGATTCTAATTCTCAAAAATAAATTTGCTTAATTAAAAAAAAAAATTGTAAAATTATCAAAGATTTAAGGAAAAATCTTCCTTCCTTTTTGAGTAAAATCAATGTATGAGTTTCATCATCATTTCTTTGAATTCTTTGTAGGAAATCTTCAAAAAATTATACAATCAAGATTTAATTTCAATATTTAATAATGAGTACTTCTCCATCTCCATTATCATCGACCTCCTTTATGATTTCCTTCCAAATATCATTAGAAATTTTCTCACCTCCAAAGACATCCTTGAGTTCTGTAATCGAAAGAGATCCACTGCCATCCTAAATCAGCCAAATTCAAGCAAAATCATTAAATAATAAAAAATTTGAAAGGAAAAACACAAAAAGAACAATTTTTATTGTTTACTTTGTCGAACATCTTGAAAGCCATTTCGAGTCTTTGTTTTGACAGGAGATTTTCACGATTGATTGTTGCGATCACAAATTCTGGTTAAAATTATCAAACAACGAAAAGTTATCAATTTTTAATGGCATTTCTATCCAAAATACCTGTATAATCGATGGCTCCGCTGTTATTTTTGTCCACAGATTTCATTATCTTATCCACTTCTTCTTCGGCTTGAAAATCATTCATAATTCTCCTATATCCTATTAAAAAACACATAAAAATCATTATAAAAATCAATAAACATCATTAAAATCCTAAAAAATACTAAAAAATCATTAAAAATTAAACATTTTAGACAAAAAAATAAAGAAAATTGTACCTATTACTAATTCCTCTCGGCTCAATTGTCCATCGCCGTTCAAATCCAAGGCCTGGAAAGTTTTGAGCAATTGTGATTTTTCATCTTTGCTTGCAAGGTAATTAACAAGGAAAACCCATGTTGCCTCCTGCAGTTTCCTTTCAGCCTAAAACCACAAAATAATAGCAAACCCCAGAACCTTTGCAAAAATTTTCTTATAAATATTTTACCCTGAAGGTCCTCATATTTTCCAAAGCTTTGGTTATAATAGGGATATCAACAACATCTTTTTTGTTGTATTTCTTAAACCAAACATCTTGATAGCATTGTTCGGCACTGAGTCTCTTACTCGGGTCATATTCCAACATCCTTCGAACCAAGCTCTTGGCATCAGCTGATATTTGCAGCCATTCTTCTCCATCGAAGTTATATACTCCCTTGGACACTTTATCCATAATAGCTTTATCATTCTGTCCGTTGAACGGTGGGTACCCGCATAATAAAATATATAAGATAACTCCGCAGGACCAGATGTCACACTTTTCATCATATTTCTTCTTGAGTACTTCGGGAGCAATGTAATAAGGCTATGAATAAAAATTTAGAGAATCGATTGATTTGAGAGGAAATTATACTGTTCCAAACTTCTGATTCATTTTCTCCGAACTGTCAAACACTCTCGAAGTTCCGAAATCGATGACTTTGATCAATGCGCCTTCTTTGCTTGATTCAAACAAGAGGTTCTCTGGCTTAAGATCACTAAATTGAATTAATTTGGGTGAATTGATGCATTAATGTAATGAATTATTTAATTAATGGCTATATATTCAATACCGATGCACTATGTTGTGGGTATGACAATAAAATACTGCAGAAAGCACCTGTTGCATGATCTCAGCGCCTCTTTTCTCACTGAAATGCCTCTCTTCGATGATTTTATCGAACAACTCTCCCCCGGAACATAACTCTGTCACAATGTAGAAGTATTTTTCATCTTGATAAAACTCGAAAATCTTGATGATATTTGGGTGATCCTACACAAAAACGATGTTTTTCAAGGAAGAAATTTCTTAAAAAAGTACCAATTCCTTCAATATCTGAACCTCGTTCAAAAGCTTGTCCTGGTCTTCCTTGGAAGTGGAGGCTCTGTTGATGATTTTGATGGCTCTGGATAGCCCGGTTTTCTTATGGATTGCTTTTCTGACCTCTCCGAAAGCCCCTTTTTGAGAATAACAATAGAAAAAATACGTTAGAAATAAAAAAATCTGATTAGGCACCTTTGCCCAACGGAGGGTTCAAAATGGTATAATCTTTAGTGATTTTGCCGGATTTCTCACCGACAAGGTCTGCGGTGGAGAAGTCGACGTCTTCCTTTCTTTTGATTTCTGGGAGAAAAAAGCGGATTTAAAAAAAATCCTGTTTTTTTATGGGAGGACCTTTGGATTTGGGTGAGAAAGTCTCAATTTGGCTTTTTTTTTCGGGATGGACTATGTCCTTCTTCGTGGCATTGGAGCTAGATCTGCCAGTGATGATGCAACCCATGATGGAGTGTGAAAGAAAAATGCGATAAATATGAAAGTTTTCCTAATAGAAGGAATTATTATATTAAAATAAGTTTTAATTAATAAAATTAGGAGAAAGAATTATATTAATTCCTCGGTGACAGACTTATTCAAAAAACGAAATTCCATTTTTACATTCACATAATTAATAGAAAAATTTAGATTTATCAAGTTGTTTGAGAAAATATTTTGAAACGAAATTTAGAGAAAAAACCAGAAAGTTTGAAAAAAATTTAATATCCATATTTTAGCAAAAATATTTTTCTATGTTGATTTTTTTCATCAAAATATATTAAAACAATAATTATTACGAACGGAAATAATCTTACATAGCAAATGCATTCTTAGATTTTTTCAAAGATCCAGCTAAGTTTTTGAATTCTTCACTGAACCTACAATAACACAAAAATTTTAAATTTTCCTTTATTAAAGTATGAACCTGAAAGCTTTCTTTCCTTTTATTGGGATATGAGTAATTTTCTTTTCATAATCATTCAAGTTCTGTAGCTCACTGCTCAAAAAATCCATCATTCTTCCATTGACTACCCCTACAGGCGCTGATTCGATTTTTTTGGTTCCTTTATTCTGCAACTCAATATTTTTTACTTTATCTTCTTTTTTCTTATTTTCAATTTCTAAAAATTGCTTGAAATCAGACAAAATTGAGCCTCTTAGACCAAGCCCTTCAATTTGGGTGTGTCTTCTACCAGACACGATGCCATTTTCTAATTTGGAATCTGATTTGGTTTTCAACTTCTGTGAGTTCGAAAAGAACTTGAAGGAATTTTTGGAGCCAAAGGAGACATTATCGGATTTTGTCTTATGTTTTATATTAGAGCTGAAGAATTTATAGCTTTGTTGTTTGAAAGAACCTCCACCATGAAAATTTTTCTCTGCAAGTCTTTCTTTTTCTTTGATTTGCTTTATTTTCTTCAAATTGATAATTCTGGCAAGCCTTTGCAAATTGAAGACATCTTGATATTTGATGATGATGTTACACACCACATCGTAAAGTTTCTTTTTGGGAGCGGTTTCGTATGCACCTAAGTCATTTTGCTCATTGACTGCGACCTTTTGTTCATCGAGCAACTTTTGTTTCACGAGGTTCACCTTTTGTTCAACTTCGCCTTTCCTTTCGAAAAACTTTTTTTTTTTTCATTTAATAGTTTTTCTCTCATAATACATTGGCCTCCTTTTCCACTTCCGTGAACACTGGAATTGCATGAATTTTTTCCGGAATGTCACTTTTGACATCTTTCAAATTCTCTTTACCTTTCATCATCAACATCTTCTTACAATAAAGGAATTCTTTTTTGTCGAAATCATCGTTTTTATAACAGGATGCGAACTTTTTCTCTAAACTTTTCATATAAAAATGTTTAAAATAATAAATATCATCATTAATTCACTCTTGAATGTTTTCGTTGTTGTATTTCGAGTCGACTTTCTTTTGCACTATGTCCCCCATAAACAAATCCAAATCCTCTTCAATTCGATTGGTTTGTGAGGGTTTAATAAGCGCCGGCTTGAAAATAAAATCGGCACTTTTCCTCTTTTGGAAATATTCCTCAATTTCTCTTCTGTTGGTTTCTGTTATTACTTGAATTGGTTGGAAATCTACAAAAATTCATTTTTTAATTATTGTTATAAAGTAAATTTAATTTTTTTGTTTGTCGCACTCACGCAATAACAAAAAGATTTCTTAAAAAAAATGCTTACATTTATTTGTGGTCATGATTCTGGGTTTATGTTCTGGTTGAAATTCAGGTTGATAGGTTTTGCTTGCGAGTCTCAAATCTTTGATTTTTGCCGTGCTCGCCTTTGCTGCCTCCTTGAATTTTTTTAAAGAGACGAAACTTTTAAAATTGGTGATTCTGGTGCTTGCGTCGCTTTTTGCAAAGGAGTTATAATCGAGGAGGCTTTCCCTTAGAAACGATGCATTACTGTCTACTGCAAGCATTTTTTTAATTTCTTCTTCTTCTTTCAAATTTTGGTGTTTCGATCGAACAGGCGAATTAAGTTCAAATAAATTCAATTCTTTATCCATTGAGGCATATTTATCATAATTGTCATCCAATGTTTCTGTGGAATTGCCTTTAGTTAGAGCAATGGGCTCTTTGGATCTTACTAATACAGTTCTTTGGTTATATCGTTTGAGGAAGGTAAATTTCTCTTCCATTCTTTGGTTGTATTTGAGGAGCTCGTCACATTTTTCAGCTTGTTTACGATCGGCTTCTTTGATGAGAAGGGCAAAATATTGGGGGAACTTTTTGTCATTCTGCAGAAATTCAAAGATTATGGATTCCATTTCACTTCTTTCTTCAAAATACGATTCAAACTTTAAATTTTTAAGATATAAAACATATTTTTTCAAAAAAAGTTATGAATTTCAAAATACTTTCTCATGTAATTCATTGTAACTTTTTGTCATATAACGTTTTATTTCATCTACTGGGATCAGAAAAAATGATAATAACTCATGCAATCGCAGTCCTTCTATAATTCGATCATATCTTTGTTGTTGTTGATATACTTTGGAAATATTTATTAAACAACATGCCAGAACTTTGATCTTGATTATTTAATGAGAAAATATAAACATTATAAAAAATTACGCATCTACGCAACTTGAGTCGATTTTTCCGTTTTTTTTGATAATATTTCATATGGACTCGGATCGTGAGCTCATTTTGTATAAAAAGCAATAAATTATCATAAATCTCAAGTGCTTGGTTCAAACTATTTTTCATTAAGAAACAAAAAATAATTCATTATATACTATCCAAATTCAAAATAATAGTTTCCAAGGCTCAATTTCAGTTTAGCACACAAATTCAAAATGTCAGGGTTCTATCAAAGTTAGATAAAATAATAACGGGATAAAATACGAATACATCTACAAATTCAAACGATTTGGTAAACTCATTGCCAAAGTACAAAAACAAAAAGCAATCTCTGAAATTTTTCTCCTTTTTATTAATTTCTGCCATGAAAATGAACATTTCAAACGTTTGTGATATCAATTCTTCCAATTCATAGCTTTCTAAATTACAAATTATCCCTATATCTATAAATCTCTAAAAATACCATCAAGTTTTGACAAATCCTTTGTGCTCAAAACTGAAATATATTTGAAATAATCTGGAATTTTTTTCTTTATCAAACTCCTCAGACTTCTTTTTTTCTTCGTTTTAAACCTGACTTTTTCCTTATCATAATTTTGTGAATTCGAAGGTGTTGCCTTAATCAATTTAAATATCGAGCTTCCTGATCCGCTTTTATTGAACTCTGGCATGTTCGTCTCTTTGCTTAAAGAAGAATCTTTTTCAATGCTTGAAATTGATGTTTGACTTTCATATTCATTTTTATTCAATTCCACTTTGTTCAAAAGAAGAGGCTTATATTTGATCAAAAGAAATGTAAGATAACTGAACCAATTGCTATAGGTTCCATCCAAAATGTCTAATAAAACGTGGATTTTTGTCACAGGTAAAGTTGTTTTGAGGTAGCAATAGTTTTTGATGATTTTTTTGGTACAAATGAAAAATATTCGGTTCACTTTTAATTCATCGATTATGTTGAAATTCGTTTCACTGTCCTTTCGCTCAGAGAAATAATTCAATATCATCAAGAAAGCCTTTTGGTACATTTTCTAAAAAATTATCTTGATCATGTTGATTTTAAATATTATTATTGACTTTTTTTGTTAGTTTTTTAGCTTCTTCATATAGAATCAATGATTTTGGAAGCAATTTCAACGGGTTCTTTTCATCTTTGATGCCAACATCTATTGAGAAATTCCTTTGGATTAATGATTTCTGGCTTTCTTGTGTGTTAATTATATTTTTAAGGTTTTGTGGGTTGATTATTTCGCTTGGTCTCCTGAATACCACCTTCAAGGTTCGTGAACGGTCAAATCTTTGAGTGTGTAAGATTGATTTTTT
>Ga0302320_10028658_pt1 | contig 10677 bp, 10 predicted proteins | sample Bog_T0_3_FD_202130 | JGI IMG/M metagenome (GOLD analysis project Ga0302320, IMG submission 202130) | Peat permafrost microbial communities from Stordalen Mire near Abisko, Sweden - Bog_T0_3 | ecosystem: Environmental > Terrestrial > Soil > Wetlands > Peat | place: Sweden: Abisko, Stordalen Mire... | reverse complement strand
CCTGGATATTGACGGAGGCGCGATTGCAGATCACTCCGCTGCGCCCCTTGAAGTGACGGTAGCGGGCCCACAATTGGCCTACATCGCGTACACCTCCGGCTCTACTGGCCGGCCCAAGGGAGTTGAGATCAGCCATGCGAACTTGCAGCATCTTATTTCCTGGCATCAACGCGCTTTTAGCGTCAGCCCGAATGACCGAGCCAGTCAAGTGGCGGGGCTGGCGTTCGACGCCGCTGTTTGGGAGATGTGGTGTCACCTGTGTGCGGGCGCGAGTCTGCACCTGATTGATGAAGTGAGCCGCCGCTCGCCCGAGGGATTAAAGGATTGGCTGGTGGCCCAGAAAATTACCGTCGCGTTCGTGCCGACGATCATGGCCGAGCATCTGATCACATTTGATTGGCCGCACAATACGGCGCTGCGCGTGTTGTTGACGGGCGCCGACACGCTGCATCGTTATCCGAATGCGGGGCTTCCCTTCATCTTGGTTAATAATTATGGGCCGACTGAGTGTACGGTGTTGGTCACTTCGGGTCCGGTGCTGGCCGGCCAAGGCGATGGTCAAATACCGCCGATAGGCCGTCCGATCGAAGATATGGAAATTCTGTTGATGGATGCAGAGTTGCAGCCTGTGGCGCTGGGTGGCGAGGGAGAAATTTGCGCCGCCGGTCCGCAGGTCGCTCGCGGCTATCGCAATTTGCCGGAACTAACGGCCGAAAAATTCGTGTTCCAACCCAGTACCGGCCGTCGAATCTACCGAACCGGCGATCATGGACGCTTGTTGGCCGACGGCCAAATCGCATTCCTCGGACGCATTGACGATCAGATCAAGATCCGGGGTTTCCGCGTGGAAGCGGATGAAATCGTCGCCCAACTGAATGCTCATCCGCAAATCGGCAACAGTATTGTGATCGCGCGCGGCGACAGCGCCGACGAGAAGTCGTTGGTGGCCTACATCACGCCAGTCGCGGGAGCAAAGCTTACAGCCAATGAAGTGCGAGAACACCTGCGTTCGCGCGTGCCCGAATATATGGTGCCGTCAGCTTTCGTGAGCATGCTTTCTTTACCCGTTACCGCAACTGGAAAATGTGACAAACAAGCCTTGCCCGCGCCTTCTCTGGAAAACCTGCTGCCGGAACTGTCCGCTTCGGCGCCCGACCGGCAAACTCAGCAAAGCGGCACCGAATCGCGCATTGCTCAATTGGTGAGCGGATTGATGGATGGGCGTCCGGTTGGGCGCGAGGACAACTTCTTCTTGATTGGCGGCCATTCCATGCTGGCGGCTCAATTGCTAGCGCGCGTGCGCGAAAATCTCGCGGTTAGTTTGAACCTGCGCCAGCTTTTTGAAGCGCCAACTATCGCTTCTCTCGCGCTGGTGGTGGACCGGAAACTCGCCACCAAGTAAATTAGTAGTTGGCCACCGAATGACTGATTTAACGGTTGACCCGTCCCTTAGTCTGTACCAGCTATTGGACCCAGAGGTCTTGGCGGACCCCTATCCTCTTTTCCGGCGCTTGCGGGAAACTGATCCGGTGCATTGGGATCCCTTCCTGCACGCCTGGATTGTGACACGTTACGAAGACGTGGTCAACGTGATGCTGAAATGTTCCGCCGACCGCACGCCGACTCCACAACAACTGGAAGCCATGGGCATGTTGGCGGAACTGCAGCCTATCGCGCAAGTCATGGTGAAGCAAATGCTCTTCTTGGACGCGCCGGCGCATACACGATTGCGGGCGTTGTGCGCCACTGCGTTTACACCGGCTCGCGTAGCAGCTCTGAAAGAACACATTCAGGAGATTGCCGATCGATTGATCGATCAGGTGCTCGATTCCGGCAAGATGGACGTGATTGCCGATTTCGCCAACCCGCTCCCGGCGATTGTCACGGCGGAACTCTTCGGCGTGCCGACTGCGGATCATCAGAATCTAAAAGATTGGTCGACTGACTTTGCCGAGATGCTTGGCAATTTTCAGCACAATCCAGACCGTGCCCGTGGTGCTTTGAGAGCCACCGAAAACATGATCGCTTATTTCCAGCAGGCCATGCGCCATCAAGAAAAGAATCCAACCCCCGGCTTGGTGAATTCTCTGATGAATGCCGAAGTGGACGGTTCGCGTCTGACCGAGGAAGAAATAGTGGCGAATTTGATCGTTACGATGGTGGGCGGCCAGGAAACGACCACGAACTTAATCGGCAATGGCCTTGTTTCGTTGCTGAAAAATCGCGATCAACTCGAACTGTTGAAAGGCGACTCATCCATTCTGCCGTCGGCGATTGAAGAATTGTTACGCTATGAAAGCCCCAGTCAACATACCGCTCGCCTGGCGCCGGACGACATGCTGCTGGGAGGGAAGAAGATTCAGAAACGGCAGGCGGTGATCGCGGTATTTGCCGCCGCCAACCGCGATCCGGAACGGTTTCCGGATCCGGACAAACTTGATTTGCGCCGTACCGATAATCGTCATGTGGCCTTTGCCTGGGGAGCGCACTACTGCTTTGGCGCGCCGCTGGCGCGGATGGAAGGACAGATCGCTTTTGAAACAATGTTGCGCCGCTTACCCAACATTCAACTGGAGCCGCAGGAACTGATGTGGCGAGAGAATCTCGGCCTGCGCGGGCTCAAATCTCTTTTCATTACTTTTGATCGCAGAAATTAGAGCGATGTCGGCTGTTTCAACGCACGGTATCGAAATGCGCGAGGCGCGCTTTCAAGACTACAATGCTATTGCGGCACTGGAAGCCTCGCAGGGATTGGCTAGCAAGCCCGCCGAGGAATGGCGCAGGTTATGGTCAGGCAACCCGGCTTATGAGCGAATGGGACCGCGCTGGCCTATTGGGTGGGTGCTCGAAAGCGGCGAGCGCATTGTAGGTTCTTTAACGAATATCCCACTTTCCTACACATTTCGGGGCAGAAAACTGCAAGTAGCGGCTGGGCGCGGCTGGACCATGGAGGAAGAATATCGCGGTTACGCGCTTATGCTGATGAACGAATATTTTAGTCAGGAAAATGTAGATCTCTTTCTGACTAATACTGTGAATGGCAACGCCGCTAACGCCTTCAGCACGTTCGGCTCGCAGCGAGTGCCGGTCGGCGATTGGAGCACCGCTGCTTTCGTCGTTTGTGATCACCGCGGTTTTGCAGAGAGCGCATTGCGTATCAAAGGGATTCCCATGGCGGCAGCATTGAGTTATCCCGCCGGGCTCGCCCTCGCGCTGAAGGATCGCTTTTCCGGTAAGTCCATACCAAAATCGGAGATCAACATTTCTTTGGGACGCGATTTTGATCAGCGCTTTGATCACTTCTGGGAGGTGCTGCATAACCGCAGCGAAGCGCTGGTCGCGGTCCGATCGAGTGAGGTATTGAAATGGCATTTCTCCGCGTCGCTTGACAACAATCGCCTTTGGGTTCTAACCGCCGCGCGCAGTGGAAATATAGATGCGTATGCCGTTTTTCAGCGCCGCGATGAACCGCAGTATGGCTTGAAACGGATGCGGATGGTGGATTTCCAAGCCTGCGATTGGCATGATGAATACTGCGCCGCCCTGATGCAGCGTGCCTACGAGGAATGTCGCTCGCAGGGAATTCATGTGCTGGAGCACGTGGGCTGCGATTTGGGGACGACGCGCGTTTTTGATGAGGCCGCACCGTATCGGCGTAAACTTCCCAGTTGGTCGTTCTTTTATTCGACGAACAACGAAGAGCTGGCCGGACTTCTCGCTAAACCCGACGCTTGGGCGCCGTCTTCGTATGACGCCGACGCGAGTTTGTAAAATTTGGCTCCCCAGGTAGGATTCGAACCTACAACCCTTCGGTTAACAGCCGAATGCTCTGCCATTGAGCTACTGAGGAGCAATACGCTGAGCCCGCTACAAATCCCTCATATCGGCTTGTGCAAACTAACGTCTTTACTATTAAAGCACAGCCATGTTTTAACCGATTTTTTCTTCCAATTCCACCCAACGGGCATAGAACGTATCCAACTCTTTTTGCGCACTTTCAATCTGGCGATAGCACTCTTCTAAGCGCTTCGGATCTCGCAACACGTCCTGCTCTTCCAGTTGCGCGTGCCAGCGCGCCATGCCCTTCTCAGCCGCGGCGATACGCCCTTCCAAACTCTCCCATTCGCGGTTTTCCAGGTACGACAATTTCTTCGGCGCTTTGGTTGCAAGAGGCGATGATTTTGGCGCCAAAACACTCGGCTTACCCTTGCTGCCGCCCTTTTTGTCTAGCCACGCCTGCCATTGCGAATAGTCTGCAAACAACTCGGCTTTTCCTGCACCGTCGAGGCCGACCACAGTGGTTGAGACGCGATCGAGCAAGTACCGGTCATGCGTCACCAACACCAACGAACCCGGAAACTCCACCAAACTCTCTTCCAGAATTTCCAAAGTCGGAATATCCAAATCGTTCGTGGGCTCATCCAACAGCAAAACGTCCGCCGGCTCAAGCATCAGATTCGCGATCAGCACGCGTGCGCGCTCGCCGCCGGAAAGCCTGCTCACCGGCTGATTCAACTGCTCGTTAGAAAACAAGAAACGCGATGCCCAAGACGCCACATGAATCACCCGTTCGCGATAAATAACCGAATCGCCGCCGCCCGCGAGCGCTTGCCGCAAAGTGAGGTCCGGGTTAATCGGACGGTTCTGATCGAAGTACACCACCCTCAACCCAACGGCCTGCTTGATCTCGCCGCTCAACGGTTTGATCTCGCCCCGCAACAGCCGCAGAAGGGTCGTCTTTCCGCTGCCATTCGGTCCCACTAAGCCGATGCGCGTGCCCGCCGTAAGCACAAACTCCAAGCCATCGAACAGCAGCCTCTCGTCAAAGGCATAACGGAGTCCGATCACTTCAATCAGACGCTTCGTCTTGCGGTCCGACGCGGTGAATTCGATATCCGCCGTCGCCGTCCGCGAACGAGTGTTCAAGTCCGCCAATTCGCCAATCAACGCGTGGGCATTATCAATACGTGCTTTGGCTTTGGTGGCGCGCGCCTTAGGGCCACGCCGTAACCACTCCATTTCAATCTTCACGCGATTTTCCAGCACGTCCTGCCGCTTCGCCTGCGCCGCCAGGAAGTCGCCCTTCTTCTCCAGAAACGCGCTGTAATTTCCGCGCACCCGCAGAATGCCATCCGGGTAGGTGCGGTTGATTTCGGCTACATCGGTGGCCACATTCTCCAGGAAATAGCGGTCGTGGCTCACCACCACGCAGGCAAACCGTGCGCCTTGCAGAAGCTTTTCCAACCATTGAATCCCGGCCAAATCCAAGTGGTTGGTCGGCTCATCCAGCAAGAGAATGTCAGAATTCGCCACTAACGCCTCAGCCAACGCCAACCTCTTACGCCAGCCGCCGGAAAGCGTGGCTGCTTCCACGTTCAGATCTGTGAAGCCGGCGCGCCCTAACGTTTCCGCCTCGCGGCTATCTTTCTCATCCTCCGGCACGCGGCCTGTTTCCAGCGCGCGCCGAATCACCTGTCTGACCGTCTCGTTAGGGGCGAACGTGGAGTCTTGCTCCACGAACGCGAGGCGTGTATTTTTGCGTAACGCCACTTCGCCGCTATCGGGTTGCGTGCGGCCTGCCAGCAGCGCCAGAAGGGTCGATTTGCCCGAACCGTTTGGCCCGATCACGCCAATTCGTTCGCCCTCGGAAATATTCAATGTTAGATTTCGGAACAGCGGATCGGAACCATAAGACTTGCTCAGATCGCGCGCGTTGAGTAAAAGAGCCACTCCCTCTATGTTCCTACGGCAGCCATTCAGATGTGTTAGCTTAAGGGCAAATCTGCTTCTCGGCAGAATTCGCAAATGATACAAATTTCTCGCATCTTGCTGCCCGTTGATTTCTCGGAGCGCTGCTTAGGCATGACCCATTACGCGCGAGCGCTGGCGGAAAAATATACTGCCGAACTGATTCTCTTGCATGTCATCAACCCCGTGTTCGTGACTCCGGAACTTGGTGGAGCGCCTCCTGCAACGGTGGCCGTGCCGCAATGGCTGATCACGGAAAAGAACAAGGCGCTCGAAGAGTTCGCTCTGCCCGAGTTGGCGGGCTTGACGGTTCGCCGGCTCGTCTACGAAGGTATTCCGGAAATGCAAATTCTGGAAGTCGCCAAGTCTGAAGATGTGCAGCTTGTGATAATGCCCACTCACGGCTACGGAGTGGTGCGCCGTTTTTTGATTGGCTCTGTGACGGCAAAAGTGTTGGACGATCTGCCATTAGCGGTGCTGACCGGGGCCCATATGGAGAAACATGCTCACGACACGAAAGAAGAATTCGGCACCGTAGCATGCGCGATTGATCTTAAGGGAGGTGACTTGAAGGAGGATAGTTCACAAACACTCCTTTCCGCCGCGAAGCTGGCGGCTGATTTCGCGGCGAAGCTCGCCGTAATCCATGTTGCGCCGTCTAATTCTGGCGGCCTTCAACCGCAACTCGAGGAATTCATGACCGCTGAACTCGCCAAAAGCAATCTCAGTTTTGCGCCGGGGCGCATTGTCTCTGCCGTCGAAAGCGGAGATATCGCCGAAACCATCTGCGGGTTTGCCGAGCGTGTTAGAGCAGACCTGCTGGTGATTGGACGCGATCACGCTGAGGAGACAGGTGGCAAAGCAGCGGGACGCCTTCGCTCTCATACCTATTCCATTATTCGGCAAGCAAGTTGCCCGGTGCTGAGTCTGTAAGCAGTTCAGATCCGTATTCGCTTGGACACACTTCGGGTTTGCAGTGTACATGACGGTGTTCGTTTTTGGCTAAGCGGCTTGGCTGGCGGCCTCGCCTGCTCGGGCTGGTCTGGCAGGGCCCTTTTTTCTGTTGGCTCCTGCCCGCTATATAGCTTTGGTTGCGGGAATGGTGATTGAGTGTACTGGAGACAATTATCCAATTTACATGCCCCGTCGAGCTCGTTTCGTCCTTCCCGGCGTTGCCCACCACGTGACGCAACGCCGCAACCGCCAGCAAACGTATTTCTCGCCGACGCAGACCGAATCCGCTACCTTGCCATATTTCGTGAACATTCGCTCCGTCATGACTTGCGCATTCTTGGCTGGTGCCTGATGACCAATCACATTCATCTGATAGCGATTCCAGGTACCACGGAATCGATGTCGCTCGCGCTCGGCGAGGCGCACTCTCGCTACACGTTGGAATTGAACCGGCAGCAGCACTGGGGTGGGCATCTTTGGCAAGCACGATTCTACTCCTGCCCGCTGGGAGAGACGCATTTGATGGCCGTGCTGCATTATGTGGAACAGAATCCGGTGCGTGCGCGCATGGTGGATAAAGCTTGGGACTGGCCCTGGTCGAGTGCGCGAGTTCATACGAATCTTGGCGCGAGAGATGAATTGGTGGGTTGGGATTGGATGAATTGGATGAAGGAAGCGAGGCTTGGCGAGTGGAACGACGCGGAATGGAAGCAGGGTTTGGCGGGTGTGCAGCCAGCGGAGGAGTTGGAGAGAATACGCCGAGCGACGAGGTTGGGTGAACCGCTGGGTGACGACGCGTTCGTGAGTAGATTTGGAGAAAACGGCGGGGCGCCGATTACGGGTATGGGCGCAGGGGAGGCCGAAGGCGGACAAAGCGGGAGTTCTTGTCGGGCAGAGGTTGCTTTTCGAGGATTAGATAAATGTCGTCTGTCCCCTTTAGGAGAGTGCCGCGAACAAGTGTTGCTTCCAGCGCTGCACATCCAACTCCCAACAAACCTTAGTATTCGGAGGTTTGCCTACTAGATCTTTCCAAATCAATCGGTTCCGAGAGTCATAGGCCACACCCAAACGATCAACCACGGTCATGCCGCGCGTGAGATCGCTTGCGATTTCCACATCCACATAGTGGGTGCTGCTCTTGGTACAAACGGCCGGATCAAGGGCGATGGCCATCGCGACCGGGTCTGGCAGGGAAATCCCATGTTCACCTGTCTGTTTCAGGTAGGCCGCCCGCGCCGTGCTGTTGCACTCAATGGCGAAATGGGCCAAAGGCGAGTTCAGTGCGTTGACCCGCTCGATATCGCCAGCGTTCAGCACCGCTTCGCCACGGCATAATTGCCAGCCCACCATTTCCAATGGCAAACTCCCGCGAAACACCAGATGTGCCGCCTCCGGATCGCACCAGATATTGAATTCCGCTGCCGGCGTCACGTTCCCCTCGCAACAAGGAGCTCCGCCCATCACAATGCATCGTCCAATCAGCTTGCCCAAGTCTGGTTTCCGCTGTAAAGCCAGCGCCAAATTAGTGAGGGGACCCAGTGTGACCAGCGTCAATCCCGGATGTGCTTTGGCCATTTCTATGATCGCGTCAGCGCCGTGGGATGGATCTACTGTCCGGCGTGGGGCCGGATAACCTTGGTCGCCTAAGCCATCTTTTCCGTGAAACCAACTCGCGTCTTCGAGAACTCGCTTCAGAGGCGCCTCTGCTCCCCGGAACACGGGAACATTTGAGCCGCACAACTCCGCTGTGTACAAAGCATTGCGGCAGGCCTGATCGACTCCCACGTTGCCCGCTACCACCGTGATCGCCGCCACCTGCACATCAGGCGCCCGCAGCGCCATAATCAACGCAACGGCGTCATCAGAAGCAGTATCGGTATCGATCAGAAACACGCGCGCCATGCCCCAACATATCAGCGTGGCCTTGATATACTCCACTTTCTAACCAAAAAAGGAGCCTGATTAAAATGGCAGAAACTAAGCATCACGATTATGTACCTGACATTAAGAAGTACGCTGCGTCGGTGGATGAACCCGCTGTGGCTGGAATCGTAAAACACCTCGGCATCGCGCTTCACAGCCGCGACGCATCCCTGGTGGCCGCAACCGACCCCGAAGAACTGAAGCGCGTCCGCGAAGGCTTCATGAAGAAGAAACTGGCATTGACCGACACCGACGCCGAACTCGACGCCGCACTCCACGAGATCATGACTAAGATGAAGGGTGTCCACGATAAGAGCCGCGTAACTGTCTGCTATCTGCTGGCGGAAAAGTTCGGCAAGCTCAGTCTCTTCCATCCCAAAGCGTAATTTCATGCCAGCGATTACAACCAAAGACGGCGTCGAGATTTATTACAAGGACTGGGGTTCGGGACAGCCCATCGTTTTCAGCCATGGCTGGCCGCTGTCAGCCGATGAATGGGACACCCAAATGCTCTTCTTCTTACATAATGGCTATCGCGTGATCGCGCATGATCGTCGCGGCCACGGCCGCTCCACCCAGACCGCCGACGGCCACGATATGGATCATTACGCCGATGATCTGGCCGCCTTAACTGCGCATCTCGACCTCAAGAACGCTATCCACGTCGGCCATTCCACCGGCGGCGGCGAGGTGGTGCATTATCTGGCTCGGCATGGCGAAAGCCGCGTGTCGAAGGCGGCTATCATCAGCGCGGTCCCGCCGCTCATGGTAAAGACGCCAGCCAATCCGCTGGGACTTCCTAAGGAAGTGTTCGACGATATGCAGGCGCAACTCGCCGCCAATCGCTCGGAATTCTATCGCGGCGTCGCGGCCGGTCCATTCTATGGTTTCAACCGGCCAGGCGTCCAAGCCCGGGAGCCCCTGATTGAAAATTGGTGGCGTCAAGGCATGATGGGCGGCGCCAAAGCACATTACGACGGCATTGTGGCCTTTTCGCAAACCGATTTCACCGAAGACCTGAAGAAGATCACCATTCCCGTGTTGGTCATGCATAGCGAAGATGACCAGGTGGTGCCTTATGTCGCCGCTGGGCCGCTCTCTGCCAAACTGCTGAAGAACGGAACACTAAAAACCTACCAAGGTTTTCCGCATGGCATGCCAACCAGCCAAGCGGAGATCATCAACCCCGAGCTGTTGGCATTTCTCAAGCAGTAGGATGTCGCAATTTCATCAAACGCAAACATTACCTCTATCCCCTGTGTTACCATGAGGGAGATAAAATCGAGATTAAGGTAAAGACGAGGGGTATCGTTTCTAGCATGGCTCTGGCAGTTGAACAAAAGACAGAAGTAATCACGAAGTACCGGATACACAAATCGGACTCCGGCTCGCCAGAGGTCCAAGTAGCGCTGCTGAGTCAGCGGATTGCGTCACTCACGGAACATCTGAAAGGGCATAAAAAGGATCATCACTCCGAGCGCGGATTGCTTGTGATGGTGTCCCGCCGCCGCAGGATGCTCAAGTATTTAAAAGATCGCAGTCCGGAGCGCTACAAAACTTTGATTCAAAGTTTGGGCATCCGCCGTTAAAGCTAGTTCGAACTCTAAAGGTAGCGCGGTTGTTTCCGCGTCACGCTAGCCCTGTGGCTAGCACCTGCTTTGGTAAGCAGTTCCCCACAGAACTCACTCTGAGTCCTCCACTTAATCCCGTGAATGATCCCGTACGGCCGGAATGGATTCCGGTACGTGCTTAAGAAAAGGTAGGATGCGGATCACGCATCGGGAAAAGTAAAAATGTCGCATATTGTTGAAATCGACCTGCACGGGTCAAAGGTCTCTATTGAGACCGGTAAGATTGCCAAACAGGCCAATGGGTCTGTTGTTGTTCGTTCGGGAGACTCGGTAGTTCTGGTGAGTGCTTGCGCTAACGCGCAACCCAAGCCGGGAGCTGCGTTCTTCCCGCTCACGGTAGACTACCGTGAATATACATACGCGGCCGGGAAGTTTCCGGGCGGGTTTATCAAGCGCGAAGGCCGCCTTTCCGAGAAGGAAG
>Ga0302320_10028656_pt1 | contig 10678 bp, 12 predicted proteins | sample Bog_T0_3_FD_202130 | JGI IMG/M metagenome (GOLD analysis project Ga0302320, IMG submission 202130) | Peat permafrost microbial communities from Stordalen Mire near Abisko, Sweden - Bog_T0_3 | ecosystem: Environmental > Terrestrial > Soil > Wetlands > Peat | place: Sweden: Abisko, Stordalen Mire... | reverse complement strand
GAGCTGTATGCTTCGGCGCTACGGAAGAGTGACCCAGTTGTGCTTGGTAGAAGTGACCCAGGGCAGGAACAGCATTGGGAGAGGTAGGGATCTATAGAGCATCATCCCGCACCGCAGGTGCGGCTGGGTTTTGCTTTTCAGTGTCATCCCACGCCGAAGGCGTGGTTGCGGCATTCGCTCCGCATGCAGCATCAGGATGAGCGGAGCCTCTGGAGTTTCTGCCTGGCGTATTGGAAGTACTCTTCTCCGACTTCTGTTTCGAGCACTTCCTCGATGATCGGGATGAAGTAAGCCAGAGAGCGCACAGTGGCAAGTGGCGGAGCGTCTGTAGGCCGGATCAAGCGGCGGACCGCGGCGAGCACGAGTGCATTCTCAACTATGGACAAGGGAACGCCGCGTTGGTAGAGCTGGAGGGCTAGCATGCGGTCTGGACGGCGCAGGTTCCCTAGTCGGCCAGGTCCGGCTTCCTAACTTGCCGGAAAAGACGTTCTCAAATGTATGACGAGGCTGCGAATTTTCTTCGCGGGCTTTCTTGCACTGCCTTGCACATGGCAAAGTGCCCCAGTTCAAAAATTGACTAAGGCATGACTTGGATCCGAACGAACCGGGAGTTAGCTAATTTGCGAGAGCTGCATTGTCAAGCGCAGGCGCTCCTCAGTCTCAGCGCTACTATAACCGCATCCGAGTTCGAAAAATATGGACGTGTATGGAATTGTCATTGCTGTCTTGATGATTAGAATGCGAAACAGCCTCGCGGATTGATCTAGTCTGGCGATGACCTCTTCGTGCAGGACTTCATTTCTGTTGGAGTCTCGGAACAATGCATCCAGCTGCCGCCGGTAGGTAGCAACGCCCGGGGCATCGCTCTCGGCGAGGAATCTCAACTCTCTGACCATATGCACTCTGGCCCGAATGTGCTTGTAACTTTCAATCGCAGCCAGGGTCTTGCGCGCAACTGAGATCTGGTCGCCCGCGGCAAGAACAGTCTCGATTCCGGACCGGGCCTGCGCGGGATAGGCCGCGTCCGCAACCACGACCCAGTTGCGGTGCCCAAAGAGCGCCAGTGACTCACGGAGTTGTCTTTCCCAACTCTTCTTTGCCGATGCCTTGAAGTTGCTCATCCGGCTCTCTCCTTCTGAATGTTGTCTTCAATCAACAAAACTTCATCAACCCTGCAACCTGTCCATGAAGCATCCATCGCTCATTGGTTGGGAGTCAGGCGTCTCAATCTGTCGCTCCTTCGCAATCGTTCCAGGCGCATCGCATCGATCTCTCAGCGGCCTTGGCAAACTGAGAACCCCTTGCGCATCGTGCTCCGGAGGGGCAGGCGGAGGCACGACTTCGAAACACGCATTCCGCCTGCCGGCCGAGGTGCCTGGTCCAGGATGCGGGCTGAGTTAGTTCTTGTTCGGGCAATGCCCGCGGCGGATTTGCGAATTGATGCAATATCTTGAAGATGCGTCTTGATCTAGCGTGACCGCTCTCCTATGATATATCAGATATGAGGCAACGCAAACGCGCTGAAAAAACACTTTGAGGAGATTCGGGCTAATTCCGCTTAGAATCGATTCAAGCTGTCGACATTTGGTCGGTTGCAAGATCAAACGGTGAACGAACCCGGGTTGAGGAAAGCCATGCGCAAGGTGAGCCGGCTGAAGTCAGGCAACGAGTCGTTGTCCAACCAGGCCTATCAACAGATCCGTGATGAAATTCTCAGCGGCGAATTGTCGATAGGGGATGTTCTATCCCGGAGGCGGCTCGCCGAGAGGCTCAATATGAGCTTTCTCCCGATTACTGAGGCTCTCAACCGCCTTGAGACGGAGGGCTTGGTCGAGAGCCGTCCGCGGATTGGGACACGCGTCCGAATACCGACAGAGCAGGATATACGCGACACCAATGTCATCCGGGAGGCGCTCGAATCGCAGGCCGCCAGGCTATGTGCGCTGCAGATGACAGCCGAGGAAAAGAAACAGCTTAAGGCTAGCGCCAAGCACTTGGACGATCTGCACAAGATTTGCGCCCAGGAATCAACGGATTCGCGCTTCATGTTCTCGGTACACACCTATCACATGCAGTTTCACATGAAGATTGCAGAGCTATCCCGGTGTGCGGGCTTGCAACGTGCAATTGAGAGTGGGCACGTGCTGATATTTAACTGGATCTATGACATAGCGGCCCACCGGCGCACAAATCCGCAGGAGTTTCACTCGACGCTGGCCGAAGCCTTATGCAGCGGAGATCAGCTCGTCGCCGATACCGCGATGCGGGCGCATGTCCGGTATGGACTCCCCCAGGTGCTGGAGCGCCTTGCGGACAATGACCATGGGGACAATTGGCGGTTAAAGTTCCGCTGAGGCTGCCCCAGCCGGCCGCCATTTCTCGAGCGCGCGAGACCTCCTCGTCTGCTGCCAACATGCTGTAGCTGGCCTTTTTCCAATGGAAATCGGGGCTCTGACCCGTTTGAGCTCCCCATTTTCCGTGACTGACAAGGGGGATGTAAGACCTTCCCCATGCCCGGCGTAGTCGAAAAGTATACGCGCGAGACAGTTTCCTTATTACTGATATATCATTAGACTGTCGCCGTTGAGCGGTTGATTCAATTCCATGGTCGCCCGGCCGATTTGCCGGCTTCGGCGCACCGGACACAGGAAGACAGGACCGATGGAACTGGCAGAAAAGGTTTGCTTGGTTACGGGTGGTACAAGCGGTATTGGCGCAGCAACTGCCCTGGCTTTTGCAAGGCGCGGAGCGAGAGTTGCGGTCACGGGACGAAACTCGGCGCGAGAATCGCTCGAAGCTCTGAAGGACTCCGCTGCAAACTGCGGCTCTGAAATCCTATACATCCAGGCAGACGCTGCGAAACCTGAGGATTGCAAGAGCGCAGTTACCCAGACGCTTGACCGCTGGGGACACATCGATGTTCTGGTGCATGCAGCAGGCGCGGCAGTACCTGGAGGATTTTTCGAAATAACGGACGAAAATTGGTGCAGCGCCTTCGACGTGCATGTACACGCCGTGATGCGTCTCGCTCGTGCCGCTGTCCCAAACATGATGAAGCAGGGAGAAGGGGCAATCGTTCTTATCGGCTCCGCCGCCGGCCACCGTGGCTGCCTCGGTGCCATCGCTTACGGCGTGGTCAAAGGCGCATTACCCCAGTTTGCGCGCGTCCTAGCCCGCGAACTGGCCGAATATAATATCCGCGTGAATTGCGTTTCGCCGGGCATTATTCGCACACCGTTCCAGGATGCTCTCACCCCTGCACAAGTCGAGAACAATATCACGAACCGGATACCGCTCCATCGTGAAGGCAAACCCGAGGATGTGGCGCGCTGCATATTGGAGTTGGTCGAAAATGACTTCATCACTGGTCAGGATCTGGCCATCGACGGAGGCATGACCATGCGCATCGTCTGAGTGCGCCCTGAAACCCTGGCTGTTACACAGGCTCGGGCAGAAGCGAATAGCCCTTGCGCGGCAACGTCCACACCAGCCACGCAGAGAGGATGGGGATGACTCCGAAGAGGACGAAGACCGGGTGGAAAGAGTAGTGGTCGACCAACCACCCGGTCACCAGTGCGAAGATCATTCCCCCGAATCCGGAACCCATGCTTGCAAAGCCCCAGACCGAGGCTACCTCTCCACTGGGAAAGACATCGCTCGGAACGGCCAGCAGGTTCGCGAGCGCGCCAGAGTAGCCAAAGGTGGCCGTTGAGATCAGCGCGATGCACACTGCAGCGCTGCTTCGATTGCCAACAAACACTGCCGAAACCATCATCACCGAAAAGAAAAGAATCGCGATCCGGCGCGCGGTAGCCGGACCGGCTCCAATGCGTGCCAGAAAACTGAACACTGCGCCTCCGGCAAGGTTTCCTAATGTAGCGGTAAAGAAGGGAATCCAGGCGGTCTTGCCGATCTCCCGTAGTGAAAATGCGTGAACCACCTTGAGATATTGTGGAAACCAGAAAGTGTAAAAATACCAAACTGGATCGCTGAGAGCCTTCGACAGCGTGAACTGCCAAAGAAACCTTGAGTGCAACAGGATGCCGAGCGGAAGCCGGCCAGCTTGAACTTCGGCACTGCGACGAGGAGGTTCCCGATAGAGCACAAACCATGCGGCCAGCCAGAGAAATCCCGACAAGCCCACCGCGATGAATGCCGTTCGCCAGCCGCTCACCAGTGCAATTCCAGCAAGCAGCGGCGGAGCGAGAATGGCGCCGATTGATGCGCCGCTATTGAAGATTCCCGAGGCGTGCGAACGCTCTTCCGGAGAAAACCACTCGGCAATCAGCCTTACGCCGGCTGGATAGTTGCCTGCCTCTCCTATGCCCAGAAGAAATCGAAAAATCCCCAGACTCAATGCACCAGCCGTGAAAGCATGCAGAAGCTCGGCGCCTGACCAGAAGGCAATCGTGAGAGCATAGCCGGTTTTCGTTCCTAACCAGTCCAGCATTCTCCCTGACACGCCGTTCATCAGCGTATATGCCAGCATGAAGGCGAAAATGATATGCGAATAGCTTGTTGCGGTGATGTGGAATTGCTGCAACAGAACCGGCGCCATCACCGACAGCGTTTGCCGGTCAAGGTAGTTGATCACCGTGGCCGCGAAGGCGAACCCAACCATCCACCACTTACGCCTGTCATCGGCGATAGCGAACGGCATCTGAAACCTCCCGAGGGGCCAACAACCCCTGTCCGGTTGCAGCGTCCCCAATACTGATATATCATCCATGAAGTCGCTGTCAAACGGGGATCCATCGTCCGGATGGTTGGCCCCTGCCGCAGGGGAAACCGATGAAAGCTCTCGTTCTGACTCAATACAAGCAGCTTGATCTGGCCGATGTGGAAACGCCCCAAGTCGGGGCTGAAGATCTCCTCATTCGCATTCACTCTTGCGGCATTTGCGGAAGCGATGTGCATGGCTACGATGGAAGCACCGGGCGAAGACTGCCCCCGATGATTATGGGCCATGAGGCGGCGGGCGTCGTCGAGGCTGTCGGCAACTCTGTGACTCGTTTCAAGCCTCGCGACCGGATTACCTTCGATTCAACCGTCTTCTGTGGCACTTGCTACTATTGCCGCCGCGGCCAGGTCAACCTGTGTGACCATCGCGAGGTCGTCGGCGTTTCCACCCCCGAATTCCGCAGAATGGGAGCATTTGCTGAATTCGTTTCAGTGCCTGAACGCGTCGCCTATGCGCTGCCCGACAACATGCCCTTCGAACACGCCGCGCTCATTGAAGCAGTCTCGATCGCAGTTCACGCTGTCTCTCTAACCCCGATCGCACTGGACGATACGGTGGTGGTCGTCGGCGCGGGCATGATTGGACTGCTCACGCTGCAGGCAGCGTTCCTGGCAGGCGCAGGCCGGGTCTATGTCTGCGACATTGATGATTCGCGCCTCGAACTCGCTCGGCGTCTCGGAGCCACCGGCACTTTCAATTCCCGAGACAAGAGCCCCATTCACGACATTCAGCAACTCACCGCAGGCCGCGGGGCAGACGCGGCCCTGGAGTGCGTCGGCGCTCCACCCGCTGTCAAACTGGCGATCGACGTGGTGCGCAAAGGCGCAGCAGTCACGCTCGTGGGCAACGTTTCGCCCACGGTTGAGGTCGGTCTCCAATCTATCGTCACGCGCCAGATTCGGTTGCAGGGATCATGCGCCTCCTCGGGCGAGTATCCACAGTGCATCTCCCTCATCGCCCGTGGAGCGATTCGCGTTGACCCGCTCCTCTCTGCTGTGGCCCCGCTTGAAGAGGGCGCTGCGTGGTTCCGCCGGCTGTACGAACGTGAACCCGGCCTGCTGAAGGTCGTACTTCAACCATAACCTGAGAATAAAAATCGAGAGGAAATCTCCATGACGGACGCGTTGTTCGATCTATCGGGAAAGGTTGCGTTGGTAACAGGGACCAGCCGTGGACTGGGACAGTACCTCGCGCGTGCCCTTGCCCGCGCTGGCGCGGATATCGCCATGACCAGCCGCGACAAGTCGTCGCTCTATGTTTTTGCGGACGAGATTGCCGGGCTTGGCAGAAGAACTTTCTTGGTCGATCTCGACGTCCGCGACCTCGCCAGCATTCAGAGTGCCGCTTCTGCCATTGAGGCACACTTCGGTCGCGTCGACATTCTCGTCAACAACGCAGGGTGTAATATCAGAAAACTCGCTCTGGATGTTACTTGGGACGACTGGAACACGGTGCTCGAAACCAACCTGCGCGGTACATTTTTTGTTGCGCAGGCCGTTGCCCGCGGCATGGTCGAGCGCCGCTATGGGCGCATCATCAACATTGGTTCCGTAACCAGCGTCGCGGGCTACGCCGGCCTCGGCCCCTACGGCGCAAGCCGCGGGGGAACCAGGCAACTCACCATGAGCATGGCCGACGATTGGGGCAAGTTTGGAGTAACCGTCAACTGCCTTGCGCCGGGGTGGTTCCGCACCAGCCAGAATGAAGCCATGTATCAGAACGAGGCGTGGGTCGAATACATCACCGATCGCATTCCCGTAAAGCGGCCGGGAAGGCCTGACGACCTTGACGGAGCCGTGGTTTTTCTCGCATCCGAAGGCAGCCGCTACGTCACCGGCCAGACCCTTCTGGTTGACGGCGGCATTTCGACCGGCGCCACCAAGGCCACGATCTAGTGTAGCGTCTCATGCAGATCGTCTTTTATTGAGCGTGGCCTGAGCGCGGGTGACCTTTTCGAGGATGTCGTTTGCCTTTGCGGTCCAGATGAAGGGCTTTGGGTTTTTGTTGTGGTGGTCGATGTAGTTGCCGATGGCCGTGATCAGTTGCTCCAGGTCTTGGAAAACGCCGCGGCGAATCTGGTTTGTGGTCAGATCGCGGAAGAACCGTTCGATCATGTTGAGCCATGAGGCCGACGTAGGTGTGAAGCTAACGTGGAAGCGCTTGTGCTTTTCCAGCCAGCGCTGAACGTAGGGATGTTTGTGCGTCGCGTAGTTGTCGCAGATCAGATAAATTTCTTTTCCCGCCGGAACGGTCTGGTTGATCATGGGCAGAAAGCGGAGCCATTCCTGATGGCGATGCCGTTGCTGGCATAGGCCGTAGACTTCTCCGGTTGCCGTATCGAGAGCGGCGAACAGCGTGGTCGTGCCGTTGCGCTTGTAGTCGTGTGTCATGGTAGCGCCGCGACCCTTCTTCATCGGTAAGCCGGGCTGTGTACGGTCCAGCGCCTGAATCTGGCTCTTCTTGTCCACGCTCAACACCAGCGCATGCTCGGGAGGATTTAAATACAGCCCAACGATGGCCTCCAGCTTCTCGGCGAACTGCGGATCGTTGCTGACCTTGAAGCTCTCCACACGATGCGGCTTCAGGCCGCTGGCGCGCCAGATGCGCGACACCGACGCCTTGGAGATGCCCATCTCCCGCGCGATCGTGCGCGTAGACCACTGTGTGGCGTTTGAGGGAATGCTCTGGGTGGTCTTTTCAATCTGAGATGCACGTGAGATGGTCGGAGTGCGGCCCGGCCGAGGCGCATCCTGCAACAGGCCTTCGATGCCAAGCTCAAGAAACCGACCCCGCCACAGTGCCGCCATGCGCGGAGCCGCCTTCAGCGCTGCTGCAATCTGCTTGTTCTCCAACCCTTCGCCAGCCAACAGCACGATGCGACTGCGCAGAACAACACGCGCCTGGGTCGAACGCCCGCGAGACTGCTGCTCCAGCCTTCGACGGACTTCTTCGCTAAGAACAACTGGCTGCGCAACTCGCATATCGAGGTCTCCTCATCATAAAATGAGACCCGATATATAAATGTCTAAATTAATGAGACACTACACTAGCTGGGAGCACGTTCGTTGCCTCCCCTCTTCGGATCTTTGCCTTCAGTCGAATGCACACTCGAGCACTGTCGCCCGTTGACCTCCACCCGGGAAGATGGCAGTTGACAGAAAGATGCAGTCTGATATATCACTGATCTGCGCTGGAAAAAGTTAGGTTGTTGTCTCGTGGCGATAGGCCCTTCATCAACACAGCTCAATCTGAATCCGTGAGATGCGCTACATCAATCAGGAGTCACACTCCATGAATCGCAGAGAATTCATCGCAGCTACCGCAGCGTTGGCAACAACCTCCGTCTACCCCGCCCTGGCGCAGTCGCCGGATGCCTCCAAAGGATTTCCGGCCTCGGTCTTGAGGGGCGAACCCTACATCGAGACCGAGCCCATTCCCGAATATCACTCGGCTTCTCCGGCTGCCTACGAAGCTTTCCAGGATATGAAGTTCGGGGCACGCGTACACTGGGGCATCTATTCGATTTGGCATCGCGGCAACGAGTCGTGGCCTTTCCTGCCCATGTCGTTTGAGGATCGCCAGGCCTACAACAACCTCTATAAGACATGGAATCCCGCAGGATTCGATGCAAACGCATGGATCGGCGCTTTCAAAGAAAGCGGAATGAGGATGTTTACCTTTACCACTAAACATCACGAGGGCTTTTCCATGTTCGACACCAAAACAAGGGTCAAGAACCGGGCCAACTGGACCGCTCCCGGAGGGCCTGCAATCGAATCCTGCGATCTCGCCTACTCCATAATGGAGACTCCGTTCCGTCGAGATGTGGTCAAAGAGCTTTGCGACACTGCGCACAAGCACGATATCAAGATCGACCTCTACTTCTCCCATCCCGATTGGTATGACGCGGACTTCCGGCCCTATGGTGCGAATCCGCTGCAGATACCGTCCGCAGCTGAATGGTTGCTTCCAGGCGATGTGCAATTGGCGCAGAATCGACTCGGGAGTCATGCCGTCGTCGTTCCTGATCCGACCGATGCCGAGGTCGCGCGAATGATGGCGCGGCACCGTGCGCAGTTGGTTGAGCTGCTCACCAACTACGGCAAAATCGACATGATCGGCCTGGACATTCGACTGGGGCCACGTGTCTGGCCGGAGTTGCGCAAGACCATGCTCAAACTGCGTCAGATTCAACCCGACGTGATGTTTCGAAACCGCGGAATAGGGAATTACGGCGACTATTACACACCCGAGCGCGTAATTCCAGGATCGAGAACGGTCTCGGACAAGCCCTGGTTCTGCATTTATCCACTGGGCACTGACTTCTCCTATGAACCGGATGCCGCGAAGTACAAAGGCACGCAATGGATTGTGCACACTCTTGCAGATACCGTCGCCAAGGGCGGTGGTCTGGAGGTCGGTATCGGTCCCAGCGCTCACGGCGAGTTTCACCCCGAAGCGATTCGGCAAATGAAGGGTACGGGCGCATGGTTGAAGGTGAATGGCGAAGCCATCTATGCTACTCGCTCACGCGAGGGCACCCTCTGGTCTGAAGGCAACTCGGTCCGTTACACGCGCTCCAAGGACCGCCGATTTGTCTACGCAATCTTGACGGAATGGCCGGGCCCCCAGGTTGTGTTGAAGGGAGTGCAGCCCAAGGCTGGTTCGAGAGTGTCTCTCTTGGGCTCACGAGCAGAGTTGTCCTGGAAGTTCGATTCGGCTCAAGGCACGGTCATCACTTTACCTGAGAGTTTGCAGCAAGAAAGCAACAGGCCCTGTCATTATGCATGGAGTCTGAAGTTCGCAACCGCGTAGGCGTGGTGCCACCCATGTCCACAAGTCAGAAGGGTTCTTGGCTGTTTACTGAACGATCAGGGACCCAGCATGACGAACCCGTAACAGGGTTACAGATGGGGCGCACTCTTCCCGCCTACAACCATCGTCTGTGGTGCGGAAGAAATCCTGACCGCCCGCTGGCCTTTTAGTTGAACGCGTATGACCTGTGTCGGGAGCAGCGGGGCCAGTCTCTCTGGACCTGCTGCTGCCATCGCGGCCGGCCCACGACGCTCGCCCGCCGTCGGGCGGCAATAAAAACAGCGCTTTCTGATCGTTGATCCCGGGCCTTCTTCGCAGTTCGGCCTAAAGGCAGAACTGATATCTCAGCTGAATCGAAGACATGCCCTCCGTCGCTGCCCAGGCTCCCCTCGCCCTCCGTGCCCTTCATGGCGGCAGGAACGGCCTGCGATCGCACAGGCAGTCTCCGGCTCGTCGAACAATTGTCTGCCAACTCCTCAGCCGCGCAGGGCCGGTAACCTGTTGAAATTGTGAATAATTCCGTGTTAAAGGCCGTAATGGACGACGCACGCTCCTTCGGTTCCTCCGCTGTTCGCACTCCACCTGGTGACTCCGGCCGCGCGCCAAATCCTAAACGACGCACAAACTTCGCCAAAATTAAGGCCTGCAAGGCCGGATGCACCAAATCTCACAATTAATCTTGACAATTGTTATTTATCTGATATATCAATTTGCTGTAGTTGATCGGCTGGTCAGAGATTTCCCCAGAGGGCATTCCCAGTCGTGAGGCCATTACCCCGCTGACCACGAGGTCAATTCAAAACATGGATGGAGGTTCCTGATGAACAATTTATTGTCTGGACGGACAAGCCAAAGGATGAAGCGTCTACGAAATGTCCAAGGATCCCGGTACAACAGTGGTAGCCGCACCGCCGCACCTAGCCGTGTCCTGTGCGCTCGCGGCAAAACATGGATGAATGCGTGTGCAAGCTTTTTGCTGCTATCTTTGGCAGCCTTCACCGCCCATGCCCAGATCTCTACTGGGTCGGTGAACGGCACCGTTTTCGACTCGTCTGGAGCTGTCATTGACGGAGCTTCCGTGACGCTGATCAATAACGACACGGGCGTGCAGAGAACCACGCA
>Ga0302320_10028655_pt1 | contig 10678 bp, 9 predicted proteins | sample Bog_T0_3_FD_202130 | JGI IMG/M metagenome (GOLD analysis project Ga0302320, IMG submission 202130) | Peat permafrost microbial communities from Stordalen Mire near Abisko, Sweden - Bog_T0_3 | ecosystem: Environmental > Terrestrial > Soil > Wetlands > Peat | place: Sweden: Abisko, Stordalen Mire... | reverse complement strand
GTCCTGCTGGAGGGATGATGAGCGACGGTATTGACCTCCTGGTGCTGGGCGCCCACCCGGACGACGCCGAAGTGCACGTGGGCGGCATCCTCGCCCTGGCGGCCCGGAACGGCCTGGGCGCCGCCATCCTGGACCTCACCTCCGGCGACCTGGGCACCCGCGGCAGCGCCGCCACCCGCCGGGCCGAGGCCATGGCCGCCGCGGCCATCCTGGGGGTGCGCCGGATCATCCTCGACCTGCCCGACGCCCGGTTCGACGAGGGCGAGGCCAACCGCCAGACGCTCATGGTCCAGATCCGGGACCTGCGGCCGGAGGTGCTCATCCTGCCCGCCCCCGAGGACCGCCACCCCGACCACCGGCGGGCCTTCCGCCTGGGCCTCGAGGCCGCCTACTATGCCGGCCTGAAGAACTACCCCTGCCCGGGCCAGCCCTGGCGCCCGCCGGCGGTGGCCTGGGTGGGCGGCGAGACCCCCGGCGAGCCGGACCTGGTGGTGGACGTGAGCCCGGTCTGGGCCCAGCGCATGGCCGCCTTCGACGCCTTCGGCAGCCAGTTCGACGCCGACCCGTCCCAGCCGCCCACCCGCATCTCCAACCCGGCGTTCCGGCGCGGGGTGGAGGGGCGGGCCATGCACTGGGGCTCGCTCATCCTGGTCCCGTGGGCCGAGGCGCTCTGGACTTCGAAGCCGGTGCCCCCCGCGCTGCTGGCGCTGCTCGGCAAGCTCCGGTGAACCGGTTCGAGGCCACCTGGCTTGAGGCCGCGCGCGGCGACGGCGTCCGCGGCCAGAGGGTGCTGGTGGCCTGCTCCGGCGGCGGCGACTCGGTGGCCCTGCTGGCCTTCCTCTGGGCGGTGCGCCGGAGCCTGGGACTGGAACTGGCGGTGGCCCACGCCCAGCACGGGCTCCGGCCGGAAGCGGAACAGGAGGCCCAACTGGTGCGCAGACTCTGCCGCTCCGCCGACCTGGACCTGGTGGAGGCCCGGCTGGAGGTGCGCGCCCACGCCCAGGCCGCCGGGCTGGGCCTGGAGACCGCGGCCCGGGAGCTGCGCTGGGCCTGGCTGCAGGCCGTGGCCGAATCCGGGCGGGCCGCGGCGGTGGCCACCGGGCACACCCTGGACGACCACACCGAGACGGTCCTGGTGCGCCTGGCCCGGGGCGGCGGCGCGGGCTGCCTCACCCCCCTGCCCCGGGTCCAGGGTCTGCGCTGGTCGCCGCTGGTCCAGGCCCGGCGGGCCGAATTGAGGGCCTACCTGGGGCAGAAGCGCATCCCCTGGCTGGAGGACGCCTCCAACCTGGAGCCGTTCACCCCCCGCAACCGCTGGCGCCAGCTGCTGGAGCCCATGCGCGCCGAGGCCCCGGCCCTGGACCAGCATCTGTGGGAGACCCACCTCCAGGTGGCGGAGCTGGCCGCCTTCCGCGACCGGCAGGTGGAGGCGTGGCGCGGGGAGCGCTGGGAACTGGCCCCCGGGCCGGCCCTGCTGCTGGCGCGGACCTGGGACGAGCGCGAGCTGCGCTGGTGCCTGGAGGCCGCATTCAGGGCCTGCGGCTGGCCCCGGGAGCCGGACCTGCTCCGGGACATGGCCGCGTGGATGCTGCCCCATTTGCGACGGAAACCTGGAAAGCACAAGATTTGGGGTGGGTGGCGGCTGGAGGCCTCCCTTGAAAAAACCGGTGCGCCGGACCATGGCGCGCGACCGGGCCAGGGGCTACCATTGCCATGGGTCCTGCTTCGGCAGGCCGACCCCTGACTGTGACCTGAACGCCCAAAGTTGCGAACCCCACCCCCGGGACCGGTTAGACTGGAAGGCTAGTAGAGGGGACAATCCCCCTGGAGGCACCTTGAATTCGATGATGAAGAGCGCGCTGGTCTGGGTCGGGATCATCGTCCTTGTCCTGCTGGCGCTGAAACAGATACCGCAGAACTCCAAAGTCAATGAAATCGCATTCTCCACTTTCTACACCGAGGGCGTCGAAGGCAGGTACAAGAGCGTCACCCTCACCGGGCAGGACGTGGAGGGGACCTACAAGTCGGCCATCAAGGGCCCCAAGGGCGAGCTGATCGACCACTTCAAGACCGTGGCCCCGCCCATGCAGGACCTGGGCAAGTCCATCCTCAGCTGGAAGCAGGAAGGCCAGCTGGACGAGTTCAAGGCGGCCAAGCCCAGCGAGAACAATTTCATGTACATGCTCGTCTTCTGGGGCCCCCTGCTGGTGTTCGTGGTGCTCTGGTTCGTGTTCATGCGCCAGGCCCAGATGGGCGGCAACAAGGCCCTCAGCTTCGGCAAGGCACGGGCCCGGGGCCTGTCCACCTCCTCCCGGCGGGTGACCTTCGCCGACGTGGCCGGCTGCGACGAGGCCAAGGAAGAGCTGCAGGAGATCGTGGAATTCCTGAAGGACCCTGCCAAGTTCGTCAAGCTGGGCGGCAAGATCCCCAAGGGCGTCCTGCTCATGGGCCCTCCGGGCACCGGCAAGACCCTCCTGGCCCGGGCGATCTCGGGCGAGGCCAAGGTCCAGTTCTTCTCCATCTCGGGCTCCGACTTCGTGGAGATGTTCGTGGGCGTGGGCGCATCGCGGGTGCGTGACCTGTTCGAGCAGGGCAAGAAGAACGCCCCCTGCATCATCTTCATCGACGAGATCGATGCCGTGGGCCGGCACCGCGGCGCGGGCCTCGGCGGCGGCCACGACGAGCGCGAGCAGACCCTCAATCAGCTCCTGGTGGAAATGGACGGCTTCGAGGGCAACGAAGGGGTCATCCTCATCGCCGCCACCAACCGCCCCGACGTGCTGGACCCCGCCCTGCTCCGCCCCGGCCGGTTCGACCGCCGGGTGGTGGTGGACCGCCCCGACCTCAAGGGCCGGTTCGAGATCCTCAAGGTGCACACCGCCGACAAGATCCCCCTCTCGCCCGACGTGGACCTGGAAGTGATCGCCCGCGGCACCCCCGGCTTCGCCGGCGCCGACCTGGCCAACCTCTGCAACGAGGCCGCCCTGTATGCCGCCCGCACCAGCAAGAAGTGGGTCGAGATGATCGACTTCGAGCAGGCCAAGGACAAGGTCTTCATGGGCACCGAGCGCAAGAGCATGGTCATGACCGACGAGGACAAGCGCGACACCGCCTACCACGAGGCCGGCCACGCGGTGGTGGCCGCCAGCATCCCCGGGGCCGACCCGGTGCACAAGGTCACCATCATCCCCCGGGGCCGGGCCCTGGGCGTCACCTGGCAGCTCCCCGAGCGGGACCGCTACTCCGCCACCCGCGACCACATGGAAGGCGAGATCGCCATCCTCATGGGCGGCCGGCTGGCCGAGGAGATCTTTTTCGGCCGGCTCTCCACCGGCGCCTCCAACGACATCGAGCGCTCCACCTCCATCGCCCGGCGCATGGTCTGCGACTACGGCATGAGCGAGAAGCTCGGCCCGCTCAGCTTCGGCCAGGGCGAGCACGAGATCTTCCTGGGCAAGGACTTCAGCCAGCGCCGGGACTTCTCCGACGACACCGCCCGGGTCATCGACGCCGAGGTGCACGAAATCGTCATGCGCAACTACCAGCGGGCCAAGAGCATCATCCAGGAGAAGCGGGAGATCCTCGCGGGCCTGGCCGAGGCGCTGCTGGTGCGCGAGACCCTGGACGCCAACGACGTGATCGCGCTCATGAAGGGCCAGATCCTGCCGCCCAAGCCCGTCGCGGTGGAGCCCCCGGCGCCCAACAGGGACACCCCCCCGGACCCCGCCGGGTTGAACCCCGCCCTCAGCCCCGCATGAACCCCAGCCATCTCTGGCAGACCGGGCTTGGCCCCGTTCCGCTGACGGCGCCCTTGTTCCTGGGGGTCATCAACGTGACCCCTGATTCCATGAGTGACGGCGGCCAGTTCCTGGTGCCGGCGGCGGCCGTGGCCCAGGCCGGGCTCCTGGTGCGCCAGGGGGCCGGGGTCCTGGACCTGGGGGCGGAAAGCACCCGTCCCGGCGCCGACCCGGTGAGCCCCGAACTGGAATGGGCCCGGCTGGAGCCGGTGCTCGCCGCGCTCCGGGGCGCCATGCCCCGGATCCCCCTGAGCCTGGACACCCGGCACCCGCTGGTGGCCGCCCGCGGGCTGCGGGCCGGGGCCGCCGTCATCAACGACGTCACCGGCTTCCAGGACCCGGAACTGCTCCGGCTGGCGGCCGCCGGCACCTGCGGGCTGATCGCCATGCGCAGCCGCGCCGTCGACGGGGCCCTGGCCATGCCCGCCTACGGCCAGGCCGCCCCGGGCGAGCCCGAAGCCTGCGTGCGGGAGCTGGCCGCGATCCGGGACCGGCTCCTGGGGGCCGGCATCGCCCCGGAGCGGATCCTGCTGGACCCGGGCATGGGCTTCGGCACCACCTTCGCCGGCGACCTGGCCCTCTGGAAGGCGCTGCCCGGCCTGCCGGCGGCCCTGGACTGGCCGGTGGAACGCTTCTGCATCGGGGTCTCGCGCAAGCGGTTCCTGGCCTGGCGGGCCGGGACCCCGGACCTGCCCCCCGCCCAGCGCGACGCGCTCACCGCCAGGGCCCACCGGGAGGCCATGGACATGGGCTACAGGGTGTTCCGGACCCATCGCGCGGGCTGGGCCGTTTCAAGTGAAACCGCATCATAAGGGCCCCCCATGGAATTGAGCTATTTCGGAACGGACGGGATTCGGGGGCGCGCCTACGCGCCGCCCCTGACCCTGGAGGAAGTGGCCCGCTGGGGCCAGGCCTGGGCCCAGGTCGCCCTTGCCCGGGGAATCGAGGAACTGGTCATGGGCTGGGATCCCCGGCTCAGCTCCGAGCCCATGGCCCGGGCCTTCGCGGCGGGGCTGGAAGGCCGGCTGCGCCTGTGCGTGCTGGGGCTGGTGCCCACCCCGGCGGTGGCCCACGCCGCCTCCACCCGGCCCCGGGCCTGGGGCCTGGTGCTCAGTGCCAGCCACAACCCGCCCGAGGACAACGGCATCAAGGGCTTCGACGGCAAGGGCGAGAAGATCTCCGAAGAGGACGAAGCCGCCCTGGAGGCGGTGTTCGACCGTCTGCCCGGCTTCGAAGCGCCGCCCCTGGAGCTGCCGGTCCAGAAGGCCGTGGCCGACGCCTACATGGCCCACCTGGGCGGCATCGACCTGCCCGACGGGCTCAAGCTGGTGGTGGACTGCGCCCACGGCGCCACCGCGCCCTGGGCCCCGCTCCTGTTCCGGGGCAAGGACGTCCACTGGCTGGGGGTCCCGGCCGACGGCGCCCGGATCAACGTGGGGGTCGGCTCCACCCACATGGAGCAGCTGGCGGCCAAGGTCACCGAACTGGGCGCGGCCGCCGGCATCGCCTTCGACGGCGACGGCGACCGCTGCCTGATGGTGGACGGTCAGGGCGTCGTGGTGGATGGCGACCAGCTGCTCTGGCTGCTGGCCCAGGACCTGCACCACAGCGGCCGGCCCCTGCCGGGGGTGGTGGGCACGGTCATGAGCAACGGCGGCCTGGAGGAGGCGCTGGGCGGCCTGGGCATCCCCTTCGTCCGGACTCCGGTGGGCGACAAGCACATGCTGCGGGAGCTGGCCCGGCGCGGCTGGGACCTGGCCGCCGAGGCCTCCGGCCACATCGTGCAGAAGCACGTGGGGCCCTCCGGGGACGGCATGGCCACGGCCCTGGCCGCCCTGGCCGCCCTGCTCCGCCGGGGAGGCGCCGACCGCTGGTCCTGGCGGTTCCAGCCCTGGCCCCTGCGCCTGGTGAACATCAAGGCGCGCGACCGCCGGCCGGTGGAGGACTGCCCGCGGCTGGTGGAGGCCATCCAGGACCTGGAGGCCAGCCATGGCGCCGCCCTGCGCATGGTGATCCGCTGGTCCGGCACCGAGCCCAAGCTCCGGCTCATGGTGGAGGCCAAGGAGACCGCGCTCATGAACCTGGCCCTGAAGTCCCTGGAGCTTGCGGCGCGGGCCGATCTGTCCCTGAATTAGTGCAGCCATCCGGTGCTGGCAATCGTTTCGAAGCTTGCTGAGTTACGGCTGCTTTTGCCCTGAACGGCCGCTCCATCCCAAACAATCCCAACGGTGCTAGCCTAGTGTCCAATCCTTTCCCCCCCAGGAGCCTCCCGTGCCAGCTCGCCTCGGCGTGAACATCGACCACGTGGCCACCCTGCGCCAGGCCCGCGGCAGCCATGAGCCCGAGCCGGTGGCCGCGGCCCTGCTGGCCCAGAGCGCCGGGGCCCACGGCATCACCATCCACCTGCGCGCCGACCGCCGGCACATCCAGGAACGGGACGCGCGGCTGCTCAAGGAGGTCCTGGCGATCCCCCTGAACATCGAGGTCGCCGCCACCGCCGACGGCATGGAGTCCGCGGTCCCGGTCAAGCCGGCCTGGGTGACCCTGGTGCCCGAGACCCGGGAGGAGCCCACCACCCAGGGCGGCCTGGACGTGCTGTTCCTCAACGCCCACCTGCGCCAGACCATCCGCGAACTGCACGCCTCCCAGATCCGCGTGAGCCTGTTCGTGGACCCCCAGCCCGACCAGCTGAAGATGGCCGCCAAGCTGGAGGCGGACGCGGTGGAGTTCAACACCGGCATCTACGCCGACCTGGCGCCCGGTTCAGACCCGGCCACCGAGCTGGCCCGGCTGCGCGAGGCGGCCCGGCTCGGCTCCAGGCTGGGGCTGAAGGTCCTGGCCGGGCACGGGCTCAACCTGCAGAACGTGGGCCCCATCGCCGCCATCCCGGAGATCGAGGAGCTGAACATCGGCCACAGCATCGTCGCCCGGGCGGTCATGGTGGGCATGGAACGGGCGGTGCGGGAGATGCTCGCGCTCACCAACGAAGGCCAGACCTGATGTCGACCCTGCGCGGCAAGCTGCAGAGCATTTCCCTGGTGGATGTGCTGCAGCTGCTGCACGCCAACCGGAAGACCGGCGAGCTGCTGGTCACCCGGGGCAAGCACAACGGCGTGCTCTACGTCCTGAACGGCGAGGTGGTCCACGCCGAGACCGCCAAGGCCCTGGGCGAATCCGCCGCCTTCGACATCCTGGAATGGGACCAGGGCGGCTTCGAGTTCGTCACCACCCAGGTCAAGGCCCAGATCTCCATCAAGCGCTCGGTGCCGGACCTGCTCATGGAGGCGGCCCGCACCACCGATTCCCGCAAGCACCTGTCGGGCATCTTCCCGGACCTGAACCTGGCGCCCTGGCCGACCCTGAAGGAGCCCCAGCTCACCAAGGACCTGCGGATCTTCGCCGAGGACCGGCCGGTGCTGGCCTTCCTGGACGGCTACCGCACCTTCATGGAGATCATCACCGAATCCGGCCTGGGCGATGTGAGCGTGCTGCAGGTCTGCGCCACCCTCCAGGCCGCCGGCCGCCTGAGCCTGCTCAAGTCCACCGTCCCGGTGGCGGTGGCCACCGCCCGGGCCGCCTTCTTCAAGAAGGCCGAGCAGGTGAAGGTGGCCAAGATCCACGAGGCCCGCTGGCTGGCCATGGGCCCCTACGGCGCCAGCCCCATCGGCCACCTGCGCATCGCCTGGCCCCGGGGCTCGGTCCTGGCCGAGGTGCAGTTCGTGAAGGGCATGTCCGATCAGACGATTGGTATTCCAAAGGAACTTATGCAATCGTGGGAATTGCCCGAAGGATTCTTCGTCGGCATCCGCCCCGCGCTCTGACCCTAGACCACACATTGGAGGTATTCCATGGACCCCGAGGAATCACTTTCCACGACGGAACCCGGTCAGCAGGAAGAACTCCAGCCGGAAACTCTGCTCAAGGAATTCAGGGAGCGCAGCGAAGCCCTGGACAATCGCCTGGACACCCTGCAGGAGCTGATCGAGCTGATCCGCGGCGAGCTGCACCAGGGTTCCCAGCGGAGCCTGTCGCGCCTTGCCCAGGCCGCGGACGACATGGCCAACGGCCGGGTGTTCCAGCAGATCGACATCCAGGCCAAGGGCGAGCTGGGCGCGCTGGTGGCCAGCCTCAACACCACCCTGATGAACCTCCAGCAGTTGGACAGCTCGGTGAAGCACCAGAGCACCCAGGTGCCGGAACTGGCCGCCCAGCTGGACGCCATCACCGCCGACACCGAAGTGGCCACCCAGAACGTCATGAACCGGCTGGACACCCTCATGGCCGCCAGCGACCAGGCCAGCGCCGCGGTCAAGGCCGCGGTGAAGGCGATCGAGGATGCCGAGGCGGCCCAGGCCAGCTTCCGCGCCCAGATGGACGACTTCCTGGCCCGGGCCGGCCAGGGCGCCGACCCCATCCAGCTGGCCCAGGAGATCCTGGAGTTCATCTTCGCCCAGCAGCTGGCGCCCCCGCCGCCGCCCGTGGACCTGGCCAAGTGCCTGGCCGCCCTGGGCTCGGTCTCGGACGAGGCGTTCGAGATCCTCAACACCCTCCAGTTCCAGGACATCACCCGCCAGAAGGTCGAGAAGGTGGTGCTCCTGCTCAAGCAGTTCAAGGAAGGCCTCAACCGGCTGCTGGACATCTTCCACATCAACGACGTGGACGGCAAGCCCGAGGCCGCGGCCGGGATCTTCGAGCACCGCATCACTGCCACCCAGGAGCACATCTTCGAGACGACCCTGGAGGCGGACGGCAGCAAGCAGTCGGTGGACGACATCATTGCCCAGTTCAAGAACACCAAAACCTAGTTGCGCCGTCCATGGAAGACAGTAAAATAGCGGCGTGCATAAACGGATCATCGTGCTCATCCAGTGCCTGGCGCTGGCGGGTGTTCCCCTGGCGGCCGAAGGCCCGGCCCTCGGCGGCCAGATCGGCCTGGCGCAGGCCCAGGGCGACCTGAGCGGCGGCAAGTGGCTGCGCGGCAGGGCCGGCGCCACGGCCGGACTCTACTCCCTCTTCGAGCTCGGCTACGGCAACGCCCTGCGCCCGCGGGCGGACGCCACCTTCTACCCGGCCGGCCCGATCGCCGTCATCAACGGCGGAGGCGACTACCGGCGCTTCACCGAGACGGCCAAGGCCAGCATTCTGGATCTGGCGCTGGACTACGCCTTCTTCATGTATGGGCAACACTTCGAGGGGCCCTATGTCATCCTGGGGCTCGGCTATTCCTGGGCGTCCTTGACCGGCGCCAGCCTGCAGCCCGGGGGCCTGGCCCCCCCCGCCGCACTGCCCGCGTCCCAGCGTGCCCGCGCCCTGCAGTACGCCCTTGGCGCCGGCTGGCGCTTCAACGCACTGCTGGGCGCCGAATTCCGGTTCTCCCAGAGCAACTTCCGCCACGTGGGGGACGCCGACACCATCATGAAGGCCCCCGCCTTCGGCCTCTCCCTGACGGTGGATTTCTAGACTCCATCTGAGGGGGGACGGAGCGAGAACCGCGAGCGGGCGGTCCCCCCTCAGTCATATCAGGAGCCGGCGGCGTAGCCCGTGCTGAACGCGGCCTGGAGGTTGTAGCCCCCCACCGGCCCGTCGATGTCCAGCAGCTCCCCGCAGACCCGCAGGTTGTCCCAGCCCTTCAGGGCCATGGTCCGGGGCTCCACCGCGTCCAGCCGCACGCCCCCGGCGCTCACCTCGCCCCGCTCCAGGTCCACCGGGCCCGGCTCGCCCAGGGGCCAGGCGCGCACCAGGGCGAGCAGCGCCTTTCGCCCGGACCGTGGCAGGTCCTTCATCCGCTGGTCCACGTCCAGGCCCGCGGTTTCCAGGGCCGCACCGCACATGCGTTCGGGCAGCCAGCGCTGCAGCCAGGTGCGGGCCGCCAGGTGCGGATTGGCGGCCTGCAGGGCCAGCAGCCCGGCCTCCAGCCCGGCCTCGCCGGCCAGCGCGTAGCTCAGCCAGGCCGGGCCGGACCTGCGGGCCGCCTCCACGGGCCGGCTCAGCTCCAGCGCGGCCGGGCCGGTGAGGCCGGCGCGGGTGAACAGGATGTCCCCGGCATGGCCGGCCAGCAGCCGGCCTTCCGGCCCCACCCTCAGTTCCAGGCGCCCGCCGCGCAGGGCGACGCCCTCCCAGGCCGGCCGGGGGCGCAGCAGCGGGATGGGGGCCAGGGCGGGGAACCAGGGCGCCACCGGCACCCGCAGGGCCGCCAGCCAGTCCAGGGCTTCGCCCCGGGTGCCGCAGCGGGGATAGCTGGCCCCCCCGGTGGCCAGGATGTACCGGTCCGCCGCCAGCCGCTCGCCGCCGGCCAGCAAAAGGGCCTCCAGCCTCGGCTCCCGCCCCTCCAGCGCCGTCACCCGCGCGTCCAGGCGCACCGCGACCCCCGCGCGCCGCACCAGCGCCTCGAAGGCCGCCGTCACCTGGGCGGCCGAGCCCGGCCGGTCCAGCGGGAACACCCGGCCGTTGTCCCGGGCCAGGGTGGCCACTCCTTCCCGCCGCAGCAGTTCCAGCACCTGCTCGTTGCCGAAGGCGTGCAGCCCCGACCGCAGGAACCGGGCCTGGTCCGGGGGGAACGCCCCCAGCAGTTCCGCCGCCGGACCGGCGTGGGTGATGTTGCACTTGCCGCCCCCGCTGATGAGGATCTTCACCCCCAGCCGCCCGTTGGCCTCCAGCAGGGTCACCGCGTGGCCCAGGCTCGCCGCTCGCCAGGCCGCCACCATGCCCGCCGCGCCGCCGCCCACCACCAGCACCCGCAGCGGCCGCGCGGGGTCGGGGCTTGCCGGAGGCGGAAGGGTGGCCATGGCTGGTATATTGGCCGCACCCGCGGCTTCGTGCAAATGCGCCGCGCTATGATGGGTCAGCGCAGGAACCCGCCCAGGAGTCTTCATGGACAGCCC
>Ga0302320_10028654_pt1 | contig 10678 bp, 8 predicted proteins | sample Bog_T0_3_FD_202130 | JGI IMG/M metagenome (GOLD analysis project Ga0302320, IMG submission 202130) | Peat permafrost microbial communities from Stordalen Mire near Abisko, Sweden - Bog_T0_3 | ecosystem: Environmental > Terrestrial > Soil > Wetlands > Peat | place: Sweden: Abisko, Stordalen Mire... | reverse complement strand
TTGACCGATTCTTGCTCAAGATCGAGATGTCCTATCCCTCGCAGTCCGAGGAGGTCGAGATCGTCACGCGCAGCACCACCGATCAAAGCGGCGACCAGCTGCCCCTCTCCGCAGTGACGGCCGTGCTGAATGAACGCGCGGTGCTCGCCCTGCAATACCTGGTCGCTCGGCAGCGGGTCGATGCCGCGGTGATCGATTACGCGGTGCGCATCGCGCGCGCCACGCGCGACTGGCCGGGAATCGCCATGGGCAGCGGCTCGCGCGGGCCGCTGGCATTGGTGCGGGCGGCAAAGGCGGTGGCATTGATGGCGGCTCGATCCTTCGTCGTGCCCGACGACATCAAGTCCGTTGCCCTCGCGGCGCTTCGCCACCGCGTCGCGCTGTCGGCCGACGCGCAGCTCGACGGCCGCAACACGGATGAGCTGCTGCTCGCCATTCTCGAGGCCACACCGGCGCCCCGCGTGTGATGCCCCGGAGCGCATCGATGCTGCCCTCGCGAACCCTGATCGGCATCCTCGCCGCTTTGGGCTTAAGCTTCGCCGCGCTGGCCTTCTCGGCCCTGCCGACACCGACGGTCACCCTGCTCGCCACCCTGGCGGCAGCCGCATTGCTGGCGGTTTTCGCAGCGGATGTGGCGTTGAGTATTTCGCGCCGCCGGCGTTGCCCGCTCGCCCTGCGCCGCAGTCTGCCTCGGGCATTTGCCGTCGGCGTGCCGGTGGGCGTGCGCGTGCAATTGGACAATCCCGGCAATTGCTACGCCCGGGGGATGCTGTACGAGCTCGCGGACCCGAGTCTCGACATGCCCGCCATGCCGCTGCGCTTCGCGATCGAGGGCGGCAGGAGCGAAAGCTTGGAATTCACCCTCACGCCGACCAGGCGCGGAGTCAGGCGCTTCGATGCCGCACAGATCCTGCTGCGCTCGAGATTGGGCCTGTTCGACTGGAACCTGCGCATCGGCGCAAGCGAATCCAGGCGCGTGTTCCCGAATTTCGAGCACCAGGCGGCATTTGGCTGGCTCGCGGGCGATCGGCGCCTTGCCAACATGGGAATCAGATCGGTGCGGCGGCGCGGATCCGGAACCGATTTCGACCAGCTCGTCGAGTATCGCGCCGGCGATCCCATCCGCCAAATCGATTGGAAGGCGACGCTCAAGCACTCCCGGCCGATTGCGCGCAAGTTCCAGGATGAGCGCGATCAAGCCGTCATGTTACTGCTGGATTGCGGCAGGCGTATGCGTGCCGATGACTCTCAAGCTGGCATCGGCGCGTCGCACTTCGACCAGGCGCTCAACGCCTTGATGCTGCTGGCGTTCGTCGCCCTGAGCCACGGCGATGCGGTCGGCGCGATGACCTTCGGCACGCCCGAGGGGGTGGAGAAGCGCTTTGCGCCGCGCAAGGGCCGGAAAACGCTCAATGCGCTCATGGCGGAGCTTGGCGATGTCGAGCCGACGCCGACCTTTTCGGACTACACGCGCGCAGCGGCCGATTTGATTCAGCGCCAGCGCAAACGCTCCCTGCTCATTCTCATCACCAACTTCCGCGATGAGGACGCCGGGGAGCTGAAGGCGGCATTGCACCTGCTGCGTTCGCGCCACGTGGTGATTCTCGCCAACCTGCGCGAGCAGATAGTCGGACGGATCACGGAGCAGCCCCTGAGCGGACCGCAAAGCGCGCTGGAGGCCGCCGCCGCCTTGAAATACGCGCAATCGCGCGGCGATGTGCTGCGGCGGCTGGCCATGGCGGGCGTCGTGACCATCGATTGCGAGCCGCGGCAACTCGGCATTGAACTCGTCACTCGCTACGAAGCGTTGAAGCGCGCAGGATCCATTTGAAACGCCTGGCAACTGGGGGAATCGTCATGAGTGTGTATGTGCTGTGTTCCGCGATCCTGGTGATTCTGTATTTTCTCTTGTCGTTCAACGTCTCGCGTAACCGTGTAAAGCTGAGGGTAGGCATCGGCACCGACGATTTGCGCACCGGGCCGCTCAGCAAGAGCATCCGGGCGCAGGGCAACGCCGCGGAGTACATCCCTCTTCTCGTGGTGCTGTTTCTTTACTTCAATGCCGTGGGCGGAAACCTCTGGATTACTGCGGTCGTGATCGGCGTGACGGTGTGCAGAATCCTGCACCCCATCGGCATATTCCTGTCGGCCGATTTGAACGGGCCGCAGGTGTTTCGATTCCTCGGGGCAGTGGGTACTTATATCGGCGGGATTGCGCTCGGCATCGCCCTGCTCGCGCGCGCCGGTTCAGCCTGAACGCTGTCGTATTTCGGAGACATTACATCGCACTGTTAACTTGTTCTAGAATCTGTCACATGTGATGCACGCAATTCTTTAGGGGCACCTCATGAGTCACTGGCTCGACAATACACTGCAACACCTGCAAGTCGGGGAAGCCCTGATCCAGGGTTGGCAAGCCCCGGCGGCCGATGTAATCGGCAGGCTCCACGCCGGAGCGGAGCGCTGGCAGGCCGCGATCCGTCAGATGCATGCAACCGTGAATGCCACGGTGAATCTGGTCGACATCCTGCGCGCCAGGACTTTCCTCTAAGCGAACTCCCTACGCGAGGTCTGCCAGTGCCGCCGGCACATGCCGGCGCAATAGCACGGTCTGCGCCTCCCACTGCTGCTTCGGCTCCAGCGTCTCCAGATACTGCACCTCGCCCGCCGCGTAAGTTGCGATCGGCAGACCGTCGCAATACACGAGCCGATTGCCGGTGAGCGAGGCCAGGCGCGCTCCTGGGGTCAGGATTCCGATCAAATTGAGTGGGTCCGCCGCCGACACCGAGAGCTGTTGCCGGGCATGCGGCTTGCGGCGCACCTCCCTGAGCAGGCCCACCGCCTCGGGAGTGGCGTACTGCTCGCCGGAGAAGCCGGCCACGAAGCGGCCGCCGCGCAGTTCCCCACGCGCCTCCAGGCGCCTCAAGGTTTGCAGCATGTCGCGCCAGGGCGGCAGCCAGTCAGCTTCGCGCGACAGCAATTTCCAGAAAATGATCCCCCAACGTCGCAGCAGCGTGCGCACCACCTGCTCCACCGCAGCCTCGTCGGGTTTGTGGTCAGCTGCGGCCGGTCGCCGCACCAGGGTCCAGCGGCCGGCGTCCGCCATTCCAAACAGCGCCAGGCGCCGCCGGCGCCGATCGGCGTGCGCCGGTTTGCCGCGCCGCCCGCTCGGCAACAGCAAGGCGCGCAAGCCGCCGAAGCTGTCGGAGTTCACCAGGCCGAGCGCCGCCAGTTCAGCGAGCGCACCCTCCACTTCCACCGGCAACAGGCCGGCGCCCTCCGCGATTTCATCGAAGAACGAGGCGCCGTGCTCGCGCAGATACTCCGCCACCGTCGTAGCCTTGGCGGTGAGCTGCTCATGATCAGTCACATCGGTCCATGCCGACCATGCCCTGACATTGCGCCTTCCCAACAGCACAATGGGGGTCGAACGGATCGGTGCAGCGCCGCGTTCGCGATTGCCATTGCGCGCGGCCAGCCGCATCCACGCGAAGCGACCGGAGCGGCATTGCTCATCCAGCCACTCAGGTTCGTAGTCGGCAATGCGCGATGGCATGATCTCCGTTTCCCACGCACCGGCCGGCGCCTCGAAGCCCTCGAGCTGCGCGAGCACGGCCGCGACCGCGTCCGCCCCTTGCATGCGCGAGTTCGGCAGCACACGTTGCCACTCGAACAGGAAGCGCAGAAAGTCGCGCGCCGGGACCGGTTCAATCTCGGCGCGCAGCCGTTTGACGGTATAGCGATGGATGCGGGCGAGCAGGCGCCGCTCGCACCACTCCTGGTCGAGCGCGCTTGGGCTGAACCGGCCGCGCATCGCGAATCCTTCGCCCTGCAGCGCCGCGAGGGCGATGTCGATGCGCGAAACCGCCAGCCCCAACGGCTCGGCCAGGGCGGCCGCCGTCACGGGCCCCAGTCCCTCGAGCCGGCCGCGAACGATTTCAACCAATGCTTCATCCGTCACAGGCGAAGGCTCGAACAGGCCGCGCCGTTCCACCGCCACCCACAGGACGCTCAGGGCCCCGGCGCTTGCGCGCGCCACCCGCCCCTGCGCCGCCAACGCCTCCAACAGCGGCGGCCAGGCCGGACTGCCCCGCGTTTCCTCCTCGGTCAGAAAGCTCAGCCACAGCAGCGCATCGTGCAGCTCGTCGGGCGTGGCGGCATCCGGCCACGCCTCCTCGCGCACTCGCTCGATCGCGGCGCCGTCGAGCTTGCCCAAATCGGCGGCGGATGCCGGATCGATCCAGCGGCGGCTCATCACGGCCTGAGTGCGCCGCTCTTCCAGGGGCGCGTCGTCCAGATACGCATAGGGCCGCGCCGTGAGGGCCTCCAGCGCCAGCGGCGAGGGCTCGGTCAGATCGCGCGCCACCACCCGGACACTGCCGTTCTCGAGCTTGCGCAGCAGGCCTTCGAAGGCGTCGATGTCCATCGCATCCTCCAGGCAGTCGCGGATGGTCTGGCGCACCAGCGGATGGTCCGGCACCTCGATTTCGCCGGGCAGGTTCTCGGCGCACGCCACCTGATCCGGAAAAATCGACGCCAGCAGATCCTCCGCATTCATGCGCGCAATCTGCGGCGGGATTTTCTTGCCGCCGCGGAAGCGCGGCAGCGCCAGCGAGATCCCGGCGTTCCATCTCCAGCGCACCTCGAACATCGGCGCGGCGCACAGCGCCTGCACCAGCACCTGACGCACGCTGTTCGAATGCAGATAGCGCGCCGCCTCCGCCAATTCGAAGCTATGCGACTCGGTCAGCGACAGCACGATGTGATCTTCGGTCGCCGCCGCCTGCAGTTCGAAGTTGAACGTACGGCAGAAGCGCTTGCGCAACGACAGCCCCCAGGCGCGATTCACGCGGCTGCCGTAGGGCGAATGGATGATGAGCTGCATGCCGCCGGATTCGTCGAAGAATCTCTCGAACACGATGCTGTCCAAGGTCGGCAGCACGCCTAAGGCCGCGCGGCCCGCAGCCAGATACTCGACGATCTGCAGCGCGGCCGCCTCATCCACGCCCACTTCCTCGGTCAGCCATTGCCGGGCCGCGCCGGCGCCCTGCTCCAGCAGCCGGCCAACCTCGGATCGCAAGCGCGAGACGCTTGCGGACAACTCATCGCTGCGGCCCGGCGCCTCCCCCAGCCAGAACGGAATCGACGGCGGCTGACCGTGCGCATCCTCGACGCGAATGGTGCCGCGCTCGACCCGCAGTATCCGGTACGAGGCATTGCCGAGCTGAAACACATCGCCTTGCAAGCTCTCGACGGCGAAGTCCTCATTCACCGTCCCGACCAGCTGGTTTTCCGGCTCCAGCATCACCTTGTAATGCGCGTTGTCCGGGATGGCGCCGCCGGAGGTGATCGCCGTCAGCCGGCCACCCTTGCGGGCGCGCAGCTGATTGTTGACCGCATCGTAATGAATCAGCGCCCCATGGCGGCCTCGGCGCGTGCTGAAGCCCTCGGCCAGCATGGTTAAGGTTTCCTCAAATGCTTCGCGCGGCAACTGACGATAGGGATAGGCGCTGCGCACCAGCTCGAATAGCGCATCGGCGGACCATTCGCGCGCGGACACCTCCGCGGTGATCTGCTGCGCCAGCACGTCGAGCGCGTTCTCCTCAATGACCAGCCGATCCAGCTCACCGCGCCGTACCGCATCCAGCAGTGCCGCACATTCGACCAGCTCGTCGCGCGACAGCGGAAATACTCTGCCTTTCGAGGTTCCCCCCACCGAGTGCCCGGCGCGGCCAACCCGCTGCAGCAGCACGTTCACGGCGCGGGTCGTGCCGATCTGGCAGACAAGGTCCACATCGCCGATGTCAATTCCGAGTTCAAGGGAGGCCGTCGCCACCAGGGCCTTGAGCTCGCCGCGCTTCAAGCGCTGTTCCGCGCGCAGGCGCCGGTCCTTGGACAGGCTGCCGTGATGCGCGGTGACGTTCTCCTCGCCCAAGCGCTCGGACAAGTGGCGCGCCACCCTCTCCGAGAGCCGCCGCGTATTGACGAACACCAGGGTGGTGCGATGCTCCCGGATGAGCTCCGCCAGCCGATCATAAACTAAAGTCCACACCTCGCCCGACATCACGGCCTCGAGCGGCGCGGGCGGAATCTCCAGGGCCAGATCGCGGTTTCTGGCGTGACCGATATCGACGATCGCGCAGTCGCCGCTGCGCGCGCCGCCCGCGCCCACCAGGAAGCGCGCGATTTCCGCGATCGGCTTCTGCGTGGCGGACAATCCGATGCGCGTGAGCTTGCCGACGACCAGCGCCTGCAGCCGCTCGAGCGACAGCGCCAGGTGCGCGCCGCGCTTATTGCCGGCCACGGCGTGGATCTCATCCACGATCACGCTGCGCGTGCTCGCCAGCATCTCCCGGCCGGATTTGGAGGTCAGCAGTATGTACAGCGATTCCGGAGTGGTCACCACGATGTGCGGCGCCCGCCGCCGCATGCTGGCGCGGTCGGTTTGCGAGGTATCGCCGGTGCGCACCATGGCGCGAATCGCCACGTCGGGCAGGCTCAAGGAAGCGAGTTCTTCGCGGATGCCCTTGAGCGGCGCCTCGAGATTGCGTTGAATGTCGTTCGACAGAGCCTTGAGCGGCGACACGTACACAACGCGCGTCTCATCGGGGAGCGCGCCGTCCAAGCCTTCCTTGACCAGCTCATCGATCGCCGCGAGAAACGCCGCGAAAGTTTTGCCGGAACCGGTGGGCGCCGCGACCAGCACGTTTCTACCAGCCTGAATTTCCGGCCACGCCCGCTCCTGCGCCGGGGTCGGCGCATCGAAGCTGCGCGCAAACCACGCGCTCACGGCGGGATGAAACGAGTACGGCTTCATGCCCCGATGCCCCAGCAGAACGGATCGGCCGGATTCATGTGCAATACCGCTTCGGCCGTCACATAGGCGTGGCCGATGATGGTGGGAGCGATCGCGCCCCGTGCCCGGTCCACCCAGCGATAGCGCGCCGCGAACCTGCTGCCGATCAAGCTCTCCTGGATCCAGGGTTCGCCTTCGGCCAGCTCGTCATCGGCGGCCAGGCAGGCCAGCTTGGCGCTGGTGCCGGTGCCGCAGGGCGAGCGGTCATAGGCCTTGCCAGGGCATAGCACGAAGTTGCGGCTGGGCGCATCGTCCGAGCGCGCGCTGAACAGCTCCACGTGATCGACCTGAGCGTGTCCCTGGTCGTTGAGCGCCTGGCGCACGCGCCACGCGAAATCGGTCAGTTTCTCGACATTGCCCGGCGCGATTGACTGGCCATGCTCGGCGATCAAAAAGAACCAATTGCCGCCCCAGGCCACATCTCCCCTCACCTCGCCCAATCCGGGAACCGCCACCGTGATCTCGCGCTGCAGGCGATAGCTCGTGACATTCTCCACCTCGATGCGGCCGTCGCCATGCAGCAATCCTTGCACCGGCCCGACCGGCGTGTCGATCCTCAATGTACCAGGGGAACATTGTCCGAGATGCGCGAGCGAGGCGATCACGCCGATGGTGCCGTGGCCGCACATGCCCAAGGTTCCCACATTGTTGAAGAATATGACGCCGAATTGGCAGTCTGCGCGTTCCGGCCGCACCAGCAGCGCGCCCACCAGTGGGTCGGATCCGCGCGGTTCGTTCACGATCGCGGAGCGGTAGCGATCGAAGAATTCGCGAAACCGTAGCGCGCGTGCCTCCAAGGACCCGTCACCCAAGTCCGGGCCACCCTCCAGCACCAGGCGTGTCGGTTCCCCCGCGGTGTGCGAGTCGATGACCCGTATCGATCTCACGCCGGCCTCGCGTCGCGCGCCAGCTCGACCATCGCGGTGACCGCGGCGCGCCGCCGGCCCTGCAGCGGCAGGCGCGGCGGCCGCACGCGTTCCGAGCCGCGTCCCATGATTTGCTCCGCCAGTTTGATCGACTGCACCAGGTCATGCTCGGCATCCAGGTGCAGCAGCGGCATGAACCAACGGTAGATGCGCCGCGCCTGGTCAAGATCGCCGGCGCGAACCGCCGCATACAAGGCCAGCGACTCGGCCGGAAAGGCATTGGTGAGACCGGAGACCCAACCGTGGGCGCCCAACAGCAAACCCTCCAGCACCACATCGTCGAGGCCCGCGAACAGCACGAAACGCTCGCCCACGGCGTTGATCACATCGGTGAAGCGCCGCGGATCGGGCGCGGATTCCTTCAGCGCGACGATATTCGGCACGTCCGCGAGTCGCTTGAGGGTGTCCAGATCGATGTTCACCCGGTAAGCGGGCGGATTGTTGTACAGCATGATCGGCAATGCGGTGGCGGCGGCAACCGTGCGGAAGTGTTGCTCCAGCTCGGCGGGCGTGGCCACGTACACCATGCCCGGCAACACCATGAGACCGTCCAGGCCAATGCGCTCGGCATCGCGCGCATAGGCCGCAGCCGCTGCGGTCGTGAATTCCGAGACACCGGCGATCAGCGGAATCTTACCGCCCAACGCTTCGACCGCCGCGGTCAATACCGCGCGTTTTTCCTGTGGATCGAGCGAGTTGTTCTCGCCCACGGTGCCGAGCAGCACCATTCCATGCACGCCGTCGCGCGCCAGGGCGGTCTGCACCTCCTGCGTCGCCCGCAGATCCACCGCGAGGTTGCGATCGAACTGAGTGGTCGCGGCCGGAAACACCCCGGACCAGGTGCAAGTTAAGATCGCAGTCATAGGGCCCGCGATCGTAGCCGTAATGCGCACGCCCAGGCAACCGGCGTGTAAGCCGGCGTCGCGCGCGCTAGTTCAATTGGCGGCGCTGCTTGCGGCGCGGCAGGTGATTCGGTCCACGCTGATCTTGGTCACTTCCGTGGTGTGCGCGCCTTCCGCGGTGTCGAAGTACTGGCGGTCGACGGCGATGGTGCGGCTGGCGAGCGGGGAGACGGTGTATCCCACCTGCTTGGTCTCCGAACGCGTGGCGCCTTGCGCTGTCCTCCACTCGACCCGGTAGCGGATCGAGCCGCTGCCGCCGTTCTGGCCGCAAGCCTGCGCGTCGATGCCAAACACAATGCGGAACTCGTCCTTGTCCACGCGCATCACCAGCGGGGCCTGAGTCAATGACACTGCGCTCCCGGAGGCAAGCGCGCTGCTCGCGCCCGCGGCCAAGAGGCCGATGAATAACAGCGAGATCGTCCGCCGCGTGTCCATTGTGTGTTCCTTAGGTTCGAGTGGGGTGCTCCAGAGACAACATAGACAAGGCGCGCCGGGCCGACAAACGAGGAATTGTTGCCGAAAAACTAAATTTCCTCACGTGTAAGCAAACTGCGTAGGCGCCCCTGTCCAGCCGTGCTGATGGCAATGCCGGACGGCAGCAAGCCGGCGGCAAACGGCGAGCCGTCGATCGCGCTCAATTCCCCGCTGTTGGCGCTGATGGTGTAGACCGACACCGTGCCGGAGCCGGAATTGGTCACCAACAGGAAATTGCCGGCCGGGTCGATCGCCACAGAAGTCGGGGTGTCGCCGGTCGCAAATGGGCTGCCGGCGACCGGCGTCAGGGCACCGGTTTGCGCATCGAGGGTAAACGCCGAGATGCTGTTCGACGCGTAATTTGCGGTGTAGAGGTACCTATCGTACGAATCGACGGCCAGTGCGTAGGGAGTGGCGCCGGTGTTGAATGGCGAGCCGCTGATGGCGGTGAACACACCGCCGTCGTTGACCTGTGAGAAGGCCGAGATGTTGCTCGAGGCGCCGTTTGCCACATACAGGTATTGGTTCGAGGGATCCATCGCCACTGCTCGCGGGCCGGGACCCACCGCCAGCGGCGAGGCGCTCGTGAGCGTTAATTCTCCGCTGGTGGTGTCGAGCCCATACAGCGACACTGTCGCGGCATTTTGATTGGCCACGAATACGCTGCCCGCGGAACCGCTTTCGACGGGCCCCACGGCCACGGACGATGGCCCGGCGCCGGTCGGGAACGGCGAACCGTTCACCGCCGTCAGTGCTCCGGTGCTCGAATCGATCGTGAACACCGACACGGTTGCGGTGATGCTGCTGGTGGCGAATACGTAGGTGCTGGAGGGGTCGACGGCAACCGAGGACGGCGCGACCCCTATCGTGTACGGCGAGCCCGCGACGGGGGTCAGTGCCCCGGTGGTGGAATTGATCGTATAAGCGCAGAGGGTCCCGTCCCCCCGGTTGGTCACATAGGCGAACGAGCCGGTCGGATCGACGGCGATCGCGCTGGGCAGCGAGCCGGCGGCAAAGGGCGTTCCCGTAACCGGACTCAAGCTGCCAGTGGGGTCGACGGCGTAGGCCGAGATGTTGTTCGAGCCGCTGTTGGTCACGTAAACGTAACGCGCGGTATTGATTGTGCAGGTTACGCTGATATTGGTGACGTTCGCCGCGGCGATCGTTCCAACGCCGTTGGCCACCGTGCAGGTCTGGGATGGATTCGTCGGCTGTGCGATGACGTTGAGGTTGTACGCCGTGCCGGAGAGATAACCGGGCGAAAATGCGGAATAGGTTCCATTGGCCGCAAACCCGATGGTGCTCACGGCAACATTGTTGTTGCCGAGCGTAAGGCCCGATCCGGCCAAGCCGCTGACCGTGCCGCCGAGGGTGTACGTCGAGCCGGCGTGGCAGTTGACCAGGCACGCACCGCCGCCGCCACCGCAACCAGCCAACGCCGCCGACCAAATCAGCGCCGCAAACCATCTTGCCGATGCCATATCACCCCCTGCCCGATGCTGCGAAGAGTTTACACCGAT
>Ga0302320_10028653_pt1 | contig 10678 bp, 7 predicted proteins | sample Bog_T0_3_FD_202130 | JGI IMG/M metagenome (GOLD analysis project Ga0302320, IMG submission 202130) | Peat permafrost microbial communities from Stordalen Mire near Abisko, Sweden - Bog_T0_3 | ecosystem: Environmental > Terrestrial > Soil > Wetlands > Peat | place: Sweden: Abisko, Stordalen Mire... | reverse complement strand
ACGTGGTAGGCGTGAATTGCCAGGGACTTCCATTTTGGCACGCCCTGCCAAATAAGCCGTTCGCCTTGCGGCAGATCCGCCGGCAGTCCTGGAGTGGATTCCACCTCGAAATCGTCGTGGCTCACAGAAAGGGCTCCGCCCGGGCGGGAGTTGCGTAAAGTTTTCCGCCCGCGTAGTACGCCATGATTTGGTCCTCTTCACGCCGCGTGATTTGATCGGGGTTGGCGATGCCGGGTACCCCCGCAAATTGGCCGCCGAGGAGCGCGACAACGTCGATGCAATTGCGACGCCGGTCGATCTTTGTGAAGGTGATGGGCAGCAGCACGCGCCGTTCGCCGGTCTGCACTTCGAGGTAGCGGATCTGCGGTTCGGCACGATCCACCCAGAGGTCGCTCACCACGCCGCCGCGCTCGCTGTCGGCGCCGTAGACGATCATGCCGCGGGGGTCCGGATCCCGGCTGGAGACTTCGAATCCGGGTGCCAAACGGAGCGGTACGATTAGCGGTGCGCCATCGATGGTGTGGTCCGGAATGTTGGCGCGCTCCGCGTACGAGGCGGGCCCGACCGCATCCAACATCGGATTTCCGGTCGGCACCAGCGGTGCGCCCAAATGCTGCCCCAGCGGTCGCGCGGCAATGGGGCGCGAATCGTGTTCGGAGCGGGGCGCCTGCACAGTGCCGCCGCCCGCGAGCTTGAAGGTTTTCGGCGCCGGCATGGCGGGAAAGCCTTGGACCTTGATGCTGCCGGACCGATCCGACTCGAGCGGGTACCCTTCGCGCTTGTCTTCTTTGCGCAGGTAAATGATCAGCCCCGCGAAGAAAATCCAGAATGCGTAGAGCACGATTTGAGCAACATCGATATAGCCTGTCACGGCGCCGGTATTCATGACCCGATCCCCTCAAGATTACTCATTGTGGAAACTCCGCCAGGCCGTAGTCGCGCGACTCCGTCGGCCTGGTCCCGGACCGCACCAACGGCCCGATTGCCACCAAGGTGGCGAATAACAGAAGAATCTCGATTTGATACACGGCTCCGTAACCGGTGGAGGCGCCGGTGAGCGCCGGTCCGAGTGAACCGTGCATCGCAAGACTCGTCACACCGTCGCGAACGGCGCCCCCCAGCGCGATCGCCAGGCCCGCACTCGTCGCTTGCACCGCGCCCCAGGCGCCCAGTGCCAGTCCGCTTTCGCCGTTGCGTTCACGGCCCATGGCCGCCGCCAAAGTTCCGACCGAGAAGAATCCGCCGCCGAAGCCGATGAGCAGGACTCCGAGGCGAAACAGCGTGGGCGATTCCATCGGTGCCGCCAAGATAACGCCGGCGAAGGCGAACAGTCCGATCACGGCCCCGTACGCGGCAATCCGATATGCATCGGCACCGTGACCGAGGAAGCGCCCGGCGATCGAGAAGGCCGCCAGCATTCCGCCCGCCAGCATGGCGGTCAGCGTCGTGGTGGCCGCCACCGGGAGATGCAATATCTCGCCGCCGTAGGGCTCGAGAACGATATCGTTCATGTTGAAGGCCGCCGTTCCCAATCCCACGGCCACCAGGAAGCGAATGGCGCGGCTGTGACGGGTGAATTCCCGCCAGGAGTCTGCGAATCTCGGGATCGGCTTGGCGACGGCGTCCGCCGAATGCCGCGCTTCCTGCTTCCACAAGGCGGCGAGATTCAATGCCATGGTGAGCATGGCGGCGCCTTGCACCACTTGGATCAGACGGAATTCGGAGAAATTGGCGAGCAGGCGGCCGCACGTCAGTCCGGCGACGATCATGCCGACCAACAGCATCACGTACATCAAGGCGACCACGCGCGGGCGGACCGATTCCGGCGCCAGATCGGTCGCGAGTGCGAGACCGGCTGTCTGAGTGGTTTGCAACCCGGCACCGACCAGCAGAAAGGCAAATGCCGACGCGAATTGGCCGATCCAGAGAGGTCCATGCGTATCGCCGGACAAAATCAACAAGGCGAAGGGCATGATGGCAAGACCGCCGAACTGCAAAAGCGTGCCCATCCAAATGTACGGGACACGCCGCCAGCCCAGCGCAGAGCGGTGATTGTCCGAGCGAAAGCCTATGAAGGCGCGGAACGGCGCAAACACCAGCGGCAAGCCGACCATCAGCGAGACCAGCCACGCCGGCACGCCGAGTTCCACGATGAGCACCCGATTCAACGTGCCGATGAGCAGCACCATCGCGACGCCCACCGACACCTGAAACAGCGACAAGCGCAGCAGCCTGCCGAGCGGCAATTCGGCGCTCGCGGCGTCTGCGAAGGGCAGAAACTCCGTTCCGAGCTTCATCCATCGACGCGCCCATTTTTCGCCGAAGCGGCTCATGTTTTTACGAGCTCAACGGCGTGACTGGTGTAGAAGCCGCTGGCAATGCGCTGCGTACGCCCTATGCGCCAGCCTGCAAGGCCGGGCTCCTCCGCCAGGCACCGCCGCAATGAGCGCTCTGAGACCGGCTCGAGGGCCGGTGCGCGGTCCTTGCGGGGAAAGAGCCGGCCCGCGGTCCACATGACGGTCAACAACGGTGTCTTCGGGGCAAACGTGAACAGGATGGACTTCTCGGTTCGGGGCGCATATCCGGCCAAGACGCGCACCACGTCGTGCAGCTGGTAGTGAATGAGAGAATCCATGGCGATGACGTGATCGAAACGCCCGAGATCCGGATCGAACATGTCGCCGACCCGAAACTCGATGCCACCGGGTCCGGATTTCGGGGGCAGCCGGTCGCGCCCGAGCGCGACGAGCGTGGGCGAGAGATCGACGGCGGTGACCCGGGCTCCGCGCAGCGCCGCTTCGATGCTCAACGCACCGGTGCCGCAGCCGGCGTCCAGGACGCGCGAGTGCGCGAGATCCTCGGGCAGATAGCCGAGCAGAGTCGCGCCCATACGCGCCCGGCCTGCGCGCACCGTGGCGCGGATCCGGCTGACCGGCGCGGTCGAGGTGAGCCTCGCCCAAGCCTCGACGGCCGTGCGGTCGAAGTACGTCTGGAGCTGGCTTCGGCGTTGGTGATAGCTCACTGTCATCATTAGTCGAACCCCAATAGATCGAAGATGTCGCGATCCTTCATCGGCTCCGCCACCAGCGGGTCGGTTCCGTCCCACAATGCCTGTGCCAGGCGCAGATATTCGGTCTGCACGGCCTCGAGTTCCGGAGAGCTCTCCATCTCGAACAAGGTGGATTTCTTCAGTCGGCTCCGACGGATCACATCGAGATCGGGAAAGCGCGCCATGGTTTTGAGCCCGACGCGGTCGTTGAATTTGTCGATCTGGTCCGTGCCCGCGCTGCGGTTGGCGATGACGCCGCCCAAGCGGACGGCGTAATTCTTGGACTTCGCCTGGATCGCCGCGACGATTCGGTTCATGGCGAAGATCGAATCGAAATCGTTCGCCGTCACGATCAGCGCGCGATCGGCGTGCTGCAACGGCGCGGCGAATCCGCCGCACACGACATCGCCCAGCACATCGAAGATCACAACGTCGGTGTCTTCGAGCAAATGATGCTCTTTCAACAGCTTCACTGTTTGTCCGACGACGTAGCCGCCGCAGCCCGTCCCCGCAGGAGGTCCTCCGGCCTCGACACACATGACGCCGTTGTAGCCCTCGTAGACGAAGTCCTCGACCCGAAGTTCCTCGGAATGGAAGTTGACCGTCTCGAGCACGTCGATGACCGTCGGCATGAGCCGCTTGGTGAGCGTGAAGGTCGAATCGTGCTTCGGGTCGCAGCCGATTTGAAGTACGCGTTTGCCGATCTTGGTGAAGGCGACCGACAGATTGGAGGAGGTCGTGCTCTTGCCGATGCCGCCCTTGCCGTAGACCGCGAACACCTTTGCGGTTCCGATCTTGAGCGAGGGATCCAAGGGAACTTGTACGCTGCCTTCCCCGTCGGGCGGACGGACGGCGCGATGTTTGAGAGTCGAGACCGGGATACTCGCGATGTTCATGCCGCTGCCTCTTCGAAAATGCCTTCGAGCCGGTCTTCCAGTTCCTCACCGGCGGCGCGAAGCGCTGCCAGCATCGTCTCGTCCGGTTTCCAGAATTTGCGCTCCGAGGCTTCCAAAAGCCGGTTTGCCACCTTTGCGGACGCGGTAGGATTGAGCTTGGCGAGGCGTGCCCGCATCGCGGGATCCAAAATGAATGTCTGAGTGATTTGTTGGTACACCCAGGGCTGCACTTCGCCGGTGGTTGCCGACCAACCCATGGTGTTGGTCACATGCACCTCGATTTGACGCACGCCTTCATAGCCATGCTCGAGCATCCCCTCGTACCACTTCGGATTCAGCGTTCTCGTGCGCGTTTCGAGCGCGACTTGCTCCGCCAGCGTGCGCACCGCACCCGCCCCGCTGGTTTGGTCGGCGATATAGACCGGCGTCGAGGCGCCGCCCTTCGCGCGGCGCACCGCGCTGTTGATTCCGCCGAGCGTGTCGAAGTACGTGTCCACCGTGGTCACGCCGAGTTCGACCGAATCAAGGTTTTGATAGGTGAGTTCCACGTCTGCGAGCACGCTGGAAAGCAATTTCGTGTGCTGAGCGGCGCGGCCGGAGCGGCCGTAGGCGAAGCTCTTGCGCCGCGTGTAGGTTTCGGCGAGCTCGTCCTCGCCATCCCACCGACCGTTTTCGACCAGGTGATTGACGTTGGCGCCGTATGCGCTTTCGGCATTGCCGTAGACTCTGAGCGCCGCGGTCTCCAGATCGCATCCATGCTCGGCTTGATAGCGCAGCGCGTGTTTGCGCACGAAGTTTTGATCCAGAGGCTCATCCGCCGCGGCGGCCATGAAGGCGGACTCGGCCAGGAGCTTGATCTGCAGGGGCAACAGATCGCGGAAGATGCCCGAGAGCGTGACCATGACGTCGACGCGAGGCCTGCCGAGCTCGGCGAGTGGAATGAGCGTCGCGCCGGCGATTCGCCCGTATGCGTCGAAGCGCGGCCGGGCGCCGATGAGTGCGAGCGCCTGACCGATGGGCGCACCCTCGGTTTTCAAATTATCCGTTCCCCACAAGACCAAAGCGATCGACTCGGGGAAGGGATGGCCTTCGGCCGTATGGCGTTCGATGAGCCGGGCGGCCTGACGAGCGCCGTCCATCAGCGCAAAGGCGCTCGGGATGCGGAAAGGATCGAACCCGTGCAAATTCCGCCCGGTCGGCAGCACGTCCGGAGTTCTCACCACATCGCCGCCCGGGGCGGGGCGCAAGAATCCGCCGTCCAAGGCGTGGATGATGGCCTGGATTTCGGTGTCCTCGCAAAGCATGCGGTTTGCGCGTTCCAAATCACGGAACAGCGCGACTTCAGCCTCGGTGGCGGCTGAGCCGGCCCGGCGCAATGCCGCCTCCGGGGTGCAGCCCTCGACCAGCGCCCGCACGGCCTCGAGAGGAACCGCGGTCCCGGCACCGCTCGCGGCATTGGACGCCTCCGCCATGGCCGCGAGGAAGTCAACCCGCTCGCCGGCAGAGGAAACGCGGCCGACGACATGCAGTCCGTGCGGGATCAGCGTGTATTCGAGTTCCAGGATCTGTTGCCGGAGGCGTTCGATCTCGTCCGCGGCCGCGGTCCCCCAAGGCGGGACAGCGCGCGCCAGATCGAGCACCGAGGCCTGTGTTTGAATGAGTTGTGACAGATTGTCGCGCTGGATCTGGTCCAGTCCCGTGCCGCGCCAACTCTCGACAGATTCCTTCAGATCGAGCAGCCCCCGATACAAACCGGCCGCCGTCACCGGTGGCGTCAAGTAGCTGATGAGCGTCGCGCCGCTGCGCCGCTTTGCGATGGTGCCTTCCGACGGATTGTTGGACGCGTACAAATACAGATTCGGTACGTCGCCGATGAGTCGATCGGGCCAGCATGCGCCCGACATGCCCGCTTGCTTGCCCGGCATGAATTCAAGCGCGCCATGGGTGCCGAAGTGAAGGATCGCGTGCGCGCCGAAGTCCTCCCGCAGGTATCGATAGAAGGCTGAAAATGCGTGCGTCGGCGCGAAGCCCCGTTCGAACAACAGGCGCATTGGGTCGCCCTCGTAGCCGAACGCCGGCTGAACGCCCACGAACACGTTGCCGAAGCGCTCGCCCAGCACGAAGATGGAAGACCCGTCGCTTTGCTGCTTGCCTGGCGCGGGGCCCCATTGCGACTCGATTTCCTTCAGGTAACGCTCGCGCCGGACGTGCTCGTTCGCCGGTATGCGCTTGTGGACATTGGCGAGGGCACCGAATTGAGCCGCGTTGCCCTGGATGATCCGTTCCCGCAATTCATCGACCCCGGCCGGCAGATCCACTCGATAGCCCTCGCGACGCAGCGCCTCGAGCGTTCGGTACAGTGATTCGAACACCGAGAGAAAGGCCGCGGTCCCCGTGTTGCCGGCGTTGGGCGGAAAATTGAACAGCACGATGCCGACCTTCCGATCGGCGCGTTTCGCGCGACGCGAGGCGATGGCCTTCGCCACTCTCGCGGCCAGCATCGCCGCGCGCTCCGCGTGCACGACCATGTCCTTGGCGGATCCTGCGTTCTGGGAGCGTCCGCCGAAGACCATGGGGCTGGTGGCGCCGTCCAGCTCGGGAATTGCCACCATGATGGTCGATTCGACCGGAAGCAGTCCCCGTTCCGAGGCCTCCCATTGTTCGACGCTCTGAAACTCGACCGGGTGCGCCGCGAGATACGGCACGTCAAGCGACGCCAGGGTGTCTTGAGCTGACTTCGAGTCGTTGTACGCAGGGCCGCCGACCAGGGAGAATCCGGTGAGCGACACCAGCGCGTCGATTCGCACCCCGCGCTGATCAGCGAAGAATTTCTCGATCGCGGGGCGCGCGTCCAGTCCCGCCGCGAATGCCGGAATCACCGTGAGACCGCGCGCCTCCAGCGCGGAGATGACCCCGTCATAGTGAGCGCTGTTGCCCGCAAGCAGATAGGACCGCAGCAGCAGCAGGCCGACCGTGCCTTGATCGCCGCCGGCGGGTAGGGCAGACGCTTGATCGCCGAAGCGCGGGCGCATCCTCGGGTGATAAACCCCCACGTCCGGGTATTCGATAGGCCCCGCAACTTTGGTCGCCGACCTGAGCGCGGCACGCGGGCCGGACGCATAGCGGCCCACCAGGAAGCGCACCATGCCGACGATATTGTCTTCCGACCCCGCGAGCCAGTATTGCAGCGTCAGGAAGTAAGCGCGCACGTCCTGCGCGGTGCCGGGGATGAAGCGCAACAGCCGGGGAATTCGGCGCAGCATTTTCATCTGGTCCGCACCTGCGGTGCGGCTGTCCTTCTTCGGACCGCGCAGCCGCTTGAGGAGCGCGAGCGGCCCGCTTTGCGGGCTGTCCATCGCAAACCGGCCCAGCCGCGTGAGCCTCACGATCTCCGCCGCCGACATCGCGCAAATCATCGCATCGCAGGCGTCACGCCGCTTTTCGAGCGCGGCGAGCAGCGGCTGAAAGTGATCCTCCATGAACAGCATGGTGGCGACGATGATGTCGGCGCGCGCGATGTCATCCAGGCAGCGTTGCAAGGCGTTGGTGTCCGTGCCCCACTCATCGGCAGCATGGATGGTGAGGACGAGGCCGGGCATGTCGGCCTCGAGCCGTTGTGCGGCGCGTGCGGTCGCACTCGATAAGTGGCTGTCCATGGTCACGAGCACGAATCGGAGCGTCGTCGTTTCAGCGGCTGAAGTGCGCTTTCGCATCGTATAGCGTCTCCACGGTGATCATTGCGACTGAACGCTCTGCGGCGAAGCGCTCGGTATTGCGCCGCGCCTTGCCGCGCACGAAAAATGGAATCTTCCCAAGCTCTTTCTCGGCTTCCGCCGTCCATCCGCCGACGGTTGCGGTTGCCGTTGCGATTGCCGGTGGCGGCGCCTTCGCGCCGCCGGCGGTCGATCCCAGGTGAGAGGCGGGCGCCTCGTCATGAAACTCGAAGTCGCCCCGAAACATGGTCAACAAATGCTCTTCCAGCCCCATCATCAGCGGATGAACCCAGGTATCGAACAGCACGTTGGCGCCCTCGAATCCCATCTGCGGTGAGTAGCGGGCGGGAAAGTCCTGAACGTGCACGGGCGCGGAAATCACCGCGCACGGCACGCCCAAGCGCTTGGCGATATGCCGTTCCATTTGTGTCCCCAGCACGAGCTCCGGCTGCAGCTCCGCGACTTTTGCCTCCACTTCCAGGTAATCGTCCGATATCAAGGCGGGAACGCCGTGTCGCTGCGCCGCCTCGCGAACTTCACGCGCAAACTCCCGGCTGTAGGTTCCGAGTCCCACGACGGTGAACCCGAGCTCCTCGCTGGCAATTCGTGCGGCCGCGACCGCATGGGTGGCATCGCCGAAGACGAACACGCGCTTGCCGGTGAGATACGTGGAGTCGACCGAATGCGAATACCAACTCGAGTGGGAAGGCGCGCCGTCGAGCGCCGGTGCAGGGTCGACTCCGGCAAGGCGGGCCACCTCGGCGATGAATTCACGGGTGGCGGACAGGCCGATCGGAATGGCTTTGACCAGAGGTTGATCGAATGTACGACCCAGCCATTGGGCTGCCGTGCCGCCGGTCTCCGGATAGAGCAGCACGTTGAAATCGGCTTCGCCCAGCCGGGCCAGATCGCGGGGGGTGGCACCCAGGGGGGCGACGACGTTGATATGGATGCCGAGCTGCGTCAGAATTTCTTTTACGGCACGCAAATCGTCGCGATGACGGAACCCGAGCGCCGTCGGGCCCAAGATGTTGCAGCTCGCCTGACTGCCGGGGTCACGCGGCGGGCGCTTCGTGCCGGGTGTAGGCGCGGTCGGCGACGCCATGGCGCGCACCAGCCGATAAAAGGTCTCCGCGGCGCCCCAGTTCTCTTTTTTCTGATAGGACGGCAGTTCGAGCGGCACGACGGGGATGGGCAGCGACAGTGCGCGCGCCAAGCCGCCCGGGTCGTCTTGAATCAATTCTGCCGTGCAGGAGCTACCCACCATCAGCGCTTGCGGCTTGAATCGCTCGTACGCCTCTTGCGCCGCGCGCTGGAACAATCCCGCGGTGTCCCCACCCAGATCCCGGGCCTGGAAGGTGGTGTAGGTGACGGGCGGGCGGCGCGGCAAGCGCTCGATCATGGTGAAGAGCAAATCCGCATAGGTATCCCCCTGCGGTGCGTGCAGCACGTAATGCACGTCCCGCATCGCGGTCGCGATCCGCATGGCGCCGACATGCGGAGGTCCTTCATATGTCCATACGGTGAGTTGCATGCGCTACGCCACCAGCCGGGTTCGTCGAATGAGCGGACGCGCAAAGAGCTCGGCCAGGTCCGCCGCTTGATCGAATCCCTGGATGGGGGTGAACACCAACTCGATCGACCACTTGGTCGTCAAGCCGCGAGCCTCGAGCGGATTTGCAAGCCCCAGGCCGCAGACCACGAGGTCCGGACGGGCGGCGCAGCAGCGGTCGAGCTGATTGTCGACGTGCTGTCCCTCGATGATCGTGGTCCCCGGCGGCAATAGCGCGAGTTCCGCGGCGAGGTGCGCCCGATGCAGGAATGGGGTCCCCACCTCCAGCAATTCCATGCCCATTTCAGCGGAAAGAAATCTTGCGAGCGGCACCTCCAATTGCGAGTCGGGGAAAAAGAACACGCGCTTGCCCGCAAGTTCGCCGCGATAGCGTGCGAGCGAGCGCTGCGCGCGCCCGTAGGCAGCCTGGGTGGCGCCGCGAAAAACGGGCTCCGGGACCTGCCAGGCGTGTGCGGCCGATCGCAGCCACTGCAATGTGCCCTCGGCGCCGATCGGAAAGGGGGCATGCAGGTAGCGCGCCCCGCGCTCCTCCAAAGAACGCGCGGTGTCGGCGAGAAAGGGCTGCGCCAATAAAAATCGGGTTTCACTGCCGACCCGGGGAAGCTCGGTCGACCGGCGCGGCGGAAAAAATTGCACGTCCGCGATGCCCATGTCGTTGAACAGCCTACGCATCTGGTCCTCGACGACGTCCGCCAGGGAGCCAACGACCAACAGGTTCCGTGCTTCACCCGGCGCGTGTCCCGGCAGGCTCGGGACCAGGGAGGCGAGGCAGGCGTCCTCGCCCTGGGTAAACGTGGTTTCGATCCCGCTGCCGGAGTAATTGAGCACCCGTACGGCCGGCGAAAATCGCGCCGCGAGGCGCAATGCCGCCCGCGACAGGTCCAATTTGATCACCTCCGAGGGGCACGACCCGACCAGAAACAGCAATTTGATGTCAGGACGGCGGCCAAGCAGTTGAGCGACGATTCGGTCGAGCTCGGCGTTCGCGTCGGCGAGCCCTGCAAGGTCGCGTTCCTCGATGATGGCGGTTGCGAATCTCGGTTCGGCGAAGATCATGACGCCCGCCGCGGACTGCATGAGATGAGCGCAGGTGCGCGATCCGACGATCAGGAAAAAAGCGTCTTGTATCTTTCGGTGCAGCCAGATGATTCCCGTGAGCCCGCAGAACACTTCGCGCTGCCCGCGCTCGGTGGCGATGTGCGGCATCGACGCGCCGCCCGGCGCTGCGCAGATGCCGGCGGCCGCGCTCACGTTGCGGCTCCCGACATTGCTCGGCTGAGGGCACCTTCGCTGCGAACGTCCTCACGGCGGACGGCGCGAAGTTTCATAAGGAACTGCGTTGCGTTGAGTAAATAGGCGGAATAGGCTAACAACGCGATGTACATTTGGTAGCGGGCATGCAACGAGCCGAACAATAAAGCGGCCAGGTACGCGGTGTGTAGCGCCA
>Ga0302320_10028652_pt1 | contig 10678 bp, 13 predicted proteins | sample Bog_T0_3_FD_202130 | JGI IMG/M metagenome (GOLD analysis project Ga0302320, IMG submission 202130) | Peat permafrost microbial communities from Stordalen Mire near Abisko, Sweden - Bog_T0_3 | ecosystem: Environmental > Terrestrial > Soil > Wetlands > Peat | place: Sweden: Abisko, Stordalen Mire... | reverse complement strand
ACGGAATCATTGGTATAGATGCACATTTTGCCGGCGATCTTCATGGCTTCTTCGGCGATTTTTCGGGCCGGGAGTTCGGTGTGGCGGGCGAGGGCTTCGGCGGCGGCCTGGGCGTAGGGGCCTCCGCTGCCGATGGCGGCGACGCCGCCGTCGGGCTCGATGACGTCGCCTTGTCCGCTGAGCAGGAAGGTTTGTTCTTTGTCGCAGACCAGCAACAAAGCTTCCAGGTGGCGGAGGAATTTATCGGTGCGCCAGTCTTTGGCTAGCTCGACTGCGCCTCGGCCCAGGTTGCCGTGGTACTGCTCGAGCTTGGATTCGAAGCGGCTGAAGAGGGTGAAGGCGTCGGCGGTGGAGCCGGCGAATCCGGCGAGGATTTTGTCGTTGTACAGGCGGCGGATTTTTTTGGCGGTGTGTTTGATGACGGACTCGCCGAGCGTGACCTGGCCGTCGCCGGCGAGGACTACGTTGCCGTTGCGTCGGATGGATAAAACTGTGGTGGATCGTATCAGGCGTTTCGTAGGCATGAGTGCAATCTCTGATTATAGCAGCGGGGATGAGAAACGCTCCGAACCCCGGGTTGGCTTCCCCCTATCGATGTGGCGGCTTCGATAAAGACTTTCGTCCTGATTGACAGGCTTCCCGGTGAGTAGTAGTTTCGGCTCCACTGGAGGAAATCTCATGAGGCACATTCGGAAGGCTCGTGTTATGGCCAAGCTTTCGGCTTCCCTCTACCGAAAGCTCGATATATATGGCTTGGCGGCGACCGCAACGACAATCGGCATCGCTGCACTATCCCCTTCGGCACAGGCCGAGGTTGTGTATACTCCGGCGCACCAGGCGGTCGGACGGCACGGGATCACGATCGATTTAAATCATGATGGCATCGGCGATTTCAGGATGCAGCCGCAAGAATTCTTCGACGACAGCTTTGGCGTGGTTGTGTACTCCCACGCGCAGAACCGTGTTCTGGGGTCGGCGGTGAGGGACTTTGTTCCCAATCTGGCGGCGGGCTACCAAGTGGGCCCGAACGCCGGATTCGGGACTGGCGGCACGTTTTCCAGCCGCAAGACTCCGGGCAAGCTGCTGTACCTTTGTGGCGGCAGGTCCGTCGTTTCCTGTTCGGGCCCGTGGGACAAAAATACGAGCGGCTATGTCGGGTTCAAGTTTTCAATTGATGGAGAAGTTCATTACGGCTGGGCACGGCTGACGGTGGTCCCCATAAACAACACCTATACATTTAATGTGTACTTGACCGGCTACGCCTACGAAACGATTGCGAACCGACCGATTGAGACCGGCAAAACCAGTGGCACGGATGCCGCTGCAACAGGGCAACCGGCAAGTCTGGGAATGCTGTCGGCAGGGGCGTCGGCGCTTAAGTTGTGGCGGCTGTCGCTGCAATAGGATTGTTCAACGGCGAGGCTCGGGCGGCGGCGTCTCCTCTTTCGCGTCTTCTACGTGTGCGTCTTCTACGAACCCTGGGCGGTCGTGCTCGACATGCGGAGGCGTGTCCAAGGGAACGACGAACATGTTCGCGATTTGATCTGCATCCAGGCCGGCGGCAGATAGGGTCTGAGCCATCGCCCTCTGTTGCCCCTTGTAGCGTTCGTTGGGCACGAACGGTTCGGAGATGGGGTCGCTTTCTGCCCAGAGTCCCCGGCGGTCGGGATATCCGCGTTGTCTCTCCATGGCGGGCCTCAGTTTGGATTATACGGCGGCGCAGGCTCTCCCACTTCTCGGAAGAAATGGGATGGGACGCTGCGGAAAGACGAAAAGCAGTTTCCTCACCGGGCTTGCAGACCGGTTCGGAACGACATCGGATCGGAGTCAACGTCAGAGTGGATTTAATTACCGTCAGAACCAGTCGGGAAAGATTAATTCGATGAGGCCGGGGGTCCAGTAGGAGTAGAAGGTGTCGTCGCAGATTTTGTATTTGCCGTATTTTTTGCGGGCGTAGTCGCCCCAGTGGGGTTGGGTGCCGTCGAGGTCGGTGAAGGCGTATTCGCGGGCGAGGGCCCAGGTACTGAAGACGCGTCCGGTTTTCTCCATGACTTTGGGATCGGTGGCGAGGGCTACGACGGCGCGGCCGATGTAGCGTGGAGATTCGGAGACCATGAAGTCGCTGGGGGCATCGTTCTGGTCGCCGCTGTTTTTATCTTTGCTGGTTTTCGCTTTCTTTCCTACATCCTTCCAGTTGGCCTCGGTGACTTTGAAGTGTTCGAGAACTCTTTCGGAACGCAGGAAGCCGGGAGTGAGCGCGAGCGAGGCGACGCGGTGTTTGCGGAGTTCGAGGGCCATGGCAAAGGCGATGCGGATGACGGAGATCTTGACCAGGTCGTAAAAGAAGTTGCCGCGGTAGTAGAAGGCGTCGCCGTCGGTGATCTCGAAGATGATGGCTCCGTCGCGTCCGAGCATGAGCGGGGCGGCGTAGTGAGCGGTGATGATGTGGGAGTGGATGGCATGCTGGAGCAGGTGGAGACCGTTTTCCAGGTTGAGTTTCCAGAAGGGCTTCGACCACTCGGTGAGCGCGTCGCCACCCCAAACGTCGTTGACGAGGATGTCGAGGCCACGGTGGCGGCGCTGGATGAGGGAGGCGAGTTTTTTCACTTCGGCGGGGATGGTGTGGTCAACTCTTACTGCGATGCCGCGGCCTCCGGCGGCGGTGACCATGCCGGCGGTTTCTTCGATGGTTTCACGAAGTCCGGGAGTGGCGGGGAGTTTAGGGGATTTTTTTCTGGAAGTTCGGCTGGAAGTTCGGCCGGAAGTTCGGCCGGTGCAATAGACGGTGGCTCCGGCTTCGCCGAGGGCGATGGCGATGCCGCGTCCAGCGCCGCGGGTGGCTCCCGCAACGAGGGCGATTTTGCCGCGCAGGAGCTGGAGCGGGGGGTGGTTCGCGGATGAGGTCATCTCTTTACTTTTTCTGATCGAGGCATGATAGCAAACGCTTCACTCCTCGCAGTGGCTGCATCATCCACCACGCAAAGGGCGGGCTCAGGATGACAATCGGCGAGGGGGGAATCTAGGTTCTACCCTTAACTAATTGGTTATCAGGCTTTTATCGCGTGAGCATCCGTGATATAACCTGCCCTAAGCCATAAAAGTAGTCGATTTGCGTGCGGGGAGCGTGGTTGATGGTATTGGCCTCATTTGCAAAGCGAGAAGGACCAAGCCATGAAAGAGGAGGAACTGTGTCCGAAGAAGCACGGACCGGGAAAAGGTTTCCGCTGGAACTGCCGATCAAATTACATAGCGAAGCGGCGAGCGGCGATGCGAAGGGGACGACGGGAAATTTGAGCGCGGCGGGAGTTTACATTCGCGCCGATGCGTCGCTGGATGTGGGATCGCCGGTGGAGTTTGAGATCACGCTGCCGCCCGATCTAACCGGTGGGCAGGAAAACGTGGTAATCCAGTGCAAGGGGCGCGTGGTGCGCACCGATCCTACTGGAGCGAGCGAAGAGGGGCGCGGTGTGGCCTGCGTGATTGATTCGTATGAGTTTGTGCGGAACGGATAAAGGCAATTGTTGATTTTTGATTGTTGATGGCTGATTGAAAGCCTGATGCGAAGAGTTTTTGATAAACAATCAGCAATCAGCAATTGCACGTTGGACTACAGACGTGAGTTCAAGACGACTTTGGGAGCACCGATAACATGCTCAAACTGATTCTGGCCGATAACCAGGCAATCTTCCGCGCCGGCATAGCCAAGGTGCTGGCGGTGGAAGACGAGATGCGCATTGTGGCGCAGGCTCAGACGCCGGAGCAGATGTTTATGGCTCTGGATAAATTCCGCGCCGCGGTGCTGGTGGTGGCGGCGGGCTTTCATAACGATTTTGCCGCCATCGTGACCGCGGCGAACAAGGCGAAGACCCGGGTGGTGGTGCTAGCCGATACGGGCGAGAGCGCACAGCGTCACATGGCGAACGGAGCGCATGGCGTGGTGTATCGAAATGTGACCAGCGCGGCGCTGGTGGACTGCGTACGAAAAGTGGCGCGCGGCGAGACCTGGGTGCAGGACGTGGCGGTGCCGAGCGAGCTTACGGAAAACGATATGGTGGGGCTGCGAGTGCGCGACCGGCTGACGGCGAAAGAGCTGCGCATTGTGGCGCTGATTGTGCAGGGTTACAAGAATAAAGAAATTGCCACGCAGCTGGGGACGACGGAGCAGGTTATTAAGAATTATCTGCGAAATGTGTACGACAAGATTGGCGTGTCGGACCGGCTGGAGCTGGCGCTGTTCACCATCCATCACAGGATTTTGAATGAAGCAGCGGCAGCGACTACGGCGGGTCCGATGCCGCAGACGCCCGCGGGAGTGATGCCGTAGGCTTTGTACTTAGAAAATCTCACTATATTGATCTCCCGGATCCCCAGGGGCTAAAGCCCGAATCTCTGGAGCAGTTGATTGGCACGGCTGAAGCCGTGCCCTTCCCGAGCGGCGCTTGGCCTGAACTTTTCCCACCCTGAACTTTGCCTGCCCTGAACCTTGCCTGCCCCGAACCTTGCCTGCCCACCGAAATGCGGGCTGGCGCCCCACACCATCGTGATTAACGACTGTCGTTCGAACTGCGGCCAGCGTCGTCTCACTTTCCTTGCCGTAAATTATCGATAACCCCTCGCATTACTGCGCCTCCGTAGGCGCCGGCAAAACCCGGCAGGGCGGTGAGGAATGATCCATAGACCTGTCCGCGGGTGGGCTTCAGGTGCAGAATTGTGAAGGCTGCCAGCTCGGCGAGAGGGATGAAGGCTCCCACTACAACAACCCAGCGCCAGGGGCGGAGCGGCCGGAGCAGGCCCAGCAACATGCATGCCGCCAGGACCAGTAGCGCGGTGAAAAGAAGGTCGTTGATGGCGACATCGACGGCACCCGTGGCAGCGCCCGCGAGGGCGGCAAGGACATAGGCCCAAAGCTCGCTAGCCGCGGTTATGATGGGGCGTCTCACGAACGGTACGAGACTCAATTGCTCGACGGAATCGCCGCGACGCTGGCTCATTGATCGAGCCAGCGGTAAACATAAGCATCATCGAACGCAGTTCCATGGTGAGGATCGGTGGGATGGAGAAACGCGCCTTTTGTTGCCCCTTCCAACGTGCGGCGCAAGTCTTCAAACTTTCGTGAAGTCGGACTCATCACGATGATGTCACCCAGCGCGATGCCAATGTCCAACCCGTTCATCGCAGTCTGAACCCGCAGATAGGCCTCCAGAGGCCCGGGATTGCTGGCTACCGAGGTGACGATTACCAGCTTCCACTCCCGCTTTTCGGGATCGTCATACCATAAAGCAGCACGCACCGGAACACCTCGCGCATCCAGTTTTCCGAGCAGCTGCGCGCCTTCATCGATCATCTGTTTTACCAATATCGTCTTATACATTGCATAACTCCGTGGTCCGGTTCGACTACCGCGCGCATCATTTGCTCCGCCTCAGATCTCCGTATGCGTTTCGTAACGGCTTTCCTCGTCCCAATCTTTCACCAGCGCCCAATAAGCCGCAAATACGGGGTCACTCGTGCCAATCTGTTTGGTATCGAGGCCAGCAAGGTTGGCGAGATCTTCGAGATCATGAACGAAGATCTTTCGAGCCAGCGTCTTGTCATAGAAATCCTCTGCTTTTGTCAGTTTCGCGATGCAAGCTTTAAGGCCGCATTCGACCGCGTATCCAACCATGTAGTACGCCGCCCCAAAGCGGCTATTTGTCAGCAGAGCCTCCGCATCGCCCAATCGCTCCTCCGCGAGATTCTGGAGATCGATCCGGTTCATCCAAGGACAGGATATATCTCCCGCCTAAAGAACACCATAGAATACGGCCCCGTTTGCGGTCGCCACGAGCAAACGTCAGTACTTATAGAATCCGCGACCCGTCTTGCGGCCGAGCCAGCCGGCATCGACCATTTTGATCAGCAGTGGGCAGGGGCGATATTTCGGGTCGCCGAGACCGTCGAGCATGACGCGCATGATGTCGAGGCAGACGTCCAGGCCGATGAAGTCGGCGAGGGTCAGCGGGCCCATGGGGTGAGCCATGCCCAGTTTGAAGACTTCGTCGACCGCTTCCGCGGTGGCCACGCCTTCCATCACGGCGTACATGGCTTCGTTCAACAGCGGCATGAGCACGCGGTTGGAGACGAATCCGGGCGCGTCGTTGACTTCAACCGGTGTCTTTTCCAGCTTCAGGGACAGTTCGCGCACGGTCGTGAAAGTTTCCTGCGAAGTGGCCAAGCCGCGGATCACCTCGACCAATTTCATCACGGGGACGGGATTGAAGAAGTGCATGCCGATGACTTTGTCGGAGCGGTTGGTCAATGCGGCGAGTTTTGTGATCGAGATGGAAGAAGTATTGGAGGCGAGAATGACCTCGGGGCGGGCCAGCCGATCGAGGTCGCGAAAGATCTCCGTCTTGATCTCGAACTTTTCGGTCGCGGCTTCGAGGATGAAGTCGCAGTCCGCGAGTTTCGCGCGATCGGTGACCGGGTGGATTTTTTCCAGTGCTGAAGATTTTTCCTGCTCGGAGATTTTGTTCTTCGCGACTTCGCGGTCGAGATTCCTGGTGATGGTGGCCAGGCCGCGATCCAGGAAGCGCTGCTCTACGTCGCACAGCACGACCGAATACCCGCTGCGGGCGAATAAGTGGGCGATGCCGTTGCCCATGGTTCCTGCGCCGATTACGCCGACTTGCTTGATATCCATTTGAGTTGCCTCGATGAAAACTTATGAGCTTAACACTTTGATGGTGCAGGGAGAATGCACCCTGCTCATCGGGTGGTTAATGCAGTTGGCCGCGAATCGAGGGGTCGAGCTGCGCTCGACGGACGGCCGAGGGCGGCTGTCCCCACATGAGTGTTTATCGCAATTGCACCACAGCCCTCCTCGATTCCTGTCGTGATCTACATCACTGCCCTCGGTGAGCTTTCGTGTCAGCATAAACTGTAGAGAGAACTAAGGAGGTCCCAATGCCGCTCCCCACTCCGACCGGCGACATTGTTCTGAAGTCGGTTCTGGTGGCAACCGATTTTTCCGATGCATCGCAGAAGGCGCAACGGCACGCGCTCGCCATTGCGGCGGAGATCGCGCGCGTAGTGAAGGCAAATTCTTCGCGCTGGGCGAAAGAGAAATGGAATCTGCGGTTCGCGTTGCAGACGGGATACGGGGCATTCAGCGTCAGCGAGTCGAATGTGGCTGCCGTCTCAAAATACATCGCGACGCAACGAGAACATCACAGGAATCACACTTTTCGGGATGAATATTTAGCGTTTCTTAGGAAGAACAAGATCGAATTCGACGAGCGATATATTTGGACTTAGTCTCTTTCACCCCTACGGGGCTGGGAATATTTCCGGGCCGCCTACCCACGGCTCACGCCGTGGGCTGCATTCTTTCCGCCGCTTCTCGGCTCCTGCATCCGGGTGTAAAATATTGAATTAAACTCAAGAAGAATTAACCAATATCGAATCACATCGTTCCGAAAGGACTTTTCCCCATGGCAATCGCCGAATCCCCTGTGCGCCCGCGTTCGCAATCCTCGTCGCAATCCCACCAGGGTCCGTTTATTAACGAGCCGTTTTACGATTTCCGTCATGAAGACAATGCGCGCAAGATGCGGGCTGCGATTGAGCGTGTGCGTGGACAGTTGGGGCGCGAGTATGACCTGATCATCGGCGGGCAGCGGGTGAAAACTGCCGACAAGATCAAGTCGCTGAATCCAGCGCGGCCTTCACAAGTGGTTGGACTTCATCAGAAGGCGGGCAAGGAGCATGTTGAGCCGGCGATGAACGCGGCGTTGAAAGCCTTCACCACCTGGAGCCGGACTTCCGTGGAAGAGCGCGCGGGGCTGCTGTTTCGCGCGGCCGACCGGATGCGCGAACGCAAGATGGATTACATGGCGTGGCTGGTCTTCGAAGTCAGCAAGAATTGGGGCGAGGCCGACGCGGATATTTCCGAGACCATCGACTTCTGCGAATTCTATGCTCGCGAAGCGTTGCGTTTTGCGCAGGCGAAGCCGCCGGTGCAGATGCCGGGCGAGCATGATGCGCTGCACTACATTCCTCTTGGCGTCGGAGCGGTGATTCCGCCGTGGAATTTTCCTTGCGCCATTATGGCTGGGCTGGTCGTGGCCTCGATCGTCAGCGGCAACACTGTGATTCTGAAACCGTCGAGCGACTCGCCTACTATTGCTGCAAAGTTTATTGAGCTGCTGGAAGAGGTCGGCATTCCGGAGGGAGTGGTGAACTTCTGTCCGGGCGCAGGCGCGAGCTTTGGCGACGCCATCGTGGCTCATCCCAAGACGCGCTACATCGCTTTCACGGGTTCGCGCGAAGTTGGGTTGCACATCAATCAAGTGGCGGCCACGCAGGCTCCGGGACAGATTTGGATCAAGCGGACGATCCTGGAGATGGGCGGGAAAGACGCCATCATCGTGGACGCCGATGCGGACATCGATGCCGCGGTGGAAGGTGTTGCGCAAGCGGCGTTCGGCTTTCAGGGGCAGAAGTGTTCGGCCTGCTCGCGCGCCATTGTGGATGAGCGCATCTACGATAAATTCCTGGAACAATTAAAAGCTCGCGTGGAAAAAATTACGATCGGCGATCCCGCGGAAAATACCGGCATGGGCGCGGTGATCAATGAGGGCGCGATGAAGACGATGCTGGAATACATTGAGCAGGGCAAGAAGGATGGACGCCTGCTGACCGGGGGCACTCGCGCCACCGAAGCGGGGGAGGGCTACTATCTCCGCCCGACGGTTTTTGCCGACATTCCCGCGCGGTCCAGGCTGGAGCAGGAAGAAATCTTCGGGCCGGTGCTGGCGGTAATTAAGGCGCAGGGCTTCGATCACGCCATGGAGATCGCGAACGACACGGAGTTCGGGCTTACCGGGGCCATCTACACGAAATCGCGCGACAAGATTGAGCGGGCGATTCGCGATTTTCACGTCGGCAATCTCTATATCAACCGCAAGTGCACGGGGGCGATGGTGGGGGCGCATCCGTTCGGCGGGTTCAATATGTCGGGGACGGATTCCAAGTCTGGTGGGCCGGATTACTTGTATTTGTTCACGCAGGCGAAGTCGGTGGCGGAGAAGGTCTAGGTTCGTCTCGCGTCAGGCTGGCGCGCGCGCCGGGAATTGCGTTCAGAGATTGTCTCGTCCTCGTGGAGAGACTAGTCGAGCTTCGCTCGACCGGACAGCCGGGGGCGGCTGTCCCCACATGGCCTGTATCTGAGAGCGGGCGAGCGGCGGACATCTCGACTTCGGCACCTCCTGCAGTTGACAGGAAGCGGTTTTTCGCCCAGAGTGTGTGCGGCGAAATTATGGGCGTGTCCCCGTTCCCGATGAAGAGAGGCCTGCTAGTTGCCGCGGCCGTGGTGTTGGCACCGATGGTGCTGGTGGGAGTGGTTGCGTTCGCTGCGGGAGACTGGCGGCAGATTGGCACGACCTCCGGCGGCGATCGAGTTTCTGTGAGCTCGGTAGCGGCGCAGAAGAACGGCCTGCGAACGGCATGGATTCGCGTGGAATATAAGCAACCGATCCCATGGGCGCAGGGAGGACCGTTTGTGGAACTGCGGGCGCGCGTGCGTTTTAATTGCGCAAGCGGCAGCGCGGTGCCGAACTCCGAGTGGCTGTACTCGCGCGACCGTGGCGGAAAACTTGTGGTCAGCAAGAAAGCTCGCAGGGACGATCAGTTTGGCCAAATTTCCGAAGGCAATTTTGGGGAGATGGCTCGCGATTATGTTTGCGGGCAAAAGTGAAGAAAAGCAGTGGGTAGGGGTTAGTGGGTAGTGGTTAGTGGTTAGATAGGGGCCAGTTTCGTTTTGTAGACAATTCTTAAGACGGCAGGGTTATCACTGACGACTAATCACTAACCACTGACCACTTCTTTTTAGTTTTCCACAGGGTGGCACCTCGGTAACCTCCAGACCACTTCCGCTCGCGGCGCTTCCGCCTTATTCTGGATAACGAGAACACTCATTCGGCTGCCGGGCTGGTATGGATTCCCTTCGTCTCTATTCTCTGATCGTGGTGGGTGGCGTCTCCGCTGTTGGCGCCTATGCGGTTTTTCGGCGCAAGCCAAAAAGTCCCGCTGACCTCGAACGGGAGCGGCGCACTTTACTCGAAGGTGTGGGGCGCATCACGGATGGCACGGTCATCGATGTGCAGGAACTGGCTCCCAATAATGGGCACCATGCTGCGGTATTACTCATCTACAAGTATGACGTGGCAGGCGTATCGTATGAGTGCTCGCAGGACGTCACTTATCTGCGCCAGTGGATCAATCTGCATTCCTGCCGGCTGGGGCTGCCCACGTCGGTCAAGTACGATCCGCATAATCCCGGGAACTCGCTGGTGGTTTCGGAAAGCTGGATGGGGCTGAGGCAGTAGCAGTGGGTAGTGGTTAGTGGGTAGTGGATAGTGGATAGTAAAAGAGCGAAAGCAAGGTCGGAGCCATTGTCGGCGCTCGCCGATTACTGGTTAGATTTGATAATCGTCCTGGAAGAGATCGTCGGGAGAGATATTCGGGATCGACGGCTCGGTTTCGGTCGTGACGGTAGGTTCTTTCCCCAGCATTTCGTGGGTGTGTTTTTGGAAGCGCTCCCGCAATTCGCGAAGTTCGGTAGCCAGCTGAATGATGACATCGGAAAGCGGATCGCGGATATCCTTGGGATCGGTGATGACGACGCGTTTGCCATCGC
>Ga0302320_10028650_pt1 | contig 10678 bp, 7 predicted proteins | sample Bog_T0_3_FD_202130 | JGI IMG/M metagenome (GOLD analysis project Ga0302320, IMG submission 202130) | Peat permafrost microbial communities from Stordalen Mire near Abisko, Sweden - Bog_T0_3 | ecosystem: Environmental > Terrestrial > Soil > Wetlands > Peat | place: Sweden: Abisko, Stordalen Mire... | reverse complement strand
CGATGATGGTGTCGGCGAACATGGCCACCTGGGTGCCCATCGAGCCCAGCGTCGCCGGACCGATGGCGCGGAAGAACGCGCGGACGTCGTCATCGAGCCGCAAAGCTGCAAAGCGCGGCAGACCGCCATGACGGCCGAGGTCGCCGGCGAGCAGGAAATATTGCAGGAAGCCGGAAATCAGCACGCCCCAGGCGGCGGCGTGACCGGCGGTCGGGAAGAACGCGGCCAGCGCCAAGGTCGCCATCATCGAAATATTGAGAAAGATCGAGGCCGCCGCAGCGCTGGCGAAGCGGTGCATCACGTTGAGCATGCCGCCATAGAGCGTCACCAGCGTGATCAGCAACAGATAGGGGAAGGTGATGCGCGTCAGCTCGATCGCGAGCCGGCGCTGCTCGGGCTCGTCGGTAAAGCCCGGGGCAAGCAGGCTGATCGCCTGCGGCATGAACAGCAGGGCCACCACCAGCAGCACGGCCTGCGAAATGAACAAAAGCGTGAATATGCGGTTGGCGAACAGCCGCGCCGAGGTTTCGCCACCCTTGCTGTGGACATGGGCGTAAGCCGGGATAAAGGCGGTGTTGAAGGCGCCCTCGGCGAAAATCGCCCGAAAATTGTTCGGCAGCCGCCACGCCACGAAGAAGGCGTCGGCGACCGGTCCGCCGCCGAGGATCGCGGCGACCATGATGTCGCGCGCCAGACCGGTCAGCCGCGAAAGCAGCGTATAGCCGCCGACGGTGAAAATACGACCAAGCATCAGCCGCTTCTACAGCATGCGGCGGCGCTTCAAAACGGCCAAATCATGATGATTGCCGCTTGGCCACGCTTTTGTCGATCATGCTCCGAGCGCATCGCGCACGGCCATGATGACCCGCTCCTGGGTCGGCTCGTCGAGATAGGCATGCATCGGCAGGCTGATGACGTCGCCGGACAGCTTCTCGCATGCCGGCAGGCCGCCGTCAGCGACCGGGAAATCCCGATAGGCGGTCTGCTGGTGCATCGATTTCGGATAATAGATCGCGGTCGGAACGCCCTGTGCTTTAAGCGTCGCGGCGAAGCCGTCGCGATCGGTGCCATCGGGAAGCCGTATGGTATATTGCGCCCAGACCGAGACACAGCCATCGGCGACGTGCGGAACGGTCACCGCGTTGCCGAGACCGCGCGCATAACGCTCCGCGACCCTGTTGCGCGCGGCGATCTCGTCCTCGAAGATTTTCAGTTTTTCGATCAGCACGGCTGCCTGCAGGGTGTCGAGCCGCCCGGTGAGCCCGAGGCGAACATTGTCATATTTGTCCGAACCCTGGCCGTGAACGCGAACGCTGCGAAGGGTTGCCGCCAGTTCGGCATCGTCGGTGAAGATGGCGCCACCGTCGCCAAAACAGCCGAGCGGCTTGGCGGGGAAAAAGCTGGTCGCGGTGACCAGGCCTAAGGTGCCGAGGCGGCGGCCCTTGTAGCTTGCGCCGAACGCCTGCGCAGCGTCGTCGAGCACGAACAGGCCCGCTTCTTCCGCGACTGCTCCGACAGCGTCATGGTCGGCGCTCTGTCCGAACAGATCGACCGGAATCACCGCCCGCGGCTTAAGGCCAAGCTTCCTCGCTGTTGCAATGCCGCGCTTCAGCGAGGCGACATCGATGTTGAACGTCGCTTCGTCGACGTCGACGAATACCGGTGTCGCACCGGTCAGCGCCACCGCCTCGCCGGTCGCGCAAAACGTGAACGACGGGCAGAGCACCGCGTCGCCGCGGCCGACGCCCTTGGCCATCAGCACCATCAGCAGCGCGTCGGTGCCGCTCGCACAGCTCACGACATGCTTCGCCCCGCTGAAGGCGGCAAGATCAGCCTCGAGCTGCGTGACTTCGGGGCCATTGATGAACTGGCAATGGCCGAGCACGCGGGAAACCGCCTGATCGACGGCGGTGCCGAGCCGGCGGCGTTGCGCGCCGATATCGATGAAGGGCACGGGTTCTGCAAGCATATGCTGGTTCATGGCGCCTTGTCGGGATGAGTACGGAGCGTCAGCCGGCCACGCGGCGCGGGCCTTTGCGGGCGGCGGCGGTGGCGGCGGGTTTGGCCGGCGCTTCCAGGCAGCGGATCGCGATTTCCAGGCTGGCCACGCCCTCCTCGCCGGTGACGGCCGAAACGCCGCCGGCGCGGACCGCGGCAAGGAAGGAAATCAATTCGGCGCGCAATGGCTCGTCATGGCCGACCGGCAGATGGCGCATCGAATAGCTGCCGTCCGGCTTGAAGCCGAAGCACTCGGTGACCTGACGGGTGAGAAGATCGCCCATCACGTACTTGCCGCGGGTGGCGACGGTGACGTTGCGCGCCTTGAACGGCGTCAGCCAGTTGGTGTTGATGTGCGCAAGCACGCCGGAAGCGGTGCGGAACTGCAGCAGCGCGATATCCTCGCGCTCGGCGACGGCGCTGGAGAGCTGCGGCTGCACCTCGACAATATCCGACTCGGTGAACCAGCGGATCAGATCGATATCGTGCACGGCAAGGTCGATGACCACCCCGACATTGGACATCCGCGGCGGAAACGGACCGACCCGGGTAATCGCAATCGAAAGGATGTCTTCACCGGTGATCGCCTGTTTGATGGCGGCAACCGCCGGATTGAAGCGCTCGACATGGCCCACCATCAACGTCACCCCGGCGCGGCGCGCGGCGTCGACAATCTCCCGGCCCTCCTCCACCGAGGAAGCGATCGGCTTTTCGACCAGGATGTGAATGTCGCGCGCGATGCAGGCAAGCGCGACCTCGTGGTGGAGATGGGTCGGCGCGGCGATGGTCACGGCGTCGACGCCTTCGGCCACCAGTTCCTCCAGGGTTGCGAAGGTGCGGCAGCCCGTCAGTTCGGTGGCACGCGCCCGATGCGCCGGCAGGGGATCGACGACCCCGACCAGCGTCGTGTCCGGCAGTCCGGCCAGCACGCGGGCATGATTGCTGCCCATCACCCCGGCGCCAATGACGCCGACGCGCAACGAACGTTTCGCCTCGGCTTTCGCGCCCGATGCGGCCCCCTTGGAAATCATGTCATCAGCCTCGGTAACCTTACGGCGGGAGTATCACCGTGCTCTCCTAGCACGTCGCCACACATGTGGCGAATGCCCACAAAACCCTCGCGGACACGTTTTGAGTCAGAAAATTACACCATTTCGGGGCCCCGCCCACCGCCGAACCCGGCGCCAGCAGCCCGGTTCGAAGCCGAACAGTCATCCCCGGGCGGTCAGGAGCGCTGGTAGTCGTCCTCGATCCGGATGATGTCGTCCTCGCCGAGATAGCTGCCGGTCTGGACCTCGATCAGCTCCAGCAGAATCTTGCCGGGATTCTCCAGCCGGTGGACGGCGCCGATCGGGATGTAGATCGATTCGTTCTCATGCACGATCTTGACCAGTTCATTGACCGTCACCTGCGCCGCCCCGCGCACCACGATCCAGTGCTCGGATCGATGATGATGCTTTTGCAGCGAGAGACGGCCTCCGGGCTTGACCACGATACGCTTGACCTGATGGCGATCGCCATTGTCGACCGACTGGTAGGATCCCCACGGGCGATGCACCTTGAGATGGTCCTCGGTCACTTGAGGTGCCACGGTCTTGAGCCTGGCGACCAGCCGCTTCAGGCCGTTGGCATCCTTCTGGCGGGACACCAGCACGGCGTCCTGGGTTGCCACCACGACCAGATCGTCGACCCCTTCCAGCGCCACCAGCGCCTTGTCGGTCGAAACGTTGCAGTTGCGGGAATCCTCGAAAACGGCGGCACCGGCGGCGGCGTTGCCCTGCGCATCCTTTTCCGAAAGTTCCCATACCGCATGCCAGGAGCCGACATCGGACCAGCCGCAATCAACCGGCACCACCGCCGCGCGCGAGGTCTTTTCCATCACCGCATAGTCGATCGAAATCGCCTTGGCTTTCGCAAACGATTCGGGATCAAGTTTGACAAAACCCAGATCGCGTCCTGCCCTGCCCACGGCATCGCCGACAGCTTGCACACTGGCGGCGTCAAGCTTGCGATATTCATCGAGCAGGACGCTCGCCCGGAACATGAAGTTGCCGCTGTTCCAGAAATAGCCTGCCTCGATGTAGCCGGCGGCCGTCGCCGGATCCGGCTTTTCCACGAACTTCGCCACCGAACGGACCGCCCCCGAAATGACCTCACCAGGGCAGATATAGCCGTACTCGGTGGCCGCACGCTCCGGAGTTACGCCAAAAGTCACGATGCGTCCGGCTTCCGCCGCGACCAGCCCCTGCCGGCAGGCGGCGACAAAGGCCGCGGTATCGCGGACCACGTGGTCGGCGGCCAGCGCCAGAACGATCGCCTCGCTGTCGCGCAGCTGGGCGAATACCGCGCCGGCGGCAATGGCCGGACCGGAATCCCGCCGCATCGGCTCCAAAAGGACATCGGCCTCGCGCCCGATCTGGGCGAGTTGCTCGAGCACCATGAAGCGGTACGCCGTATTGGTGATGACGATCGGACGCGCGAACAGCGCCGCATCCGACACCCGCAGAATCGTATCCTGGAAGGTTGAACGCGCCCCGAACAAAGCCAGAAATTGTTTCGGATGAACTTCGCGCGAGGCCGGCCACAGTCGCGTTCCGGCGCCGCCGCACATGATCAACGGGATAATACTTCTGCTCATCGCGCCCTGCCCCTAAAGCCCGTGGTAGTCTCGATACCATTTCGCAAACCGTGCGATCCCGTCCTCGATTGTCGTCGCGGGCCGAAATCCGATATCGCGCGCCAGATCCTCGACGTCGGCATAGGTTGCCGGCACGTCGCCTGGCTGCATCGGCAGCATCTCCTTGATGGCGGTACGTCCGAACTCCCGCTCGAGCAGCGAGACGACATGCATCAGCTGCTCGGGACTGTTGTTGCCGATGTTGTAGATCTTCCATGGCGCGGCGCTGGTCGCAGGGTCGGGCCTGTCGCCGGACCATTGCGGATTGCCCTGCGGCGGATGGTCCATCAGCCGCACAAGCGCTTCGCTGACGTCGTCGATGTAGGTGAAATCGCGGCGCATATTACCTTGATTGAACAGCTTTATCGGCTTTCCCTCAAGGATGGCCTTGGCGAAAATGAACATCGCCATGTCAGGACGGCCCCACGGGCCATAGACCGTGAAAAACCGCAGGCCGGTGGCGGGAATATGGTAGAGATGGCTGTAGGCGTGCGCCATCAGCTCATTGGCCTTCTTCGACGCCGCATACAGACTGACGGGATGATCGACATTGTCCTGTACCGAAAACGGCAACTTGGTGTTGGCGCCATAGACCGAGGACGACGACGCAAACAAAAGGTGCCTGCAAGCATTGTGCCGGCACCCTTCCAGCACGTTGATGAAACCCTCGATATTGGCGTCAATATAGGCGTGGGGGTTCTCAAGCGAGTAGCGAACCCCGGCCTGGGCGGCGAGATGAATGACGACCGGAAAGCGGTACTGCGCAAACAACAGCTCAATCGCCGCGCGGTCGGTCAGGTCGAGCCGCACAAAGGCGAAGCGTGAGTTCTTTTCCAGAATATCGAGCCGGGCCTGTTTCAGTTTCGGATCATAGTAGTTGTTGACGATGTCAAGGCCAACGACCTTCCGGCCGGCCGCCAGCAGGCGCTGGGCCACGTGGAAGCCGATGAAGCCCGCGGCTCCGGTCACCAATACCGCCTGATCCGACATCCGCACTCCCCGGGGGTCTAGAGCCGCCACAACTCAATGCCGGCGGGCTGCGAGCTTCGATCGAGCTTCAACTTGACGTCGAGAACGAGGCCGCTGCCGTGGTGCAGCAGCCGCTGAATAAGCGGCCAGCCTGCATCGATATAGCGATCGTGTGCCACCGCCAGAACGACCGCGTCAGCCGGCTGCAGCGCATCGAGATCGGTCAGCGACATCCCGTATTCCTGCACAACCGCCTGGGGACTGGCCAGGGGATCGGCGATCTGGACCGCGATGCCAAAGCTCTCGAGCTCACGCACGATATCGATCACCCGGGAATTGCGGGTGTCGGGAATGTTCTCCTTGAAGGTCATTCCGAGAACCGTGACCATTCCGCCCTGCCCCTTGCGACGCAGCAACCCCCGGATACATTCGCGCGCGATCCGGCGGCCCATCCCGTCATTGATACGACGGCCTGCCAGAATGACTTCCGGATGATAGCCGGCCTGTTCGGCGCGGTAGGTCAGATAATAAGGATCCACCCCGATGCAGTGACCGCCGACCAGACCCGGGTAAAACGGCAGGAAATTCCATTTGGTGCGGGCCGCCGCCAGCACGTCGCCGGTATCGATGCCGAGTTCCCGCAAGATCAGCGACAGTTCATTCATGAACGCAATGTTGAGATCGCGCTGGGTGTTTTCGATCACCTTGGCTGCTTCGGCCACCTTGATGGAAGGCGCCCGGTGAATACCGGCCGTGACAACCGATCCGTAGACATCGGCGATGATTTCAAGCGTCCGTGCATCCTGCGCCGAGACAACCTTGGTGATGGTCTCGAAACGGTGCTCGCTGTCGCCGGGATTGATGCGTTCGGGCGAATAGCCAACCGTAAAATCCACGCCGGGCCGCAGACCCGACGCCGACGCCAGGATCGGGATGCACTCCTCCTCGATCGCCCCGGGATAGACGGTCGATTCGTAGACGACGATATCGCCTTTCTTCAGCGCCCCGCCCACCAGCCGCGAAGCTTCGAACATGGCGCCGAGATCGGGCCTTCGCGCTGCATCGATCGGGGTGGGAACCGTGACGATGAAGAAATCCGAAGCCCGGATTGCCGCCGCCTCGCCGGTAAAGCTCAACGATGCAAGCCTGAGGTCGGAAGTTTCGACCTCGCGGGTGCGGTCGCGGCCCGCCTTCAATTCCTGAATACGGGTCTGATCGATATCGAAGCCGATCACCGGGACGCCGGTGCGCGCGAAAGCGGCCGCCACCGGTAACCCGACATAGCCCAACCCGATAATCGCAATGTTTCGGCGGTGTGACAGCAAATGACAATCCAGACATATCGGGGCGCATTGACGCCACTCCGCCGCCTGTTTAGCCGCGGTACGACGCACCTCGCAAGGGGTGAACGCGAGGGCGAAGCCGGGGTGGTTGCGTTGGCGGCCCTAAAGCCATACCAAGGCGGGGAGTTTGGGCTCAAACCGCTCCTTTTGGCCCACTTTGAAACATCAGCGACTACGGCCTGGAATGCGTCGGTTTCTAATTCTGTCAGCCCGGATACTGGTGTCGGTGGCGCTGCTTTATCTCGCACTCCGCGGCATCAATTTCACGGCAATCGAGTCCCGCCTGAGCCAGATCAGCCTCGGCTGGATTGCGCTTGCGGTACTGATCACCGTGCTCCAGATTTTTGTCGGCGCGCTGCGCTGGCGTGAGATCTCCGGCCGGTGCCAGGCGCCGCTGACCGATCTGCAAGCCTTCCGCTACAACATGATCGGCGCGTTCTTCAATCAGACGCTGCCGTCGTCGATTGGCGGCGACGCCGTGCGACTCTGGCTCGTCAACCGCACCGGGGCGGGCTGGCGCGCGGCGACCTATTCGATATTGACCGATCGCGCCATCGGGCTGATCGCACTGGCTCTCATCATTGTCGGCAGCCTGCCGTGGAGCTACGGCATGATCGCCGACAGCAACGGCCGGGTTGCCCTCGTGGTGGTCGACTTCGCCGCGCTGGCGGGCGGGTTGGGCTTTCTGCTGCTCGGTCATCTGCCGTGGACATGGCTGAAGAACTGGTGGCCGACCAAGCATATCCACGCCTGCTCCGTGATCGCCAACCAGGTGATGTTCGATCGCCGCAGCGGACCCAAGATCGCCGTGCTGTCACTCTCGATTCATGTGCTGGCTGTCGTGATCGCCTGGTGCGCGGTCCGCTCGATCGCGGCACCGGCCGATTTCGAGCAGGTTTTCATGCTGATCCCTCCGATCATGCTGATCACCATGATGCCGATTTCGATCGCCGGCTGGGGCGTGCGCGAAGCCACCATGATGATCGCGTTCGGCTATGCCGGACTGGCACCAACCGACGGAACGGTGGTGTCGATTCTGTTTGGCGCGGTGTCATTCGCCGTGGGCGCCGCCGGCGGCCTGGTCTGGATCTTCAGCGCGGAGAAGACGAACGCCGCGACCGATGTGGGCAACATCGTCGCGGACGGATGAACTGGCCGGAGGACACCGACACGACGCCTGGCGCGATGGGGGCCGGCTGTCTATGCGTCAACCGGCTTTGAGAGCAGCGTCAGACAATCAAGATCATCGATACCCCAACCGTCGCTGGTTCCGCTCAGGCGCTGGAATTTCACCTTCAGGCCGGCTGCCTCGGCGTATTCCCGCATCAGGTCGGCGGTCATGTCGCTCCGGTTGCCATGATTTTTCGTCCAGCTGCTGTCCGGGGCGATCATTCCATAATTGGAGTGGTGCAGAAAAGCGCTGCCGCCGGGTTTGAGCACCCTGCAGAACTCCTGGACATAATCCCGCACGACCAGTTTGTCGAAATGGACCATGGAATCCCAGGAGTAGCCGAATGAAATCGAACCGCTCTGAACCGGCAGGGCATTTCCGGACGTGACATGATAGCGGAAAGTGCAGCCGCCCTGCTCCAGGCCAAATCGCTCTTCGCAGGCGTCGATGCAGCTCTGGTTGACGTCGACCAGATCGATCGATTTCGCAAACCGGCGCAGATATTCGGTGTTTCTGCCATGGCCGCGGGCAAGCTCCAGCGTCGCGGAAAAATCCTCGTCCTTGATGATCGGCCAGATCGTATGTTCCCACTGAACGGACATGACCTCTTCGGCATGAAAAAAGTACAGACCTGCCCGGTGGGCATGCGCGCATTGCGCCACGGTTACCCAGCGGATGATTTCACCGATGGCCTCCGCGATAGCCGCAGGTGTCGGATCGGTGGCGAGGGCTTGCAATCTCGGCCCGGCACCTTTCTGGATATCCTTCTGGAAAAAAGCAATTGATGCCGAATCGGCCACTAGATCATGATGATCCATCAATGCCTGCGTCTGCGGCGACAGCGCATGAATTTCTTTCCTGGCCAGAGCGATCCAGGCCCTCGGGTCGCGCGGCGCCGATTTGATCGAAGGTGCCTGCATTCGCCGACGGAACTGGCTGATGATCCGCCTCGGAAGCACTCTCAGCCTTGCTTCCAAAACGCTCGTCTGACGACTCATGTTATCTCTCCCGGCTTTTGGCAATGCTTCATATTCATCGATGCAAGATGGGCTTTGTCTAGCTGCGGGACCCGGCGGTCCCGCACCACTCGTCATGCCAGGCCTGGGCCATCAACACGTTCCAGAGCCAGTAGCCGTGATTGCGGCGGCCGCCGATATGCTCGGCCAGCCGGCGTTCGACCCGGCCGGCGTCGAACAGCCCTTGCCGCCGCAACCTGTCCGGTGACAGGAGATCGCGGGCCCAGCATTGCAGCGGCCCGCGCAGCCAGTCGTCGAGCGGGATGCTGAAGCCGGTCTTGGGTCGGTCGATCAGGGCGGCCGGAACATGCCGATGGAGCACCTGCCGCACCAGCCATTTGCCGCGCCCGTCACGCACCTTCATGGCCGGCGGAATCCTGGCGGCGAACTCCACGACGTCGCGGTCGAGAAACGGCACCCGTGTTTCGAGACCGACCGCCATCGCCGCCCGGTCGACCTTCTGCAGAATGTCATCGGACAGATAGCTCAGCGAGTCCGCAAGCGTCATGCGGTCGAGCGGATCGAGCGCGGCGGACAGCTTTTTGATTTCGCCGGTCGACCAGCTGTCGACTTCCTCGCCTTGCTGGACCGTCTGCAGAGGGTCGCTGTCGATCGAACACAGCAACTGGTACATGTGATCGAACGACCGCGCGCCGATGATGCCGGCAAGTTTCGCCACCTGGTCCCCGGCGCGTCGGATATGCAGCCGGGAAGGCAGCAAAGGCTGCGCCAGCCGCGCCAGGCTGCCGGCCGGTTCCGGCGCGATGGCATTCAGCAGCGCCCCCAGCACCCGGCGGAACCGCCGTGGCATCCTGCCGAACCGGGCGTTCAATTGCCCGCCCCAGACATGCCTGTTATAGCCGCCGAACAGCTCGTCGCCGCCATCGCCTGATAGCGCCACGGTGACATGCTCCCGCGCCAGCGCGGCTACCAGATGGGTCGGGATCTCCGAGGAGTCGGCAAACGGCTCGTCATACATCCGGGCCAGCCCGGGTATCACGGCCATTGCCGCCCTCGGCTCGACGTAAAGCTCGGTGTGCGAGGTGCCGAGGTGGGCCGCGACCTTGCGCGCATCGCCGGCCTCATCGTATGCCGCGTCGGAAAAACCGATCGTAAAGGTCCGCACCGGCCGGCTGGCCTGCGCCTGCATCAAAGCCACGACGGTCGAGGAATCGATTCCACCCGACAGGAACGCCCCGAGCGGAACATCCGACAGGCTCTGGCGGCCGACGGCGATCGTCAGCAGCCGCTGCAATTCGTCCGCCGCCTCCACCTCGTCGCCGATCCGCTGGTCTTGCGCGGCGATCACCTGGTCCGTGAGTGACCAATAGGCCGCCGGTTCCGGCAGGGTGCCGGACGCCGCGTCGGCGGCAAAAACCACCAGGGATGCCGAGGGGAGTTTTCTGATGCCCTGCCAGATGCTGGCGGGCGCGGGGACGTAGCAATACCGCATGAACGCCGTCAGCGCGGCGCGGTCGAGTGTTGCCGACCAATCCGGATGGGC
>Ga0302320_10028647_pt1 | contig 10679 bp, 10 predicted proteins | sample Bog_T0_3_FD_202130 | JGI IMG/M metagenome (GOLD analysis project Ga0302320, IMG submission 202130) | Peat permafrost microbial communities from Stordalen Mire near Abisko, Sweden - Bog_T0_3 | ecosystem: Environmental > Terrestrial > Soil > Wetlands > Peat | place: Sweden: Abisko, Stordalen Mire... | reverse complement strand
TGGTCCTCGACGCCTCCACGCACAACGAAGTGAAGCGTCTCCCCGATGTGCACGCCTCCGGCGGCATCCAGATGCAACCAGACGGCGCCCGCGCCTACGCCGCCTGCGGCCGCGACAACTATGTCTCCGTCATCGACCTCAAGACCTTCGCCGAAGTCGGCAAAATCCCCGTCAACGGCCCCGACGGCCTCGCCTGGGCTGTGCGCCAATAGGCGGGTTCCCGCCAAGCTGAATGCTGGCAAATGCGTCGCACCGTTCGCGTTTCACCGTGGCATGCCGCGTCAACAATTGTGTTCCCGATGTCGAGAGTCACGAAAGCACAACCCTCGTGCGAACGGCTAGCCAGCGTCTGTCTCACCGCGGTGGTTAACGCTCTTCTAACTCGATAACCTGGATCGCATACCCGGGCACAGTGTGCCGCAGGTGCTCGCTTACTCCATGAAGGACCGACTCCGTCGGCACAATTTCTGAGGGCCGCTGAATCGTATTTGTGGCCTGCGTCGTGTGCGCGCTCAGAGTCACGAGCTTGCCTGCCTCCGCCAGCTTGGCGCCCGCCCATTCGATCGTCACCGGCGCCGGCGCCGAAGATGCGTTCACCAGCTTCAGATAAATCCGCTTCTTCGCCGAATCATGCGTCACGGAATAAAACAGCTTTGGCCCCGCCCCCTCCAGCTTCGATTCCAGCGTCTCACTGCCCAGGTACTTCGAGAACATCACCTGCGCCCAGTAGCTCGGCGAACCATAGCTGTGCATCGTGTCATATCCGATCAGGTCGCTCTCCCACTGCATCCCCCCCGGATTGACGTTCACCAACAGTGGTGCATACGCGGCCATCACGACGATGTCGCTGTTGCGTTCCAGGCCGGTCATCCAAGCCGCGTCGCCGAGGGCCGCGCCGAAATTCGTGGTGGGTGAACCCTCCCGCGTCGCCCACTCGCCGACAAAGATTTTCGGGCCGTTGCGGTCCGTCTTGTCGTAGTGCGTCGTGTCCTTGAAAAACTGCGTCGCGCGCAAATAATAGTGGTCGTCCACCACATCGGGCTTCATATTCTTCAGCGGCATCGTGGCGATTAGTTCCAGATCTGGATACTTCGCCTTGATTGCCTTGTAGTACTGCGCATACCGCCCCTCGTAGCTTCCTGACTTGTCGAAGAAATCCTCGTTGCCTATCTCCACATAGTGCAGCTTGAACGGCTCCGGATGTCCGTTCTGTGCACGCACCGCGCCCCACTTCGTGTCTGTCCCGCCGGTCACGTACTCCAACTCGTCCAACGCGTCTTGCACATAAGGGTCGAGATCGGGTCCTGGATTCACGTGCTCCTGGGCCATCGAGTAACCGGCATACACCGCCAGCACCGGCTGCATCTTCAGGTCCTCGCACCACTCCAGAAATTCCAGAAAGCCCAACCCGTCCGACGAGTGATAATGCCACGGGCTCGGATGCGTGGGCCTGTCCACCAGGGACCCAATCGTCTTCTTCCACTGGTACCGCTCGTTAATGTGGTCGCCTTCAAGATAATTCCCGCCCGGAAAGCGAAGAAATGCCGGGTGCATCTCTGCCAGCTTCTCCATCAAGTCGACGCGGTTGCCATTCACGCGATCGCGATACGTTGGCGGAAACAGCGAAACCAGGTTCAGCCAGAGCGTTCCCGCATGCCCCACCGTAAGGCTCAAATGGTTCGACACCGAGGGCGCAATCGCGTCCGTCTTCAGCGTGAATTGAAACTGCTTCCAATCCGTCCCAATCCCAGCAATCGAAGCGGTAGCCAAGGGCTTCCCGCTGTCGTCGCTCACCAGGCTCACCGTCACAGACCCAAGCTCGGCCGAGTCCGTTTTTGCGTAAAGCGACCCTTTGTAGGTGGTATTCGGCCGCAAGGGCATGCCCCACCATCCATCGTTTAGCACTCCCGCCTGGTTCTGCGCATCGGCCTGCTTCACCTCGATGCGCAGGCTTGCCTTCAATGCCTCACTTGGCCCCGTCTGTTTATCCGGCGCAAGCGCCGCCTCGGCGGTCCCTTTCTCCACCAGAAACCAATGCTGAATGCCGCTCCAGTCGCCACCGAAAGTGCGATTGCGTACCATTTCCGCATAAATGCCGCCGTCGTAGGAGTAGTTGATCTCCTCAGTCATCAGGCCATAGAGCGTAGGGCTAACCTGCGATGCAGGCTTGTCTGCGCGGATCGTCAGGACCGCGCCCGAGGTCTGGCTATGCAGGGCGAAGGGAGCCAGGCAGGCAAGCGGAACCACGATCCATGCCGCGGCTCGAGCAAACGTTTTCTTAAGCATTGAATTCTCTCCATAAATGGGTGACGGGCCAGTATACCCTGGGTCATTTGCGATCGAGGACCTTGCTTCCGTTGGCAAAGTCGAGCGTTGAAAGGCCAGACCGGGTCGTGGGCTGGTGTTGCCTGGGCCAGTAGATCAGACCTGAAGGGATTCGCATGCAGCGTTCTACCCGGGGGATCGTGACTCCCCTGGATTACCGCGCCTCGATTGCAGATAAATTCGCTGCCGAGGTGAACAATAACTCTGTGCTCACTCGTCCAATCTCGTTCGTGCAACCGAAGCTTCGTCCGAGTGTCGGAGATGCGCCCGGTCTAATCTGTCGGAGATCCTCCCCGTCCGTACCACCGGGGTCCTGACCCCCTACCCCGTCCCCTTTTTGCTGCAAACCAAATAAAACGCATCGGTTAGATGCAAAAAACACCCTGAAAAGGGGCGTTACGAGCATGGATTTCCGTGCCCTTCAACCAAAACTCGATCTGGCGTAGAATAGAGAAACGCAGCACGAGCCAGTTGGCCCGGCTCGCACCTGAGCATTTTCTGCAACGGAAAATGCTGAATCACAAAGGGGGCGTCACGGTTTCGACGGGATCGATTGCGGCATAGGAGGCATGTCAGGGTGTGGGCACCTGTAATCGCCTGCAAAACTAAAGTTGCCAACGATAATCTGGCACTTGCAGCTTAATTAATTAAGTTGCCGTCTTCCACGGCTTTACCTGCGGGCTGTGAGCAGACGTCATACAGTAGGCTGGCGGTAGCTTCTCGGTCCGTGTTGCCACCGCGAGATCATCGGACTAGTTTCCCGCGCATCTTGTCCGTTCTTAAGCGCCTGAAGCGAAACTAATCGAATCGGACAATGCATGAACTCTCCTGGCTGACAGCGATTTCGGACGCGGGTTCGACTCCCGCCGCCTCCACCAACGTATCTTATTCATAACAATATGCTTACCTGCAAGAGCTTACACCGCACCAGCTTATTTTTATTGTACGAAAAACGAAACTCTCCGGTATCTATTTGATTCGATGATTGTTACAGTGATTGACGTGGGTGGATTTCCGCCTGGAGTCCGAGGTCGATTGCGGCACAAGACCCGCCCTGCAATTCTCAGTTTCGTGATTGTCCGCCATGCCTCAACTGCGCCACTTCCCCAGCATCTCTTCAACTTTGCCTGCGATCCGCTGCCGTGCAGCGGCACGGTCTGGCTCCGTCGATGAAGGGCGATTCATATTGAAATGGTGCGCCTGCAACTTTTCGCTTGATTGCTGATACATCTGGTCGATATCTGTACAAAACATCAATAAAGTTGTAGTATTGTGTTATGGCACAGTCTCACCGAGAGGCGTCGCGGCGGCTCTTCGATCTAGCCGAGCAACAGCAAGGCTTCTTCACTACGAAGCAGGCCAAGGCGGCCGGATTCGCCGAGAATACGCATCCCTACCACGTGCAGGCTGGGAACTGGATCCGGGAACATCGCGGCATCTACCGCTTGGCGCTGTTTCCGGCGCCGGATCGGCCCGATCTTGTGCTCTGGTCGCTCTGGTCCAGAAATCGGAACGAAGAGGTAGTAGGGGCTTATAGTCATCAGACCGCGCTGAGCCTATATGAGTTGTCAGATCTGAACCCGGCCAAGCTCCATATGACCGTTCCGACAAACTTTCGGCGTAACAGCGATATCCCTGGCATTGTCGTGCTCCATTATCGCGACCTGCTCAAGAGCGAAATACAGGCCGGACCTGGCTACAAATACACTAGGCCGCTGCGAACGATTCTTGACCTGATAGAGGCCGGAACGGTGGAGCGGACGTTTATACGCCAGGCGCTGCGGCAGGCTGTCGACCGCGGTCTGATCACACGCAAGCAACTCCGGAACGCAGAACTGAGCGCGACCGCACTCAAGATCGTCGAAGATGTACTGCGGCGGGCCGCATAATGGCGATTCCGAGAACATATGCGACTGCAGGAGCCTTCCGGAGAGCGCTGGAAGAACGTCTGAAGAGCATGTCCCAGACCGAACAGATCGATATCAATCGCCTCAGACGCCAGGTATCCTTCGACCGTTTGCTGGCGAGGTTATTCCGGGAAGACCCGGCGCCTTGGGTGTTGAAGGGCGGTTATGCATTGGAACTCCGCTTCAAATCCGCTCGATCCACGATCGATATCGACCTGACCTTGCAGCGCGTCGTGGGGACAGTGAGAGGTAGCGATTCGATTCGAGCGATACGAGAGATGCTGCAGGCGATGGCCGATGTCTCATTCGATGATTGGTTCGAGTACACGATTGGACCGCCCGTTATGGATATAACTGCGGCCCCTTACGGCGGTGCTCGCTATTCGGTCGAGACACGTATGGATGGAAGGATCTTCGCTCGGTTTCATCTCGACGCAAGCGTTGGTGATGTGGTGATGCAGCCTCTCGAAACCGCCGAGTGCCATGACTGGCTCGGGTTTGCAGGAATCGAGAAGCCACGTGTACGGATGATCTCTCGGGAACAGCAATTCGCCGAGAAGATTCACGCTTACACGCTTCCGCGAAGCTCTCCTAATAGCCGGGTGAAGGATCTGGTGGATCTGGCTCTTCTGATCGCAGACGACCAACTTGACCGGCGGAGGGTGATCAACGCATTGCAACTGACCTTTGATCGAAGGGGAACTCACGCTTTGCCAACAAACTTGCACGTGCCGCCGCCGGATTGGCAGACGCCTTTCCGGGCGCTGGCTGAAGAATGTGGGCTGCAGACGGACATCGCTGAGGTCTTCGAAAACGTGCGCGGGTTCCTCGGGAACATTTTGGTAGGCGGCATGGAGCAGTGAGCAAGATATGGCCGGCAGAAGTTCAGAATCGTTTTCAATCGTGCGGCATGACGAGGAGAACCAGCGACTGCGGGAAGAGAATGCCAGGTTGCGCCGTATACTTGCCGATCACGGAATTCCAGTTCCACAGTTCACACCGGATGATGTACGCCCAATTCAATCGAGTACGCCCACAGCAGCGGAAAATAAGGAGGAACGCGCTCGCAAACGAATTGCGCTCTTCCGAAGCCTGTTAGAACTAAGCCGCTGGCGCGGCGGATGCTGCAGTGGTGGCGGTGTGGGTGGTAGTTGGGTTTAGCGTGTGGGTCACAAGGAGGATTCCCCTGTGACCCATCTTCGCCAGTTGATGCTCGACGAACTTCAGCGCCGTAACTACTCTCCGAACACTGTGCGGTCTTACGTCCATGCGGTTGAGGACTTCGCCCGGTATTTCCGCCGTCCGCCGGAGCAGCTTGGACCGGACCATGTACGCGGATACCAGGTCCATCTATTTCGCGATCGCAAGCTCTCCCCGCGCACCATCGAAGGACGGACAGCAGCGTTGCGATTTCTGTTCGTAAAGACACTGCGTCGGCCCTATCTGCCCGATGCGATCCCGTTTCCGAAGCAGCACAAGCGTCTGCCGACCGTGCTCAGCCAGGAAGAAGTCGCCCGTCTAATCGACTCGACTGGCAACCTGATGCATCGCGCGATGGTGATGACGCTCTATGCGACTGGCGTACGCCGGGCCGAGCTGTGCATGCTGAAGGTTGCCGACATCGACAGCGGGCGGATGGTGCTTCATATCCGGCAAGGCAAGGGTGGTCGCGACCGGGATGTTCCATTGAGTCCCAGGCTGCTTGAGATCCTGCGCGAGTACTGGCGCTGGATGAAGCCGAAGACCTACCTGTTTCCGGGCATGGAGAACAACTGGCGGGCCGACGTCCCCGTCACCACGAAGGTCGCGTGGACGGCTGTGACCGAAGCGGCGAAGGCGGCCGGCATCACCAAGCGCGTTTCGCCGCACACGCTTCGGCACAGCTTCGCAACGCACCTGCTCGAGGCTGGCGCCGATCTTCGCACCATTCAGCTCTTGCTCGGTCACGCCAAGCTGGCTGATACGACGGTCTATCTGCATCTGTCGCGCCGGCACCTGCAAGCTGTCGCCAGCCCCCTGGAGTCGCTTGTTGTCTCGACGTCAAGCGAGGCGAAGCATTCAAGGAGGCGTGTGAAGGGATGACTCGGCCCACCCTTGAGGTGGCCGACATCCTTCGTGCTTGTGGCAGCAACTTCCTGGAGCGGCATGGATCGCATCTCGCCTCCCAGCACCGCAAGGTGATGGACGCCATCGTCCGTTGCCGCACGGCGGCGCTGGGTGGTCATCGCGATCGGTGCTCCGGCTGCGGACATCAGGCCATCTCCTATAACTCGTGCCGCAACCGGCACTGTCCCAAGTGCCAGGGCAACGCACGCGCCAGGTGGCTGGCCGCGCGTTCCGCCGAACTGTTGCCCGTGCCCTACTTCCACATCGTCTTCACGCTGCCCCATGAGCTGTCTGCGCTCGTGTTGCAGAACAAGCGGTTGCTCTACGACCTGCTCTTCCGCGCCAGTGCCGCCACACTCCTTGAGGTCGCTTGCGACCCCAAGCACCTGGGTGCCGAGATTGGGCTGCTCAGCGTGCTGCATACCTGGGGACAGAACCTGCAGCATCATCCCCATGTCCACTGTGTGGTGCCGGGCGGTGGTCTAGCCCTCGACGGCTCCCGATGGATTGTAGCCTCCTCGCGCTTCTTTCTGCCCGTTCGTGTTCTGAGCCGCGTCTTCCGTGGCAAGGTCACCGCGGAACTCAAGCAGCTTCTGCTCCAAGGCAAGCTCGAGTTCCATGGCTCGCTTCAGGAACTCGCAGCACCGGAACGCTTCCGGCGTTTCCTGCGACAGCTCTTCATGAAGGATTGGGTCGTCTATGCCAAGCCGCCGTTCGGCGGAGCGGAACACGTTCTCCAGTACCTGGCCCGCTACACCCACCGCGTCGCCATCTCCAACCATCGCCTGGTCAGCTTCAAGGATGACCGCGTCTCTTTCCGATGGAAGGACTATGCAGCCGGCAGCAAGCACAAGGTGATGACGATCTCGGCGGATGAGTTCCTGCGACGCTTCCTCATCCACGTCCTGCCCAAGGGCCTGGTCCGCATCCGGCACTTCGGCCTCTTCGCCAACCGGAAGCGATCCGCATCACTACTGCGTTGCCGCTTTCTGCTCAACGCCGCCGCACCGCCGCAACAGCCTGCTCCCACAGCTCAGATCAAGTGTCCCCTCTGCTCGAAGCCCATGCTCGTCGTCGAACGGATCACCAGTCAACAGCTTCTCTCTGTGCCGTCAAGCACCACGCCACCCAAGCACAGCTTCGATAGCTCCTGACCTGCCATGACTGAGCCCGTTCTCAACCCGGTCGCCCTCAGCCGTGCTCACACACGCAACGCGTCGTCGCGCTTGCCTGCACCGCAACAGCTTCATCACTACCCCGCTTCAGGTGACGAACCGAAGCTTCCTGCCATCACGTCTCAACATCCACCTCGTTCGACACTTTGCCAAGCTCAGGAAAAGACGCTGTCCGAGACCGGATCACCCATTCAAATCCCATAGGCCCTCACCGCATCCGCCGCGCCAACGGCTTCCTTCAAACGGCCCTATCAAAACTGCCCCATGAGACTGCCTCTCAGTCCCAGCTTCGTGCACGGGGCAGCCCTGATAGGGTCCTAACGTTAGGCGGTCGTAGTGTGCTGCTCCCTCAATCGATTTTTTCGCGATCAGGCCAGCAATCCGATGCCCCATTGCAAGACGCAGACTTTGATGAGGTAGGACAACTATTTTCGAATGCTATCGCGGGCGAGCGATAGCGACAATTAAAGCGAAATACTCGAGCACCAACACGCCACCGGCAATGAACTTCCACCATTTCTTGGTGTCCGTCGTCTGGTGGATGAGCGCCGTGGGGCAAGCAATCATGAGAATGAAATGGCCGATTCCGCCGATGGGCACCATCAAAGTCTCAAGGTGCTGGACCTGACCTGTATGTAGAAAGGACCAAAACATGACCGCACCCGCATGTATGAGGTGAGGCCCGAAGAACTCCAGACAGTTCCAGGCAACCGCGATTGTGAAGCCCGCACCAAGTGCAAAGACATTATTGCGTCGCGAGAGGATCACGACGGCAACGTAAATGAGTGCCTGTAGGAAGTGAAGAAGCCTAAGCTCGGGAACGGCCACCGCCGATACTGCCAAGGCGACAAGGAAGAGCCCGGCTCCAATCGGAATCCACATGAGCGTCGCCGAAGATTGATTCACCGAGCCATCGTCCATTTCCATCAGTACGGCAGGCCGGCCTGTCCGGTTCCACGATTGGAACAGCGTCGATCCTTGAAAACCTGTTGGGGGCGGGTGACAAGTTGTAGTGTGTCCAGTTGTGGACATCTCCTTCGATCGCCGGACACACTTTCTGTCGACGCGTTCGCTAAGTAGAAGATAAATATAGCGCGTGGTTTGGAGATACACGTGCTGACTTCCATGCTGTTTTCTTCGCGATCCAAAGAGTTCGCCGAGCTCATTGCGGAAACAGTTCGATGGCTTATAAGGGTCAAAGGTAAGTAACAATGGTCAACCGCAAATCAATCGGAGGCAAACGAGATGATCAACAGGAATGCAGAAGGAACGATCGTCAAGAGACTACCGGGTTTCTTCGGAGTTGGCACTCTATTTTTGGCAATTTGTGCGGGTTCTTGGACCTCGGCGGTGGCGCAGCAGCCTCCGGCTACACCTGCCCAAAAGAGCGTCGAAGCTCAGGCGCTTCCAGCTCCGGGGACGTACAAGATAGATCCGCGTCACAGTTTTGCCTATTTCAGCGCTTGGCACCATCTGGTGGGGCGTGTGCGTGGCCGTTTCGACCAAGTTTCAGGGACCATCACCGTATCGCCGGATCCAGCCGCTTGTAGCGTAGACGTCACGATCGATGTCGCTACGATCAGCACGCAGGTGAGCCAACGTGATGACGATCTTCGCAGTGACGCGTATTTTGATGTGAAGAAGTTTTTGACAATGACCTATCAAGGGCGAGGGATTCACCGTGTCTCGGCAGATCTCTGGAGAATGGACGGCTCGCTGACCATGCATGGCATTACCAAAGTCGTGCCGCTCACCTTCAAATATAACGGTGTCTTCGCCGATGCAAAACCGAACCAGCCGGCGAGGGTCGCATTCCATGGAACTGCAGCCACGAAGCGCGCTGAATTCGGCATGGGGGCGCGCGACAATGCGGCAGAAGTCGCTGATTCAACGGCACCCGACGTGGATATCGAGATTGACGTTGAAGCAGACGCAAACTCTACTACTCCCTAACAGGAGCTCGACCACAATTTCCCTTGTTGCTCAATCGCCGGTGAAACTCATCGAGAGACGATCAGCCCCATCATGTCGGATTGTCTTTACTGACGATCGCCTCATTCAGCCCTCAGCTGGCGAGAACAGGCCATACCGCGCTTCCAGCGTTGGTCGGGCTCGATTTGATACTAGGCGATTTTCCATCATCTCAAGATGACTGATGCATGTCCGCAGAGGCTCTACTTATCTGTGCTCTGCACCTGGATTGCCTCCAGTAGCTGGAGGATTTGGCTATGGCCCATCTTTCTCGCCCAAGCGATAGGCGTGGCCCAAAGCTCAGCGTTAGATTCTTCGACCAGAGCGCCGCGCTTGAGAAGCAATTCCGCCATCTCTAACCGTCCCCACCGGCAAGCCCACCCCAGCGAAGTGGACTTCAGGATGTCGTCGCGGAGGTCGGTGCGGGCGCCGTGATCCAGCAGGATCTCGGCAAAGCGTACCCGGCTGGCTTCATCGAGGCCGCCGCGTGCCGCGGTGAAGTGAAGCACAGTCGCACTTTTCCGACCGACATTGGCATCGACGCCGTACGTAAGCAACAGCTCGAGACAGCGGAAGTGGCCTTCGTTTGCCGCAGGATCGCCCGAAGCGCCACGCGGCGGCTGCATCAACACCCAGTGCCAGTGCGGATCGTCCTTGGCCAGGGTCATGTGCGGCAATGCCATCGCAACGATCTCCGGACAGCCATGATCGGCCACCGACCACAACAATTCTTCAATCGTGTGCTCGTCAGGATTGTCTTCGAGCATCTGCTTCGCCATCGCGACGTCGTGGTTGTATGCCACAGTGTGCGGCTGCAGCTTCGCCCGCGCTCAAGCAGAAGGCGCTTCAGCTCGCCGTCTTCGTGATGCAACGTATGACCTAGAGGCCAGCCGGAGGCATAGACATTCGCATTGGGGTCTGCGCCACGATCGAGCAGCACACGCGCAATCTCTACCTGGTTGTTGCGTGCCGCATGCCACAGCGGGGCACCCCAGCTCAACGTTGGCTCTTCTAATTCCTCTAGCAGAACGCGCTCGTCGACATCCGCGCCCAGATCGAGCAGCACTCGCACCATTGCTATCTGGTCGTGATTCACTGCCAGGGTGAGCAGGCCGCCGTTGCGAAACGTACGCTTCAGCGGAGCAGGATCGGCGGCAATCATGGAGCGCACCTGCTCCACATCGCCGAGCGCGAC
>Ga0302320_10028646_pt1 | contig 10680 bp, 13 predicted proteins | sample Bog_T0_3_FD_202130 | JGI IMG/M metagenome (GOLD analysis project Ga0302320, IMG submission 202130) | Peat permafrost microbial communities from Stordalen Mire near Abisko, Sweden - Bog_T0_3 | ecosystem: Environmental > Terrestrial > Soil > Wetlands > Peat | place: Sweden: Abisko, Stordalen Mire... | reverse complement strand
GCCGAGCCGCTCACATGCCCGCATCAGTTGCAGCCGGGCGCACAGGATTGAGTACAATCGATAATCTTCCCGAACAACCGCCGTTTCGCCATCTTCGCGTCCTTCGTCTTGAGGCTCAGGCGAAACTGCTTGCCCGCCGTTTCCACTGACGGATAATGTCCACAGCACCGTCGGCAGCCGGTCCAACCGTCCCCGTAGTTCAACGGATAGAACGAGGGTTTCCTAAACCTTAAATGTGGGTTCGATTCCCGCCGGGGACATATCAAGTTCACAATAAACCTTGGTCGAGATCGCGGCGGGCGTTGCCACAGCCCAGAATGAGGTTCGACCATAAAGGGGGCCTCATCAATCCCCGCCTTTAGCCCACTGCCGAGAAGGATAGAGTGCTGACCGAGCGGTGCCAGAAGACGACCCCTCCAGGGCTTCTATGAACGATATGGAGAAAAGCGTGGATTGGAATACTCCCAAGAGAAATCCCAGCCAGGCGCCTTTATCGCTGTGAACCGCTTTGTACCGAGAAAAAAAGAATCCGCGCAATGAGGCGAGGACCCTACAGGGAGGAGGAATAATCCCTATTTTTCCGTTAGTGTGCCTCCTACCAAGCGCATCAGACTTTTTTAACAAGATAAAGGTGCCGCCATCAAAGCAAGGAGGCACAGCTCGGATAAACGCTGTATGGTCCGCTCAGGTATTTCTCCTATATGCAAAGTATGGCAGTCCGGACGGGTTATGGATAAAATAATCGGCTGTTAGGAAAATCCAGTGGAGAGCAGCTACACCCCCGAAGTGGCCGCCGACACGCCCCTGCCCGATCCCAAAATTTGCAGGACTCAGCCGATTGGAAGGTTGAAGTCCTTCGCCGCATGCCTGGTGACAGGCCGAATCTCGTGTCCCTACTCAATCGGCTTTGATGGAGGCCGGTTTTGTACCAGCCCGCATCGCAATAGATTTTCATCGACCCTGAAGGAGCCCCATGCACAGCCATAGGAGAAGAAGAAACAGGTTACACGCCTATTGCTCGAGGTGCAGGCACAAACAGGTCTTCGTGAGAGCTGCAAACAATCACCTGCTGCATCTTTTTTTGACGGTTCTCACCGGCGGACTTTGGCTAGTGAGCTGGGTGGCCGTCTGCATTGGGAAAAGTAGGCGCCCGTGGCGTTGCGAACACTGCGGTTGGCATGAACCTGAATTTGGCACCGTTTCCATCGAGCCGCTCAGTTCCAAACGGCAGCCTCAGCCCCTTTTGGGTGTGCCTGCACGTCACTAGAAGTCCATCGACAATAACTTCGCCCACGGTTCCGCGGGAGAACTTCCACCGCCAACAACACCCCTGCCCCTCGCCTTTGCCAGCTCCCGAGGCAAAAAAGTACGTCATCCGGCGTATTGATGGGATTTCCAAACATTGTAAAATCCACCGGATGTCCCCAACTGAATCATTCGCAACCATGCACGAAGGTGTCTCCGCCATGGAAATTGGCAAAAGCATTCTTTCGATAACTTTACCGCGCAAACCGTTCAATATCTGGGCCTTGCAATGACGCACACACCTGAGGAGCAGTCAGAATCAAGCAGCAATACACAACCCGGAGGAACGATCTCGGCCTATTGCACTCGTTGCAGAATTGAACGCATTTTTGTTATTAGAAAAATCAGGCATTGGCTTCATTTGCTCTGCACCATACTCACTGGGGGCATTTGGGGATTTGGATGGCTCGCCATATTGATTGACAAGGATCTGCGTCCATGGCGCTGCAGCAAATGCCATTGGCACAAGCCGGAATTCCTGCCCCCTCGGAATAGACCTAAATCGGAATGATCCCGGCCCGGCGACGTTAACCCCCGGCGCAGAAGTCCGAAAGGACGATGCCACATTGATGAACGGTGGCGCCTCCACAGTGACCCCCTCTTTTCGCCGGAACCGAAACTTTAATCCACCCTTCCCCTGGGCGCCAATATGCCTCACCCACTCCGGGGATTATCTGGAGCTCCCGCCGGTCAATCCATGCTCCAGGCAATATTTTACCAGTTCGGAATCCGACTTCAGGCCCAGTTTTATGAGAGTCCGCACCCGGTAGGTGCTGACGGTTTTCGAACTCAGCGAGAGTGACGCCGCAATCTCCTTAATGCACTGGCCGTCGGCGATCGCCCGCATTACCTGAAACTCGCGATCCGATAAAAGGTCGAATGGAATGGTGTCACCCTTCCCGTACGGATCAAACTGCACCGCAAGTTGCTGGGCCAATTGATCGCTCACATGACGGCCGCCAGCAAGTACCGCCGCAATGGCCTCTGCAATCTCATCCGGTGGCAGGTCGCGGCGCAGGTAGCCAGCACTGCCACTGCGCAACGCCCGCAGACCATAGATCTCTTCCGGTTCGAATGATATCAACAGAGCCGGAATTTTCCATCCCTCCGTGATCCTGGAAACGAGATCCAATCCCCCCCGACCCGAGATGTTCAATTCGATCAGCGCGAGATCCCATTTTCGCTGACCCACAAGATCCAGCGCGGCACGATATCCGGCAGCAAAACCACATTTCACAGTCGGCCAGCGCCTGCGAAGTACCGCCGCCATGCCCTCCCTGCGGAATCGATCCGGATCGACGATGAGCATCGACGGAAAATGCTGATCGTCGACTTGCGTGAGCTTTCTCTTCGGAATCTCGACCGCTTTCGTGTCTGGTGCACGTTTCATGACTTCCACCTCGAATGGTCGAGACCACGGTAATCCTCCGCAGGCTTACCCACGCAACTTGGATCCGGCTGTGGTCGTCCGAACGTCAACAAACCGAAGCTGGTCCAAATGTCAGCGATCCGATGCCTTAATGGGCGGGCCATGACCGAGAATGTAATGCGGCCTTTTCCCTGTACATACGCCATACGGCGTATTGAGCACATTGCTTACTCCAATTCGAGCTTTCATGCTGAGGCTTTTTCGTTACATCCATCGTAAGCATTGCCCTACATGCAGGATGCACGCCGTTATCCGATCCATAAGTCCCAACGGAAGGGCATCCAAGTGGTTTGGTGTACGATTAGGTATTACATTTTAGATTGCATGGCGGTAACCTCAGATGCCGGCTGACCTGAAATCGATTATTGGTGTTTGATTTCAATAGTCGCCATGGATTACTCAATCACCATGGTATGAGCCAGGTACATCGCCGACCCTTGAAGGCGTAGATCCCACCCAACATTGGGTACGACCACCCACCCTCTCATCTACGGGCGCAACGCCGCGCATGCGCTCGCCCATTGGTATTTCACGATGTCAGCGTCATTTCGAAAGTGCATCTTCTCCAGGATCCGCCTCCGGTAGGTACTCACTGTTTTCGGGCTGATCTTTAACCTGCTGCCGATCTGTTTGATTCCCTCCCCCTCGGCAAGCGCCCGGAAAACCTCCGACTCCCGCACCGATAACACCCCGCCCAGCTCGCCGGAATTGGGCCTTGGCCCATCCATTCTCCTCGCCAGAGTGTCCACCAGCCTTTTGCTGATGAAATGACGGCCCCCGAGGACCTGTTCCACCGCCTTGATGAGATCCTCCTCCGATCCACTGCGGTTTAGGAATCCGGCGCTTCCCGCCCGCAATGCTTGTACGCCTCGGACGGATTCGTCCCCGGATGACATAGCCAGAAGCCGCAACTCGGAGGAAGTCGTCTTCGCCCAGATAATGAGGTCCAGACCGGTCCGATCCGCGAGATCCATCTCAACGAGCACAAGATCCCAAGTCTGCTCGACCAGAAGAGATTCTGCTTCGCGGGCGAATCGTGTGTGATGAATTTCCGCCTTTTTCCAACGAGACTTCAGAATCACAGCGATGCCAATTGCCCCAAGACTGCATGGATCCACGACCAGAATGCGCGGCGCATCCTCGCGCAGACTCGCATGCCCAACTCCCTGATTCTGAGACTGAATTCCAGTCGCCAATCTCGGCGACTCAGCCTGCCGACCCGCGGCTATTTGATTCAGCCGGTCGGCTTTTCCTCGAACACGTTCCATAATCATACTGTTAACTTTTCCCTTCGGTTGATTATTTACCCTTCGGGCTCTTTTCCACAGAGCCGGATAATCCGGGAACCCCGCGCACAGCCACTGGCCCCTTTCGTACGGATTGGAGTTGTACAGGTATCGGCAACCGATTGACAAGAAGATTTCGGCATATTTATTTCATTGTTACAACCACGTTACGTTCGGAGTTGCTTTCGAAGCCATTTCCCCGGTGCTGACAATGTCGTAGGCCGGTCCCTACGATGGATTCTCCCCATGGCCATAGCTGGTGTCCAAGTGTGCCTAACAGAATTGTCCGAAACGACCCATTTACCTGCCCGTCCCCAAGCCTAAACTCCTCGCAGATGTTTCAGGCTCGTGTAACCGGTTTACGCATGGCGAACTGCACGGTGCAGATGCTGATCGCTGGGGGCCTTATTCTCTTTGGAGCTGCAATGTTTCGGTGGATGCGGTATCCGATCGTTGATACCGTTTCGGCCACCTTCATCCAAGTTTCGGTCGTCATTTTCGCCCTGTCCATCGATTATGCGCGGACCCGGGACACGAGGGAGGATCGGCTGGATGTGCGCAGTTTTCCGTTCGTCCTCCGGCAGAGCCTGGGGCAGACAATGCTCGTGGGTCTCGCCTTTTTCGCTTACGCCTTTGTGGCCAGGGATGACTCCCTATCGCGTTCCTTCCTGGCTTGTTACCTCGCGGCGCTGTTCCTGGCGCTATGTGCCTCTGGTTGGGCACTGCCTGGTTTGCTAGGGCGGATTTTTTTCCACGGGCCGCATCGCACACGCACCCTCCTGCTGGGGTCTGTCTCTTCGATCGACCGCTATTCCGAATGGATCAAGGCCAAGCAGCACCTTGGTATCGAGATTATCGGCGTGGTTTCACCAGGGCAACCAGCCGGCTCCGCGGAACTCGATCCGTTCCCCATCCTCGGCTGCCCGGAGTCCCTGCCGAGCGTACTCGCAAAACACCGCCCGCACGCGGTTGTACATTTGGACCTTCCTCAGGACCATGGGACGCTTGAGGATTACCGGACGCTCTGCGACCGATCCGGCGCCCGTTTTCTGGCACTATGTGACTTTGCACAAAGCCTGAGCAGATCGGTTTCCTTCTTCTTCGACGACGGCATCCACGTGATGACCATCAGCCGGGAACCGCTCCAATCGCCGATTAACCGCACCGTGAAGCGCTGTTTTGATGTGCTTGTAGCGCTGCCTGTCGTCTTCCTCCTCCTCCCTCCGCTCGCACTACTGGTATGGGCTATCCAACGGATTCAATCTCCTGGACCGCTCCTCTGCCGGCAGGTGCGGGCGGGGCAAAATGCAACTCCCTTTGTCTTGTGGAAATTTCGCACAATGCATCCACACAACACGAACGAAGCGGTCCAGGCCACCCAGGATGACGCCCGCATCTTCCCCATGGGACGGTGGCTCCGAAAGTTGAGCATCGACGAGTTTCCTCAATTTCTCAACGTGCTGCTCGGCACCATGAGTATCGTCGGCCCCCGCCCTCATCTTCCTGCCCACGACACTGCATTCGCCGATGTTGCCCAACGATATCGCATCCGCAGTTTTGTGAAGCCAGGCATCACCGGCCTGGCGCAGATCAAGGGCCAGCGCGGTGAAACACAGACCGACGCACACATCATCAATCGAGTGGAATCCGACGTCTATTACCTCGAAAATTGGTCCATCCGCCTGGATCTTCTGATCGTTCTCAAAACGATCCCGCAGCTCATCCTGCCCCCCAAGACCGCCTACTGAGCGATCCCGGGGATCGAGCCAAAGCTCCGCCCTCGCTCGACTCGACTCCACATTGCATGATCCGCCCCCCGCTCCGTCCGGCCCTGCCCATCATTGGGCTGCCAGACACATGCCCTACTCCCTGACCGTCAATTTTCCACCGACATTTCGTTTGGGCATCGGAGAATGCCACCCACAATGCTCACAATGCCGCGACCAAATCGAATTGCCGATGCACACAGCGATCCAGCTCACCAACCATAGGCCCCCCGTGAGAATCGTCATCACGAAATGAAATCCATGATTAATCTCCTCCTCGACAAAATTTTGGTTATGTTTGCACCTTGGGCAATATGCCACGAATTTCTTAGGCCTCTTCATGTTTAGGCCGATACACCGATGCGGGGCCGCCGTGTTACCGATGTCATTGCCGGAGCATGTCCTCGAAGCGACTTGAATCAGTCTAAATAATCGCGCATTTCATACAACGTTGGATCTCTAGCCGGCTCGAGATTCGCGGGGCGTATTCGCTTTCTAATCTGGTCCGCGGCTCCGCTCCACTCGTCGCCTCCACTGGACGCCATATCCTCGAGGTCATCGCCATACTCGGCGTCCAATTTCTCCGGGTCCTCACCGGCCTCCATGCGGCGCGCCAGTTCCTCCATTCTGCCGGGCATCCTTTCGCCAGTCAGATTCGATACGCAGCGCATCAACTTCGCAAGAGCCTTGGGTTCCGGATTGTCCGGATCCATGCCTCTCATCTCTCCCTCCATGGCCGCGAGCATCGAGTCCACCTGGCTGTCATTCATGCCTGCAACTCGGAAATCGGGAGCCGGCTTCTCCTGTGCTCTCCCTGTTACCGAAAACTTTGAGAGCAATCGTTCCAAGAGGAATTCCGGATTTGCGGGACAGCGTGGGACCCGATCCGCCAGACCCATGGTACGCGCATAGAACGAGTAGATCTTGTTATTGGACGGGCAATAGAATTCGTAAATTGGCATGTTTTTATGAATGTGGACTGAGGTTTTTGTTCTTGTGGGTTTAATGTTTGTTTTGATCGCCAAGTCGTTTTTGGACGCGTGCAGTTACTTCTCCGCTAGCGCGACCCAGGTATCCCCGGGCCGCTGATTCGGCATTGGAACTCCGAAGGATCTGCGAGATCACATGATCAGGGGCGTGAATCCGGCCAATCAAACTCGCGATTCCTCCACACTGCGCCGGCAAAACGTCCGGAAGGGCCCGTCAGATACCGCCCCTAGTCTCCCGTTCTCCCGATGCGACGCAACGCAGGCCTCGTAGTACTCAATGTTCCGTCGGATCCATCCGCCTCTCGCGAACATTTCTACCGCACGTTCCCGTGAGTTTCGCCCGAGCTTATCGCCGAGGCCCGGTTCTTCGAGAATTCGCTTAACCGCGGCCGCGATTGACGCCGGCGAGAGGACATCACACAACAATCCCGACACTCCGTCTTCGATCAATTCCGGTCCCGGACCAGCGTTGCCATAAATGACTGGCTTGCCAACTGCCATCGCCTCAAGTGGAGCGATCCCGAAGGTCTCGACCCGGCATGGATAACAGCAGACCTCCGCCTTCCTTAAGTACTCCAACACACCTGTGAGACGGTCCAGTCGTCCGGTGAAAGTGATTCGGTCGCGAAACTCCGGACTTGCATGGTCCAGAAGCCACTCCGAATAGCTCCGTCCGCCGACATGCGGCTGCGTATCGCTACCGACGAAAACCAGACGCACATGCGGGTGACTGGCAGCGATTTCATTCATCGCCTGGATCATTTCCAATACCCCTTTGCGCTGCTCGATGCTATTCGTGCACACAATCAAGCCGGGTTCAATGGCATTCGGACCAGGAGAAAACACATCCGTATCCACCGCGTTATAGATGATTGCGCACTCTCTTCCCTCCAAACCGAACACACACTGGGTAGCGTCCCTTGCAAATCGAGAGGGGGCGGCAAGGAAATCGGCGTTCTTCAACGTCCGCCCCTCCATCCAGTAACAGAAAAGGTTGCCATCAATTCCCATCGCCTCGTCAAAGACGCGTACCGTTCCATCAAGTCGCACGGCCAGAGGGACACCCCGCGGACCGCCGAATACCCCAAAACCACGCCCGTCAGTAAATTCAAATAGGTCGAATGGACATTCGCGATGCAATCGTCGTAACTGCGCGCTCAACTGATACCGCTCCCATAATAGGCCGGGGCGCCATCGCATCCATTCCGGTGCAGGTGGGATTCGTACCACCCGAACGCCATCCAGATACTCATCCATCAAGCCAGGCAGACCGCGGTTACGCGGATAGATACCTATAACCGTAACCGTGTGGCCTTCCCGCACGAGGCCCCGAGCGAGGTCCGTGACCCGCGCTCCCACTCCACCCAGCGGGTAGGGTGGATATTCATCCGAATAAAGACCAATGTGCATACGTATTTTGCCGCGGCGACCGTGCGGGGCACGCTCTCAGAAAATCATGCGGTCGGAATCCCTGACTCAGATTAACCCGCGATCATGTGTGCCTTACGAATTTCACCCACCATTCATTGTCCGATTTACATCGAAACACCGAAAATGGATATGCCGATAACCATGCACGCAAGAACGTACCTCCTGTATTTCGAGAACGGGATAGTTCTCAATACGAAGCATCCTTGCCGATATCACAAGACCCTCCAGCATATCAACAGCCGCCGGATCAAATATCCACTGATCCCCTTCAGCGAGCCTGGCCACTCCCGCCGCAAGAACTTCGCCCGTGGAATCCAGCAATTCCGCCCATATGCCTTCAGCCGATCGGGGTGAGAATAACTCTCGTTCAGAATTAACTTTCAGACCGGGCACTCTATTATCCTTTGACTTTCGATACACGACCGCTACGGACACTCTTTGGAAAGCTCATATTATCTTATCATAATACTCAGAGCCACTTCCGTTTCGCCTTAATTACTCCACGGCTCAGCCCGTGGATTAGTAACCGCTGCCTCATATACGCACCTTCAGCCCGACATCAAGGGCCATCCGCACACCACCAAATAGATAACCATATTCCCCATGGCACTTACGCCGCCTCTATTTTCGTTCAGTCACACCAGTCTGCCGCGCCCGGGCTTCGTCCCGCAGCCTGTCGCACTCCTCACAAATGCGTTTATGTCGCATCTGAGTGGCGATTCCAATCCAGGCAAAGACGAACACACCGATCAAAATCCACTCCCCTGGAGTTACCAAAAAGTCTGCTACCATGACCGCAGACGAAAGCGACCGGCTCAGCAAGGAAAATGCGAATACAAAGCACATAAGATTTTAAAACCATGAAAAGAAACATTGTTGCAGGAATTGTCACAATGCAAAAGAACACTTCTATCTTGCGTGATGCGAATCTGCATACCGAAAGCAGACGATCTTTCGGCCATCGTGGGATCCAGGATCCGGCCACTTTACTTGATCAAAACAAATGATTACTGGGTCGGTAAACACGCAAAACGCGGGGCGCGATCACGCTCCAATCGAAATTCTTCCGCACGTAATCCGCACATTCACTTTCGCTGGGAAGCGGAATTCCGCCAGCCATGGCCAAAACCAAGCCCTGTGCAATATCGGAGGATGTTGTGCCATCCAAAACCAGACTCTTGCTCAGGCCGGCAACAGCCTCTGGAAGACCATCCACAGGCGTCACCAGTACCGGCGTTCCTGCCGCAAGCGATTCCAAAGTTACCAGACCAAATCCCTCCAGGCTTTGACTGGGCACGATTGACAGATCAGCGGCACGATACGCCATTGCCAGGTCGGAATCCGGCACGAACCCAAGCAACCGCGCCCAATGACCCAGCCCCAACTCGGAAATCTTGGATTCGAGGTTTTGATGCAATTCTCCTTCTCCCGCAATTAGGAACAAAACTTCCGGCTCCCTTCGCCGAACATCGCACAACGCCTCAATCAGTTGTTCGAGTCCCATCCGTGAAATGAGCCGCCGTACACAGAGCACGATCCGCCGGTCCCTCGGCCAGTGAAGCTGATCGCGGGCTGCCGCCTGGGTCATTGCCACACTAAAACTGCCGGCGTCCACGCCACCCGGAATTACCTCGATCCGATCCCCCGCAACTCCAAACCGTTTCATCAAGACGCCCTTGAACGCGTCAGAGAGGGTAATGAACCGCTTGCCAGTCGAGTATACCAGGCGTTCAATCGACCGCTTCGCCAGCACTACGTGCGGCCGGCCCCCCTGTTCAAGCGCCTCATCCGCCCAGGGGCCATGAAAATGAACCACGTGCCTGCTCTTCCAGAGTTGCCCAATCAACGGAAGCGCATACAGGGCAAAATGAGTGGCGATCACCCGGTCGTTCACGGTCTCCGTTTCGAAGATACGCGCAGACTTCCGCAACCTTCGCATTCTCTCCATACACCCCAGTTGCTTGCTGCCCAGCGACCGATACTTCGTATGCCTGGTGATTTCCATTTGTTCTCCATCGAAAGCCAGGGCCTGCACCGGAACCTGCGTCGCATGAAACGCCGACATCAAACCATGAAAATACCGGTCCACACCCCCGCTCCCCGGAGTCCAGTGCATCCCCACTTCAAGCAAATCCCCATTGCCGAGAATCTGGCTCCGCTTGGCGACCTGATCCCTCCTGCTGTCTGCCGCGCTCCGGTGCTCCTGCTCAGAAGAAAGCCCACTTCGCGGACTAATCGATGTTCTGCCTATCATGGGGGTGTTCCTGTTGTTCATGCTACTAACCAAATCTATGCCGGCATTTCCGAATCAATGCAATCCCTGACACCAATTCCCATCCGTTCACCGGCCGCGAGCATTAATCCCGTGCCGCCGCTATTAAAACCTGCTCGACGAGAGCCTCGAATATGACTGCTTTGTTAGCTCTGGCAGACTCACCGATCAACGGCTGCGGTATTCCAGGCACAATCTTCAG
>Ga0302320_10028642_pt1 | contig 10681 bp, 13 predicted proteins | sample Bog_T0_3_FD_202130 | JGI IMG/M metagenome (GOLD analysis project Ga0302320, IMG submission 202130) | Peat permafrost microbial communities from Stordalen Mire near Abisko, Sweden - Bog_T0_3 | ecosystem: Environmental > Terrestrial > Soil > Wetlands > Peat | place: Sweden: Abisko, Stordalen Mire... | reverse complement strand
CAATTTCGCTAATCGGGCGATTTCCAAGAACCGGATAGACGTTCGCCCGGAGCCGGTTCCTGGTCGTCGCCGCGTGACGGGCGCTCTTGTTCCCCCGCCAGTGTTCCAACCAGTGCTCGGCAATCTTCTCGAAGGTGTACTCCGTGGCGACCATGACAGCGGTCTTTTCGGCTTTGCGCTCGGCCATCGGATCGATGCCATTGGCTAGCCGCTTCCGGGCAGCGTCGCGGCGTTCGCGCACCTCGGCCAGCGTGATTTCGGGATAGCGCCCCAGCGCCATCAGCTTTTCCGCACCTTCAAAGCGGTACTTCCAGCGCCAGAGCTTGCCGCCTGACGGAGTGACCATCAGGTGAAGGCCGCCGCCGTCTGACAGTTTGAAGGGCTTGTCTCCGGGCTTGGAGCGCCGGATTTCGGTATCGGTGATCGCCATCGGGAATCCTCCCAAATATCCGAAAGTGGAAATACCCCCACATCCGGAAAATCTACCCCCATCTATACCCCCACGGGAGCATGGCTTCCACGATACACCTCTGGACGTAAAAACACAATAAACCGCTGTTTTATCAGCGGTTTATTGTTCATTACTGGATGTCTTCGGATGTCTCTAAATCTAATCTTGGTAGGCACGACTGGACTCGAACCAGCGACCTCTTCCGTGTCAAGGAAGCGCTCTAACCAACTGAGCTACGCGCCTGCAAACCGTTAGAGGTAGTCTATCAGGATCGAGGCGACGGGGAAAGGTGAGAATACGGCACCTGTTGCTGATGCTGTACCATCATGGACAAACGACAAACTCTCGATTTGTCTCTGAACGCATTTGCCGAATTTTCTCTAGAAATCGTTGCTGAGATTATTCCGCCCGAAGATGGGGCATTCCCTTTGCCAATTGCAAGAATCTGATATGGCTGACGTTGCAAATTCACGATTGAACCCATTTCGGACGGCCCCCAACCTGCTTACGCTGTTGCGCATTTGTCTGGCTCCGTTTCTGGTGGCCACCATCCTGGAAGGGCATTATGGATGGAGCTTCGGCTTGTTTGTGGCGGCGGGGTTGAGCGATGCGCTGGATGGGACACTGGCGCGGGTGCTGAAACAGCGTTCCCAGCTGGGCGAGTACCTTGACCCGGTTGCCGACAAGCTGCTGCTGAGTACTCTCTTTGTGGTGCTCACGCACCTGGGATTGATCCCGGTGACAGTGACAGTTCTGGTCTTCGGGCGGGATGTTGGGATTCTTGTGGTCTCTGCGATTCTCTACGCGGCGACAGGCCGGCGGGAATTCCTCCCTAGTATCCTCGGCAAGGCCAATACCACAGCGCAGATTGCCGCCGTGGCCGCCGTGCTGCTGCATCAGCTCACCAACACGCAATGGGTAGCCGACTTTCGCGCGATCGCACTCGGTGCCACGATCCTGCTGACCATCGCTTCTGGCTTGCATTACGCATGGGCCGCGGCGCGCCGCGTGGGCGCTCAGGCGGCTAACGGATCAAGCGCCAAGTGAGGCGGGCTAGGTTTGCGAGCTCGGGAGTCCGATCTTAAAAGTCGTTCGTCGCATCCTCTGTTTCAGCGGTTTCTTCAATCTCCATGTCGCGGAACTCATCGGAGTCAAAGACATCGCCACACTCCAGGCACTCGACAAACTCGGTGTCTTCGTGCCGGGAAACGATACGTACCCTTGGGTGCTTGCAGATGGTTGCCATTGCCTTTGGATCGGTTGGAGTAAATGCTCTTTCCGCCAGATTGTACCGGGCTTTTGGATAATTTAGAACTGAAATTTGTTGAATCTATGACTTTCTCACAAGATTTTTTGACACCGGAGCAAGAACCGTCCCAAAGCGGACTTGAAATCCCGACAGAAACGGTCGTATACTGAACAAGGACCGAAGAAGTCGGATATTGACATGCTCAAGCTGACCAAAAAAGCGGATTACGGGTTGATGGCTCTGAAGTACCTTGCCGAGCACCCGGAGAAGCCTGCTCTGAGCGCCAAGGATGTTGCCGACGCATACGGGATACCAGCGCAATTGCTGGCCAAGATTTTGCAGCTGCTGACCAAGAACGGCCTTCTTCGTTCCCATGCCGGCATGAACGGCGGCTACGCTCTGGCGCGGGATGCACGCACGATTTCAGCCTATGAAGTGATTCTCGCCATCGACGGGCCGTTTTTCATTACCTCCTGCACTAAAGGCGCCAAGGGCTGCGAGCTAACCCCGAGCTGCACCATCAAGGAGCCGCTGGCGCGGGTAAACGACACCATCGCAGGAGTGCTGAAGAGCATCAGTATCCAGGATCTGGCGGAGCATGAGCACCCTGCGCCGCATGCATTCAAATCGCAAGGATTAGTGGCCCTGAAGGTGTAGCGGCGTTGATACGGTAACAAGGTTTTTCCCTTCTGCGATGAGCAGAGAAAAGAATTAAAGAGGATGGAGATCGGAATGAGCACAGTGACCAGCAACGTTGAAGTGCCCGCGGGCGTTACCTTGCCGATTTATATGGACAACCACGCCACCAGCCCGCTCGACCCACGGGTTCTTGAGGCGATGCTGCCCTATTTCACCAACAAGTTCGGCAATGCTGCCAGCCGCAACCACTCCTTTGGATGGGAGGCTGAACAGGCTGTGGAGACAGCGCGCGAGCAGATTGCCAAGCTGATCGGGGCCACCGCCAAAGAGATCATTTTTACCTCTGGCGCCACCGAGAGCAACAACCTGGCTCTTAAGGGCATTGCAGAGATGTACCGTGAGCGCGGCAACCACATCATCACCCAGGTGACCGAGCACAAGGCGATTCTGGATACCTGCAAGCGCCTGGAGAAGAATGGCTACCGGGTAACCTATCTGCCTGTGAAGGCAGACGGGCTGATCGACATGGACGACCTGAAGCGGGCCATGGACGAGAAGACCATCTTGGTTTCAATCATGGCGGCCAACAACGAGATCGGCGTGCTGCAGCCCATCCGCGAGATCGGCAAGCTCTGTCATGAGAAGGGCGTCATCTTTCATACCGACGCAGTGCAAGCAGTGGGCAAGGTTCCGGTGAATGTGATCGCCGACAATATTGACGTGCTCTCGCTGTCCGGCCACAAGATTTACGGACCCAAGGGTGTTGGCGCGCTCTACGTTCGCCGGCGCAACCCAAGGGTGCAGATCGCCGCGCAGATTGACGGCGGCGGACACGAACGTGGTATGAGGTCCGGCACGTTGAATGTGCCGGGGATCGTGGGCCTGGGCATGGCCTGCGAGATCGCCCGCGAAGAGATGGATACCGAAGCGGCTTACCTGCGCGGCTTGCGCGACCGGCTCAACGCCAAACTGGCGTCGGAGCTGGACTACATTCATGTGAACGGCTCGATGGAACACCGGCTGCCGGGCAACCTGAACGTGAGCTTTGTGTATGTCGAAGGCGAGTCGCTGCTGATGGGCATCAACGATGTTGCGGTATCGAGCGGTTCAGCCTGCACCTCGGCGACGCTTGAGCCATCGTATGTATTGAAGGCGCTGGGGCTGGGCGACGATGTGGCGCACAGCTCGATTCGGTTTGGACTGGGGCGCTTCAACACCCAGGCAGAGGTGGACTACGTGGCCGCGAAGGTGATCGACATTGTGAAGAAACTGCGCCAGCTTTCACCGCTCTACGAGATGGTGCTCGAGGGCATCGATCTGACCAAGATTCAATGGGCGGCGCACTAGCAAGTTTTGATGAATCCCACCCTAGCCGCAAAAACAGAAGCGCGGCGAGGGTGGGACACCCAGATTGGCAGTGAACCAAAGCATAGGTTTGCTGAATCAAACGAGAACACAGCGGCTTCCCCGCAGAGGAGACGGACCCATGGCATACAGCGACAAGGTAATCGACCACTACAACAACCCGCGCAATGTGGGCCAACTGGACAAGAGCTCGACGGAAGTGGGCACGGGTCTGGTGGGCGCGCCGGAGTGCGGCGACGTGATGCGGCTACAGATTCGCGTAAACCCTGAAACCCAGGTGATCGAAGAAGCCAAGTTCAAGACCTTTGGCTGCGGTTCGGCAATTGCCAGCTCGTCGCTGGCCACCGAGTGGATCAAGGGCCGCACGGTGAACGATGCGCTTGAGATCAAGAACACCGACATTGTGAAAGAACTGTCGCTGCCGCCCGTGAAGATTCACTGCTCGGTGCTGGCCGAGGATGCGATTCGCGCAGCCATCGGCGACTGGAAGAAGAAGAACAGCGTTGCGGAAACGACAGCCGTGACAGCAGCGCACTAACCACCTGAAAGGGGCCAATCGCCTTCGTCATTTTGACATGGATTGGCGCCACGTTGGTAGTTGTAACGTTTCGAAAGGGTACGTATGTCGAACATGGTGACCATTGGAGCGCAGCCTTCGCAGGAGGCACATGCGGTGGTGCAGCAGTCTACCGCACCGGGACCAGGGGGCGCTCCGCCCGCAGGTGGCTTGCAGCTGACTGAGCGGGCTATCAAGCGCGTGCGCGTGGCCATGGCCAAGGAAGGCGTCTCGCCGGAAGAGGGCGGACTGCGCCTGGGGGTGATGGGCGGGGGCTGCTCGGGGCTTTCCTATTCCATCAAGTTCGATACGCAGCCACGTGAGCGGGACCGCATCTACGACTTTGACGGTGTGCGCGTCTTCGTCGATCCAAAGTCGTTCCTCTATTTGCATGGCATGACGCTCGACTATGAGGAGACGCTGATGCGGCAAGGATTCAACTTCATCAATCCGAACTCGTCGCGCTCCTGCGGCTGCGGTTCGTCCTTCTCGTAATACTTGCCGGGCTCACGCCCGAACCCTTCACGCTTCGCATTCATCCAGTTGTCAGCAAGAGTACAACTATGCTCAAAGTTATCGATTCCGCGGTTCCCATTGCCTGTTGGTCCTGTTCGATTGGCCACAACGATTCCACGCTGTTCTGTCCGCATTGCAGCAAGATTCAGCCTCCTCCCGGCGGCGATTTTTTCTCTGTCTTTGGACTGGAACCACGACTTAATCTCGACTTAGCCGCGTTGGAAGATGAGTTTCATCGCCTCAGCCGCAAGGTGCATCCCGATCGCTTTGCCCGCGCTGGAGAGAACGAGCGTCAGTGGAGCCTGGCGGACACGGCGCTGCTCAACGATGCCTATCGCACGCTCAAGGATCCTCTGCACCGCACCGAATATCTGCTGAAGCTGGAAGGCGCGGAGATCGGCGAGGAGCATAGCGGCAAGGACCGCAAAGACCCATCGCGGGTTCCCGCGGATCTGCTCGAAGAGGTCTTCGAGTTGAACATGCAACTGGAAGAGATGCGCATGGCCCGCAAGGTGGGTGAAGAAGACCCAGCGCTCGAAGCAAGCCTGACCGAAGCAAAGAAGAAGTTTGACGGCCTACTGGCGGCGGTAGACGAGGATCTGCGTGTGCAGTGGCAGGTGTGGGATGCCGGCGACGAAACCACCCGCCAAGCCACGCAATCAACCATGGTAGCGCTGCTTGACCGGCGGCGCTATCTCAGCAATCTGGTTCGCGATGTGAACGAAGTTCTGGGAGCTTGAAAGAAAAGCATGGCGGAATCGAATTTGACAGGCCGCGTAGTTGGCATCGATCTTGGCACCACCAATTCTCTGGTTGCATATATGCAGGGCGATGCGCCGGTCGTGATTCCCGGCGTGGATGGATCGAACCTTGTGCCGTCGGTGGTGGCACTGGACCCCGCTGCGCCTGGGGGCGGGCGGCCTACGATCACCGTGGGCAACACGGCGCGCAAGGCGCTCATTGAGACGCCGGAGCGGGTCATCTATTCCGTGAAGCGGCTGATGGGGCGCGGGCTTGAAGAGATTCAAGACGAGTTGAAGCTGTTTCCCTTCCGGCTGGCCGATGATGTTGAAGCCGGTGAGGTGCCGCGTATTCGCCTGGGCGAACTGAAGTTCACACCGCCAGAGATTTCCGCGTACATATTGCGCCAGCTCAAGCGCAATGCCGAGCGGTTTTTTGGCGCGCCGGTCACGCAGGCTGTCATCACCGTGCCGGCCTACTTCAACGATGCGCAGCGCCAGGCCACCAAAGATGCGGGCCGCATGGCAGGGCTTGAAGTGCTGCGGCTGGTGAACGAACCTACCGCTGCGGCGCTGGCTTATGGGCTGGACCGCGCCAAGGTCGGCACCATTGCGGTTTACGATCTGGGCGGCGGCACCTTCGATATCTCCATTCTCAAACTACGCGACGGCATCTTCGAAGTGCAGTCCACCAATGGCGACACACACCTGGGCGGCGACGACATCGACAACCTGCTGCTGACCATCGCTTTGGATGAGATTTTTGCCGAGAACGGGGTCGATCTGCGCCAGCATCCTGGCGCGGTGCAGGCTTTGCGCAAGGCGGCCATCGAGGCCAAGATCGCGCTTTCTACCGAGCGTGTTGCACACTTCGACATCGAACTGCCCAACGGCGACCGTTACCAGCGCGAGATTTCGCGCGCGGGCTTTGAATTGTTGATCGAGCGTGTGCTCGATCGGACAGCGGGCCCCTGCAAACAGGCCCTCGCCGACGCTGGAATTACTCCGGAAGAGGTTGACGAAGTGGTGCTGGTGGGCGGTTCTACGCGGATTCCAGCTGTGCGCCAACTGGTAGACGAGCTGTTTCATCTTTCGGCGCGCGGCAAAAAGCCGCATACCGAGCTGAATCCTGATGAGGTTGTCGCACTGGGAGCGGCGGTACAGGCTGACATTCTGGCCGGCGCATCGAAATCCACCGAGGAATTGCTGCTGCTGGATGTGACGCCGCTGTCACTGGGCATTGAGGCCCTGGGCGGCACCGTGGCTCGCATCATCCAACGCAACTCGACGATCCCTGCCTCGGCTACCGAGCACTTTACGACCGGCGTGGACGGCCAGACCAATGTGGCGATTCATGTGGTTCAAGGCGAGCGGGAGCTGGCTTCAGATTGCCGTTCGCTGGCCCGATTCGATTTGCGCGGCATTCCGCCGATGAGCGCGGGGCTGCCACGCATCGAGGTAAAGTTTCTCATCGACGCCGACGGCATTTTGCACGTCTCTGCACGCGAGCAGCGTAGCGGGCAGGAGGCGCAGATTGAAGTGAAGGCAACCTATGGCCTCACCGACGAGCAAGTCGAGAGCATGATTCTGGAGTCCTTCGATCACGCCGAGGAGGACTTTGCCAAGCGCTTGTTGATTGAGGCCCGCAATGAGGCGGAGACGATTCTGGCAGCTGTTGAGCGCGCACCGCAGAGTCGGGCATGGAAGCAGTTGACCGGCGAAGAGCAGACGGCCATCTTCGCTGCGCGCGACACATTGTCTGCCGTCAAGCTAGGTGAGGATTCGGCGGCGATTCGCGCGGCGACGCTTGCGCTTGACCAGGCCACGCGCCGCTTTGCAGAACTGATGATGGATGCCGCTGTATCCACAGCCATGCGCGGCAAGACCATGGATGCGGCGGGCGAAGAGATGGGCGATGCGGTGACCGCGCCTCATGCCATGGCGCCAGCGGAGTTCAAGTGAGAGCGAAAGAGACGGATTCTATGAGCGAAGCAACTGAGAAAAACATTTCCGCGGACAAGCTGGTACGCGTGACGTTTGAGCCCGAGGGCAAGACGGTCGAGTTCGAGTTTGGCAAAATGCCATACCAGCACCACGGCAAGCCGATGTCGTTTCTTGACGTAGCCGAGAACCACGACGTTTTTCTCGACCATGCCTGCGGAGGCGTATGCGCCTGCACCACCTGCCACCTGTGGATCAAGGATCAGGACGGCATCAGCGAGGCGGACGACGATGAGATCGACCGTATGGACATGGCCGCCGACCAGCAGTTGAATTCGCGGCTGGGCTGCCAGGCCGTCATCACACGCCCCGGCAACTACGTGGTCGAGATTCCCAAGTGGAATCGCAACTACGTCTCCGAGGGCAAGCCGCTGACCCTGGCCGAAGAGAAGTGAGGAGATCGAAATGCCGCGCGAGATTCTATGGACTGACGCCGAAGAGATCGGCATTCAACTGCAAGAGAAGTTCCCTGCCCTGGACCCGCTGACAGTCCGGTTCACCGACCTGCACCGCTACGTGACCGAACTCGAAGGCTTCGCCGACGATCCGGCCAAGTCCAACGAGAGCCGCCTTGAAGCGATTCAGATGGCATGGCATGAGGAATTCCAGGACGCACAGGGGTAGGACAGTTCCCGCTTTTCTGCCTTGGCAAGAATCCTGGCCCCGTTATCGCCCTTCATCGTCGCGCCGCTCGCTCCAACCGAACGCCCCTTCAAAGTGCTGAAACTCCTTTTTCTGGCCGGGCACCAGATAGACGCTGAGGACATCGAAGCGGGACGGCGGGGCCTCCTGCTGGGGCAACTGGCGCACATACTGGCGAGCCAGGCGGCGCAGAACGTGGCGCTTGTGGGAGTCGACTGCGATCTCGGCGGGAGTCAGGTCGTGGGCGGTTCGAGTCTTTACCTCGACAAAGCACAGCATCGGCCCCTGCCATGCAATCAGGTCGATGTCGCCCGGCAGATTGCCCGACGACCAGCGCCGCGCCACCACGATGTAGCCTTTGCGGCGCAGGTAAAAGAAGGCCGCGTCTTCGCCGTCAATACCGGTTTCAAGATGGGCAGGCAGCGCCACTGCGCCGCGCCGGCGCGCGACCGAATGCAGGCCAGCCAGCACGCGATCTGCGCAGCCGATGCGAATCTGTTCCATCCATCCCATGGCAAACCATTGTCTGCCAGCGGAGTAAAAGGTGCAAATCCTTTAGCACGAGGGGGCTGGCACGGTTTTGCCGACACGCAGCACAGAATCCTAGGTGCGGGCGTTAGCATGGAAGAATCCTCATGGCGAAGTCCACGCTCCAATCTGTACATCCGCAGCAGAAAGCAGCTTCAACGGCCTCGATTGTGCTGGCTTTTGCCTGCGTTTACTTTTTCTGGGGATCGACGTATGCGGCCATTCGCATTGGAGCGGCGGAGATGCCGGCGCTGCTGCTGGCAGGCACGCGCTATCTTATCGCGGGGAGCATTCTGCTGGTGTGGTGCCGTTGGCGCGGGCTGCGCCTGCTGGGCACATCGAAGGCCATGCTCACGTTGAGTCTTGTCGGCCTGCTGCTGCTGGGCGGCGGTAATGTGAGCCTGGTGTATGCGGAAAAGACCGTCGCCAGCGGTCTGGCTTCGCTGCTGTTTGCCGCCACTCCGCTGTATGTGGCACTGATCGAGATGCTGTTGCCGAGGGGTGAACGGCTACCGGCGCGCGGCTGGCTGGGGCTGCTGCTGGGCTTTGCCGGACTGGCCGCGTTGGTATGGCCCTCACTGCAACACGGGTTGGGCGGTGACCGCAGGCTGCTGTGGGCCATTGGCGCACTGCTGTTCGGCGCGCTCTCGTGGGCCGCGGGGAGCATTCTTTCACGGCGCGCGCGCTTACCGTTGAACAGCCTGGTGGCAGCAGCCTGGCAGATGCTGGTGGCAGGCGTGATTTTAACCGCACTGGGCACGGCGCTGGGCCAGTGGCCGCAGTTTCATGTGAACGCCAACTCCATCGGGGCGCTTGCGTATCTCATCACCGGCGGCTCACTGGTGGGCTATACCTGTTTTATCTATCTGCTCGAACATGTTCCCGTGGCCAAGGTTTCGTCGAATGCGTACGTGAACCCGCTGGTCGCGGTGCTGCTGGGGATCCTGTTTCTGCACGAGCGGCCGGCGGCGGCGGAATTCGCGGGCATGGCAGCCATTGTGGTGGCTGTGTTTCTGCTGACCACCGCTCAGGTGAAGGCCGGGCCGCTGCCGATTGAGGAGTTGGAGCAGGTGCCGGCGGAGTGAGCGCATCCGCCTATTTGATCAGCAAGCCCAATACTACGGAGGCTACTCCGACAACCGAAGCGACAATGCCGAAATACCAGTAGATGCGGCTGCGGGTGAGCAGCGTAACCGAGCTGATGACCAGTCCGATCTCGAGCAGCGCCTCGCCGAGATCGTAATAGTCGGCGCGATGCTCGGCCAGGCGCACCTCGGCTTCGAACTCTTCGGCTTCCTTCTTCAGATTGGGCAGATCTTCAGCCCACTTCTTCTGATGGTCCGCGTCGTCGGCCGCATCCTTTCCCGATTTGGCGATCTTGTCCTTGTCGGTAAGGGTAAAAAGACTCCGCAGCTTCTGGGCCGCGGCCAGATCGCTGGACCGGATCTTGACGGCCTGGTACTCATTCCACTTGTCACTGGCCTTGGCCTGGTTGAGCACGGCATCGGTATGGGTGCGATGGCCGAGGACGGTGGTGACGGCTACCAGAACGGCCAGCACACTCATGGTGAAGGCGACGGGGCGGAGGCCGGATTCGCCTCCCTTTTCGGCCTGTTCTTTCAGTTCGGATATTTCGTCGGGTTCCATGGGGAATGACCTCCTGATTCGGATCGTTAAAAAGTAAGCTATTTCCGCTTCCAGCGCACGCCGTCTTTGGAGTCTTCGATCACGATGCCCTTCTCGGCCAATTCGTTGCGGATCTGGTCGGCGCGGGCAAAGTTGCGCTGCCGCTTGGCCAGTGTACGCTCAGCCACCAGCGCATCGATAGCCTCATCGGTGAGCGACTGGCGGGCAAGCAGTTCGGGCGCCACGTCGGCCATGCGGCCAGCCTGCGCGGCCCATTCGAGGGCTAGCCGGGTGGGTTCGGCATCGTGGTCCTCGATCACGTCGAAGACGGCGTCGAAGCTGGCCAGCACAGCCAGGATCGCATCCCG
>Ga0302320_10028641_pt1 | contig 10681 bp, 11 predicted proteins | sample Bog_T0_3_FD_202130 | JGI IMG/M metagenome (GOLD analysis project Ga0302320, IMG submission 202130) | Peat permafrost microbial communities from Stordalen Mire near Abisko, Sweden - Bog_T0_3 | ecosystem: Environmental > Terrestrial > Soil > Wetlands > Peat | place: Sweden: Abisko, Stordalen Mire... | reverse complement strand
CTCCCAGAGACGAAAACGACCCGTAACACCCTGTCTTTTTCGGTAAAAAACCTATGCAGAATCAAAAAATCAACCGCGCGTACGTTGCCGATGCAAAATCATGCACCTGCGCAGAGGTTCCCTAGACAGATATGCCGTATTGAGCGCGAGAAGGCAAAAAAATACCGCGCCTATCCACCAGTTAAACCTGTCGAGGCGCGTCACACCGATTTCCGGCCGGGAAAAGTAGGCCCCCATACAGAAAAAAAAGGGTGCCTGCATCCTAAACCCCGTAATAGGCGATGACACAAAAAACCAAAGGGAAAAAAGGACAGCGAGGAACGGCAGTGCCGATTTTCTTGTCAGTAAAAAGTGAATCAAAGGAGCAAGCACCGCAAGCACCATTAAGTCACGGACGAACCATAACGGGCCATCGATTGGGCCATCGACAAAAACCCCTAATATCGCTTTGGCATAATCAAGAGCCGAGAAGGCGCGAACCGGTGGCCACACAGTGCCGGCGTAATATGCTCTTGTTTGAGGGATACTCTGAACGAGAGCAAATATTCCCAGGGTCAGACAATTCCAAAATAGATAAGGGATCAGCAGCGTCCTGATGCGTCTTTCTAACTTATTTGTGTAAATCCCCCATGACCACATATCCTGGAAGAACAAATAGCCGGAAAACAGAAAGAATAAAGCCACGGCTATATGCGCAATGCCGCACGAAAATAGTACTTCCACAAAGTCAACCCAATCTCCGATGCCGCGCCCATTCACTACGCTCCCATGAATCTCCCCAGAATATGCGTGAATAAACACTACGCCAACGATAAGCGGAAACCTGAGAATATCGATTCTTGTCGAAATCCCTTGGTCAATAGACATCTCGCCTTTACCTCACACACAGTTACAGTGCTGACTTGAATGAAAGAACCAAGGCTGTCCGGGGAAAGATGAAGAGAGTTACAGTAAGCGACTGATTACAGGGAGATAGACTTATAGTGAGTCGGGAACGATTTGAAATTGAAAGAGTTCAGAACTCCTGAATATTCACCCGCTTGGAATGTTTGTGTCATCCTCGCCTGGCCAAGGCGCAGGCAGGGTGGCACAAGTTCAAGCGTATTCTCTACTGGAATGGGCGCCTGGAATCAGCCGGCCGCGGCGCAGACTCGATGATTTCAAGAACATTGTCGATAACATAGTCGATTTGAATCTCGGTCATTCCAGGGAAAATAGGCAAGGATAGATACCGCTGATACTGTTTGCTGGCCACGGGAAAATCCTCTTCACGATACCCATACGTGCCCTTGTAATACGGGTGCATGTGGAGTGGGATAAAGTGGACACTCGTACCAATCCCGCGCGCTTTGAGTTTCTCGATCATCTCGGAGCGGGTAATAGAGAGCGCTTCCAGGTTCAGGCGCAGTGGGTACACATGCCATGCGGTCTCACAGCCTTCCATGACCGTGGGAGCCTCAAGCCTCGCCTCCGCCGCAAACGCCTCTGAGTAGCGGTGGGCTACTTTTGCGCGCGCCTCACGCATCTGATCGCACTTAGCCAATTGCACAATCCCAATCGCGGCCTGAATGTCTGTCAAATTGTATTTGAAGCCCGAATCCAGAACTTCGTAGTACCACGACCCTTCAGAGCTATAGCGATTCCACGCGTCCCGGCCTATGCCATGGAGCCGCATCATGCGCATGCGCGTCGCCAATTCTTCGTTGTCTGTCGTGACCATGCCGCCTTCCCCGGTTGTCAGGGTCTTCGTGGCATAGAAACTGAATGCTGTAAGTTCGCTGATTGCACCTACACGAACGCCATGGTAGGACGCTGGTAGCGCATGGGCGGCATCCTCGATGACGCGCAACCCATGTCGCCTTGCAATACCCTGAATCGCATCCATATCGCACGGTTGACCGGCATAATGCACGGGAATCACGGCGCGGGTCTTCTCTGTAATACGACGTTCCGCGTCAACGGGGTTCATGCAAAGAGTCTTCACATCGACGTCGACGAGAACCGGTTTCGCCTTGAAATAGCAGACGACTTCCGCGGTCGATGTGAAGGTGGTGGTCGGCACCAGCACTTCGTCTCCCTGCTTGAGGCCAATGGCATCCAGAGCCAGATGAAGCGCCGCTGTGCACGAACTGACGCCTACGGCATACTTCGCGCCTACATAGGCCGCGAACTTCTGCTCAAATTCAATCGTCTTTGGCCCCATGGTGAGCCACCCGGAACGGATGACTTCGGCAGCTGCTTGTGCCTCTTCCTCCCCAACATCGGCAGAATGAAACGGGATTATCTGTTCTTTCAGCTTCGTCATGAAATCAGTGCTCTCCGAACACTTGAACCTTCATAAAACATCTTCTGCGCAGGAACTTGGCAGCGCTCACGTTCTTGAAGTGATTGCGAGAATGTGGATAGCGGGAAAACGAGCTGCCGTGGACCGCTACTCGGAAAGAGAGAGTGTCCTGTCCTACCCTCCGGCACGAAAGCGGAACTTGACCATAGAAGCCGCCTGTTCAGCCCGCTCTGCTGCCTGATTGGCGCAGTCACCCGAAAAGAGCACATGACCATATCGGTCCAGGCTGGAACGGATTTCTCCGATTTCAAAACCGGGCCTCAGCGGTCCATCCCTTTCCGACTCGGCATAAAGCAATTCGAACCCCGGCAGAGACGGGAGATCGTCCAGACCCTCAATTCTCTCGACCGTCCCGCAGCCAGCGGCGTGAAAGTAACGGACAGCGGAGCCGCGCGCCAGGCTGGGAACGATGTCTGGGCTCTGTCCAACAGCTATCAGGATTGCCGCCCTCACCAGATTCACACCGGTGGAAAGTGGGGTCAGGTGCGTGGAGATGCGGTCGCCTCCCAGGCGCGCACCGATTTCCACGATCTTCGGCCCGTCACGGGTGATCTTCAGTTCTGCATGAAAGGCGCAGTTGGTGAGCTCAAGAGCGCGCACACTAGCTTCCGTTGCGGCCCGGATTTGGGCCACAATAGCCTCGGCCAGACGGGATGGCTGGGTATGCCCAGCTTCCACTGGAAATGCTCCCGGGAAAAGAAGCTTGTCCGTCACCTGAATTACATGCACCCTGCCGCCGCAGCAAACGCCCTCGACGCTCACCTCGGGCCCGTCCATCCACTCCTCCAGCAGAAGATCGCCGTGAGGCTGGTATTCGCGCGCTTGAACGAAGCGATTGGCCAGGTCTTCCGGAGTTTCCACACGGTAAACACCCCGGCTTCCGGAGGAGCAAGCAATCTTTAGCGCCACTGGATACCCAATCGCGTCTGCTGCCGCCAAGGCGGTGCCAATGCTCTCCACCTCACAGAATCTTGGTACAGAAACTCCGTTTCCTAAAAGCGCCTTGCGCATCAGTCGCTTGTCGGTCGCATTGGCCGCAGCTTCGGGACTGATTGCAGGCAGACCCAACGCAGCCGCAACAGTTGCGACGATGCGGACCGGAGCGTCGGTGCAAAGCGTCATCACTCCCTCAACCTTCTCCGCGCGAGCAATCTTCTCGATCGCTACCACGTCGAAGATATCGACTACATACGGCGCATCCGCCAAAGCCATTCCAGGCGCCAATGGATTTGCGTCGACGGCAACCGTTCTCAGCCTAAGCCTTGCGGCTTCTTCGATCGCCGGCACTTGCAGTGGGCCGGCAGCGATCACTAATAGCGCTTTTGTCATGATTTGTGAGGAAGCTATTTTAGTAAGTAAGGCAGGTGGCCATGCAAATCCTTCGCCTCATGAAATGGGCGGCCGCGACAATGTCCATGACTTCTGCCATACGCGGTGTGTCGTACCGCCGCAGAGGGATAACGCAAATGAGTTGAGGAACGGCCACGCTGTGGATTTCCGGCATAACAGCATCGTGAATCACAAGTACATGACAACGGCTTACCTTGCAATCATCCCACTGGGACGAGTGCATGGGTGCCTGCCCTCAGGTCATTCCTTGCAAGCTCGGTTATGCTCCCGGTTTCTCCTCCGCCGCATTCTCTAGCTTTGGCCCAGACCGCCACGCCATTGGATCATTGCCGCTCCCCAGGAATATCCCACGCCGAAGCCTACAAGCAGCACCTTATCTCCATCTTTGAGTCGCCCGCTTCGTGCTGCCTCTGTAAGGGCAATCGGGATTGTCGCAGAGACTGTATTGCCGAATTCGCTCAGTGCAATCACAAATTTGTCTTCTGGAATACCAATCTTCTTTCGAAGATGATCCAACATATACTTATTGGCCTGGTGAAAGACGACAACGTTCACGTCATCCAACGAACAGCGCGCTTTCTCCAGCAACGTCTGCACGGCTCTTGGTACAGTTCTGAGCGTAAATGTGAAGATCTCCGCGCCATTCATGAAGAGATTTCTGCTGGTTCGTTGATTGCCGAACTTGTCGCTGACCGGCTCGGTCTCAATCGCCGTCCGTGTCCTCATTCCTCCGACAGGAACGATGAGGTTCTCTGCGCCCGATCCGTCAGTCCCATAGACGAATGGCCCGATGAATTCCCCGGGGGAGTCCGACTCCACCTCGGTCACTAACGTTGCTGCAGCAGCATCACCAAAGATCGCCCGCACACTCCGATCTTTCTCGTTGATGAACTTGCTATAAGTCTCAGCCGTGACCAGTAGAATCCTTCTCGCTTGTCCTGTCTCCACCAGTCCCTTCGCCAAACCTAGTCCGTAAACGTACCCAGAGCACCCGAGGTTAAAATCCAGAGCACCGGCCGTGCTCGGTATTCCCAGCCGATGCTGAAGCAAGCACGCAGTTGTGGGTAGAAAATAGTCTGGCGACTGCGTACATAGCAGAATGAAGTCGACATCTTCCGGAGGACATGATGCGGTCGCAAAGAGCTTCTCACACGCGAGAACCGCCAGATCCGACGAGCATTCTTCTGCCAATGCAATATGGCGCTGCTGCACTCCGGTCTTATCGAATATCTTTTCAGGAGTCCAGTCCTCGGAACCGATGGCCACAGTCTCATTGCTCAAAATGTGCGATGGCAGATAGTATTCCGTCGCCACAATCGTCGCTCTCATGTTTCCTCCTAGCCCTTATGCTATCCATGAAATCGCATCACGCGGTGAGGCTGTCCTTGACAAGATCCAATAGCTGTCCGACGGTCTCACAATTGACGACCTGATTCGCATTCAGATCAATTCCCAACTGCTCGTCTACAAAGGCAATCACCTCGAGGAGTCTCATCGAGTCCCAACGCGGTAACTCACGGAGGACCGTACTCTCTGACATGGTAGAAATGTCCGCCTCTATAGTTTCTGCCAATCCCAGTAAAAACTCAGACCTTTTCATTCGTCTCCTCGGTTCGCGGTACACCTTCTCCTTCGTATGCCAATCCAGGTGCAGTACCTTTGTCCAATAGCCTCTTGACCAGCTTCTTCATTCCAGCAAAGCTGTTCGGCCATTCTGATCGAGAAATGCTCAGGCCTGTAAGTCTCGCCCTTCGACCGTTCACAGTTGCTTCACGGTCATACACAGGATTCAGCTTCCAGCCATGCCGGAGATGAAGGCGCAGGATCGATTCGTTGCCGTCGACAACCGCGCAGTACATTTCTTCCATTCCCATAACCTCAAACGCAAAGGACATTCCCAGAAACTCGACGGCCAACGTGTACACGCGCCTTCCATCATTCGGAATGATCATCCGTCCGAATTCGCAACGCTTGCCGTGCTCGATTTCAGTCAGGCTGACCGTGCCTCCGAACCTTCCCCCTATCAGAACAACAAAGTCCAGACTACCCTCTTGTGTGAGTCGTGAAGCAAGCCACTGTTCATGCTCTTCTTCCGTCACATGGATGCGGTTCAGGTACTCGCCGAGATCACTATTGCGCATCTCGATAGTATCCTTCGCATAGCTAGAATCGGCCAAACTTAGGCAACAGGCATCCGTTCCATAGCGCAACGGTGCTTTTGCAATATTAAGCTCGCTCAGCAGCATTGAGTCTACAACCCTTTCGCATAGATTGTTCAAGACAACTTGGCATTAACCCAGCCTCTTCTCCCTCGAACAGGAACCGCGCGCTTGGAAGCTTCCTTCCGCTGTTTCCCGCCCCGTAGTGGCGCTCTGACGTGGGGTCGCTTATGTCTGCGAAGAGTCACTTTGGGATGCCTTCACAGGACCTCCACCTCGATTGACGTCATGAGCCAACAAAACGACGAGAATCGTCCGCCAGATGATTCCTACATCCATAGTGAATGTCCAGTTCTCCGCATACCAGGCATCCATGTCACGACGCGTGCCGATAGGAACAAGGTTCCTGCCGCGCACAGCCGCCAGTCCCGTCATGCCGGGCAGTACTTTCAACCGCGCAAATTGGCTCTCCGTATAGCTGGCAGGCCCCTCGGGCAACTCAGGCCGCGGACCTACCAGGCTCATTTCTCCGCACAGAACATTCACGAGTTGTGGCAGCTCATCACAACTTGTCTTGCGTAGAAACTTTCCGATCTTCGTAACCCGCGGATCGTTGTCCGCATTGAACGTGCTGTTGTCGGCATTCCGAAGATCTGGCGCGTTCTGAACCATCGTCCGAAACTTCAGAATCGTAAATATTCTTCCATCCTTCCCAACGCGCTTCTGGCGAAAAAGCGCAGGCCCCTCCGAGGTCCAGCGGATCGTCAGAGCGATCAACAGCAGAAAAGGCGCGCCCGCCAGGAGAAGTACTGCGGAGACTGCGATATCTATGCACCGCTTCAACACGCTGTTCAGCGACTTCATTGAAGATGCTCCGATATCATATTATTCCTCTTCCGGCCGTGTCCCGGTGTTTGTCGTTCCCATCAGGCGCGACTGGGCTGCATTCTCGATAATGTTGATGACTCGGGGCAAGTTGGCCTCTCGCGTGAGATTCTGGAGCGCATAACTCCTACCGGCAAATCCCATCCTTCTCAGGCTTTCCTCGGGCATCTCGCTCGCAGCGACAATCGCTCCTGTCATCCCCTTCACTGAATCCGGGTCCACTACCCAACCCGCTCCATTGTCGCGAACAGCCGCCGCAGTATCCGATGCAGAAAGTACAGCCGCTACGACGGGACGCCCTGAAAGGAAATAGCTGATCAACTTCGAGGGGATGGAAAGCAGAGACTGTTCTGCCTTGGTGGGCAGCAACAGCAAATCCGCCATCAGGAGGACCGGTCCCGTCTCTTCCTTCTTCCAGGGACTGTGAATGATCACGCGATCCAGATTCTGGCGCGAAATCTTCTCGCGGCACACATCCAAGCGCGATCCTTCACCGGCGATCACCAAATACATCTGCGGCTGGGCCTTCAGTTCCGCAAATACATCCACCAGCATCTCGGCGTTGGACGCCACCCCCACGTTCCCTGCATAGACCGCTACAAAAGCATCCGCAGGAATACCCAATTTTTGCCGAAATTCCAAGGCAGCGTTGGGATTGGTCTGGAACAGGTCGTCAGTTCCCCAGTTTGGAACCACATGAATGCGATCGGGATGAATTTCGCGATCCGTCTCATACAGCTTGCGAAACCCCTCAGAGATAACAATAACCTCTTTCGCCGAGCGCAATATCATCTGATCGCATTTGCGCAGGAGACGATAAAACCATCCCCGCTTTGTGAGCCGTCCCTGCGACTCCAAAGACTCGGGATAAACATCCTGTACACTCAGGACCACCGGTATGGTGCGCAGCCTTGCGACACAGATCACGATCCCAGTCGCAAACACCGCCCATGAGTTCGAATAGATCACATCCGGCCGCTTCCCGCACAACAAGCGAAGACCAGAAGTGATTCCAAAGGATAGATTCTCCGCAAACCGGCTCAACATCGTTGAGTTGGGTGAGAAGAAGCTGAAACAATGCGTCAAAGTGTATCCTTGGCTGGTCGCGAAAGTGGAGTAAAGTTTCCGCATGTGACCGTCGAAAAGCTTGCCCTTGGGACGATTTGGATATGGGGCAAAGACCTGCACAGAGTCTCCCCGCCGTGCTAGTTCCTCCGCCAATTGCACGCTGGTTTGAGCTGAAACCATCGGCTCCGGCGGGAAAACCGCCGATACAATCACAACCCTTACACTTCTCTTCACTCTGTCCAACGCGGGATCAGCGAAACGAAACCGCCGGCGATTCGACTGCATACCGGCAGTACCATCCTTTTCCTTAATATCTACATTCATAGAATTCATCTTTGCCGTTCGTTCACTATCCTCTTCAGCGAAGTGTTGCGTCACTCATTTGTCGGGCAGTGAGTTTCGCTCTGCCCTCCAGAAAGTGCGAACTCAAACGGAAGGACCAGCATACGAACAGCATTCTCATCGGCAGGGACTCAAACGGCTACCAGAACGAACCGGGATGTGATTGGAGAAAATAGAGGCGTTGTGTCCGCACGGACAAATCTACGCTTACTCTCGCGACTCCTTTGTCGTTGCGGATTGGCATTGGGTCGCCCTCACCCCGGCTACAGTCGCGCGGCGTTTCAGAACCATGGCCGGGTTTCCTCCAACAACGGTATACGGCTCCACATTGCGAAAGACCGCGGCGCGGGCCCCTACAATCGCACCTTCACCGATCTCCACCCCCATACCGATGAAGCAATCCGCCGCGACCCAGGCACCCGGATAAAGCTTGATCGGGGCACCTATCAGTGTAAGGCCGGCACTCTCATAGTCGTGCGAGGCAGTGCAAAGATGCGAGTTTTGGGAGACAAACGAACGGTTCATCAATTCAACGGCCTGCACGTTATAGCAAATGACATGCGGGCCGAGACAGGTTCCTGAGCCCATGTAGAGATTCCAGGGCGCCCATACTCGGCAACTCGAATAGACTCTTGCGTCTTTCGCGATGTGCGCTCCGAATAATCTAAGAAGCATTCGCCGAAAAACGTGAAAGGGTACCGGCGAAAAGCGAAACAGGGACCAGTACACGATCTCCCAACACAAGCGAGCAAGCCGGTTTCGCTTGGTAATGATCATATCTTCCGGCACCTGGATCTACCTCGAAAGAACATAGTGGCAATAGGATCTTTGGAGAGCGAGGTTTCTAATGCCATCTGCGAAATCAGATGACGGGCAGGAAATCATAGTCGGACACAGGCAGGCATCATCGCCTTGCCAATTACCCAATCGTAGACACCGACCAGATCACGCGCCACTCTCTGCATAGAGAAATGCTTTTCAGAGAACAATCGCCCTGATTGTCCCAGCAATTGGCTTTCCGTTTCGGGCATAGCAAATATCTTTTGAAGCGCAGCTTCAACCCCATGCGGGCAGGGTGCCATCTCGATCCCCGCTTCTTGCGCATATGCTGCCTGAAGGTTACATTGAGAAGACATTGCCACCGGCAAGCCGTGAGCCCATGCCTCAAGTATCGTCATCGGCATCCCTTCGCTGTACGAAGGAAGAACAAACCAGTCGCTAGATTCGTAGGCTTCTTCCTTGGCGATGCCGTATAGGGGGCCAGCAAAAAACACGGAATTCTCCAGCGCATTGTCTCTGATGTATTCTCGGAGTCTCTGTTCGTGCCCTCCGTCATCCCAACCAGCGATGACTAAGGACCATTCATGCCGCAACTCTGCCTGCCTATCGAGGGCTTGCTTGAACCCTTTCAGGAGTGGTAAGAGGCCCTTCTTAGGGTGGATGCGACCAAGGAACAGAAGTACCTTCCCCCGGCACCCAAACTGTTCTGCCCACCTCCTGCTCCGCGCGGGTTGGGCAATCGGGATGTCTATTCCGTTCGGCACCAAAGCGATTGGATTACGATAGCCCAACCGCCTGACAGAGTCGACCTCTTGCTCTGTTAACGCATGAATACAGGCCGCATCCCGGAGATTTGCGTCCGCGTACGCCCACAGGGCAAATCGTTTCTTCATCCTCGACTGCGCCAGGGCCCAATCATCTAACGTGCCGTGAACCGTTGTAATGTATGGCCTGTTCCACCTGCGAGCCCACAACCTGCACGCGATTGACGGATACATCCAGGGACCGTGGCAGTGCAGCAAGTCACCGTCATATTGATTTAAGATCCTTCTGAATCCTGGCGCGTACCCGAATCTAGGCGAAATTCTGACGTCAATGGCGGCCCATGACGCGGAAGCGTCTGGTTCGCGGGGCGTTGCGGGGTCTCTGAGCCCAAATACCCGAACATCGCATAACGACTCAATTGCCGCAACCTGCGTCCGCACCACCTCGAAGACCCCTCCGGCTAGTGGCGAGAGATAGCCTGTTACAACGCCGACGCGCGTGCGGGAGTATGCAGGGACCATCAAGCTATTCGCAGTCATTTTCTGGCTCTATCCAACAAACTGGAAAAATGTACGTGTAACGCGGCTTTCTGAAGAGCGACGAATTCTGTCCTCGTAGCCGCTAGTACTACTGTGTTATAACAGCGCATGTAAGCAACAAGGGCCCCTGGGCAGAGATCGGGCAAGGTGTGTTGCGATCTGACGGCGCAGGGTAGCGATTGATTGGGGATTATGCCGTTCTGTCCTGACGGGCAGCGCCTCGGGGCGTGTAGTCGGATGGCACAGTGGGTATGTGAATCTGGATTTGAGATGCTTTGGCTTGCTTTGAGTTGCCAGAGGGGGGGAAAGGCACCGCTCCAGATCTAGTACCGCGCCCGCGTGATTGAGTAATGCAATTTGCGTGGGGCCTGTTTGCGCGTGAATTTCCAGTCGATAGTGGTGCGGTCGCGGTGGATGCGGCGCTCCCAAGCATGAACTTCGCCGCACAG
>Ga0302320_10028639_pt1 | contig 10681 bp, 7 predicted proteins | sample Bog_T0_3_FD_202130 | JGI IMG/M metagenome (GOLD analysis project Ga0302320, IMG submission 202130) | Peat permafrost microbial communities from Stordalen Mire near Abisko, Sweden - Bog_T0_3 | ecosystem: Environmental > Terrestrial > Soil > Wetlands > Peat | place: Sweden: Abisko, Stordalen Mire... | reverse complement strand
GCGGTGTCGGTGAACTGCTTGGCCGTCGGCTCGCTGGTCAGGATCTGGCCTGTCTGCAGGAAGGCGATCGTGTTCTCGCCGACCCTCACCGGAATAGCGGAATCGCAGAAGCCCGCGAAGCACCTCAGCGTTTTTGCCTCGAGATGAGATTCCTCCTCGAGCTTCTGCTGGAGCTGGATGCAGGCCGAGCAGCTGTGGTTGGTCTGCGCCATGATCGCGCAGAACGGGTTTTCCTTCGGGTCACCGTGGTGGGGCAGGTTGAATGATTCCACGGACCTAAGCGCGATGGGCAGTCCCGTGGTGTCGCGGAACGCGCGTTCGTAATGCCTGTAGATCTGCGACCTTCGCAGGTGCTCGACAACCTCGCGGGAACGATGCTTGCGGGAGTCCACGGTCATAGTGGATTTATAGTGGCGGCAAAAGCCGCGAGCCAGTGCAAAGAGGTCGTGTGCCGCATTCCATTAGCAAAATTCCTCGTAGGTTTCCATGGGCTACTGGAGAGCCCAACGGGCCAATAGAAGCCGGGGACGGCGTCTGCCTCCCTTTGCGCCGGGCGCTCTTCCCCCGAGGCTCCGCGCGGGATCGATGATCAATCCTGTGTGTGCGGTCCCCGCTCTTCTTGAATGTCCTTCTTGCTTTCGTAGATACCGATCGAGCGCGCACTGTCGCTCCATGCCGGCAGGTCGCCGCCCTCTTCACGGATAGCCTGCCCGATTCGGCCGATGCAGTACGACTCTTTGCTGTGGCTCATCATGCAGTTGAGCGCACCGTAAACCAGCTCTGGAACCTTTATGCCGTGCGCCGCGGCTCTCCGTTCTATCGCGGCAAGCTCCTCGTGATCGACATGTATTTTGATGGTTGGCATGGCTGCCCTCCTTTCTTATCGGAGTTTACTCCCGGGCAGAGGGTTATGCTGTGCATCAATTGCGTTTAGACCCGCATCTATTGCGCCGCCTCTGCCCTCCAGCGCGGCCGGATCAAGGTGTCGCGGCCGCTCTCGAGCGCCATCTCTCGCGCGGCACGAGCACCAGGGCGATCAGGAGCAGCTGGCTCGCCACGAAGGTAATGAGACCGTAGAAGGCCGCGCTGGTGAACCCATAGCTGTGCAAGCCTATGCCGAGCATGTTGGTTCCAAACCAGCTCCACGAGGTGACGATGTTCCCGAACACAGCCATGGCCATGAGTCCGCGTTGGCGGATGATTCCCCCCCAGCGGCAATGCAGGATCACGGCGTTCCAGAGAACGATGATCAGGGCCCCGTTCTCCTTGGGGTCCCAGCCCCAGAACCTGCCCCAGGATTGATCGGCCCATATCCCGCCGAGGACTGTGCCGACGAAGCTGAAGAACGTGGCAAAGCACACGATGCCGTAGACCATGCGCGCGAGGGACTCGGCCGTGCGCGGATCGAGTGATCGGGTGAGGACCCCCCGTAGGATGTAGATGATTGCGAGGAATCCGGCGAGGAACGTCGCGGCGTAGCCGGTCGTCACCGTGACCACGTGGGTCGAAAGCCAGAAATTGGAGTCGAGCACGGCGCGCATCATTTCCATCGTGTCCCCGCTTAGGGCGAGGTGATGGGCGATGATCAGCGTGCTAAATCCGATCATCCCGCCTGCCGCGGATGCCACGGCATTGCGGTTAAGGCGCTCTAGGAGCAGGCAAAGGCCCACGGAGCCCCATCCGATAAAAAGGGCGGAAGAATAGAGGTTTGTCACCGGGGGCCTTTCCTCGAGCCACATGCGCACCAGGATCCCCGCGGTGGCCAGGACAAAGCCGAACTCCATGGCGCGCAGGGCGCAACGTCCGAGCCCCTCCGGCCACCGCAGCCATGACCCGGCAGCTAGGAGGAAGGCCAGGACGTAAAGGGCCATGCTGCTCGTAAAGGGGTCCACCTTGTTGAAGTAGGCCTCCCAGGCGCTCTTCCTCGCCACGGCGCCCAGGTTTGCCGTGAGGTCCGCGGCATAGGCTTTCACTTGATCGTTGAACGCTGCCGAATCCCCGTCGCGCCAGGCCGCGCCGAGGGCGGCGTAGGACCGAACTCGAGATAGAGAGGCCGTCGTCTCGGGACCCGCAGCCTCGGGCTCAAGGAGCGCACGGCCCACGCTCCGCCATTGGTCGGGACGACCGTCGGAGCGCGCAGGAGGGATGACCCGGAGGAGGCTAAAGTCGCGCATCGCATCAAGCGCGGACTGATCGGCGGCAAGCCGCGCCGGGTCGCCCAGGTCCGAAAGCAGGTCGTCATTGCCCGCGGGCTCAACCGTGTACTTAAGTCGGGCATAATAGGCCACGTGGTCGCGCAACTCGACCACGGCGCGCTGGAAAGGCGTCCGGACGGTGGCGTCGACACCCACCGCTAGGTCCGCCTGACGGTCTAGCTCCGACAGCTTAGACTGGAGCTGGACGAAAGAGAACCGGACACCGATAGTGCCGTCGCCGGTGCCAAGGCCAAAGATCGAGAGGACATCGGGGTGATCAATTCGGAAGATAGGATAGGAGTCCGCGAGGGACGGGCGGTAGAAGACGTCCAAAAGCCACGCCACGGGTTCCACCGTCACGCCGCTAGGCGCCTCGACCCTCTGGCGACCCTGAATCATGAGCAGGCTCGTCCGGGCGATCGTGTCGAGCGGCTTCAGGCGCCCGTCGGCCAGGACCGGCAGGCGGCCCACGCCCGAAAGGTCGAAGCTTCCCTGGTTCCCGCTGGGCAATAGCGTGGCCCCCACCCAGGCGAGGAGAAGCAGTGAGACGAGGGTTGAAAAATTCTTACGCATGACTTTAGGGGGACGACGGCGCCTTTCCCCTGCGCCTAAAGAATCCAATCAGATGGATCCCGAACTCGATCATGAGGCCAAGTGCGATCAGAGCGCACGACACGTAGGGAACAAGCCAACTCGGATTCCTGACGACTTGAAGCACCGTGGTCCTGTCGTTGTTGGCATAGCCTGCCTGATAGAACGCCCGGCCGCCATAACGGAGCGGATTGTTCATGAAGATCCGGATCTCTCGGTCGTCGCGCCCGTCGTCGCTCTTGAGCTGGATTGTGCTGGCGAAATCCTTTGGGATTTCCGTGCCGGGATAGATGTCATGGGTGAACTTCGTGAGGGTCAGTGCGAAGGGGAAGTAATCGCGCTCCGCGCGAAGGATCAGGTGGAAGGTGCGCCCCTGGTAAGTCACCTCCTGGGGCTCCACGATCATCGAAGAAACAAGGTAGGTCCCGAGGCTGCCTTCCGTTGTCACTACCTCCACATAGGCGGTGGGAAAATTGCTCTCATCCGTCCTATAGGTGACCGGTGCCGGTTCCACGGCCAGCTCGGGGCCCACGCCGGCCGTTGCGAGCGTTGGGAGCGGGGACGGCATCTGGCTGCGCGCCCTAAGGAGCGCGTTCGGGTAGTAGGCGACGGGTCTTATCTGGAACGGAAGAAGCGGGTTCTGGATCGACTGCTTGCCATCCAGCTTTGAGACCGGGATCGCCACCACCTGGTCGAAGTCGGCCCGGGTCACGTCGATCACCGCGAGCTCGGCCTCGCGGAAGCTCTCGCTGTAGCGCCGGGTCTGTCCGATATCCATCCGGATCTGGTTGTCACGCTGCAGGAGCCCGGAGAGGCCCTGTCCCACAAGGAGGAGGATAAGGCCTATGTGGGTGAGCCAAATCCCGCTCTTGCGCCAGGAAAGCCGGAAGCGGCAGAAGTGCGCGACCAGGAGGTTTGGAAGGAGGAAGGCGGCCAGGAGGTAGCCGCCCGGGAAAATGGGCAGCGAGAGGTCGCTGCCCCGGATTCTGGCGAAGACCAGGAACGAGCGGAAGTACTTCTCCTGAACGCCCCAGACACCCAGGTGCACCTGATCCAGGGTGGCCGCAAAGATGAGGAGGATGGAAAGGATCAGCAGCGCCACGGTGAGCCGCAGCGAGTTGAAAAATCTGACCAGGCCTTTTCCAAGGTCCGTCATGGCATCAGGGCGTATGAACGGTGCCCAGGAACTCCGTGAATTCAGGCTTCTCCTTGGCTACAAGGTCGGTTGGCCCCATCAGCTTGAAGAACCACGAATTCCCCTGCCAGAATACGACAGCGGCCACAATTCGCTGCTCGTGGGTGGGATCCTTAGCACCCGTGTCGGCGAGGAAGAAGACCAGCCCATTGGCCTCCATGTGGCTCGTGTATTGGGGCAGGCCTGGCTCGTCTATGGGAGGCAATCCCACCTGGCCCAGCCACCTGTTGACGTTGGCCAGGGGACCGCCCACGTCGCCCGGGAACGCGGTGACGGACAGGTCCAAAGCTCCGCCGGGTCCCACCGCGTAGCTGCCCTTGCGCATGCTGCCGGCCGCCTTTACTGTCCATTCAGAGGGGGCGTGCCATAGGAGGATCGTGCCGCTGGCTGCCTTCAGGGTGGCGCCGGCCGATAGGGCAGGGCTGGTCGGCAGGTTGGACAGGTCCGGGCCCGCCGGGGTCACCCTCGGGAGGTCGTTCGTGTTGCTCGTCGCGACGCTCCCGCCGATCGGGGAAGATGGGGCTGAAAACCTCACGGACTTAAGGAATGCCAAAAAAATGTCCTTCTGCGCCCCGACGAGCGCCGCAGGTCCCATCGCCTTGAAGAACCAAACCTTTCCATCGCGCTGGAGCCACGCGCCAAGAAGGCGGGTCGCCGGCGTGGCTGCGTCCGATTGTGCGGAGCTCAGGTCGACCAGCGAAAACTCCCCCGCATCGGCTGCCAGTGTCTCGACCTGTTTTGGGAGATCATCCGCTCCAATTGGGGGTAGTTTAACCTGCCCGCGCCAACGGTTCACGTTGGCCAGTTCATCGCCACCGGTGCCCCCGAAATTAACCACGGAGATGTCGACGCTCCCGCCGTTCGAGTCGGCTGCGGTAAAGCTCGCAAAGCGCATGCCGGAAGCCGTCTGGGATTTCCAATCGCTCGGGACCTTCCATTCCGGTTTTGCGGGAACCCGCATCACGGGCTGCTCGACCGTTTGCGCTGCACGAGCTTGTGCTATGACGTCATCCGCCTCCTTTGGCGTGCGATAGCTGCGAATCTCCCTGTCCCTGCACCCTGCCACAGCAGCGAGGACGGCAATGAGCTGCAGGAGGCAGGCCGGTCGCAGCAATGACTTAGGGGGAAGCATAGGAAAGCATCAAAAAAGGAGACCGACCCTATAATGGGGCCGGTCTCGAAAACACTGCAACTGTTTGCGGCGTTTAAAGGGCGTATGTCAGGGACAGGTAGGCGAGCGGACCGTTGAAGTCGGTGAAACCGCCCGTGGTCTGGTCCGTACTCTTCATGTACCCCACCTTGACCTCGCCAAAGACCCGCTTGGTGAACTTGTGCTTCAGGCCGACCGTGTAGCTTGAGAGCTCAAACCCAGCGCCGTAAGGCTCGCCACCGTAGGCCACCTGGGGATTGTAGTTGTTTGCACGCTCCCCGAAGAACTGGAGCTGGATGTCGGTATCCTTGTCGGCAGCGAAGCCCACGATCGCACTGCCCGTGATGTAATTGTTGTCGGAATTTACGAACGGGACAGCGATCGAATTGGCGGCATTGATCGTCACGAAAGGATAGGCGGTCTGGATCGTATTGTACACTGCGTTGGCATTGGCCTGGACGTAGATCTGCTTGCAGGGGTTCCAGTCAATCGTCTCGCTCACCATGCGGATCGTGGCCTTGCCGGAGGGGCTCTCCGCCCCGAGGCCGCCGGTGACCGTATTTGCGGTCACCGACATGTTCCCGTCCTGGTCCTGAACGCGGGTGTTGAATGAGAGCACCGGGAGCGGCTTGAAGATAACGTCAAAGGTCAGTCCTGTGAACGTGTAACCTGTGGCGTAGAGGGCTCCGTAACTTGCCGTGCCCACATAGTCATTGGCACCAATGAATCGGTTCTGGTGATCCTTGCGGAAGATCTCGGCGCGGAAAGTCCACATCTGGGTCGGATTCCAGTTCGCACCCAGCTTGGCATCCTCGTAGTCTTGGTTGGCGTCTTGGAAGAAGACGCTGCCGATCGGGGTCGGCGTGGTGGTGACCACCCCTGCGCCCGTAGTGCTGACGGCAGCATAAGGGTTGACCCAGTGCTGGTTGCCCCGGTTCGTGCGGTCGTCGATCTCGCCGTAGATGCACAGGTGGCTTATCCCGGTGTATTGCACCGTGAATTCCGGCGTCGTGACGTGGTCGGTTTCGTGCGAATACGTGACGTCTTGGTTGGTCGTCTGGTAGAGGCTCGAGGTGTTCTTGGCTGTGCTCGCCAGGGAAACGGCGGTGAATCCACCCGAGTCCGCGATCGAATTGTACTCCTGGCGGAAGCCGATGTCGGCCCGCCAGTTCGGAGTCGGCGTGAACTTCAGGAAAACGTTCCCGACGTAGTCGTCCATGGACGGGCTGGCATAGATGTTCTCGGCCGTGACCGTGTTGAACACGGTCTTGAGTGTCGTGCTGTAGGAGGGCGAGATCCAGAAGCCGCCGTCCTCGCCGCTGACGTGGAAGTAGCTCAGGCCCGTGTCGAGGGCGATGTGGTCGTTGAAATCCGTCTCCGTCTGGTTGATGACCCGGAAGCTACGGGACTGGATTGTCTCGTGGTCGTCCTGGACTGTGACCGTGGGATCGGCAAGGACGGTCGAACCCGGGTACTTCACGTAGTTGCGCCCATCCGAATTATTTACCCAGTCGAGCGTCACCTTGAATGTGTCCGTAGTCTTTCCGACGGTGTCCATGACTGATCCGTCGAGGATGTTGTGGTGCTCGTCGAGCAGCATCACGTTGGGCGCGATGTAGGGCGTATTGGCGGGATCGGCGGTGCCGACCAGCGCACCCTTGGTGATCGTGGCGTCCGGGTTGATCTCCGGCGCCCACTCCGTTGAATCCTTCTCGCCCGTCCGGAATTCATCGCGGTAGCTAAGCGTGAATGTGGGGCCGTTTTCCTTTGCGATCTTCGCGTTAAACCAGAAGGAGGAGCGATCCACGTGGAGGTCCTCCTGGCTCATCCTTTGGAACTGATCGGCCAGGGGGAAGAACCCGCCGACGCCGTCGTAGAAGATGCGGTAGCGCTTGTAGCCGATCTCCACCGATCCGAGGTCGTCCTTGGAAAGGTCAACGACGCCGAGGTAGTCGTCGCTGCCGTCCATGGCGTGTCCAGCCACCTTTACGGTCGTGTCCTTAGCGAGGTCTTTCGTATAGAAGAAGTCTTCGATGCCATAGGTGCCATTGCTTGGGACGCCAGCGTGTTGCGCGAAAGAGGCGCCGTCGCCCGTGATAAAAGGCGACTCCCCGGATATCTTAATAAAGCTGTCGTAGGACGGGAAGGCGTCGGTGTCGGTGGGGGCGGGTGCGGCCTTGAGCCGTAGTGTAGTAAGAGCTAGCGCAGCGCCTGCACAAAGCACGCTGGCGTAGCGGAGGAGGGAGGAGGTGGTGTTCATGGGTGGGTCTCCTTTAGGGGTTAGGGCCTGAGCGAGGCGTTAACGTTCGACCCGTGTACGTCCTCATGGCAGCCGGCGGACCAGCAGGCGCCCTCGGAGAGGCGGGAGCCGAGCGCATTCGCATGGGCTCCACCGCTGCTGTAGCCGCCGATGTTGAATCCCGGGTTCAGGTCAGCCAGGTGGCATCGCAGGCAGAGGTTTGCATCCCTTGCGACCAGCATCTTGTCATTGACCGAGCCGTGTGGGTTGTGGCAGGCCGTGCAGCCTTCCTCCCTTATTGCTCCGTGCTGGTATACGAACGGTCCGGCCTGCTGGGTGTGGCACTTGATGCAGGTTTCGGTGGAGGCAGCTAAGGCGGCGCCTCCGCCGCGAACCGAGTTGCCCTTGTGGACGTCGTGGCAATCGACGCAGCTGATCTTGCCAGCCAGCACCGGGTGGGTGTGGGGAAGGCTCATCTCGCCGCGCTTCTCCAGATGGCACTGGAAGCAGGTCTCAGGCGACTTGCGCGGGTTGACGATGGTCCCGGCGCCACCGCCAGCCGCGATATGCTTGCTGCCTGGGCCGTGACAGCTTTCGCAGCCGGTGTCGCCGACTTTCGGGTCGGCTCCGGTAAGAGCTAGGCGGCTGTGGGTGGAACCAGCAAAGTGGTCGGTTTGGTCGGAGTGGCATTGTGCGCATGCCTTCGAGCCTACGTACTTGGCTCCTGCGATCTGGGGCGCGACCACAACCGTGCGGTCGACCGAAATACAGGAGACAAGGAGAAGGCCCCACACGGCGAGGCCGCCGAAGAGTAGGGTGGTCTTGGACCATTGAAGTTTCGGGCTCATGTTTGTAGTATCGGCAATTACGGTGCGAATGACTCCGCAGATTCTGTTTGATTCTGCGCAAATTCTAATGGATCGGGGTGGGGGCAGGTAACGACCGAGTTTCTTGAGGAGGGCGTCGCCGCTATCTTTAAGAAGTAGGTCATGGGTTTAGTATCTCGGTGCAGTCTGTCACAAAATTTATGTGCTCGCTCCGCATTTATTGCCCAACGCTGCGCAGCAGTTAGCCAAATAGGGTAGATTCGTGCAGCTCCGCTACTAGCGTATATTATATCTGCTGTTCTAGCCGGCGTATTTCAGACGAGGACTGCGCGCATAAGCGCGATCCGACCGGTGCAAGAAGTGCAACGATGCCGCCCGTGTATCTCCACACTGTAGGGAACCAATCGCGCCTGCGGTACTGGGGTAGGGTCGTCTCGACGTGCGGCATTGCCACGTTCTTTGACAGCAAGATTTGCGGAAGGGTGGACAAGCGATGACGGGACTTCGGCCGGAGATTCATGTAATATGGCAGCTTATAAGTGAGAACCCTAGCGGATGGCTGTGGTCAGCTTGATAGAAGCTTGCAGCTGCCCTGATAGGCCGCAGAACAAACACCCTATATTAGCTCGTTATTAATCCCATGAAAACTACCACGAAAATTGCCCTCGCCGCCGCCACGGCAGCCCTAATAGCCAGCAGCCCCTATGCTGCCCCGGCCTCCGACAACTGGGACAACAACTGCGCCTCGTGCCATGGATCCGATGGAAAAGCGCAGACGAAAACCGGGAAGAAGCTCAAGATTAAGGACTATAGTGATGCCGCCGTGCAGGCAGGCCTCAAGGATGACGATATGGTGAAGGCCATCACCGATGGCATAAAAGGAGACAACGGGAAGGAGAAGATGAAGTCCTTCAAGGACGATCTTTCCGGCGACGAGATCAAGGACCTCGTCGGATACATCCGCAAATTCAAGGCCTGAGCCGGCAGACACCGGCAAACCACATGGGCCGACGAGAGCTTCCGTTCACGTCGGCCTCTTGATTTTTCACCCCAGCCCGATAGCCAGCCATGCCTGATCAAACTCCAGCGGATGTACCGAGGCCCCAAGCACGGAAATCGCATTTCAACAACTGGATAAGCGCCATCGGCGCCGTTATCGCCCTGGGGGCCTTGTTCTCGTTCGCCCTGCTGGTGTGGATGGACTTCACCCAGGGTGACAGGAACCCCTACCTTGGAATCTTCACCTACATCGTCGCGCCCGCTTTCCTTATAACCGGACTGGTGCTTGCGTTTTTTGGGGCCTGGGCACAACGCCGGTGGGCAATAAAGCACGCGGCCACCGTGCCCGATAGATGGCGATTGGATTTCAACAGCCGGACACAGCGCCGGTACCTTATCGTTTTTGGGATCGGTGGGCTGGGCTTCATCATGCTTTCGGCATTCGGGAGCTACCAGACGTACCAATACGCTGAATCCACGCAGTTCTGCGGAGCGGTTTGCCACAGCGCGATGAACCCTGAGTTCACAACGTACCAGCGCGGCGCCCATGCACGGGTCGCGTGTGTGGATTGCCATGTCGGGGCCGGCATATCGGCTGCAATCAAGGCCAAACTTAACGGCACCCACCAGCTTATAGCCTTCACTCTCGATAACTACCACAAGCCGATAGACACCCCGGTAAAGAACCTGAGACCCGCGCGTGACACGTGTGAAAAGTGCCACTGGCCCCAGAAGTTCCACGGAAATGTGGACGTCACCTTTGACCACTACCTTTCCGACAAGAAAAACACGCCCTATTCGGTCCGACTATTGCTCCACGTTAATTCCGGCCACCCGGGAAGCCCAGTCGGGGGCATACACTGGCACGTGAGCCCCGATGCAAAGGTTGAGTATTATGCCACCGACGAGAAGCGCCAGAGCATCGCATGGATGCGGGTTACCAATCGGAAAGACGGGACCGTCCGCGAGTACCGCAGCCCGGACTTCAAAGGCGAGCCTCCCGCCGAGGCTGTTCGCGAGATGGACTGCATCGACTGTCACAATCGCCCGGCGCACGTATTCCCCACCGCGAACGAGGCCGTCGAGCGGTCGATGGTGAGCGGCGAGATCAGCACCAAGCTCCCGAACATCAAACGGTCGGCTGTTCAGGCATTGCTGCAGAAAGACATCACCGATTCCTCTGTGGCGCCCCAGAAGATCGCCGATTTCCTGACTGCCAAATATAAGGACAATCCCGACCTCCCCGCCGCGATCAAAGAGGTCCAGAGCATCTATACGCGGAGTATCTTTCCCGAGCGGAAGGCAGATTGGCGCATCTATCCGAGCAACATCGGCCACAAAGACTGGCCCGGTTGCTTCCGCTGCCATGACGACAAGCACAAGACTGCCGGCGGCGACGCGGTTCGTTCCAGCGACTGCACGTCGTGCCATTCGATCATAAGCCAGTGGAAAGGCGGCGACATGCCCTCGATGAGCCCCTCCGGC
>Ga0302320_10028638_pt1 | contig 10681 bp, 9 predicted proteins | sample Bog_T0_3_FD_202130 | JGI IMG/M metagenome (GOLD analysis project Ga0302320, IMG submission 202130) | Peat permafrost microbial communities from Stordalen Mire near Abisko, Sweden - Bog_T0_3 | ecosystem: Environmental > Terrestrial > Soil > Wetlands > Peat | place: Sweden: Abisko, Stordalen Mire... | reverse complement strand
TATATCGCCCCGGCGGAATGTTGGTGTAGTAGGCCGTGCGGCGCGTGCCGGCTTCGGTCCAGCCGTGGTCGAAGCCCTCGAGCATGAAGCGGTAACGCACCTTCTGCGGCGAAGAGAAGCTCAATCCGGCATAGTCGAACTGGAAGTGGACGTGGCCGGCTTGAACCGGCACGGAAAAGGCTGCCCCACGCAGCGGCTGGTCTACGTCGTCAACGGCAAAACGCTCCAGCGCCACCGGCGGCGGAATGGTGTTGACGGGAAAATGAGCGGGGTCAACCTCGACCAGTCCCTTGGGTGTGGCGAACCAAAGGTGGCCGTCGCGTGAGCGCCATGCCGAGGGGTGGCTGTTGATGGCCGTCTCGCGGCTGCGCAGCCCATCGGTAGCGCCAAACTCGATCCAACGCGAGCAGCCGCCTGCCATGTCGCAATCGCAGCGGGCGATCCCGTTGCCGGTGGCGAACCAGAGATGATTTCCGCCCCCCGGTTCGGTTTCATCCAGAATGGCGTGGATGCTCGTCTGGTCCAGCCCATTGTGTGCTGGCTGAGAAAACTTCTGCCCATCCCACAGGTTCCAGCCGTGATCCTGGGTGCCGATCAGCAACGTCCCGTTCTTGCGCGGTAGCAGAGCTGTGACCACGTTGCTGGAGAGGCCGTTGGCCGTCGTGTAGTTGGAAATCCTGCCGTCATGGAGCCGCGAAAGGCCTGCAAAGGTGGCCACCCAAAGGTCGCCGCGCCCGTCGCGAACCATGGCCCCCACCAGATCGCTGCCCAGCCCGCTTGCCTGCGTAAATGTCTCCATCTTCGCGCTGGCGATTCCGCTGGAAGGGTTGGTCCAATGCGTCAGCCCGCGCCGGGTGCCGATCCACAGCGAACCGTCGGCGTCGGCCAGCAGCGAGCGGATGAAGTCGTCGGGCAGGCCGTCGGCTGAGGTGAAGGCTTCCACTGCGCTACCGCGAATCCGATTCAGCCCGTCCGGCGTGCCCACCCACAGTTCGCCGTTGGGAGCAGCCGCCAGCGATAGGATCACGTCGCTCAGGAGCCCGTTGCGAACAGAGTAGGTTTTCACCACGCTCGGCCCGTCGTTACCCCGGCGGAGGGCGTTGAGTCCGCCGCCGCCGGTTCCAACCCAGAGGGTGCCTGCGGCATCTTCTACCACGGTGGTTGCGGCGTCGGAAGAGAGGCCTTCGCGCGCGCCGATGGTGCGGAAGCGCTGATCGCGCAGGATGTGCAACCCGCCGGTTTCGGTGCCCACCCAGAGGTTGCCCTCGCGGTCTTCCATGAGCGAGAGGATAGAGGCGGTGGCCAGGGGATCGGTGACTGGCAGGCGTTGCAGCTTGCCTTCGACCCAGCGGGCCAAGCCGCCATTGGTGCCGATCCACAGGTTCCATTCCCGGTCCACAAAAAGCGTCTGGATGCGGCTGCCGGGAAGCTCGTGGCCCGCGCTTAAGTGCTCCATGGCAGATCCGCCAAAGAACACGAGTGTACTCTTGCTTGCAATTGCAAGGTGGTCCCCATTGCCTTTGGTCGAAGGACCCGGTACTGTTTGCACAAACTCAACCCCGTCCTCGGGTAGAGGTGCCTGTGAAACAGGATTGGGCCTTGACCAATGGCCCCCCGTGAAGATGGCCAACCCCTCCGTCGTCACTGTCCACAGGTTGCCGCGACCATCCCCCGTCACAGCGGTGATCGTGCCGGAGGGCATTCCATCCGCAACCGTAGGCACCTGAAATCGATCCTCGTTCTTTCGCGCCAACCCTCCATCCGTCCAAACCCAAAAAATGCCTTCGCCGGTTTCAATGAGTGCGCGAATCCCGTTTCCCGGCAGGCCATCCTTGATTGTGAAAGCGGTGACAGCCCCGTCCTTCCAGCGCGCCAATCCTTCGCTGGTTCCAATCCAGAGCGCTCCGTCCCTGGTCTCAAGCAGGCAGCGAATATCGTTGCCCGGCAACGCTGGACTGGAGTTCTTGTCGAAGACCTGGAAGCTGTTGCCGTCGAAGCGGACGAGACCTACCTCGGTGCCCAGCCAGATGAACCCGTCTTTGGTCTGAACCAGCGCCTGCACGGTGTTTTGCGGAAGGCCGTTCTCCATCACCCAGGTCTGGCGGGCATAGTTGGCCAGCGGCGTTGAAGGCTCAAGCGCATGGCCGACAAGCGCGCACCCAAGCAGGAATGCGGTAAGAATTCCCCGCCAATGCCAAACAGGCGCAATGCGCCCGCCAATCTCTGCTGGGGCTTTCGAGTTGGCATGATTTCGGGTCACGGGATGGGGCGGATATTCCTTCAGACAGACTCCAACCTGCGGTAAACCTGCGCACATCCACACTAATTGGTAAAACCCCGGCGATGCACGGCAGTGAAATCAGAGTACGGCACCCCACCCGGCGGCAATCTCCACCGATCGATGGAGCAAATCCTACCTCGATAGGCTCAAGACATTCAATTCACCTGTCGATATTCTGTGGTTGCCTTCTGAATATGTCTCTTGAGCTGGTCGTTCAAGATTTGACTTTCGGGTGGCCGCCCATCTCGCGGCGGCCACCCGTTTTCTTTTTGGGCAGCTCTGAAATCCGCGAATTCGAAGGATACCCTTGTGCACCTTGCCTGCCGTCCGGTTCCGGCTCTGCCCAGGAACGCGGGGGTGTACTATGTTCGTACATCCACTCCACATGGGCCCCCTGTTCGGCATCCTGTTGCTGTTCCCACTTGAACCTGAAGCGGGATTGAACGTCATGATCCCGCGATTGTCATTTGAAGGCATTTTATGTTATTGAGCGCGAGGGAGCTGTACCGATTCGAAAGATTTGAGCTGGACCCTTGCAGGCGAGTCTTGTCGCGGGATGAAGACCCCATTTCGCTCACTCCCAAGGCCTTTGACGTGCTCGCTTATCTGGTTTTGAACGCAGGGCGGGTGGTTACCAAAGACGAGGTGCTCAGGTCGGTCTGGCCCGATTCCTTTGTGGAAGAGGGCAACCTTGCCCAATACATCTCTCAATTGCGCAGGGCGCTGGGAGAAGAATCCTGCCTGATCGCAACCGTTCCCGGCCGTGGCTATCAGTTCGCGGCCGAAGTCCAGGTGGAGCATCCGGTGGATTCTTTTCATGAGCAACGCCAAGGGGACATCTATGTACAGCGCGTGCGGGAGCGCACAAGGGTGGTCATTGAGGATGTCCGTTCCCCGGCATCTCCGCTGGCGCTGCGGGATACCGCCATGCTTCCCGCGGGGGCGACGTCGGGCTACGCGAGAGTTTGGCGGTGGGTTGCGCTTTCCGGCCTGTTGCTGGCACTGGCGGGAGCTTATGGATGGCGGCGATTGGCGCCGCGCCCGCCGGTAAGCGACCTGGTGTTGGCTGACTTTGCCAACAACACCGGCGACCCCGCCTTCGACCACACTCTGGGCCGTGCGCTGGAGATCGATTTAGCGCAAACTCCGTTCCTGAATCTGCTCTCGAGACAGAAGGTCAAGGCGACACTGGCCCAGATGCAACACAAAGGGGACGAGACGCTCACCCCGGCACTGGCCGCCGAGGTCTGCGAACGCAACAACGCCCAGGCCGTACTCAATGGCGCCATTGCCAGCTTCGGCAGCAAGTATCTGCTGACTCTAGCCGCCGACAGCTGCGTGAGCGGCAAGCAGATCGCTGCTTACAAGGCCGAAGCCAATTCAAAGGAGGAAGTATTGCACGCACTTGACGAAGCCGCGGGCCGAGTGCGCAAGCAGTTGGGCGAGTCGGCTGCGTCGCTGGAGCGCTTTCAGACACCCATTGCCGACGCTACGACGCCCTCGCTGGATGCGCTGCGAGATTACTCGCAAGCCCGCGAACGCTTCGAACATGGCGATTGGAAAGCTACGCAGCAACTGCTGGAACATGCCATCGCACTCGATCCGGGTTTTGCCGCCGCTTACTCGTCGCTGGGGGCCGCATACTCCAATCGCGGCGATTTCTCGCAAGCCTCGAAGTACTACAAGAAGGGATTCGAACTGCGCAATCGAGCCACCGCGCGGGAACGCCTGCAAATCGAAATCGTTTATCACGCCGGCTTCGACCATGACATCGAAGAGGCGATTCGCAGCCTTATCGCATCGAATCGCATCTACCCCAACCGAGAGAGCAGTTGGGGCAACCTCAGCAACCAATACGCGCAGTTGGGACAGTTCGACAAGGCCGTTGCCGCTGGGGAAGAGGCTTATCGAATCAATCCTCACTCGAGTTATGTGGACGTTGTTCTGGCCCATGCCTATGAGGGAGCAGGCCGCTTTGCCGACGCGCAGCGCATTGCCGACGCGGCCATTGCCGACGGCAAGGAGACCTGGGAGATTCACAGCATCCTGCATCAGATAGCCTTCGCATCGCATGAGACCGCCAAGATCGAGTCCGAAGGCCTATGGGGTATCGGCCACGATCATGCCGCTCCCGCGCTGCGCGACCTTGGCAACGCCGCGGCAGCCCGAGGCAAGCTAAGCGCGGCCACTGAGTATTTCAATCGCGCCCATGCCGAGGCTCTGCGCGCCGGGGATACAGATTTAGCCGATGAAGCGATGGCCGATCTTGTCGCGGCATTGATCGATTTCGCCGAGCCGAACAAAGCCGCGGGCTTGCTGAAAGAGATCAACGGCGACCCGGCAGACCCTGGCGAGCTGGCAATTTTGCAAGCTGGAAGCGGCGATCTGCCCGCGGCCCGCCTGTTTGCCGCGCAGAGCGAAGCGCGGCCCGGAAGGAACACCGTTCTGCTTTACCATCACCTGCCGTTGGTGCGGGCGACTCAGGCTCTGTGCGATGGCAAGCCCGCCGAGGCAGTCGCGCTGCTCGAACCGGCGCGTGCTTACCAATGGCTGGATCTCCGGGTACCCAGCCTGCGCGCGCGGGCTGAGGCGGAGGCTGGCATGTTGGACGCTTCGGCCGAAGACGATCGCCAGATCCTGGCCCACCAGGGAGTCGCTCCCCTGGCTACCGCCTATCCGTTGGCGCATCTGCGCCTTGCCCGCGTCTTGGCGCTGCAAAACAAGACCGATGATGCGCGCCAGCAGTACATGGCTTTCCTCGATGCCTGGAAAGACGCCGACGCTGGGATACCCCTGTTGCGAGCTGCCAAGAGCGAGTTCGCAAAGCTGCAATAGACGGCGCCCTCGCAAGGGCAAGCTGGCTTCGGCGCGGGCTGTATGACTCTCCCGTTCCGGGCGAAGTGGAAGCGCTGGTTGCCGCTGTGTCATGCTGGTGGAGTTATGCAACCGAGCCAAATCCTCATGGCAGAACCGGCGCAGGCCCCCTTGGTTGTGTTGGGGATAGACACTTGCGGCCCCTCCGGCTCGGTCGCCCTTGGCCGCATGGCTGGGGATGAGGTAGAAGTCCTTGACCAGATCCAACTCGAAGGGCGCAGCTTCTCCACCACGCTTGTAACAACTGTCGCCCAACTGCTGGCGCGGCGCGGCTTCGAGTTGAAGAATCTGACCGCCATCGTCGCGGTAAACGGACCGGGCAGCTTCACTGGCGTGCGCGTTGGCTTGAGCGCCGTCAAAGGATTGGCCGAGGCTGCGCGGATTTCCGTAGTCGCGGTTTCGAGGCTGGAGGTGCTGGCCGCAAAGGGCGGCGCGCCTTGGGCGGCCCTGGACGCGCATCGCCAAGAAGCTTTCCTGCGCATGGCTAGTAAAGGCTGGGAATCGAAGGAACTGCTTGCCGGAGCCGGCGAGCTTGCGGAGATCGACCCAACGGGCTCGCGAATCGCCATCTGCGACGATGCAATCGCCGAATTGCTGACCTTGGCTTGGCCGGCGGCTGAACAGGTACGCACGCTCATGCCCACCGCCGCCGATGCGCTCAGATTCTGCGCGGCACGGATCCTGGCTGGAGAATTTGCCGACTTGGCCATGCTCGATGGCCACTATCTCCGCCGCTCCGATGCCGAGATATTCGGTGGCCCGGCCGGGCCACAACGCCTATGAATCCCCGTCTTGGCGCTGAGATTCTTATTCGCCGCATGGCGGCTTCAGACCTTGACCGGGTGATCGAGCTTGCTCGGAGTCTAAAGGACGCACCCCATTGGCCCCGCTCAGCATATTGTGCCACTCTCGGACCCATGGCCGCACCGCTCCGGATTGCCCTGGTGGCCGAAGCCCTAGAGACCGGAACCGTAGTGGGCTTCGCGGTGGCCAGCTTCCTGCCTCCTCAGGCAGACTTGGAGACGATTGCAGTGGCCGCCGAGTGGCAGCGGCGCGGCGCGGCGCGGCAAATCTTCAAAGCAGTCGCCAATGAGCTCAAAGCGGCGCAGGTTTCCGAAGTCCTGCTTGAAGTGCGTGCCTCAAATTACCCGGCGTTTGCGTTGTACACGGCGCTGGGGTTCATCGAAACTGGCAGGCGCTCGCATTACTATGTGGACCCGGTTGACGATGCCGTCCTCCTTGAACTGCGATTGCTGTGAACGGTAACCACAGTTGGCGCAACAGGGCCAGCCGATGTCAACCCAACCAGTCCGCTTGTGACCTCCATCACGCCTGAGCGGTAATCGGCCGAAATTCCACATCTTCAAATCACTTTCCCGCCTTTTACCTCTTGCCGTTTGCACTCGAATGGCGATATATGTAAATGTTCAGTTACTACAGGAGGTGCTTGATGGATGAATTACAAGATCCGAAGCTGAGCGAAGAGATTGGTCGCCTGCATGCAGAACATCATCACTACGCTCAGCAGTTGGAAGATTTGCTCCAAAAGCCTTATCTCTCAGAGGATGAACAGCTTGAAGAAGTGCGCTTAAAGAAGCTGAAGCTGCACGCCAAAGACCTGATCTTTGCGTTGGAGCGTCAATTGCCGGCACTTGCCTAAGGTACAGATCGCCGATTTCCGGCGATGTCCAGGTAGATTGTCTGCGCTTCGGCCTTGCGCCTTTGCCGCCCGCGGCGGCACCGCGGGTGGTGTGCCTGGGGTTGTGTTCCGGTGAATCGCGCGCGCCCTTCGAGACTGCCGAAAGGAATAACCGTATAATCGTTTGGGACAATGGTTCGTGACGGTTACATCTACGGTTTGAGCTTGCTGGCGGTGGCATTCGCGCTGGCGTGGGCTACGGGCAATTGGGCGTGGAGTATTCCGCCTTTGCTCCTGGCGGCGTTCTTTCTATGGTTCTTCCGCGATCCTCATCGGGCCGTTCCTGCTGGCGATGGGTTGATTGTGTCGCCTGGAGACGGGCTGGTCACAGAGACCGTTGCCATCGCCACCCCAGACGGACCCCGACAGCGGATCAGCATCTTTCTCAGTGTCTTCGACGTTCATGTGAACCGGTCGCCGATCGGCGGCGTTCTCACCAAGGTGCGCTACCGGAAGGGCGAGTATCTGAATGCGATGAACCCTGCCTCGGCGGACCGCAACGAGCAGAACAGCGTTACCGTGCATGGCCAGGGCATCGAGATCACGTTCAAGCAGATTGCCGGCCTGCTGGCGCGGCGCATCGTCTTCAATTTCACCGAGGGTCACTCGGTTGAACGCGGCCAGCGCGTAGGGCTCATCAAGTTTGGCTCCAGGGTGGATGTGTTGCTGCCAGCCGATGCGGTATTGCAAGTCAAAGTTGGCCAGCGCGTGAAGGGCGGATCGAGCGTGCTGGCAGCCATGCCTGGCGGAGAACGGCTTTGAACGGCCGCGACCACGAGTTGGCAAAGGCCCGGCTTCGCCGAGGCATGTACCTGCTGCCATCCTTGTTTACCGTAGGCAACATAGCTGCCGGATTTTTTTCCATCACAGAGACAATCAAGTCCATCACAGGCGACGCTCGAACCCATCTGGATTGGGCGGCCATCGCCATCGTTTTCGCCATCCCTTTCGATGCGCTGGATGGGCGCATCGCCCGCATGACCAATACCACCAGCGAGTTTGGGAAAGAACTGGATTCGCTGGCAGACGCCATTACGTTTGGTGTGGCGCCAAGCCTGCTGGCTCTCATCTGGGGCTTCCACTTCCTACCCGATTCCATGAACCCGCAGTTGCATCAGCATTTGCAGCAAGCGGGAGCCTTTATCTGTTTTCTTTTTCTCATTGGCGGGGTCTCGCGGCTGGCGCGGTTCAACATCAGCCATGACGCCCAACCGCGCAATCCAGGACGGCCGGATCGCAAGTACTTTGTGGGAATGCCCATTCCGGCTGCGGCGGGACTGCTGGCCTCGACCGTGCACGTCTGCTACGGTTATCCGGTGCTGGCGTGGTGGGTGGCGATTCCCTGGCTGTTCCTGGTTGGGCTGAGCGGATTCCTTATGGTCAGCACCTGGCGGTTCTGGTCGGGCAAAGAGATCAACTTCTCGCGCAGCCATCCCTTTCAATTGCTTTTGGTGCTGGCAGTTGTGTTCTACGTCATTTTTCGGTTCTCCAACGTTGTGTTCTTCGCAATCGGACTTACCTATATGTTCTCGGGAATCTGGGCGCGCGCGGCGTACTCGTGGTCGCGCCGGCGAAGAAGGAAGCCAGGTGGCGTTCCCGATCCCGAAGCAGGTGCGGTTGAGCCCGAGTCGGTAACTCCTTCCTAGTCCTTCGAAACAAATAAGGGTGCTTGTGTACAAGATTGCTATTGCCGGAGCCTCGACCCTTTTGGGCCGGGAGTTGAAGGAAGCGCTGGAGGAGTCTCCTCTGGCGGCTGCCAGTTTTGTGCTGCTGGATGAGGAAGCCTCACAGGGACAGTTGGACCAGGTCGGCGACGAGGTCACATTTGTTCAAGCCATCGGCGAAGATGCCTTTGACCGCGTGGACTTTACACTCTTTTGTGGCGCGGAGGCCATGACCCGCAAGCATTGGCGCCAGGCGCTTCGCTCCGGCTCCACGGTGCTCGATCTCTCCGGTGCCCTGGATCAGGAGTCTGGCGTGCTGGTGCGCGCTCCCTGGCTGGGCGCCGATGCGGCTGCGCCAGACTTGTTCACTCCCGCAGTTGTGCCGGCTCACCCCGCGGCGCTGGCCCTAGGGCTGCTTCTGGACCGGCTGCAACAAGCTGCGGCTGTTCGGTTCGCTGCTGTTATGCTGCTGCAGCCAGCCAGCGAATCCGGTCGCGCGGCAATGGATGAGTTGCACCAGCAAACGGTGAACCTGCTCAGCTTTCAAGGCCTGCCGCGCGCTGTGTTCGATGCGCAAGCGGCATTTAACCTTCTCAGCGGACTAGGCGAAAACGCTGCCGTCAACCTGAGCGCGGTAGAGGCCAGGGTGCGCCGCCACTATGCCGCGCTTTCCGCCGGACGCTGGCCAGCGCTGGCCTTGCAGGTCATTCAGGCGCCGGTCTTCCATGGTCAGACATTTTCGATTGCAGTCGAGCTGGAGCGGCCAGTTGAAATATCGAAGCTAGAAGAGGCTCTGAGCGGGGATCATGTTGACCTGATTCTGGAAGACACGGATTCGCCGTCGAACCTGGCCGCCACCGGCCAAGACGATGTGCTGGTTCGTTTGCGGCCGGAGCCGGGCAGCTCTCGGAACCCAAACGAGACCTTGCGGCTTTGGCTATGGGCGGCTGCCGACAACCTGCGCCTGAGCGCGCAGAATGCCGTGGAGTGCGCCCTGGACCTGCGTCGGCTCAGGCCGCAAGGGACCGTGCAGTAAGACTTTGCGTCATGAGTAAGACTGGAAAATAGCCGTGGCAAATCCCCTTTGGACCGTTGAAAAATATGCGCTATCGAATCTGCAAAAGATACGCGCTTCCGGCATGGCTCTGTAAAAGGGCACGACTTCAGTCGTGCCCTTTTACAAAACTGAACGCGATTTTAGTATTCTTCCCAGCGGGCATATGCATACCGCTAATTTGCCGTTCGAATTCCAAGTGCGATTGCCTGAGAGATCAATGTCTTACCGGTTTCATTAATGCTTACATTTATTGATGAATCTTACTTATGATACTATGTAAGCCATGGAGCAAGTCTTTATTACCGTCAGCAGCAAGGGACAGATGGTGATCCCGGCATCGATTCGAGAGGCCATGGGAATCGAGCCGGGGACGCGCGTCGGCATCCGCCAGGAGGGGGCGCGAGTGATTCTGGAACCGGACACACTTGCGGCCAAACTGCGCTTGATCGACCAGTTGTGCGGAATTACAGCGGGCGGCCAATCAGGAACCGATATGCTGCTCGAAGATCGCCGGCGGGAACGCGAAATGGAATTGGCCAAGGACGGCTGGTAGGGCGACTCAATGACCGCTTTTGTGCTCGACTCTTCGGCCGTGCTTCGTTTCATCGATAAGGAAGCGGGCGCGGAACGCGTGAGAGAGATCTTTCGGACCCGAGCGATAGGCCAAGCCGATGTGTGCATCTCCGCCGTGCAGTGGGGAGAGGTTGCCGGAGTGGTGCGCAAACGGTTGGGCGCGTCCGGGCAGAAGCTCATTCTGGAAGGCCTGATGCAACTTCTGCCGGGGATCGTTCCGGCCAGCGCCGAGCGCGCGGTGCATGCCGCTGAGCTTCGTATCGACCGCAAGATTGCCTACGCCGACGCCTTTGCCCTCGATCTGGCCATGGATTCGCCCGATCATGTGCTGGTGACCGCGGACTACGACTTCAAGGACGTAGCCGATCTGGCCCGAATCGAGTTTCTGCCCCGCAAGTGAACAAACCGGTCTGGTCGGCGCCCGGCGGGTGGCCACGGTCTCGATGCCCCTTCCAAATCATAACGAGGGTACCACCGATCCCTCGCATTTGGGGATCGGTGATGATAGGCATGAAAAGGCGGGTGGCGCACCC
>Ga0302320_10028637_pt1 | contig 10682 bp, 13 predicted proteins | sample Bog_T0_3_FD_202130 | JGI IMG/M metagenome (GOLD analysis project Ga0302320, IMG submission 202130) | Peat permafrost microbial communities from Stordalen Mire near Abisko, Sweden - Bog_T0_3 | ecosystem: Environmental > Terrestrial > Soil > Wetlands > Peat | place: Sweden: Abisko, Stordalen Mire... | reverse complement strand
CTGGATATTGGCGGCGACGATTGCCCGCGTCGACGGCAAACTCGCACGCATGAACGCCGATTCCACCGTAGAGCGCGGAACCGCGGCCGAACAGCTTGCGGCCGAATATCTGCAGGCGCTCGGTGTGCGGATACTCGCGCGAAATCTGCGTTGCCGAGCCGGGGAAATCGATGTGGTCGGACTCGATGACTCTGTGCTGGCCATTGTCGAAGTGCGGCAACGTGGACGCAGCGATTTCGGCGGCGCTTTTGGCTCGGTCACATGGCGCAAGCAGCGTAAAATAATTCGCGCTACGCGATACTTCTGGCAACGTCAGCCGGAGTGGCGCACTCACGTGATGCGCTTCGATGTGCTCGCGCTGGAGGGTCTGCCGTGCGGCGCCCACCGCCTGATTTGGATCAAGGACGCCTTTCGCGCTACTTGACCACCTGCAGTTTCGGGCGCTTCGACTTAGCGGTGCCGTCCTTGCCTTCCGGAGGCGTCGCCGGCGGTCCATCGGTGGGATCGGGATCCGCATCGCCCTCGGGGAAAATCATGCCCTGCCCCGTTTCGCGCGCGTAAATACCGAGTATCGCCCGTACCGGCACCTGCACGGCGAATCCCACGCCCGCGAATCGCGCTTCGAAACTGACGAAGTCGTTGCCCAGCTTCAGCATCTGAGTGGCGGAGAAACTGACATTGAGGACGATTTTCCCATCCTTCACGAACTGGCGCGGAACCGTCACGCCTTCGGCGGCCGCGTCCACCACGATATGCGGAGTCTCGCCGCTGTCGGTTATCCACTCATGCAGGGCACGCAGTAAATACGGACGCCTCGGCTTCATGGCTAGCGATCCGCCTTCAATGTCGCATGTCCCGCTCAGCCTCGGTCAAACAAGACCGGAACGTAGAGCGCGCAAAAATCGAATTCATGTACTTCGTGATGGGCAGTGCCTGCACCGGCAGCTCTATGCCGTAGATCGGCAAACGCCACAAAATCGGGGCGATGCTGGCGTCGACCAAGGAAAATTCATCGCTGAGAAAGAACGGCTTGGCCTTGAATACGTCCGCGCTCGCGCAAATCGCCTCACCCAGCACCTTGCGGCTGTGAGCCGCCGTTTTGCCCTGCGGATCGAGTTCGATATCGCGTGCCAGGGCGTACCAATCCCGCTCCACGCGGTACAGCGCCACCCGGAATTGGGCCCGGGTGACCGGGTCGATGGGCATCAACGGCGGATGCGGAAAGCGCTCGTCCAAGTACTCGATGATGACCCGCGAGTCGTACAACACCAGGTCCCGGTCCACCAGGGTCGGCACGCTGTGATAGGGATTCAGATCGAGCAGGTCTTCCGGCAGGTCGTTCAGGTCGACATTCACCAGCTCGATCGCGATTCCCTTCTCGGCAAGGACTATGCGCGTCCGGTGACTCCAAGGGTCAGTCGGTGCCGAAAATAGAGTCATCACCGAGCGACGTGCCACTAACGCGATCTCCTAGGGAGCCTGGACAAACGGGAGTCCCCGCTGCTGCGTCAGTGGACGTCCTTCCAATATTCTTTCTTCAGCAAGTAAGCGAACACAAAGAACACCAGCAAAAATAATGTGACGAAAACGCCCATCGACTGTCGTTTTGCCTTGACGGGCTCGCCGGCGTAATCCAAGAAATTGGCCGTGTCCCGAACGAACTGATCATACTCTTCTGGCTTCAAGGCGCCCGGAGTCATTGCTTCGACCCCGACGAGAACCATTCTCGCGCTGCCGTGATCGTCCGGCTCGTTCTTGAAAACCGGCTTTTGCAGACCCTGCAGCTCCGCCAGCACATGCGGCATCGCAGCGCCGGGAAGAACCAGATTATTCACGCCCCAAGGGCGGGTCTTGTCGACGTAAAAGCCCTTCAGGAAGGAATAAATGTAATCCACCCCGCGCTCTCTCGCCATGAGCGACAGATCGGGCGGCTGCTTGCCGAACCAGCTCTCCGCATCGTTCGGCATCGCCGAATTAATGGTGTCGAATGACTTGGTCGAGGTGAACATCAAGTTGCCGAGTTCCGACTCGGGGATCTTGAGGTCCGCCGCCACCCGGTTGTAGCGCACATATTTGAGCGAGTGGCAGCCGGAGCAGTAATTCATGAAATTACGCGCGCCGCGTTGCAAGGACTCGATGTTATTGATGTCCGCTCCGGATGGCTGCACCGGACTATCCCCCTCCTCCGCCATGGCGGTACCGCCGGCGAGGAGCCCCATCGTGATCAATACCCAGCTTTTAAGCATGTCCCGTGACCCTTTCCGGCACCGGCTTCACGCTGTCGAATTTCGTGTACCAGGGCATCAGCAAAAAGAACGCAAAGTACAAAACCGTGCAGACTCTGGCCAACATCGGGTAGATGCCCGACGGAGGTTTCAAGCCGCACACACCTAAGCAAATGAATGATAGAACGAAAATGGTCAACATCACCTTGTATATGGGTCCGCGATAGCGGATCGAGAGCACCGGCGATCGGTCCAGCCACGGCAGGAAGAACAGCACCATGACCGCGGCTCCCATCACCAGCACGCCCCAGACCTGCGTTCCCGCAAACGAAGGAACGGCACGCAACATGGCGTAAAACGGCGTGAAATACCAGACCGGCGCAATGTGCGGCGGCGTCTGCAAGGCATTGGCAGGCTCGAAATTCGGCGATTCCAGGAACAAGCCGCCGAAGGTCGGCGCAAAGAAAATCACCCCGCAAAACAGCAGCAGGAATCCCGCGACGCCGACCAAGTCCTTCACCGTGTAATAGGGGTGGAAGGGAATGCCGTCGAGGGGATGTCCCTGCGCGTCCTTGTGCTTCTTGATTTCGATGCCGTCCGGATTATTGGACCCCACTTCGTGCAGCGCCATGAGGTGCGCTATGACCAAGAAAATCAGCGCCAGCGGCAGCGCCGCCACGTGCAGCGCGAAGAATCGGTTCAACGTGGCATCGGCGATATAGTAGTCGCCGCGGATCCACTCGACCAAGGCGCCGCCGATATACGGCACGCTGCTGAACAAAGACACGATCACCTGCGCGCCCCAATAGCTCATATTGCCCCACGGCAACACATAGCCCATGAACCCTTCAGCCATCAGCAGCAGGAAAATCAGACAGCCGAATATCCAGATCAGCTCGCGCGGCTTGCGGTGCGATCCGTACAACAGCGCGCGGAACATATGTAGATAAATCCCGATGAAAAACGCCGATGCGCCAGTCGAATGCATGTAGCGGATCAGCCAGCCCCAATCTACATCCCGCATGATGTATTCGACCGACGAGAACGCCTCCGCGGAGGACGGCTTGTAGTTCATCGTCAGGAAAATGCCGGTCACCAGCTGGTTGACGAGCACCACCAAGGAAAGAACTCCGAAGTAATACCAGAAGTTGAAGTTCTTCGGCGCGTAGTACTCGGAAACCTGTTCCCTCCACAGTTTCGTCAGCGGAAACCGCTGATCGATCCAGCCAATCAAACTGCCGCCTTTGCTGCTGTCGGCGGACTCAGGTGCTGCGGCCATCGCGGGAACCTCTCGTTGCTAAACTGTCTTTGGGGCGTCGTCGACGCCTATGGTGATTCGCTCGTTTGCAGCCAATGCGTACGGCGGAACGGTCAGATTCTTGGGCGCCGGCATGGATTTGAAAACCCGCCCCGATATATCGTACTTCGAACCATGGCAGGGGCAGTAGAAGCCGCCCGGCCAGTTCTGTCCGAGATCGACCCCGGCCACCTGGAAGGAATTGTTCGCGTCGAAGGCACCCAAGGGCGAGCAGCCCAGATGGGTACATACCGCGAGGCCCACCCAATACTCCGGATTGCGCGCCCGCGCGGCGCCGCTGGCCTTGATGTAGTCAGGCTGGATGGAATCGTCGGAGGCCGGATCCGCCAGCATGGCGTCGTGGCCGCCCAGCTGATCGATGACCGACTTTACGCGGCGCACGACGAATACCGGCTGCCCGCGCCATACCACTTTCAACATCTGGCCGGCTTCGAGCTTGGAGGCATCCACTTCGACCGGAGCGCCGAGCGCTTTGGCCCGTGCGCTGGGCAGCCACGATGCCAAAAAAGGAACCGCAGCGAATGCAACGCCGATCGCCCCGGTGCCGACTGTGGCCGCCGTCAACAGGCGCCGCCGGCTATGGTCAACCTGATCACTCATTCGCCTGCCCCTACGCATTGTTGACAAATCTTCACGCAAACCCCTCTGTCCACAGTGTTTCCCATAGAATATTGGGAGCGCATTATACACAGATAAGTGGATTTCCCTGAAAGGCCGAGGAGCGATATTAATTGCAGCACGCTCGCGTCCTCGTGAGTTTTCTGATCCGGGCCGCGGTGGTTGGCCTGGCCGCTGCATTTCTCGTGGTTTGGTGGAAGCCTGCGCTGCTCGGCAAGGCGGCGCTCCCGGTGCAAAGCGCACCGACAGTCTATTCCCGGCCGCCGGTCATCATGCAAAGCTTTGCCGACGCCGTCGCGCGCGCGGCGCCGGCCGTAGTCAACATATATACGGCACGGGTGGTCACGGAGCGGACTCAAGTTGCGCCCCTGAACCAGCTGTTCGGCGATTTCTGGCCCAGCTACCGACAGCGAGTCGAGCGCAGCTTGGGGTCGGGAGTCATCGTCAGCGGCACCGGCACCATCGTGACCAACCAGCACGTGATCGCGGGCGCCGATTCCATTCGAGTCCAGCTGGCCGACGGCCGAATCGCCGAGGCCAGCATCGTCGGACAGGATCCCGACACGGATATTGCCATCCTGCATTTAGGCCTAGACAAACTGCCCATCATGCCCTTGGGCCGCTCGGATACCCTGCGGGTGGGCGACATCGTGCTGGCCATCGGCAACCCCTACGGCCTGAGCCAGACCGTCACTCAAGGCATCGTGAGCGCCACCGGCCGAGGTCAGCTGGGGCTCGCGACTTTCGAGAACTTCATTCAGACCGATGCGGCCATCAATCTCGGCAACTCCGGTGGTGCGCTCATCGACGCGAACGGCGACCTGGTGGGCATCAACACGGCCGTATTGAATCGCGCCTCCGGCGGACCCGAGGGCATCGGCTTTGCCATACCGATGAATCTGGTCCGCGGCGTCATGGAACAAATCCTCAAGCATGGACACGTGGTGCGCGGCTGGCTGGGTTTCGTGCCGCAGGATCTGTCGGACGAACAGGCCGCGCAGCTTGGGATAGCGACGGGAGGCGGTGTCACCGTGGTCAATATCCTGCTAAAAAGCCCCGCCTACGAGGCCGGCGTGCGGCCCGGAGACATGATCACCGGGCTCGGCACCGAGCCGGTGCAGAGCGCTCAAGACCTGGTCAGCCGGGTCGCCGCGCTCAAGCCCGGTGCCCAGATTCAACTCGAGGGTCGCCACGGCCGCCAGCCCTACCAAGTCAAGCTCGCGGTGCTGGAACGGCCGACCCGCCAGATTCAACCGCAACCGCAACCGCAACCGCAGCAGTAGCAGTAGCAGTAGCAGTAGCCCTCGCCCTAGCCGTGAGAATCTGGCGTGCGCCCCTCAAGCCGGCGTGCGCCGGATTTTCGCGCCTAGTTGCTGCAGCTTTTCCTCGATCGCTTCATACCCGCGATCGATGTGATAAATGCGCTCGATTTCGGTTCGGCCGTCCGCTACCAAGCCGGCCAGCACCAGGCTGGCCGAGGCACGTAAATCGGTGGCCATCACCGGTGCGGCGGTGAGCTTGTCCACGCCCTTGATGATGGCCGTATTGCCTTCGAGTCGGATCTCCGCACCCATGCGGCGCATTTCGAGCATGTGCATGAAGCGATTTTCAAAAATCGTCTCGATGATGGTGCCGACGCCGCTGGCGACGGTATTGAGCGCGGCGAACTGTGCCTGCATGTCGGTGGGGAAGGCCGGATACGGCGCGGTGCGAATGTCCACTGCGGTCGGTCGCTTTCCCCGCATGTCGACTTCTATCCAATTGTTGCCCACGCTCATGCGGGCTCCAGCCTCCTGCAATTTAGCGATGACCGCATCCAGATGCTCAGGGCGGCTATGCTTGACCCTGAGATGACCGCCGCTGATGGCGCCCGCCACCAGGTAGGTGCCGGCCTCGATGCGATCCGGCAGCACTTCGTAAGCCGTGCCGTTGAGGCGCTTCACCCCTTCGATGACGATTTTGTCCGTTCCGGCGCCCTTGATCTTGGCGCCCATCGCGATCAAGAAATTGGCCAGGTCCACCACCTCGGGTTCGCGCGCCGCATTCTCCAGAACGGTCTCGCCGTCAGCCAGTGTGGCGGCCATCATGAGGTTCTCGGTGCCGGTGACCGTGACGGTTTCCAACACCAGCCGCGCGCCCTTCAAGCGGCCGGCGCGGGCCTTGATGTAGCCATTCTCTATGTGGATGTCCGCACCCATGGCCTGAAGGCCCGCGACGTGGATATTGACCGGTCGCGCGCCGATGGCGCAGCCCCCGGGCAAGGACACGTCGGCGCGGCCGAAGCGCGCCAGCAGCGGACCCAGCACCAGAATCGACGCGCGCATGGTTTTCACCAGTTGGTAAGGCGCGAAATACTCCTTGATGGTGGACGCATCGACCTCGATGCGCATTTTTTCGTCTATGGTCACCGAAACGCCCATGCGCCCCAGCAATTCGATCATGGTGGTGACGTCCTGCAGGTGCGGGACATTCGACACCGTCACCGGGCCGTCCGCCAATAGGCATCCGGCCAATATGGGCAAAGTCGCGTTCTTGGCCCCGGAAATGCGGATCTCGCCCTCGAGCGGAATGCCGCCTTGAATCTGTAATTTATCCACGTCCCTCGCCTAAGCCCTGGTCTGCGAATTCTTCCGGCGTGAACACCTGCAAGGCCAGCGCGTGAATCTCGTTCCCGACCGCCGCGCCCAAAGTGCCATAGACCAATTGATGGCGCTGCACGCTGCGCTTGCCGGCGAACTTGCCAGAGATCACCACGGCCTCGAAATGGACATTGTCCTCGCTCTTGACCAGCGCCTTGGCGCCGGTCAAGCCGGCCTCTATGATCTGCGCCACCTGTTGTGGATTCATGTCCGCTCCTGCAAATTATCAAGCTTACGCCAACGACCACGCGAGATACGGCAACCGCTGTATCATTCGCGCATGAATCTCGAGTTCACCGACGAGGGCCTTGTCGATCTGGCCCGCCAGGCTCTCACCATCGAGATCGAGGGATTGCGCGCGCAACTGCCCCGCTTAGGGTGGGAGTTTGCACGTGCCTGCCGCATTTGTCTTGACTGCCGCGGACGTATCGTGGTCACCGGCATGGGCAAGTCCGGCCATATCGGCGGCAAGATCGCCGCCACGCTGGCCAGTACCGGCACTCCGGCGTTTTTCATGCACCCCGGCGAAGCCAGCCACGGCGATGTCGGCATGATAACGCGGGACGACGCGGTACTGGCACTGTCCAATTCCGGCGAGACCGAGGAGATCCTGACAATCGTGCCCGTGATCGCCCGGCTCGGGATACCCTTGATCGCCTTTACCGGCAATTCGAATTCCGCGCTGGCCCGGATCGCCACCGTGCATTTGGACATCGGCGTGCCGGCCGAGGCGTGCCCGCTCAACTTGGCCCCCACCGCCAGCACCACGGCGGCCTTGGCTGTGGGCGATGCGCTGGCCGTGGTGCTGCTCAAGGCGCGCGGTTTCACCGAGGAGGATTTCGCGCGCTCGCATCCCGCGGGCAACCTCGGAAGGCGCCTGTTGCTGCACGTCAACGATGTCATGAGGACCGGCGCAGACGTGCCCACCGTACGGGCCGCCACGACTCTGGCGGAGGGCCTGATGGAAGTGACCCGCAAGGGTCTCGGAATGACGGCCATCGTCGATGAGCACATGCATGTGCTCGGCGTTTTCACGGACGGCGATCTGCGCCGCGCGCTGGACGCTGCCGTGGATTTGCGCGGTACTCGCATGGATCAGGTCATGAGCCGCAACGCCAAGACCGTGCGCCCCACTACTCTCGCGGCCGAAGCAGTCCATCTCATGGAAACCCACAGCATCACCTCGCTGGTCGTGGTCGATGCGCAAGAGAAGGTCGTGGGCGCGCTCAACGTGCATGATCTGCTGCGCGCGGGTGTGGTTTGAACGCGCGCAAGGCGACGCCGCTGGCGCGAATCGAACTCCTGATTTTGGATGTCGACGGCGTACTCACCGACGGGCGTTTGTATTTCTCGGCACGCGGGGAGTCGCTGAAAGTCTTTCATGTCCGTGACGGACATGGAATCAAGTTGGCCATGGCGGCGGGCGTCGCGATGGCGGCGTTCAGCGGACGCAAATCCAGTGCGGTCGCGGCGCGCATGCGAGAACTTGGCGTGCCGCACCTGGTGCAAGCCTGTAGTGACAAAGTCGCCGCCCTGCGCCGCCTGACGCAGCGTCTCGACATCGACCCCTTGAATTGCGCCTGCATCGTGGACGACACAGCGGACTTGCCGCTGATGTCGGCGGTCGGCATGGCGGGCGCCGTCGCGGACGCCCATCCGCTGGTGTTGTCGGCCGCCCACTGGGTCGCCAAGGCAAAGGGCGGGCGGGGTGCGGTGCGTGAACTATGTGACGCCATGCTGCGCGCCCGCGCAGGTCGGCGCTGATGCTGTTTCGGATCTTTACCGTACTTGCGGTCGTGGCGCTGGTCATCAGCACCTGGATCTTGAGTTCGCCGGCTCACCGGCCACAAACCCAATCCAATACCCGGCAGGCGGACTTGCCGGGGTATTATTTGAAGAACGCCGTGCTCACCGATTTTGACGCCGCCGGCAATCCCGCCATTCGTGTCGACGCGGAACGCATCGATCAAATCGACCACGGCACCGAGGTGGCCCTGTACAACATACGGGTGAACTATCAAGCGGCTGGACAATCCTGGGTGATGGTGGGCGACGTGGCGCATGTTCAGCCGGGCGGCAAAGTCATCGACGTGAACGGCAATGTACGCCTGCAAGGCGAGAGTTCGCCCGGCGACACCGCTGCCGTGGTGCACACCGATACACTGTCCTATGACATTCCCGACTCGATCGTCAGTACCAAAAGCGATGTGCGCATCGATTTCGGAGGCCATACGCTCACGGCCCGTGGCATGACGGCGAATTTGAAACAGCGCACGATGCGCTTAGAATCGAAGGTCAATGGCCGATTCCAACCTTAAAGCCGTCGCGCTCGCCGCGCTCGCACTGCAGACCTCCGTGGCTCCGGCGGCACATGTGGAGCAGCAAGCGATCCAGATCGAGGCTCAATCTTCTGAAATGGACTTCAAGAACAATAATTTGATCTATAAAAAGGTGCGTATCTCGCAGGGCAATAGCTCTGTCGCGGCCGACCAGGCGCAGGGCAGCGGCTTGAATTTCGACAACAGCCACTGGGTGTTTCGCGGTAATGTAAAAATTGCCATGGACCAAGGGCAGCTCTCCTCCGATCAAGCCGACATCACCTTTGCCAACAAGCTGCTTTCCAAGGCCGTCGTCAACGGTAAACCCGCGGCATTCGAACAACACATGGTGAAAACCGGAAAGTTGGTTCAAGGGCATGCCGATTCCATCGATTATGATGTGATCAAAGGCGTGGTGCACTTTTCCAAGAACGCGTGGCTCAGCGATGGCCAGAACGAAATTCGCGGCGAGTCGCTGCGATACAATATTCTCGCGCAGAGCGTTGCGGCCGAGGCAGCGGAACAGAATTCCCAGCGTGTGCACATCATCATCACGCCGCCGGCCAAACCCAAACCATGAGCGTATTGCGTGCCCTGAACCTCGCCAAGAGTTACAAATCGCGGCAGGTGTTGCGGGATTTGTCGCTGGAAGTCGAGAGCGGCGAGGTGGTGGGCCTGCTGGGGCCGAACGGCGCCGGCAAGACCACGGCCTTCTACATGATCGTCGGCCTGGCCCGCTGCGAACAGGGCGAGATCTATCTGGACAATCGTGACATCAGCCGCTTGCCCATGCACCGGCGTGCCCAGCTCGGGTTGGGTTATCTTCCGCAGGAGCCTTCGGTATTCCGCCGGCTGACGGTGGCCGACAATATCATGGCCATTCTGGAGACCCGGCCCGGCCTCGATGACGCAGGTCGCACGGAGCGCCTCAAGGAACTTCTGGGAGAACTGCACATAGGCCATGTCCGGGACAGCTTGGGAATGAGCCTGTCCGGGGGCGAGCGGCGCCGGGTGGAAATCGCCCGTGCCCTGGCCGCCGATCCCCGGTTCATCTTGCTGGACGAGCCGTTTGCCGGCGTCGACCCCCTGTCGGTCGCGGATATCCAGCGAATAATCAAGCACTTGTCAGACAAGGGCATCGGCGTGCTCATTACGGATCATAATGTCAGGGAGACTCTCGGGATCTGCGCGCGCGCGTATATCGTCAGTCAGGGGACGGTGCTCGCCTCCGGATCTGCGGATCAGATTCTTGCCAACCCGCAGGTTCGTGAGGTGTACTTGGGCCAGGATTTCAAACTGTAGGCTTGGACCTGAAAGAACTATGTTGAAGCCAAGTCTGCAGCTTCGAATTGGCCAACAGCTCACGATGACGCCGCAGCTGCAGCAGGCCATTAGATTGCTGCAGCTCCCCTCCTTGGACCTGCAGGCGCATGTCCGCGAAACCCTCGAGACCAATGTCATGCTCGAGGCGGAGGATGAAACCCTCGAGCCGCTCGGCGATTCCGTCCGCGAACGGGAAGAGCTGCCCGAGCAAAAGGACGAAAAATACGCCGAACTGGACGGC
>Ga0302320_10028634_pt1 | contig 10682 bp, 3 predicted proteins | sample Bog_T0_3_FD_202130 | JGI IMG/M metagenome (GOLD analysis project Ga0302320, IMG submission 202130) | Peat permafrost microbial communities from Stordalen Mire near Abisko, Sweden - Bog_T0_3 | ecosystem: Environmental > Terrestrial > Soil > Wetlands > Peat | place: Sweden: Abisko, Stordalen Mire... | reverse complement strand
TATCTCGCAGGGATACGGGTGCGTCGGAAGGTCCGATGATCACATTGACCCCGAGCGCAGCGACATATTCGGGCACGGACAGTCGCCCGTGCAAGGAGGCGGAGCGGAAGGCAAAAGCCGGACCGCGGACAAACACCCCGTTCGTCCGGTTTGCCCAAAGGTTTACATCACCGGCGGCAAACAATAGCGCCCGCGGACGCTGGCCGTAAATCCGCGCGGCCCCGTTGGTAAAAATGATCCCATAGCCATCCGCCGGCAGTGCCGGTCCGGCAAGCCCCATCCAGGCCGCTTCCACGGCATCGGGAAGATTCGTGGTCAGCATCACTTCGCCGGGATTCAGTTGTCCCGTCGCATTGGTCAAAGTGACAGCCGAATCACCCAAAGAAAAATCCCGGGCCAGCAACTTTGCCGCCGAGATCAGGGCGGGATGACTGTTCTCCGGCACGACGATTTTTTGAAATGCCAGGCCAGCCGCCATCGCCGGCAGCGATCCGACGCATAACCCTAATGTGATTAGATTCAACAACCGCTTCAGTTGATAGGTTTTCATTTTGAATTCAACGCGGACTCCAAAGGGGCGTTTATCGCCGCTAGCTCGTAAGCGGCAATCTCCCGGCTGCTCAAATCCAGCTTTAATAGGACGGCGCGGGGCGGTTCGATGTTACTGCATTCAATCAATCTTCCACTTGGCAGCGAGCGTGGCATAGGTTTAATAGGTCTTTCCATGAAAGCTTAAGGGGCGCTTGAACTTGTCAGCGTCACCGGACCGAGCAGGCCGCATTCCGTCAGGGGCCAGTGGGAGGCGTCAAACGGCTGGTAGCTCGCATTGACGATGTTTATATCCTTGAAGATCTTCCACTGGACCCCGCGACGGTCCATGTCGCGAATGCGGTTCGCATCCACGCTCGTGACTTCAACTTCCAGCCGATTGCCGGCCGGCTTCAAATTGTCCACCTCCACTCGGAATGGTGGAACGATCAGCGTGCCATAATCTTTGCCATTTAATTGCACACGCGCACTCTGTCGCACATCGCCAAGTTCCAGGCAATAATGACTCCCGGCCACCGCCGGCGCGTCGAAAAGTATCTCGTATCGGGCCGTGCCACCGAACGCTTCACCCGCGCCACCGCCAAAGGTTGTCCACGAAATCAGATTGGTAATCTCGGCATCGGCCGGCAGCGACGGGCCTCCCGTGATGAAGTGCACTTTCCAGGTGCCGGTGATCTCCACCGGCCGCCCGTAGTCCTGCCAATAACTCCAAACCGGACCCTCCCCGGTTTTGCCGGCGAAAGCCCGGAGAATAACCGACCCTCCCGGCGGCAGTTGCAGGCGAACCCCCATTGCCCCGGCGCTACTCGTTCGTACCTTGGCAAACCCCGTTATCCCGGTAATCGGATCAAGCAACGCCGCGGATTGAACCGGCTGCGCGAGCGTGACCCACCCGTCGAAATTCGTAATCCCGCGATTGGCGATGAAATAATTCCAGCCACCGGCGCAGGCGCGACGCACAAATGACAGGCCTTGACGGGCCATGGTTTCGGCCGGGCACCCGAGGAGCGGTAATTGAATCTCGGGGTTTCCCGCCAATATGCGACCCAGACCCATTGAATAGCTATTCCCGCCGTCGTCCGGCGTTACCTTTGCCTGGGAAATTGTGGCGGCGATTTCATGGAAGGCCTTTCGCTGGCCGTCCAAATCGGCCCAGCCGGGCACGTCGGCGGGCAGCTGGTTTTCAAAAATCACCGTGGCGCCGCCATTTGCGAGAGCGACGATTTGCCTGAAGGTTGCCAGCGGCAGGTAGTGGCAGGCCGGCACAACCAGGGCCTGATATTGTCCACCCGGCATCTGGATTTTGCCGCCCGCCACGCGCGCCCCGTTTAATTGCGCGTCCGAAACGTAGTCAAACGTATAACCGCGATTCCAAAGTTCATGGGCAGTCTTGCCGAAGGGTTGTTTCGCAAACCAATCCGTGCTGCTGACGGTCATGGCTTGTAGTCGGCCGGACGGATTGCTCCAGAAATCGGCCACCGGCCAGTAAAGAAGCAGGTCGTTGTCCGATTGGCCGGCCTGCAAGATGGATTGGCAGCGGGAAATGTATTGGTTGAGCGCGGACACATCGTGCCAGATGGAATTCCGGGGGTTCATTTCCGTCGCCGCATAAAACAGCCAGCCCGGCCACGGCGCGTCCGCCGGGGAATAACAGGCGCCATGGTAAAAAATACGGTTCACCCCGGATAAAAACATGTCGTCGGCGAGATATTTCACATCCGCCAGCGTCTCGGTGAAATGTTCCTTGAGCCAGGTGCCGGTTTCTGCGCCCGTCAGGGGCCGCCCCTGCGTATGCGCCGCCGACGACGCGAATTTGGAAATGAGAATATTACGGTCGTTATGAAACATCTCCGTCTCCGGCATGTCCGCGTCACCATACAGGTCCAGCCAGTTGGCGGGTGTGCCGTGTGCCTGATAGATGGTGGCGAATCCGTTTTGGTGCGCCCACTGGATCCAGGCCGGCTCCGATTGTTCCGCCAGAATCTCCGAAACCGTGGAACGATAATCGTATTTCACCCGCGCCGCGCGGTCATCCCGCCGGTCGCCAAAAAACGACGGCAATTCGTCCTGCAATGGGTAGCCGCGCAAACGCTCGAATTGTGCCAGAAAATCGGGCGACCAGTCCGTGCGGTACTCATAGGAATCCTGAAACACCGCCTGCGGTTTGGCCCCGGCGTAACCGTCCAAGGCCGCATCAAACCACTTTAACCAGTCTTGCATGGCTCGTGGATAGAGCGGATTGAGCATCCAACCTTCGCCGCCGGGAGCCGCGCGTTTCACCTTCTGTCCGGAGGGTTTTTGTGAAAGGGCATAGACGGTCCATGACTTTTGCGGTCCGGAATTGGGGATTCCTTCCGGCGAAAACAGCAACTCCCCTTCGGGTGTGATCCGGTCCGTGAGATCGGTTGATTTTCCCTCCGGCCCCATAGCGATCAACGCCTGGATGGTTTTACGGTTGAACTTCTCCTTCAGTTTCTGTCCGGGGCCCAGCGTATAGGTTTCAACTACCACGCTGGCGTTCGCCTCGCTGGCACTGACGGTTGGGCCGCCAAAACACCAGCCGGAACCGAGTGACATGTCGGCGCCCATCCCAAGCTTGCCAGCCTCATCCACCGTGTATCCCATCATTGCCAGCCAGCGCGGCGTGAGATAGGGAATCTCTTGAGCTTCCGCGCCGTTGACACCGTAGATGGTGGTGATCTGCACGCCGCCCAGGCCGGCGTCACGAAATTGCCGCAACTGCAGCGCAATGTTCGTCTCATCTACCACGCTCCCGTGCCACCACCACCAAGTCCAGGGACGTGCTTCGGCGGTCAACCGCGGCCAAGCCAGGGCATCCGGCTGCGCACCGCAGCTACCCGGCATCCCAGCAACCACTACCGTTAGCGCACCGATGAACACGCGTAGTGCCGGGCGAATCACTCGTTCCCAGTCCATAAGAGTCTGTCTCAAAATCCTGATTAGATCATTTTGCATATCATCATCGTGCGCCGCCTTCATCCACATCGCTGGAGGTGCTGCGAACGCGTTTATATTGCCCGAGGTCATCGGTATTTTCCGGTAATTTTGGTCCGGCATAGATCACCGCAAGTTCTGCCAGCGCGGCACTGGTGTCATGGCCGAAACCGGACAGCGCCGTGAATTTCAATTGTCTCGCCGTGATGGTGTGCGCGAAGTGTATCGTCTGTGGATTCCACGAGGAAGTCAGTTCGCCGGTGGCAACCTGCGACCAGTTGGTTCCATCGTTGCTCGTATCGATGCGGAAACCCCGCGCGTCGCCAAGATGATCACGGTCGTTCTGCCGCGGCATCAGGATCACGCCGTCCATGGCCACGGCATTTGTGAACCCGAACACCAACTCGGGCGGACGCTGGTGCGTGTCGGTGTCCTTGCCTCCCCCGCCACGCTCACTTTGCCAGAACGTGTTGGGATCGCCGTCCATTGCCAGATCCGCGGTTCCGCCGCCGCTCGCCTTTGCCCCGAGCTTTTTCATCACCAGCGTGTCGAATAGCGATGACCGGAAATCGGCCGCGGCGACTCCCATTTTCGGCTGGAATTTCTCCGAGGCCATGTAATCCCACAGCGACCGCCGCAACTGCCGCGCGACGGGGCGCGCATCCAGATCGGTTTTCAAGTCCACGGTGCAAACCATGAGCCTGCCCGCGCCGACCTTCGCCTCGAAGACCACACCCAGTTTCCAGTTGCGGTTCCAATCGTCAATCGCCGACACGATGGGTTGCAAACCGCGCGGCAGCCTGGCGAGATTCATGGTCCGCGCGTGATTGACGATTTGCGTCCATTGCCAGTCGCAATTCACATCCGTCGGGAAGCCCGCCAGCGCGGGATGATTCGTGTCGCACCATAAACCCAGCATACGGGACCACTGCGGACTCATCAGCCGGTTCCAAAAAACCGGCACCTCGTCCAGCGTGGGGCTGCGCCAGTCCAAATCCGCCGGGCGCGGGAGGAACAACACTTTGCCACCCGCTGCCAGTTTTTTCTCCGCGTCATCCCACGAACTCGTGACCAAAACATCCGTGGGAGCGTCAGCCGAAACGTGCGCCGGATAAAGCCAGAAATTCCAGTCGTTCCGGAAATACGGCGGCAGCGAGCCGAACGACTTCAGCGGCTGCGGGCCAACGCTCACCACCAGCCGGTATTGCCCGGGGGCGGCCAGTTTCGACAAGTCCGCCGAAATGGTTCCCAAATCATACCCTTTGCCGACCAAGACGTCTTTCGGGGCACCGGCGCCTTGCAAAACCGTGGTGCCCGCCCGGTCTTGAATTGCCCAGGCCATTTGGGCATCGGCAATCGGCGCCGCGCCGAAGTTGGCGGCCTCCACCGGAACCGCAAACTTATCCGCCGTCGTGAACACGCGCCGGGATAAGCGCGCCAGCGGCACGACCGTATTGCAGAATTTTTTGAATTCGTCCGGCGGGCAATAGCCTTTGTTTTCCCAAAACGGGTCAAGCAATCCCACCAGCGCCGTGCCCTGCCCGGTGTAATCGCGCAAATCCAATAACTGAAAACCCGCCAGCCCCGGCGTGCGCAGGTTCGCCTCAATCTCTTCCTTGTAGCACGCGAGCTGAAACCGGCCCGACGCGAACGCGAAGTCTTTATCCCGATCCCCCACTCCGTTCGCCGCCGCCGAGTCGCGGAAAATTTCAAAATTGGCCGGACGCAGATAACCGGTGAATTTTTTTATCACTTCGAAGTCCGGATAGGCGCACCATTGGCCAACTTCGTGCGCAACGACCGGAACGTTAACGCCGGCAATGGCGCCCCGGTAGTCGCGGCCAAACCAGCCTTTTTCGCCGCGCACATACCGCGGCCCAATCCGGCCCACATCCAGATAGTCGGCGCCGCCCTTGAGGGATTCGTCCGGCGTATTAATCAGCGACCAGCCGGTATCCGGCGTGTAAAGCCGGCGGGAATCCGCGGCGCGAAAATGTTTAACCCACTTGCTTAGCACCGCCTGCCAGGGCCCGTGGGCTTCATTGCTCGCGGACAGCAGCAGAAAGGATGGGTGATTGCCGTAAGCGCGGATGATCGACTCCGTTTCCGAGTAAAGCTGACTTTCCATTTCACCGCCGGAGCTGAAGCTGTTCCACATCCCGGGCTCGACTTGCAGGTAAAAACCCAGTTCGTCCGCCGCCGCAAACGCCGCATCGGGCGGGCACCAGGAATGAAAGCGCATGTGGTTCAACCCATAGTCCTGGCACGTTTGCATGATTTTCTTCCACGATGCGAGGTCGGTGGGCGGATAACCCGTCCGCGGAAAATCGCCGCCGAAATGGGTGCCGCGCAGATAAAGGGGACGGTCGTTGAGCATGAACTGTGTGCCGTCCGTGTGAATTTCTCTCATGCCAAAAGTTCCGGCGATTTGCGAATGAAATCCCTGGCCGGCCAGAGTGGCTCGCAAACGGTAAACTTTGGGATTAAATTCCGACCATTCTTCAAAGTGCTCACCCATCGGAAAAAACACGGTCAGATTGGTTTCCCCGGGCGCGATGACGGCGGATTGCTGCCAGGGTTTGAACGCATTGGCGGCGAAGTTTTGCGGCACAACCTGCAGCGTCAGCAGCGCTGCGCCGGCGGGTGCGCCCGTGCCGTTGCGGGTAAAAAGAGTCGCCACCACTCCTTGATGCTTGCAATCAGGATCGAGGCGCAATCTTTCCAGGCACACTGAATCGGAAGCCCGCAGCTCGATTTTTCCCACAATGCCGTTCCAGGTATCACCGACCGAATCGGAGACGCTGTGCGCGTCCGGCCGGTACGGCAGCAGCATCCGATTATCCACACGAATAGTGAGGCGATGTTTGCCCGGTGACACCAGACCGAAATCATATTCGTGCGGCGTGCAAAGACTCATATCCCAACCGATCTCTCGGTCGTCCAGCCAGACGGTGGATTTCCAGTGCGGCCGTTCCAGGAATAGCGCCACCCGCCTCCCGTTCCAGTCCCACGGGATTTCGAGGTCACGCTGATACCACGCCGCACCGAGATAATGCCGTGGGGGTTGGCAGAGAAACGGCACTTTTACCGCTCCGGGCTGGGCATAGTTCGTATAGTCCGCGCGCAGAAACCAGGACTTGTCGTACAGCGACAGCACCCACGGCGTGTTGGTGGAGATTTCGTCGCCGTAATCTTGCGATTGCAACGCGCCGGGCAATTGTATTTTGTCCGGCAGCTTCGCGGCGGCCCAGTTTTCCCGGATGCCGGTATCGTTGCCATCGAGGGCAAATTGCCATGCTCCGGACAACCCTAAAGTTTCCGCCGCCTGCCCGGCCACGCCACCCAGGGCGAACAAAATCGTGCCGAAGATTAAAAGCAAGTTTCGCATGCCGGCGAATTGCCATTGTATTTGTGGACTGCGCCGTTGAAAAGGAATAGCGCTGCCAGGCGCCACCCCTGCTCTGCCCCGGCCACAAACCCCTTGCTACGGTGGCCGGGGAAAAGGAGAACAACCCATTAATTTGCGAGCCGCTCTCCTGCGCTCCCGCTTGGGTTTAGTTCGCTCCCTGATCTATCCAGGCGCGGACCAGGCCGACTTGCTCGGGCGTCAATGGCTTGGGTGGCGGACCGAATCCGCCATGAGGACCGCCCGGACCGCCGGGCGGAGGTCCGCCGGCTCCATCAGGTCCTCCGGGAGGAGCCCCGGGAGGCGGACCGCCGGGACCGCCCGGAGGTGGTCCACCGGGACCTCCATTCCTGGGTTTGAATTTGGGCGGCATGGCCGTCGCATCGTCCAGCTGGGAAGCCGCCAGGACCAGCAAGCTCTGGTCGCTCGAACCGGCGACTACGACTTTGCCGTCCTTGCCACCCTTCAGCACGCCGTCCAGACTATCGAGGTGCAGATTGCCCTTGGCGCGATCTTCCCCGTGGCAACGGGTGCAAGAGGCTTCCATGAGGGGTTGGATATCGTTGGCAAAGGTTATGCCGGTCTTGCTCGCGGCCGGCGGCAATTTGCTGGCGTCCAGTTTGGTAATGTCCCATTTCCCCCCGGCAGCCGAAGCCGTCCCGGCAACGGCCATCACGCCGATACTGAGCCATAGTGAGTTCAATTTCATATTCATCCTTTGATTGAGGGTCGGTGGTTTGGCGGAAACGGTGATATTAAAGTTCCATGTGAAGAATGCCAATTAAATTTCCCGGGCGAAGAATCATTGTCCAATGGTGGCGCAAGACAAAATTCTTCAACAAGCCCAAAAACCAAAATTGGCAGGGCGGCCAGTCCCCGGCACGCCGTCGTAGTAATGCCGCTGGCCGGAGATATAATGACGATGGCCCATCGCGATCCTCTCGGCCCTCACGGATAGGGATTTTCCAGCTCCAGCGGAGCGCCCGATTGAGGGTCAGGGCGCGGGGTGGGCAGTCGAACTGATTTTGCAAAATCATGACAACTGATTTCCCCTTCTGTGGCAGACTGGGACCGTTGAAATTATGAAACTGAAATTATCCGTTCTGATATTTCTACTCGCGGCGACCTTGCTGCCCGCGCAAACGAACAGCCTGACCGCCCTCCTGCAACAGGGCCTCTTCGAAGAGCAGGCCACCCGCAATCTCGATGCCGCCATTGCCGATTACCAATCGCTCGCCCTCCAATTCGACAAAGACCGGCAGCTCGCCGCCACCGCCATTTTTCGGTTGGGCGAATGCTACCGCGCCCAAGGCAAAACCAATGAAGCCGCCGCCCAATACCAGCGCATCCTCCGTGATTTTTCCGACCAAACCACTCTGGCCACCTTGAGCGGACAGGACCTCGCCGGGATGGGCTTGGGAACTGCTTCCCCCAACACCCTTTCGAACGGCAGCGAAACCACCGACGATGAAGCCCGGGAAATTATCCGCATCCAGCAACTGATTAAAAATAGCCCCGACCTGATCAACGCCGCCGCTTCCGACCAAAATACCCCCCTGGCAACCGCCGCCGGCAGCGGGTGGTTGAAGGTGGCCACCTATTTGTTGGACCACGGAGCCAACGTGGACGGCCATGAATCGCATCACAACCCCCCTTTAATCGAAGCCACCAAAGCCGGAAATCGTGCGATGGTCGAACTCCTGCTTAGCCGCGGTGCCGACTTGAATTTGAATGGGACCGCGTCTAATGAATCAGGAAAACAGCCAATTCATATTGCCGCCGAAAACAATTTTCCCGCCGTCCTGGACGCCTTGCTGGCGGCCAGGGCGGATGTCAACGCCCGTGACTCCCGGGGAAATACGCCCCTGATGCTGGCCGCACCTAAGGGCAACCTGAACATTGTGTCCGATCTTTTGGCGCACCATGCTGATGTAAATGCCGAGAATCAGTCGGGTCGCACCGCCCTGAGTTTTGCGGCATACTCGCCTGTCCCCGAAAACGTGTCGCGGGAATTAGTGAAATCTCTATTAAACAAGCAAGCCGATCCCAACGGCGGCAAACTGGATGCTCCCCTGCTCTGCGCCATCGATCGAAGCAACATCTTATCCGCCGAACTGCTCCTGCAAGCGGGGGCCAATCCAAATTCCCCAGACCCCACTGATATGCAGGCTTCAAACTTTCATAAGGATTTGACACCGTTATGGCTCGCTATCATTGATCACAACCCAGTGGCAGTGCAGCTTCTCTTAAAATACAAAGCCAACCCGAACGATACGCGCACCGATGGCCAGTCCTTGCTATTTCCCGCAATAAATGACACGAACAGTCTCGCAGCATTGCTGAACGCGGGAGCCGATACCGAGGCGGTTTCCTCGGGTCAATACCAACAGACGCCGCTGGGACTTGCCGTTGCTTGGCACAATACTCCATCGGTCGCAACTCTATTGCAGCATGGTGCAAATCCGAATCCAAAAGCTGTTCAGGGTCGGACACTATTAAGCTCGGCAACTCAAGGAAACTCGACGGAAATAGTCAAAATGCTTCTGAATGCCAAGGCTGATCCGAATGCCGAAACCACCGAGCCGCCGCTGCTGGGTGCAATCCGGCAAACAAATATCGTATCCGCCGAATTGCTGCTCCAAGCCGGAGCAAATCCTAACCTATGCGGAAAACTTGAGTGGCCGATCACCGCCCACTATATCGGCGGCGTGAGCCCAACGGTGAGCTTGTGTACCCCGCTGTATCTGGCGGTTTCATTGGAACAAGTTCCCATGGTCAACCTGCTTTTAAAATATAAAGCCGATCCGAACGATCTGCGAACCGACGGTTGGTCCCTGTTATTCAACGCCTTGTCAGACACCAATATTCTCGAAGCCCTGCTCGCTGCCGGTGCCAATGTGGACCCGCTGAGTTTAAATGAAACGGAGTGGACGCCCCTCGGAGCCGCCGCCGCCTTGAATTTTCCCGCGGACGTGGATATTCTATTGAAACACGGCGCAAATCCGAATGTTAAAAACCGCAACGGCGTCACCCCCTTGCATTGGGCCGCAAGCGATTTGGCGGACAAATCCATTTTTGAACTCTTGCTCGCGAACCACGCTGATCCGAACGTTCGCAGCAGCAATGGCAAGACCCCGCTGGATGACCTAAAGGATAAAGCGGCCCAACCCTCCGACCACAACCAGGCCACCCTGGCCCACCAGCTCGCCGACTTCCTGCGGCAACAAGGCGCATCCGAAAATCCACCGGACTGGGACACGATTACCGTCAGCCGTGGATCGTCGAATTTTTCCCAGCCGCTTTTTCACAGGGGAACGAACGGCTGGAATCAATTCACCCTCCTCGAACTGGTCGCCGTCCAATATCATTTCCTGGCGGCCCACCCGGATGACCCGAGGGAAAACGACAACCCAAATGTTTTTTTCCGTTCCGGTCAACCTCCCCTTCCCTTTCCCGACCTGACCCATATTCGCGTTCGGCACCCGTCCGCTGATTCCAAAACATGGAACGACCAGCTTGTTGATCTGAGCCCTTGTCTCACGAACGGCGACTGTTCGTCCGACGTGCTGTTAAAATGGGGGGACACCGTGGAAATTCCCGAAAGTGACCACCCCCTCTACGAGGATTGGGGGGGATTTTCCGAGCTGGAAATGAAGAACCTGCAAAAATGCCTGACTCGGCAGATCCAAATCATGGTGAAAGGACAACCCCACACCGTCACGCTTGCTCCTGAAATCAAGTTCCCGGTTCGCACCATGCCCCCTGGCGAACA
>Ga0302320_10028633_pt1 | contig 10682 bp, 5 predicted proteins | sample Bog_T0_3_FD_202130 | JGI IMG/M metagenome (GOLD analysis project Ga0302320, IMG submission 202130) | Peat permafrost microbial communities from Stordalen Mire near Abisko, Sweden - Bog_T0_3 | ecosystem: Environmental > Terrestrial > Soil > Wetlands > Peat | place: Sweden: Abisko, Stordalen Mire... | reverse complement strand
CCCCCTTTTTCGCCGGAAATAGCGCCTTTTGAGCGCCGCCGAAGCCGTTCTATGAGTCAATATCCTGTCTTCGGCTGTCCATGCGATTGCCGGCAACCTGAGATGCTTGGCATCTCCCGCCCCTTACAATAAAACCATGCTGAGGGATTTGCGCCCACTCTATGCCTACATGCGCCGCTACCGCTGGGGATACCTGTGGGGCACTCTTTCCTGCATCGCCACAAACGCCGCGGCGGTCCAGTTTCCCAGGGTCCTGGGATGGGCGGTCGACAAACTGCAAAGAGGTCAGGCCGATCACCGGATGATTCTGCTGTTCGCCGGCCTGCTGGTCGGCATTTCCCTGATCAAGGGCATCTTTCTTTATGCCCAACGCTGGATTCTGATCGGCATCTCGCGCGAGATTGAATTCGACGTCCGCAATGACCTCTTCAGCCACCTGGAAAAGCAGGACTCCGGCTTCTATCAGCGCTATCGCACCGGCGACGTGATGGCCCGCATGACCAACGACTTGAATGCCGTGCGCATGTTGCTTGGCCCGGCGCTCATGTACTCCGCCAATACGGTCTTTTTCACTATTTTTGCGTTGTACTTCCTGCTGCACTTGAGCCCATGGCTCACACTGGTCGCGCTGGCGCCCATGCCGCTGGCCAGCATCCTGGTCCAGTACCTCGGGCACAGGATTCACGACCGCTTCGAGAGGATTCAGGCCAGCTTCTCCGAGATCTCGTCCCAGGCCCAGGAAAACTACTCCGGCGCACGCCTCATCCGCGCCTTTGCACGCGAAGAATCCCAGATAGGCCTGTTTGAGAAACTGAATCGCCAGTACATCGCCCGCTCCCTGCGCCTGGTTCAGCTGATGGGCATGCTGTGGCCTACGCTCGAATTCATCCTCGGCGTTTCAATGGTCATAACTCTGCTGGCCGGTGGCCACCTGGTCATCGCCCATCGCATCTCAGTCGGCGATTTTGTCGAATTCAACACCTACATGATTCTGCTCATCTGGCCCATCATCGCTGTGGGCTGGGTCATCAATCTTTTTCAGCGCGGTACTGCCTCGGTCCAGCGGATCGACGAACTGCTCCAGGCCGAACCCGGGATCGACGACCGCGCCGCGGATTTATCTGTTGGACCGGAGACGGTGCTGAGAGGCGAAATCGAATTCCGTCACCTCGATTTCAGCTATGGCGACACACCTGTGCTGCACGACGTCTCACTCAAAATTCCCGCCGGCTCAAGCCTGGCCATCGTGGGACCCACCGGCTCGGGAAAGACTACACTGGTCAGTCTCCTCTCGCGGCTTTATGAAGCACCGGTTGGGTCGCTCCTTGTCGACGGCCGCCCGGTACGGGACTATCCACTGGCAGTGCTGCGCCGCAATATCGGCATGGTTCCCCAGGAGACCTTTCTGTTCAGTTGCACCATCCGGGAAAATCTTACTTTCGGCCGGCCGGAAGCAAGCGCGGAAGAGATGCTCGAAGCCGCAGAAGCTGCTCATATTCGAGCCGAGTTTGAAGAGTTCCCCCAGGGCTATGAAACGGTTGTCGGCGAGCGCGGTCTAACACTGTCTGGCGGGCAAAAACAACGCGCCGCCATTGCCCGCGCCCTGCTGCGCCGTCCCGCCATCCTCATCCTCGACGACGCCCTGGCCAGCGTCGACACTTACACGGAAGAGCGAATCCTCGGCGGCCTCAGCAGCTATACCGCCGCATCCACTACCATCCTCATCTCCCATCGCGTCTCAACTGTGCGCAACGCCGACCAGATCGCGGTACTCGATCGCGGAAGAATCGTGGAGATTGGACGGCATGACGAGTTGCTTTCGCTCGACGGCTATTACGCCGGTCTCTACCAGAAACAGCAACTGGAAGAAGAACTCACCGTCGCCGGATGACCCTGCCCAAACCGCCGATAAGTGGCTCACGCATTCCAGCTTGAACCCATCCCGGAATCGGAGCTGTATTCGTCGCCCTCAAATCCTCCCCTGCCGCCTCTGGACATGGACACCACCTGTACAGGCGCCGGATTGACTTCCGGGTCTCTAGCCACTTCCCGCCATGCATCGCGTACATTGCGGACACAGTCGATTGAGTGCTCAAACTTGTTGAGCGAGGCAGATTGCGAAGCCTGCAAAATCTGCGCGAAGATGGTGGCATAAAACTCGCTCAAAGCCTGCGCTGGGCGTCCGCCTACATCCATGCGCAGCCGGGCCTGGAGGTGAATAATGATGTCGAGCGCGCGTTTCACTGCCACCCGCCGGGCGGCTTGATCTCCGCGCTCCACGGCCGCACTGGCGGCGTATAGAAAGCGGATAATTCCGTCATAGAGCGCAACCACCAGTTCCACGGCTGAGGCGCTCTCGAGTGCATGTTCCTGATAACTTCCCATCGGTGTGCTTCTCCTTAGCCGCCCTGTTGTTGGTTGTAGCCGGTAATTGCCGAGTACAGCTCATTGACGCCTTGCAGTTGCGAAGGCAGTTCCTGCATGATCTCGTTGGCGCTGTTCAGCTCCGCCGTGAGGCTCTTTTGCTGCGCGGAGATGAGCAGGTCTTCCTTGGAGATGTCTGCATTCAGCGTGGACTCGATGTTGCTATTGGACCTGGAGGCGAGGGCCAGGATTCCAGTCGAAGAACTGGTTCCGGAGTTGGTGAGCATGGTTGAGAACGTCTGCCCCCATCCGTTTGCATTCTGAAAAAAGCCCACTACACCGCTGTAGTCCGCGTTCAACACTGAATCGAGGGATGCGGTGTCCAGGGCGATGGAGCCGTCGTTGTTCACGCTGATGCCCAGGCTGGTCAGGCTATTGATGTCCGACGAGTTTGTATAATTGAGCGTCGAAGTGGTGGTGTTGGTGGTGTCGAGAAGGTTCGATGTGATCGAAAGCGCCCCGGCCGAGCCGTCGGCGCCGGAAAGCAGCGAGATCGACCAGCCTCCATTGCTGCTTTCGACCGGTGTTGCCGTCACACCCAGATTGGCGCCGTTGATTGCGCCAGCCAGGCCTGCAAGCGTGGCATTCGACGAAGGCACCTGAATGGTGGTCGCCGGTCCGCTGCCCACTTGAACGATCACTGAACCGGAGAGAACGTCACTGCCCGCACCGCCGCCGATCAACCCGCCGTCGGGAGTCGAGTTGGTATAGGGGCTGGTATTCCCATAGCTCAAGGGCGTGTCGCTGGTGGCAACGATGCTTGAATTCACCGTCAGCGCTCCGGCGGACCCCGCAGTTTGCGACAGCAGCGACAAGCTGGACTGCCCATTGCTGGTCACAACATTGGCCGACACACCAATATGCGCGGAGTTGATGGCGCTTGCCAGGCCGGAAATTGTGTTATCCGCCGAATTCACGGTGATGGTTTGCTTGCTGGTGTCTTGAATGCTTGAGTCCACAGTCAACGTGCCTGCTGTTCCTAAGGTTCCAGAAAGCAGTGTGAGGCTCGACGAGCCATCGCTGTTCTTCGCCACCCAGGCGGTGACTCCGATACCGGCCGAATCGATTGCTTCAGCCAGAGTTGTGAGCGAGTTGCTGGATGTACCCACGGTGATGGTCTGCGCCGTGCCGCTGCCCACCTGGATCGAGATCGAACCGGTGAGCGTATCGCCGGCGTTGGCGATCGAAGCCAGCGTACCGGTCGAGGTTACCGTGTCGCTGCCCGCCGTACCGGAATAATCCAGGGCAAACCCTCCGGCTACCGTGATCGAGAGAGAACCGGCCAGGGTGGTATTGGTGTTGGCCGCAACCGAGTCCAGATTTCCGTTGGGGTTCTGGGCATTCAGACCGCTCAAAAGCTGCTGCTGAAGCAACGAGAGCGTGGGAGAGCCAAACAGCGGCTCCGCATGGTTTGAACTGTCTAGTCCCTCCTGGGCGTTGACCGCGCTGATCAGAGAGTTGTAGTCGCTGACCATCGTATTGAAGGTGCTCTCAACCCCCGCGTTGTCGTTGGCAATCACTACCTGCACCTGCTCGAGGGAGCCATCCGACTCTTTGGTGCTGGGCGCCAGGAGCTGAAAGGTCACGCCCGAGATGGCATTGGCGACAGTGTTCGAAGCACTGGTCGTTTCGACGCCATCGACCCACAGAGTGGCGTCAGCTCCAGGCACCGACGAGGTGTATCCCAATGCAGAGGTGGTTGTGTCGACCAAGGCCGAGTTAACCGCAAGCGTCCCTGCCGTCCCCGAGGTTCCCGACGTGAGCGACAGGCTCGACGTCCCATCGCTGTTGCTCACCGGCACTGCCGAGACACCGATGCCAGCCGCAGTGATTGCCCCGGCGATGCCTGAAATCGTGTTTACACCGCTCCCCGTGTAGATGGTGTGGTCCACGGGCGAGCTTGGCTTGGCTCCGATGACTACGTTCTCGGTCTGGCCGCTTCCGACCTGAATCGACAAAGAGCCGGAAAGAGTGTCAGTGGAAGCGGCGACCGAAGCCAGCGTCCCGGATGAATACTGCGAACCGGAGTTCGGCGCGGCGGTATAGCCCAGAACCTGGCCAATCGAATTCGCGCTGACGGCAATATCTCCGCCTTTGCCGGACGTTCCGGAAACGAGGGTAAGACGCGATCCGGACGCATCTGTCAATATGCTCGCGGTAATGCCTGCACCGGATGCGTTGATCGCACCTTCCAGTCCGGTCAGCGTATTGTCGGAAGAGTCCAACGTAATGGTCAGCGGGTTGCCGCTTCCCTCCTGAAGTGTGATGGACCCGGTCAGGCGAGAAGTAACGCTCGGCACGACTGCCAGATAACCGCTCGACGTCTGGGCGAGGTTTTGCACCTGCACGGTGTGTGTACCTGCCAATGCGGTCGAGTTGGCCGCGGTCAGCGTAAGCACATTGAGATCGGAGCTGGAACCCTCTTTCTGTGCAATGATGCCCTGAAAGTCGGTCAGAGAACTCATGTCGTTCGACAGATTCGAAAACAGCGTCCCCAAGCTCGATATTGCCGTGTCCTGGCTCTGCAATGTTGTCAACTGCGTCTTCCAAGGCGTCTCCACGTTCTGCAGATTCGCGACGATCGAAGAAACCGTCGTGCTGACATCGAACCCAGCCCCGCTGGTCGGCGACCCGAAACTTAAACCCACCGTGCCCATCTGTTACTCCCGCGGAATGCTCATGCAGCCTAATACCCAACCGATGCGCGGCTGAATTGAAAAAAACTCATAACGCTGAATACGACGGCTGTGCATCCTGCCCAACTCCCGCTTGCAGGATGGTTCATCGGCCCAGGGAGGGCGTACCATGAATTCCCATTTCTACGCGAAAAGACATCCCCATTTCTCAGGCTTATCTTCTACAGTTTGGGTATGTCGAGTGCTCGTAAGCTATTGACTTAATTGAGATCTGTCGTAAAATGTTTCGAAATGTAGTGTCACGTCATTTAGGCATATATCCCGTTGTTATTATTTGTTTTGCTAAACATGTAGTGTGACCATGAGGACGCAGGAGGTGCGGCGTGTTTATTCGCACACAGTCGAACGGCTCCCGGACCTATCTGCTCATTGTCGACAACAAGCGGGTGGATGGCAAAGTCATGCAGCGCGTCCTGTTTCGCCTTGGCCGGCTTGATCAGTTGCTGGCCAGCGGCCAGTTCGACTCGCTGGTCCAGTCGCTGGTCCGGTTCTCAGACGAGCTTGACGTCCTTGGCGCCTATGCGCGCGGCGAGAGCATTGCCACGCGCAGCGCCGGGATTGGGACAGGTTCCACACGAAACCAGTATAGGCGAAGAATAGACGAAAATATACGCAGGCAGGTTTGGCCGCGATTGGGATGCGTGGAGGCGGGAATAGCCGATCATGTCTGGTCGGTTAAGGAATTGCCGCGATACCCCCTTAGAGTACTATTCAAGGCACAGGAAAACCCGCCTGATAGCGGGTTGCTTGTGTTTCTAATCTGTCGCGTCTAGTAACTCTCTCCATTATTGTCGTACCGGGGGAATGCGTAGTGCAAAGTTTTGTCTGACGAATTCATTCCCCCCTAGGAAAGCGTCGGCACCATGGCATCACAGCCCGAGCGTATCGCGTCCCTCGAAGCCACCGCATCAATCGCGAAGTGGGTTTTAGGAATCTTTATCCCACTCGTGATTGGACGGGGAGCATTTATCACGATGAACGTGATTGCTATGAAGCAGCAACTGGCTGACGGAGGAAATATTTGACTCGTCACCGAGTTGAAGACGCCAACCTCTCCGGAGCAAGTTCAAGCAAACTTGAGTACCATCATTGCCCAGGTTCAGACGGCGCGAGTAAATGGAAAGAAGCCAGACGGGGAAAAGGTAAAGACTCTCGCCGGAGCACTCCTCCTGACGGGTCACCGACTTGGCTACGGAGTTGCTCGCTCAGACGCATCCCACTATGCATTGCCAGCAGGTAAACCGGTAGGTACTCAGGATTCCGTGATCGAATGGCAGAAGTATGCGCGGCCTCCTCCTCCAGGGACAGGAACCTGGCGTTGTTCTCCTGTTTGCGGCGTGTGGCGCGAACCGGGTTGATCGTCACCTTCTCGTTCTCGATGGAAACTCGGAAGATCAAACTAAAGGCAGCCCTCATCCGGTCGTACGTTGAGCCGGACCATTCGTTTTCCTCGGTATGCTCATCGTTTCCCCTCCATCGGTAGCCGGAAAGACCCGATTGGTTACAACGGTATGCCGCCACCGGGCTTATGGTTGTGCAGCCAGGTAACTGCGTAAAGGGATAAGAGCATCATCCACACCGAACGCTGGTGGGGTATCGATCAACCAACTGCCGTTGAGCGGTTAACCACCCGGAACTCCAGTTCAGCATTTTCCCATGCAGGTTTTCTCGCGAACCTTCCACCACGACGCTCTGTTGCTCCGCATTATCGTTTGCTTGCAGGTGCAATGTTGGCGACCTCCGTTGCCAACGGGACGGTTGGTGCCGCGGCTCCGAGAACCTTGGTGACAGAGTTGCCGCCGTGATTTGCGATCCAGACGTTTCCTGAGATGTCGACGGCAATGCTGGTGGGCGAACTGAGTCCATCTGTGTAGCCCGTGCTGGGAGAGATCGCAATTCCGCCGGAGTTGAAGACCGAAATGGAGCCGTCTGCGTTCGTTACCCAGACCTGGTTCGAACCGTCTATAGCCAGGCCGGTGCCCGCTGCGGAGACTCCGCTAATGTGGCCCGTGCTTGTGACTCCGCCAGCGCTGTCGAACTCCGCCACAGTACTGGAACCGGAGTTCAGGCTCCAAACATTTCCAGATTGGTCAATTGCGACACCGGTGCCGCCATTCGATATAGCGGACGACAGGTACGCTGTTCCGGTCGGCGAGAACACTGACGTCGTGTTGCTGGGGTCGGGGTTGGGGTTGCCAATCCATAGCATGTTAGCAATGACGGTGATCCCCTGCGCGAGCAAAGTCGTAGCCGGCAAATAGATACTGTCCCCGGGGTAGGTTGCAGTGATTGTTTGCATCCCAGCGGGCAGTCTGGAAGTGGTCAGCGTTGCAGTATAGGTATAAGAACTGGAGTCGTAATTGCCGAGCGTGGCTGAGCCCAGCAAGGTTGTTCCTGTTCCTCCTGTCGGGATTGCGTAGAAGTTCATTGGCTGCGTCGGTGTTGGTCCGGAAACAGTGGTCGAGAAGTTCGCGGTAATGCTGGTTGGCGTCCCGTTGTTTGCAGGGCTGGGGATCGTACCCAGAGTGATAGAGGGGGTCGTGGTCACTGGGAGCACGTAAACCCCGCTGTTGACGGCGCCGTTGCTTCCGTCTCCTGGATAGGACGCGACAATGTAGTGGGCGCCAAGAGAAAGCGAGCTTGTGCTGACCGATGCGGTGTTTGCGGATAACGATTGTGGTGTGCCAACCGGGTTGCTGTATGCAATGTCGTTGAAACTGACCAGACCGGTGCCGGTATTGACCCCATTGCTGAAGGTCGCGGTCAGTGTGCCCGAGCCGTAAACAACCGAGGTTGGACCGCTGATCGCGAGAGATTCAACCCCCGGAGTTTCACCGCCGGCTGCGTTGACGAAGGTGCCTTCGATGAGTCCAATCAAGTCATTCTGGGTGTCAGAAAAGAGAGTCGACGATTCCGAGAGCGCCACTGCGTCCGGCGTGTCGAGAGATGCGCTGGTAGGAGAACCGCCGTAGCCGCTGAAGCCCTCAGAACCGTTTCCGGCGATCGTCGTTATGGTGGTTAGACCGGCGCCGCTGATGGTACGGATGAGATTGTTGTCGCTGTCAGCCAAAAACACGGTGCCGGACCCATCTACAGCTAAGCCGCGCGGACGCGCCAGTTCTGCCGTTGCCGCCGTAGTGCCCGTATTGAATCCCTTAATGCCAGTCCCAGCAATCGTGCTGATAAAGCCTGTACCGAAATTCACCATCCGCACACGCTGATTGTGTGTGTCGCCGATATAAATATTGAATGCGGAATCGACAGCAACGCCGGTGGGCGAGTCGAGTTGCGCGGTTGGCGAAGTGGCAGACCCGCCATCGCCACCCCAGCCCTGCGTACCATTGCCCGCCACAGTATTGATGGTTGGGCTGATGGTTGGGCCGGAAATCTCGCGAATGCGATGGTTGTTGGTATCGGCGATATAGAGATTGTTGTTCGAATCGACAGCCAACGCAGTGGGCAGATTCAGCAACGCGGTCGCAGCCGTTCCTTCGCCCGAATATCCAGCGGTCCCCGTACCCGCGATTGTCGCGATCGTGCCCCCGCTTACCTCGCGAATGCGATTGTTGTGCGAGTCGGCAATGTAGATGTTGCCGTTTGAATCGATGGCAACGCCTGTGGGCGAGTCAAGCATCGCCAACGTCGCAGAGCCGCCATCGCCGCCATAGCCCTGGGCCCCGTTACCGGCCACCGTGGAGATGATCCCCTCCAGATTGATTTCGCGGATGACGTCGTCGTCGGTATCCGCAATGTAGAGATTGCCTGCCGTGTCGAATGCCAGTCCATGGGGAAGTTCCAGAGGAGCGTTGATCGCCTCCACGCCGTTAGCCGGAGAGTTTAACGGGCGTGCATGGTTGGCCGGCTTGGAACTGGGGTACAGATTGGCACGCGAGTGTGCGCGAGCCAGTTGCGCCAGCGCTGCACGCTGGGCCGCGTTCTGAGCAAGAACAGCCGTGCCGCCGGCCATAGCCAGAGCAACCATTAAACACTTCGCCGTCACCGCTCTGTTTCTCATTCGCTGACGCACCCGGTGGTTACTGACATGAGAAGGCCGAGGCCCATCCATAGGCCACTGAAGGATTCGGATCATTTGGACTTATGGTGATCGTCAGCAGAGTACCCGCGGGCAGCGCGGAACCGTTCTTGACTGTGCAGGTCTCGGGCCCTCCGGACGAGTAAGCTTCTGTGCCGCAGGACATCACGGAAGAACCCAGTGTCAACTGGTCGTGTGCGTAAGGCCGTGCGCTTGCATTCGACGGGGGGTTCATCTCGCTCAAGGTCCACTTCACGGGCACAGGAGCAAATGAGTAAATGGTCAAGCTCGGCGTGCATTCCGCCGGCAGAATGGTTGTGGATGTAATGGTGGCATTTCCGCCGGGCAAGCTGGAAACCGGGTTGTAAAACGCCGCTGTGGACGTGCCTTCGGTAGAGTGCGTCAGAACGGTCATCGGGATGCCCGCCGGACTGGAACCGAGCGAGGCGACAGGGCCGGAGACTCCGGTTCCACCTGCGCTGCCGCCAACTACGGCGACACCCTGTGCTCCCACGCTACTTGTTCCACTCACAGATGCCGGCACACTTGGTGCGTGGCCACGGCTCGCGGCGTTCTGAGTCGTGTAGCTTGTCCCCGCAGTGTAGCCCGCACCGCCAAAAAGGAATACTTGCACTGGGAACGGCGACCCGAAATCTTCGGGGCCATTCTGCTGAAGAGCAATTCCGATGACCTGCGCTGATCCGGCAGCCGGATACGTAGTGCCGATGTCTTCGCAAAATCCATTGTTAAACTGGCTGGCCGCGACAAAGTGACCCGGCTTAGCTTGGTTGTCGAACTGACACGGGGCTATACCATAGGCAGCTACCTGCACGGTCTGGCCAGCGGTCGATAACCCATTACCACCCCCCGGCGAGATGTTAATGCCGATGACTTGATTGCCAATGTTCGCGTCGTTGACAAAGGAAATCTGGCCGACTGTGGCCTGGTCAGGGACAGCACCAGTGCAACCCCCGGTAGGATTAACATTACCGCAGATATTCGGATTCCCCGGCACGGTGGTCTCCAGCGCGTATTGCGAGCAGGTGCCGTTGCAGACCATGCTGATGGTGGACGGCCCCGTTGGTCCCGTTGCGCCGGTCGGCCCCTGCGCGCCAGCCACCCCCGCCGAGCCCTGTGCGCCGGGCGAGCCAGGGGGGCCGGTTGCCCCGGCGGAGCCGGTCGAACCAGTTGCGCCGGTCGCTCCGGTGGCGCCGGCTGGGCCCGGCGTCCCCGCCGCCAGCGCTACAAGGGTGAACGAGGCCTCGTTTGTCCCAGAGGGCGGACTAAGGATCAGTGTTGTGGGCGACGCATTCATGAGCCAGATCGTATCTCCTGCATTCAGCGTGATCAGCCCGTGACCAATAATTTGCGCGTTGCCTGCCACTTGAGAGGCCCCGAACGTCGTGTTCGGAGCGATGAAGCCGTTTACCAGAAGCGCCAGGGATCCGCCCCCGGCCGAATAGACATCGTAGTCGTAAATATAGGTTCCCGCGGACAACACCGTCACGGTCCCGATTTCAACCTCTATG
>Ga0302320_10028632_pt1 | contig 10683 bp, 7 predicted proteins | sample Bog_T0_3_FD_202130 | JGI IMG/M metagenome (GOLD analysis project Ga0302320, IMG submission 202130) | Peat permafrost microbial communities from Stordalen Mire near Abisko, Sweden - Bog_T0_3 | ecosystem: Environmental > Terrestrial > Soil > Wetlands > Peat | place: Sweden: Abisko, Stordalen Mire... | reverse complement strand
CGATCGGATGCTCCAATGCCTGGAGCGCGAGGATGCCATCGCCCCGCAGGCTGCAGCAGCCCTGATTGTCATTGGTTTCAATGTGGGCCGCAGCGTCGACTTTCTGAGCGGCGCCTTGCAGCTTAGTCACTCCGGCTGTGTACGCCTGGTCGATAAACTCGAGCACTCGGAGCTGGTCGAGCGGCGCGAGGGTAGTGACCGACGCGTTGTGCAGCTGTATCTGACCGAGCTGGGACATCGGCGCATGCAGAATGTGCTGCGCTCGCGGCGCAAATACCTGAACAGCCTGATGCAATCGCTCAATATGAAGGAGCAAACGCAGCTGACCGCGATGATCGAGACGATGCTCTTTGACATTACGACCGGGGACGAGCATGCCGAGGCGATGTGCCGGTATTGCGAGGAAGACCCCTGCCCGCAGGAGGGCCGCCCCATCACACTGGCCGTCGCAAGGTAAAGTGAAAGCGGCGCGGCACACCCCGAAGTCTGCTCAGAGTTTGGCAGCCAAGCTCACAATGGAATCCGTACCGCTGCCCTCAGAAAGCGAGCCGCCGGCGCCTGACCAGCACCGCTACGCCTTGCTTGAGATGGCCGGCGAGGAATCCTTTGATGCGCTGGCGCATCTGGCTGCGCAGCTGGCCAAAACTCCGATGGCATTCATCAGCGTCCACGATGGAGAGCGGCAGCGATTCAAAGCCGCTGTGGGCTTCAGGCGCGGGGAGAATCTCGATGAACCCTGGCCGGTCATGAGTGAATTCTCGGGTCGGCGCACCATCGTTTGTGCTGATACGCAGCTCGATGCCCGCTTCGCTGGTCTGCCCTGTGTCGTGAGCTCACCCCAGGTCCGCTACTACATGGCCATTGCGCTGCTGACACCGCGAGGCACTGTCGTGGGCGCGCTGGCGGTGCTTGATACCGCTTCGCGGACGCTTAGCGCCGAGCAGATCGACGCGCTCTCGGTGATTGCCATGCAGGTGGTGGCGCAATTCGAATTGCAACTGGCCCGAAGGCAGCTCGATCATGTTCACATGCAAGCGCACGAGATGGCGCAACGAATGCAAGCCGATCGCATGCTGGAGATGCAGAGCCTTGCCGCAGATCTGCACGATGGAGTAGGCCAGGAGCTGGCTGCCCTTTCGATGCAGATGGGCGCGTTCCTGCTGTCACCCCAGGCGCAGCCGGCCGCAGTGCGCGAGCCGATGGAGAAAATGAGCGAATATCTTCGCAACTGCATGAAGAGCTGCCGCAGGATTGCCGAGGGGCACGGCGGCTTCATGATCCGTGACCTTACTCTGCTGCAAGCACTGAAGCGATCGACGCAGTCCATGGCGGCAGAGACAGTGCGCCTGGAATTCAGCGGCTTCGGCCAGAGTCTGAGCACACTCGATGAGACCACCGCCTATCACCTGTTTCGAGTCGGCTACGAGGCCATCCGCAATGCGTGTACGCACAGCGGCTGCAGCCTTGTACGCGTGCGCTGCGACAGTGATGATGCCTACATCGCGCTCACGATCGAGGATGATGGCGTTTCTCAGGTCAATATGGATCGTCCCAATGCCGGCATCGGTCGATCCGTCATGAATTACCGCGCACAAAGTATCGGTGCGCAGCTGCGCTTCGTGCCCTTAGCGCAGGGCGGTCTTCGGGTCGAGTGCCGGCTGCCGCGGCTGCGGGCTTGATCGGGCTGGCGCTGAGCGGGCGCCCTGCGCGCCTCTGGCTAATGATGGCCCTAGCCACGGATCAACTGCTTCAGTCCGCGCCGGAACGCACTCACACCGCCCATCGAGGGATGGCGCAGCGCGTGCGCCTGCACTCCGCACTCGGTCAGTGACTTTTCTGCGTGCCGGCCGACGGCGCCGAGGGTGGCCCTCGGAAACGCTTCCAAGAGCGCCTTGAGCACAGGGATCCCCAGCGCACGTTCGGCCGGCTTTGGCGTGCGATTGGACTGGCGATTTCCCTCTTTATAAGGATGCCAGGGAAAGGCGTTCCAGAGCACGGTGTGATCTGCGACGCCTAACTCATGCAGCGCCGACCAGATGGTGGTCGCTGAGGGCTCGCTCCACGGAATGTGACGAGTGGACAGTCGCGGCGCGCGAGTGCGGACCCGCGGAATACGGCCCGCTATCAACAGACGCTCGCTCGTGAACGGGATGCCGGTGACGTGACAGCCCTGATAGCCAGGCGCCTCACCGATCAGTATCAGCGTCGGTTGTGTTGCAAGATGCGCCCGCAACCGCTGCCGACGTGCCTGCACGGCGTTGCGATCCAGATCCGTCCCGGGATCATGTTCGGTCCAGGGATTAAATACCTGATCGCCCGCGTAACTGCTCAGCAATCCAAAGAACCGCGACAACGAGGTGCTAGAGGGCAATACCTGATATCCCGATGGTTCACGGTAACTCAATCGGGGCCTATTCTAGCCGGCGAAGTGCGCTGACAGGCATTTTCCCCCCACGGGCGGGCACTGTAGTCGGCGGCCTACAGCCGCTGGGTCCTGCTTCACCTACAGTCGGCGACACGACTTCCCCTTGGGCCATTAAGTCAAATGAACCGGGTGATTTAGCGCTCGTTCAGGCATTCCTGTCGAAGATGTGAGGCCGAATCGATAGTCTAAATCGGCAAATCGACCCAACAATCGGGGCAAGATGACATTCAGAGGCAGCACATCCGCCGAATCCGCCCTCAGCGCCGCAGCTGAGGCCGCCGATATGGCGCATCGTGCCGGCCTGGTCTACGTCTCGGACGCGCTGCCTGGCTATCGACGTGAGCATTACGGGAAGCGCTTTCGTTACTTCCTGCCCGACGGGCGACAGCTCAAGGCGCGCGTGGAACTCAAACGCGTGGCCCAGCTTGCGATCCCGCCGGCCTACGAGGAAGTGTGGGTTTGCCTGAATCCGCGTGGGCATCTGCAGGCCACCGGCCGCGACGCCCGCGGCCGCAAGCAATACCGATACCATGCCGAATGGCGCAGCATCCGCGATGATGCCAAATTCGATCGCATGGCGACCTTTGCCGAGTCATTACCGAGATTGCGCCGGCGTGTGGCGCGCGATCTGGCTCTCGATGGACTGCCGCGCGACAAGGTGCTCGCGGCCGTGATCAGTGTCCTCGATGCGACCTGCGTGCGCGTGGGCAATGAAGAATATGCGCGAGATAACAAGAGCTTTGGCCTGACGACGCTGCGCAATCGTCATGTCAGCTTCATCCGTGACGGCCGCGCCGTTCTGAACTTCCGCGGCAAGGGTGGGGTGCCCCATGAAGTGCTCATTGATGACAGGCGTATCGTCAAGATCATGCGTCGCTGTCAGGAACTGCCTGGCCAGCTGCTGTTCCAGTACATCACCGATGAGGGCCAACGCGCGCCGATCGATTCCGGGCAGGTCAACGATTACCTGCGCGACGCGATGGGGGATGACTTCACGGCCAAGGACTTCAGGACCTGGGCTGCAACTTTGCATGCGATCCAGCTGCTGGCGCGCAGGCCAGTGCCGGCGGATGCCAGCGAGCGGGCCATGAAGAGCGAGATTCTCGCGGTGGTCAAGCAGGTAGCGGCCAAGCTGCGCAATACACCGGCGGTTTGTCGCAAGTCGTATATCAACCCGATGGTCTTCGAAGCCTGGCGCTCCGGAGCCATTCAGCAGGCCTTCAGCGGCGGTCTCAAGCTGGCCGCGCCACGACAGACCGAATCGCGCGTGCTGAACTTCTTGATCCGGCGCTCCAACGGAGCGGGTACCGGCAAGCGCTTCCCCGCGGAGTGACGACCGCACGGAGCGCAGTCACAGCGCTCCGTGAGGTAAGTGGGATGGGCATGAGCATCTAGACCGCTGCTTAAGCGCGCTGTGACACTCCCTCCGCGCAACCCGCGCAATAAAACGCCCGAAGCGCGCGAAACAGGAGCTTCGCATCGCCTGGCAACACTATGTTTCAGCGCAGCATTGCGCTCGACAAAATCATTGCTGCAACGCAATAACTCTGTTCGGTAGCGCACAAAAGACGCAGTTTTTGCGGACGAAAACGGCTCAATTCCTCGAATGTCATAACTCTGGCAGTTGGCCTTATTCAGACGGCGACTGGCTCTCGTTATTCGGCAATTGCTATCGATATTCTCGATTTAGTCACTGCCGTTATATTGGAGAGAGCCATTAAGGGCGCCCGCATACAGACTCCCAAGTATGGATTTCGCTGGGGTATCGGGGCGCGCCTCGGCCTAGCCTTTGTTTCCGTCGCGGCGCTGGCGCTAGCTGCCAATCTGCTGGCCGAACACGCGATGTCAGTCATCCATACAACTCGCGTCGTGCGAGTCGTGGCGCTGCCGCGCTCGCCGGTGCCGGCGATTGTGACGCCCTCTCCGTCCCTCACGCCAGCGGCTTCCGAAGTCGCACCGGCAGGACCTGAGGCACTGATCGCGACGATCGAGCGCTATGAGAGTGCGGTGCGCGCGTGCGTCCTGGCCCGCAATGCGGTCACCGACGCGCAATTAGTCAGTGCCGCTAACGATCTGGAAGAGGCGACACAGGCTTACCTGACAAAGGCCGGCCGGGTATCCGGCGCCTCTCGTCTTGAGCCACTGCGCAACGCTCTGAAGAGCTACCGCGGCGATGCCGAGGCGCTGTTGCGCATTGGCGAGAACCACGAGCAGGTAATCCGCGACTTCTGGGATAGCTTCGATGCACTTGATGGCCGCACCAAGTCGGCACTCGCCCGCGCCTGGCGGATCTTTGGTCATGTCATTGCCCGAAATTCGCTGGTCGATTTCAACTCCGGCCTGGATGAGATCCGCCGCGACTACGCAACCCGCATGGCCAGCGGCGATCCGGCCGAGGCTTCACTCGATGCACTGACAATCAGTGCGACGGCGCTTTCGACAGCCGTGCACGCCAACGATTCGGCATTGGTGCGCTCTCAGGGCGAGGCCTGGGTCGGGCAGCTGCGTGCGGATGTCGAGCGGATCGAAGCGCTGCAGCGATCTCTGGTGCAGCTGGATGCGCAGCGGCGCGAGGCACTCGAGCGGTTCGGTCGCGAATCACTCAGTGTGATTTCCCTGGCAGGTGCCTCGAAGCCGAGCAGCGCGAGGCGTGGCCAACCCGCTGCGGCTACGCCCGGCCAGCCAGCGAGCATTGTCTCGCCACTCCTTAGTTTTTTGCCGGCCACCACGGGGACCTCTGCCGCCGAGGACTGGAATAGCGGACCAGGCCCGACGCCTGCCGAGGACACCTCGGTATCCTCGGGACCTTCGGAATACACCGCTGGAATGTTCTGGCTCAGTGCCGCAGTGCTGTTGCTGCTGTTGTGCGTATCGGTTTTCACGGTGGCCAGCGTCGTCGGTCCGGTGCGACGGATGCGCATCGCCACCAAGCGTCTGGCCGCGGGCGAGCCGCATGTGCCGGTGGCGCGCGGGGGGGTGCGGGAGCTGGATGATCTGGCGGTATCCTTCAACCAGATGGCCGAGCAGCTGGCCGCGGCCCGGGAGAGTGCACGAAACTACCAGGAACAGCTCGAAACCAAGGTTAATCTGCGTACCCGCGAGCTGCGGCATCTGGCCGAGCACGATGCGCTGACTGACTTGCCCAACCGCCGCCAGCTGTTCACGCGCCTGAGAGAGGCGATTGCGCGTGCCGCAGAAAGCAAATCAAACGTCGGCGTATTTTTCATCGACCTTGATAATTTCAAGAATATTAACGACAGCATGGGCCATGCATTCGGTGATCGTGTGCTTGGAGCAGTCGCGGAGCGGCTGCGCGATGCGACCGGTCCCAGTGGCTTTGCGGCACGTCTTGGCGGCGATGAGTTTACGGTGATCTGCGACAGCGCCGCCAGTGAAGGCGCTGTGCGCCTGGCCGGTTGGGATCTGGTACGCGCGTTCCAGGTTCCGCTGCGCGTTGATGAGCGGGAGCTGATGATCAGCATCAGTGTGGGGGCGAGCCTTTATCCGCAGCATGGCAGCAACGCCGATGCGCTGCTGCGCGCGGCCGATGCCGCGCTGTTTCGCGCCAAGGCGCTCGGGCGCAGTCAGCTGACCGAATTCAGTCCGGAACTGCTCGCGTCCGCCTCGACCAAATTCAGTACCGAGCAGGGTCTGCGCCGCGCGCTGGAGCGCGGAGAATTTGAGCTGGTGTTCCAGCCCGAAGTAAGTGCCACAAACCTGAGCACCGGACTGGTCGAAGCCTTGCTGCGCTGGCGGCTGCCAGATGGACGACGCGCCTCGCCAGCCGAATTCCTGGCGATTGCCGAGGAATCGGGACTGATCATGGAGATCAGCGACTGGGTGTTGAACTCCGCAATCGCTGCTGCCTCGGGCTGGCACCACGGTGCGTGGCCAGAGGCGAAGGTCGCCATCAATCTCTCCTCGCGACAGTTGCTGAACAACCAGTTTATTGAGCACCTCATGAGGCTGCTGCAGACTCACAAGTTGCCGGCGCGTTGCATCGAAATTGAACTGACGGAGAACGTGCTGCAGACCGGTATGGCCACCATCGATGTGCTGCACGAACTGCGGGCGCAGGGTATTGCGATCGCACTGGATGACTTCGGTACCGGCTATTCCTCGTTCTCCTCGCTCGAAAAACTGCCGCTGACTCGTGTGAAACTTGACCGGACGCTGATTGCCAGCATTCACACCAGCGCCCGCTCGGCGGCAATTGCCCGTGCCATCGTGAGCCTGTGTCACAACCTCGGGTTAGAGGTCACGGCCGAGGGCATCGAGTGCCGTGAACAGCTAATGATGCTCTCCGATCTGGCTCCTATCAGTCTCCAGGGGTACCTGCTGGCGCGCCCGGTCGGCGCAGAGCGGGTGCTCTCGACGCTGGCATCGCTCCCCAATCGCCTGGAGTCCATTCTGCTCTCAGCCCCGGCCGACCCGAATAGCGCCTACGAAGCCGGCTCCGAGGAATACACGGTTCGAAACCTGCGCACGTTGTAGGCGGGCGCTGACAGGGCACATTACGAGCGCCCGAAGGCTTAAGTCGCTGCGGCTTGTGTGGGATACTCCACACCCCGGCCACCAGCGGATCAGGAGCGACACATGACGAAGCTGACCTATGAAATCGTTCAGCACGATGGCGGCTGGGCATACAAGGTCGATGAGACTTTTTCGGAAACCTTCCCGACGCACGACATCGCCCGCAAAGCGGCGCAGCGCGCGGCCGAAGAGCAGGCGGTTCCAGGGGAATCCGCCCGCATCTCGTACGAGGATAAGCAGGGCCACTGGCACAGCGAGAAGTCGGCGGGTACTGATCGGCCAAAGCCGAACGTCAAGGGTTGAGGCGATCGCGACACGGCATGTGTAACCGCTGCAAGGACTCAGTGCTTGCCTAGGACCAATTCGACTCGCCGCGCGGCGGCGCTCGCGCCATTGGAAACCCTGCTGCCGGCGCGACTTGGACTCGAAGTGCCGCTGCCAGCTGAGCTCAAGCGGTTGTATGGGAAGTTTTGTCTGCCGGCGGTGCGCACCAAGCCTCGGGTCTACAGCAATTTTGTGACGACCTTGGATGGCGTGGTGTCACTGCACACCAAGGGTCATGCGGCTGGGGGAGATATCAGTGGCTTCAGTGCTCAGGATCGCATGGTCATGGGTTTGGTGCGTGCAGTGGCCGATGTGGTCATTGTCGGTTCCGGATCCTTGAAAGCTGATCCGCAGGCGGTGTGGACGCCCGAGGCGATCTGTCCGGAACTTGCATCCGGCTACGGCCGTTTGCGCGCGCTCTTGGGTAAGCACGGACCCCCGCTGAATGTGATCGTCAGTGCGAGCGGAGCGCTCGATCTGCGCCTACCGGTATTCAGTTCCGGACAGGTCCCGTCCCTGATTCTGACCAGTGCCACCGGAGCCAGGCGTCTGAACCGCCAGAAGCTGCCTGCTGCGGTCCAGGTCCATGCGCTCCGACGCGGCGCCGGTGAGATTCAGGCGAGCGTGATCTTGCACGAAGTGTCGAGGCGCACGGATGTGCAGCGGGTTCTCATCGAGGGCGGCCCAAATCTGCTCGGGGATTTCTACAAACAGCGACTGATCGACGAGCAGTTTCTGACGCTGGCACCGCAGATAGCAGGACGCGAGGAGGGCGATGGCCGGCCGGGGCTGGTGATGGGCCAGACCTTTGCACCACGCGATCCGCTCTGGGGCACCCTGAGCGACGTGCGTCGCGGCGGCAACCACCTGTATCTTCGTTTCTCATTCAGCTGAGCAGATCCTGACACCGGATCGCACCGGTGCGCGGGGTCACGGCGGGCGACAGAATCGGCCCCTAGAATGTCATTCGGCGGGACTGCCCAGGTCAAATCGAGGCATGATGCACCTATGGAAATGCGCACTCGATATCGGGAGTGCCCGACGGCAGGCTTCTATATACGAGCGGTTGCTGATGCCTCGCGACTGCTGCTCGGTCACCGAGCAGCCGAGAGCGCGGTGAGGCGATGAGCAAGCGCCAGGCCCTCGGTTGGCTGGCGATCGCCGCCGCAGTGCTGATCTGCTGGCTGGCGCGTCCGTTTGCCACCGGTTTGCTGCTCGGTGCGGTCATCGCATTCACCCTTGAGCCGGTGTATGCCACCCTGGTGCGCTGGACCCGACGGCCGGCGGTCGCTTCCCTACTCACATTGCTCGGTTCCGGGGCCATCATTCTCGGTCTTGTAAGTGGCTTCGCATCGCTGTTCGTCGCCCGCGCAGTGGTGCTGGCGAGGCTGGTGCACGATCAGGTGCAGCCCAACGGCGCCATCTACGCCTGGGTCGAATCAGTTGCGGACTGGCTCGGACGCCTGGGACTATCGCCGGCCAGCGTGATCGAGCGCGTGGAAGCCGTTGCCGGAGAACTGGCCTCACGCTCGGCCGCGATCGCAGGCTACGTAGCCTCAGGAACCTTTGGCACGCTGATCGAACTGCTCTTCACGTTTCTGGCGATGGATGCAGTGCTGCGACACTGGAGGCAGATTGTGGCTGCACTGGCGGCCGTGGCGCCTTTCGAGGCCAGCCACACGCAGGCGCTGTTGGCGGAATTTCGCCGTGTCGGACGTATTACGGTCACTGGCACGGTCGTGACCGGGCTGGCCCAGGGCGTACTCGCCACGATCGGATACCTGATTGCAGGTGTGCCGCAGGCCGTGTTCTTTGGGATTTGCACGGCATTTGCATCGCTGATACCAGCCGTAGGCACGCTGCTGGTATGGATTCCCATCGGGGTCTATCTGTTCCTGAGCGGGCATCCCACCCGAGCGATCGTTGAATTGCTGTGGGGTGCGCTGATCATCGTTGGACTGAGCGACTACGTGATTCGGCCGCGCTTGGCGAGCGATTCGGCGATGCCCGCGGTACTGGTCTTCATCGCCTTGTTCGGTGGGCTTGAGGCCTTCGGCGTTTCCGGCCTGATCGTCGGGCCGGTGGTGATGTCGCTCGCCGTCGCGGTGCTACGGATCTATTCGCGTGAAGAGCGCAGCGCCAAGCCCTAGTGGGCCAGCCCTGTAGACAATGAGCAGCAGATACCTGAGCCCGTCACTATTGTTGTGTCCGAGCACATCAACTAGCCCTTGATATCCAGGGAATTGAGCACGCGTTAGGCACGCTGGCGAGGAAGCTAGTATGGTCGCAGGTTCGCAGGCGTGATGCTTCAGATCAACGCAGAGGGGCACCGGTCATGAGCAACACCCCAGATAATTCCGAACTCCCAAAGACTTTACCAATTCGGCGCAGTCCGCTGGCCGTGCGGATCCTTGCAGGCGCCTTGGTCGGTGCGCTGCTGTACTTCGCGCACACGGCTTTCGTGCCGATCGTCATGGCGATTCTTTTCTCACTGATCCTCAGCACGCCAGTCGAGGCCCTTCACAAGCGCGGCCTGCCGCGCAGTGCTGCTGCCGTGCTGGTACTTGTGCTCCTGGCTGTCGTGGCAGGAGCCGCAATAAATCTGCTGCGGGCGCCGGCAGAGGCCTGGTGGGCCGCGGCTCCGCAGACCATTCGCACGATTGAGAAGGCCCTGCGTCCGGCGTCGATGCTCTTCGGCCGCATCGAGATGCTGACTGACAGTGCGGGGCAGATAACGGAAATTGCGCCGCCGCCGCGCGCTAGTGCCGCGGTGACGGACACCAACGCCGCGGGCGCCTCCAAGCCGCCTGCGCGGCCACCCTCCAACGTGGCGGTGGCATTCTTGGATGCCATGAACTCGGTGCTGGTAAGCAGCGTCGCAGTAATTGTCGTGATGCTATTTACGCTGGCGGGTGGTCCACCGATGCTGGCGCGCATGACGGCATCGCTGGCCAAAGATCTGAAGTCATCGCACATGCTCAAGCTCATTAGTGCCGTGCGCACCGAAGTGAGTCGTTACTACGTCAGCATCGCGCTGATCAATGTCGGACTGGGACTGGGTACCGCCGCGATCACGAAGCTGCTCGGCATGCCCAACCCGCTGCTGTGGGGTGCGGTCGCTGCGCTTCTCAACTTCGTGCCCTACGTAGGCCCTGCGATTACCCTGGTATTGCTGACGATCGTGGCTTTTGTCACCTTCCAATCTATCGGGCACGTGGCGGCAGTCGCCGGCAGTTTTCTGCTGCTCGCCACCATCGAAGGTCAATTCGTGCAGCCGCTCGTCGTGGGTCGCCGTCTGGAGCTCAATCCGCTGATCGTGTTCCTGGCCTTGTGGTTCTGGGGCTGGTTCTGGGGCATCCCGGGTATCATTATTGCGGTGCCTAGCCTGATTGCACTCAAGG
>Ga0302320_10028631_pt1 | contig 10683 bp, 11 predicted proteins | sample Bog_T0_3_FD_202130 | JGI IMG/M metagenome (GOLD analysis project Ga0302320, IMG submission 202130) | Peat permafrost microbial communities from Stordalen Mire near Abisko, Sweden - Bog_T0_3 | ecosystem: Environmental > Terrestrial > Soil > Wetlands > Peat | place: Sweden: Abisko, Stordalen Mire... | reverse complement strand
CGAAACAACTCGGTCCTAATATTAACCTACACCTACTTGTAGTTGACGATCCTGGAACAGACAAAAATATTGTCTCAGTCGGAGACGATTCGGCGACTATACCCCACGGATTCAAAGGTGGATTCGGGCTTAATCAGTCACTAGATGCCGCCAAGTTATGGATGCCGCAGCTTGTTTTAGACCAACATTCAACGCTCAGGAAAATTCACTCATACGTGAACCCCGATTATGTCTGTCCCATTTTGCCATTTCAATCGAGGAATCCAAGGTTCGCAGATGAATTGATTGAGCATTATGAAGAGGAGTTGCTGTCATGGGGCGTCGATTATCGGAACATCGTATATGCTGCGGAGGACGACGCCTTGGATTTGTATCGAACCATATTGCAAATCGACGCTGTGCAATCACGCGTCTTCAAGGAGGTGGGCGGTTCGTTGACGATTGTTTCCCCATTGGGAAGCAAGTTGCTGGCAATCGGTGCCCTGATGGCGGCAATAGAACGCGATTTTCCAGTTGTGAGCGTCGAGTCCCTGTCATACAAAACAAAATTTAAAACGCAAAAGTCAGACAACCCAATTGATGGTGACGTTGTCCATTTGTGGCTCGCCGGCGAAGCCTATCTGGCTGCCGATCAAGAAAAACTCACTCAGACATGAAATCAAGAAAGAAGAATTCCCAGTATCTCAATGCGTACGGCACTGGTTTAGTCGCTTTGGATGTTGTATTTAGCCCAGGAAGCAAAACACCTCAGCTTTGGGCGGGGGGAACGTGCGGAAATGTCTTAACCATACTTGGCTTTCTTGGTTGGAATGCGTTCCCGATTGCGAGATTGGCGGCAGATTCTGCGGCGAGCTACGTCAAAGCTGATTTGAGCAAATGGCATGTCAAAGATCAGCTTTTGCATTTGGAACCAACCGCTGAAACCCCAATAATTGTTCAGAAGATCAAACGAAATGCTGATGGCAAGGTGAGCCATAGATTTTCCTGCAATTGCCCTGAATGTGGGGCTTGGCTTCCGAGTTATAGACCGGTCCTCGCGAAGGCGGCTGAACACGCTGCTGAGGCGATTTCAACACCTAAAATCTTTTTTATGGATCGCCTTTCCAGAGGCTCTCTGTTGTTGGCACATAATTGTGCTAAAAAAGGGGCTTTAGTAATGTTTGAGCCGTCCGGATTTGGTGACAAAAGGCTTTTTGAAGAGGCTTTGCAGGTCGCCCACATCGTCAAGTATTCAAACGATAGGATTGATCGTATGGAAGGCATTGCTCGGAAATCCATTCTTTTGGAGATACAAACGCTTGGGGGAGATGGAATGCGTTATAAGAGCAGTCTTGAGAACTGCAAAACTACTGGATGGGAAGAATTAAAGGCGATTCCAGTGAATAATTTAAAGGATGCCGCAGGTTCAGGGGATTGGTGTACGGCTGGCATCCTAGACAAGGTTGGAAAGTCGGGACTTAAAGGATTGAAAACCATCAATCGGAATATGTTGAACACTGCCCTCGCCTATGGTCAAGGTTTAGCAGCCTGGAACTGTCGCTTTGAAGGTGCAAGAGGCGGCATGTACGCGGAAAACAAGCTGAAGTTTCGTTCTTCTGTAACACAGATTCTGAAAGGCGCTCAATCTGTTCCCGAAATGGAGCGGCTGAGCGAGGGCTTTCAAAAGGTTTTCACAGGTCTTTGCAAAACGTGTCGGCTGCGCACAGTGAAGAAATGAGCTTCTACACGAACACCAACCGCGATTCCAATAAGATGGCTCCCGGACAAAACTGCCGACATCAACCGGGCAGGAACTCCGGCCATGTTCGGGTTCACGGCTCAGAGATCCCAATTCGAAAAATGATCCGGCAGATTCTTAGGCCTCAGGTTGCATGTTTGCAATATCTGCTTGCGGTGAAGGCATTCCTGCCAGGATTTGAATGCTATGCACCCATACGTCCTTGGATGTTCCGGTGGAATTGAAATGTTCAGACTGTTCTTTCACCCATTCGACGGCCATCCGTTGGAACGCCATGACTAGTTCCGGTTTCGCCATTGCCATTGAGTTGCAATCGGTCACCAGCAGCCAGTTTCAATTCCTTGGGCCGACAAACATGAAAATGCTCCAACTGGTTGAACGAAACGGAACGGATGCGCCCGCCCACTTCGACCAGCAAATGAGTGGCCCAACGATGGGTCAACGATCTTCGCCGCAGGAATGCCGCAAATAATCACGGCGTTGCCAACGACGGGCGGCGTAAATTCTCAACAATGAACCACCGACAATTGCCGCAAAATTGCCTCATTGCCAACGACTCCGCCAACGGCCATTGCCTATATGGCCAGAATAGACGCGGTGGATCCCGAAGAAGCCAAACGAATGTGGGGCGAGTTTATAATGACAAATTTAGGGCACATCATGCCCTAGCATCCTAGAATATGAGCGTATGGATGCCGACAGAACGATTCTAACCGATCGTGTTGCTTCTGCAAGGGTGCGTGAGCGATCAAAGCCGCTTCGGTAGAGTTGTGGTCAATGGAAACCACGAACCGCCGTTCTCCGCGAAATGAATCTTCCCTTTCTGATTTAATCAAGTTGCGCCGCCAGCTTGACAGTTGGCGCAAAGCCCAGCCTGGCCGCGCCCGTCTGCCTGCGGACGTGTGGGAGCAGGCGGCCACGCTGGCCCGGACGCTCGGAGTCAGCCGGGTTTCCCGGACTCTTCGATTGAGTTTCCACAAATTGCAGCGAAGGGTCCGACTCCCCACCCCGCGTCCCTCTGGATCGCCGGCACCGGCGGAGTTCATCGAATTGCCGTCGCCAGCGGGTCTGGATGTGGGCGGCGGCGGATGCGTGGTCGAATTGTGCGACGGAGGCCAGGCCAGGATGACGGTTCGTTTGTCCGGCGAAGGTTCGGTCCTGCTGGGGCTGGCGGAGGCTTTCTGGAGGCGGGGGCGATGATCCAGCTCACGCCCCAGATGCGGATTTTACTGGCGGTAGAGCCGGCTGATTTCCGGAGAGGCATTGACGGGCTGGCGCAACTGTGCCGGCAAAGGCTCGGCACCGATCCTCTTTCCGGCGCGATGTTCGTTTTCGCCAATCGCCGCCGCAAAGCATTAAAGATATTACTGTACGACGGCCAGGGCTTTTGGCTCTGTCAGAAGCGGCTTTCGTCCGGCCGGTTCAACTGGTGGCCCCAAGCCGGCGAGGCGGCCACCTCCCGGCTGGACGTTCATCAAATGCACTTGCTCCTGTGGAACGGCAATCCGCAAAGCGCCCAAGCGGCTCCGATGTGGCGGTCCGTGGGTCCTGGGGTTTAGAAAAAAACTTGCGTTCCACTTTTCCCTCTTTAGTCTGGCCTCATGCCTGTGGAATTTACTTATCGGGGCCAGACGGTCAATGGGGCCGGAATCCATTTCATCCAACAGCTCATTGCGGAGAACCCGCGGTTGAGCCGGCGGCGGCTTTCCACCAAACTGTGTCTGGCCTGGAACTGGGTCCAAGCCAATGGGCATCCCCGGGACATGGTCTGCCGGGGCCTGTTGCTGGGAATGCATCGGGCCGGCTTGATCGAGCTTCCGGCCAAACGAATGTCGCCTCCCAATCCCCTGGCCCGGCGCGCACTGCCGCCGCTTTTGGCGGACCAGTCCTGGGATCGGGTCGAGGGCCCTCTGTCCGGGCTGGGGCCGATCGAGATCCGACAGGTTCGGCGCACGGCGGAGGAGAAACTTTTTGGCAGCCTGATGCAGGCGCATCATTATCTGGGCTACACCCAGCCGGTGGGCGAGCATCTCAAATATGTTTACTATGCCCGGGGAAAACCGGTGGCTTGCATGGCCTGGTCCTCGTCGCCGCGGCACCTCGGAGCCCGGGACCGTTTCATTGGTTGGAGCGCCGAGCAGCGCCGGGCCCATATTCATCTGCTGGCTTATAACACGCGCTTTCTCATTTTGCCGTGGGTGCGGGTGCCCCATCTGGCCAGTCATCTGCTGGCCCGCACGGCCCGGGTCATCTCGGAGGATTGGCAGAAGCTCTACCATCATCCCATCTATTTGCTGGAAACGTTCATTGATCCGGATCGGTTCCGGGGAACCTGTTACCGGGCCGCCAATTGGATCCTGGTGGGCCGGACCACCGGGAGAGGCAAGAACGATCAGACCAACCGGGCCAATCGTTCGCTGAAGGAACTTTGGGTTTATCCGCTGGACAGGTCTTTTCCAAAGGCGTTGTGCCATGGCTAAAAGATTACCCGCCGGGAAGGATAACGCCCCGGAAATGACCAGTCTGAACGCCGCGCAACTGGAGGCATTGCTGGCGAGCCTCCAACCGCTCCTGCCCGGAGCGGTTTATGACCAGGTGGCGGGTCTGTTGGGGACGTTGCAATGGGTGATGGAATTGATCCAGAAAAAGAACACGACGATCGCGCGGCTGCAGCGCTTGATCTTCGGGGCCTCGACCGAAAAGACCGCGAATATTTTTCCCCAGCCGCCCGTAGCGGACCCGCCCGCGCAGGCGCGGCCCAAAGGTCACGGTCGCAATGGAGCCGACCGCTATGTGGGTGCCCAACGGGTGGCGGTGACTCATCCGAGCCTGCGCGCAGGGGCGGCTTGTCCGGATTGCCAGAATGACAAGGGCAAGCTGGGTCCGCGGCCGCCCTCGCGCATTGTTCGCATCACGGCCCAGCCCGTCTTCTCGGCCGCGATTTTTGAACTGCAGCAGTTGCGGTGCAATCTCTGCGGCCGGGTCTACACCGCCCCGGCACCACCCGAGGCTGGCACGGCCAAATACGCCCCCAATGTGGGACTGATGCTCGGGCTGCTTCGTTTTGGGAGCGGTCTGCCTCATTATCGCATGGAGAAAATGCAGCAGGATTTTGGGGTGCCACTGCCCCAGTCCACCCAATGGAAATTGATGGAGGAGGGATCCCGGGACCTGGAGCCGATCGGCCGGGAACTCATCACGGTGGCCGCCGCCGGGGAGTTGTTACACAATGATGACACCACCATGCGCGTGCAGAGCCTGAAAAAGGAGAGGGCGGCGGCGGGAGTGGACCGGACCGGGATCTTCACCACCAGCATTGTCTCCAAAGTGGGGCCTCATCAGATTGCCCTGTTTTTTACCGGCGGCAACCACGCTGGGGAAAACCTGGACCAGATCCTCCAGCACCGGAGCGTCGGGCTGGACAAACCCATCCAGATGTGTGACGCGCTGTCCCGCAACCGCTCCAAGGAGTTCGAGGTTTTGCTCTCCCACTGTTTGCCTCATGGCCGGCGCAACTTTGTGGATGTGGCGGAAAATTTTCCAACCGAATGTCAGAAGGTCCTGGAAAGCCTGGCCCAGGTTTTTCGAAATGACGGGCAGGCCAAACAACTGAATCTGGGACCGGAGCCACGGTTGCGCTTCCACCAGGAACACAGCCAGCCAGTCATGGAAACTCTCCAAGCCTGGATGAAGGAACAAATGGAACAGAAAAAAGTCGAACCCAACTCAGGCCTGGGCGAAGCCATCGCCTATATGCTCAATCACTGGGAGCCCTTAACCCTGTTCCTCCGCCACCCCGGCGCTCCCCTGAACAATAACATCTGCGAACGGGCCTTGAAGATGGCCATCCTGCACCGGAAAAACTCCCTCAGTTATAAAACTCAAAACGGAGCCCGGGTGGGGGATCTCTTCATGAGCCTCATCCATACCTGCCGACTCAACGGCGTCAATCCATTTGATTACTTGACCGCTCTCCAGCGCCATGCCAGCGGGGTGAAAGCAAACCCCGGGCAATGGCTCCCTTGGAATTTTAACCAAACGATCACCTCGCCCTCAACTGGCTGAGCACCGGCAGTCACCGAACCGCCGAAATCAAGGCCCTCGCAAAGCTTGCCGGGTTTTTTGCCCTTCCGCACACTAACAGAAGCAACACAACCGATCATGTGGATATCGCCAAGGCAATCCGCCGCAGCGTTCCAAACAAGGTTCTGGTGGTGGATCCGCGGTTCATCGACCTGGCCGATCCCGGGTTCAATTCCGACTTCGTACCGCAGTTCCGGATCATGAACCCCAAGGTCGAGAAGACCGTTCGCAGTCTGGGCGGCGAAGTCATCTGCGCCCTGCCGCCCCGCATTCCAATTTCGGCCAACATCCTGCTTTATACGGCAGCTTTTACGCTGCAAAGCCGCCCAGCCTCCTTGCTGTACGCCCCCCTTCACAGCCTTCAGCCCGAGGCGATAAAGCGAGCATTGGCGGACGCCGCCAAACCCGATCCCTGGTATATCACCGCGATGATTGCCCACCGGATTACCGAACGGCTCATCGGACTGAAGATTGTTCCGATTTTCAGGCAGGAGGAGATCATCCATTACACCGGGTGGATGAGCCTGTACTATCTGCATATCATTGCTTCCCTGGCACAGACATCCTGGACCAGGCACATCCTGTTCGGAGCCTGCCAGGCCGACGAAATCGATCCGTTCGGCGGCGCCGTCTACCACCCCAAGCAACCTCCCCTGTTCAAGGCGGAGTTTTCAGTGATTGAGCGGGAGAAGGATTCGGAACTGCCCGACCCCAGACATATCCTGAACCATATCCTCACCGACGTTACAGCGCCCCTGGTCGACGTGTTTCCACAGTTGGAGAAAGCATACCTGGACGGACATTGCAGCTGGCCCTTCGCCTATGGCGGGGAAGTCGGGACCAAGATCGGGGAGCGTCCGCTCAAAGTCATGGAGCAAATCGGGATACTTCAGCGAGTTCCAAAAGGCACGCCAGCCAAGAGAGTCGTGCGCCTCTACGAGCAAGACCGCCACCTGTTCCGCAGCGTCAGCTACTACCCTGCCGACAAAGGCAAGCCGCCCGTCAATGAAATACCCAAGACGGCCAAGAAGTCGGACGTCCGGCTGGTGCGCACGGAGCACCGGCCAAACAGCACGCTGAACGAACTGCTCGACCGGCTATCAGGGCAAGACCGGAACCTGGACCAATCGGCGGTGCTGAAGCCGTTGCATAACGATTTCATAACCCAGCAGGATCAAGCGATTGGACTGACGCCCAAGGGGAGCAAAATCCTGGAGTGCCTGGTCAAGGCTGGCCTGACCAACCGGGTATTCTACCTCCTCCTACGCGCTCTCGAAAACATTCATCTCAACGAGTCCAGTTACCCCGACGTGATGAACCAGATCGTTGGGACGCTCAATTACAACACTGATGCCACAGCAAAGAAAGGAGTTTGAAGAATGACCAAAACCTGGCCCATTTCCGCAGGAATTCTGGCGGCCGCCTGTTTCGCGACAGAGAGGCTGATCTCCTGTAACGCGCCGGATTCGACTCTGGCTGGCATGATCCTGTGGCTGCAGTATGGGTTCTTCGCCTGGTTCTTTCTGCAGATCGTATTCACGACCGTGCTGTTCTCAAAGGCGCCGGAGCACCACCTGGACGGTCTTACCTTGACAGCGATACTTGCGACCATCTTGCTGTTCATCGTCTCTCTACCTCTTTACAATGTGCTCCTGCGCTTGTGCAATTTCATCGTTCTTCTGGCGGACCACATCTTGCCGTGAGAAACACAGCCCTCATTTTGTTGCTGGGCACCCTGGCCGCAGGTGCTGCCTCTGACATACAAGAGGGGGAGATGCCGCCTCTGCCGGTGATGGCTGCCCAGCTCCGCAACCCAGATAATCAGCCTTTCGACTGGACCGCGGTGAGGTCATTCCTGGAGAAGGACGACTCCAACACGCACGTTTACAAGGAAAGCGCCTACGACTGCAGGCACTTCAGCCTGGAGCTCTACCGCCGCGCTCAGACGAACGAGATGGCGTGCCGCTTGGTTCTCGTGCAGTTTGCCGGAACAGAAGTTGGCCACAGCGTCGTTTGCTTCCCCACGACAGACAAGGGGGACTTCTTCATCGATTTTACACCCCTCATAGTAAACGGGAAGCAAATCGCATCGAAGACCGTCGCCATGCTCGCTCCTGGCAGGGCACGGATTCAGGTTCCTCTCAATCAGATCCCCGCCGACTTCACAAACGACCTCGCCTTTTTTGACGGCTACATTGCCATGCAGCCAGAGCTCCAGGCGGCGGCGGCGCTGCTCAGCGACCGCAAGACGGACCTGGAAGATCTACAGGGTAAAATTCAAGGGATCAAGCAAGCGCCGTCGACATCGCAACGGCAGCAAAAGCAGATTGACAGCCTGGAGGCCGACTACGCGGAAAAGTACCGACGGTATCAGGCCGCGCGCGCTATCTACGGAGAGTATGAGAAGCAGTGGAAGAGCCCGTTCGACCTCAGTCACACCGATACGGTCGTCAACCTGATCCGCTTTTAGCTCCTTGGCTGAAATTCGAACTCGACCTTCCCCTGCCTGAGCACCAAGGCCGCCTTGAAAGTCTTTCCTGCCTTGGAGATGAAGCCATCCAGCAAACCAGTGCTTGCGCTGGAGAGCAGCTTCTTGACTTCCTCCAGCGACATCTGGCGCTGGCAAGTGCTCTTGCGAACATAAACTTTCTGCTTCTCCTTCTCAGCTGCGTACAACGTCGAGGTGATGCCAATCTTCCACCCCTCGTGATTCACCACTTGGCTGGGCTTCTCGGCTTCTCCAAAATCGAAGATGATGCTCTCCTTCCCGCCGAAGCGGAGCTTTGCCGAAAAGGGCTTCCCCTCCTTGGATGTGAAGTTGGAGAGAGGACCCACGGAGCCATGCAGCAGGAGCGTCTTTACCTCATCATCGGTCAGCATCCGCTTGGCAACGGTTTTGCGGAACATGACATGCTTGTCTGGACACATGAGGGCGTCACCGCCGGGAGTGACCAGCGTCTTCTTGCACGTTGGGCACTGAAGCCCTGCGACGGACGCTGCTTTGGGCGCCGCGTCCTTCACCTTCCCGACCATCACCACCACGCTTCCCTGGATATCATGCATGAAGCCGTTGCGCGGGACCTTCCCCTGCTCCATCAGGCGCAGCTTAAGCTCCCACTCGCCAGTTAGTTGCGGGGAGCAAAGGCTGTCCAGCGAGAGACCCTTCAACCTGGTGATTAACGCGATTCCCTTGGGAGTCGCATGCAGGTCCGTTTTCTTGCGCTCCAGGTACTCAGAGTTGAGCAGGCCCTCGATGATGGCCGCCCTGGTGGCGGGGGTGCCCAGGCCTCGCTCCGACATGGCCTCGCGCAATTCTTCCTCGCTGATGATCTGGCCGGCTCCCTCCATCGCGGACAGCAAGGTGGCCTCGGTATACGGCGGCGGGGGTTTGGTTTTCTCGGCTACCAGCAGGACTTGGACGGCCGGCGGACGCTCTCCCGCTTCCACGGCAGGCACCGTCTGATCCTCCTTTTCTGCATCGTCATCCTCTTGCGCGTCGGACCCATAAACGACGGTCCAGCCGGGCTTGAGGACCACCCTGCCGCGGCTCTTGAAGTGATCGGCCTCAATCTTGGTGATGCGCTCCGTATCCAAGTATTCCGCGGGCGGGTAGAAGATGGCCACGAACCGCTGTGCGACCATTTTGTAAAGGGCCGCCTCATCCGGCGGGAGAGAGTTCGGCTCCTTGCCGGTGGGAATCATGGCAAAGTGGTCTGACATCTTGGCTGTGTTGAATATTCTCTTGTCCGGCTTTATCCAGCCGTTATCGAGGACCTTCTTGGCGTAACCCTGAATGGGAGGGCAGTGGCCGGCCAGCATCTCCATCGTCTTGATTGCAACCGGCACATAATCGTCAGGCAAGACGCGGGCATCTGTCCGAGGATAAGTCAATACCTTGTAAGCCTCGTAGAGTTCTTGCGCCAACTTCAGTGTTTTGGCCGCTGAATATCCGAACTTCTGGTTGGCCTCACGCTGGAGCGATGTCAGGTCAAACAGCGCAGGACAGCTGCGGATCACGTTCTTCGACTGATCGGTTACAGCCCCCAATTTTCCCAGGCAACGAGCGCGAATCTGCTCGGCCTTGGGTTGATCCCATATCCTGTCGGCCTTCCCCTCCCCTTTGAAGCCAGGATCAAACCAGGTCCCCACATAGGCGCCGGCCTTCGCCCGGAAGGTTGCTTTCACCCGCCAGTAATTCTTCGGGACAAACTGCTGGATCTCGAGTTCGCGGGAGACCACCATCGCCAAGGTGGGAGTTTGTACCCTTCCCACGGGCGTGAGGCGGTTTCCCACATCCGTCAAAGTCAGCACTCGGCTTCCGTTAATCCCCACCAGCCAGTCCGATTCAGCACGGCTGGTGGCCGCATCGGTCAAGTTCTGCATCTCCGACCCGCGCTTGAGGTTCTTAAAGCTGTCCAGGATTGCCCCCGGCGTCATCGACTGGAGCCAGAGCCTTTCGACCGGTTTCGTACACCTGGCATAGCGGACGATGTAGTGGAAGATCAACTCCCCCTCCCTGCCGGCGTCGCACGCGTTAACCAGACCGGTCACATCCGCGCGCTTCAGCAGGGCCAGCAGCAGGTTGAGTTGCTGGCGGGAGTGGGAAAGAGGAAACAGATCAAACCTCGCAGGGAGCAGAGGGAGGTCCCGCAGATTCCACTGGTCTTTGCAAGCCGCCAGTTCCGGCGGGAACGTCAGTTCAAAAAGGTGTCCGAGGGCGGACGAGACGATCCATCGTTCAGATTCGAAGCAGTTCTGCGCGCGGGGCGCTGACAAGACGTGGGCAATGTCCTTCGCCACCGAAGGCTTTTCCGCGATAATTAATCGTTTGCCCATCTCCCATTATAATCATATGGGAGAGG
>Ga0302320_10028629_pt1 | contig 10684 bp, 9 predicted proteins | sample Bog_T0_3_FD_202130 | JGI IMG/M metagenome (GOLD analysis project Ga0302320, IMG submission 202130) | Peat permafrost microbial communities from Stordalen Mire near Abisko, Sweden - Bog_T0_3 | ecosystem: Environmental > Terrestrial > Soil > Wetlands > Peat | place: Sweden: Abisko, Stordalen Mire... | reverse complement strand
TGAGGCTCGTCCCAAGGAAGAGCGCACAGGCGGCGGATTCGGCGGCGGCGGCGGCGGTCGCGGCTTTGGCGGCGGCGGCGGCGGCGGTCGTGGATTCGGCGGCGGCGGTGGCGGTGGCGGCGGCCATCGCGATCGCGGCGAGCGCCGGTACTGATCGCATTCCGGTTTCAACACCGGAGTTCAATTTGCAAGAGACGGAGCCTTCAAAAGGCCCCGTCTTTTTTTGCCTTCGGGACTCAACCAAGAAACGCCTCGCAGCATACTGCGAAGCTATGTCATCGGCCGTCAGGACGGCGCCCGTGGGCGCCGTTCAATCCGACGGCAATCCCAAATTCCGCTGCCGGCAAATCAGGCTTGGCGCATTGCCCTTCTTCTGCCCCCCTTCACGGCCTGTCCCTTGTCAAAGCCAGCCCTTCTCAAACACCTCTCCGACCTGCAAGCCTGCACGCGCTGTCCACGGATGCACCGGCCGGTCGTCGTCGGCCGCCCGGTCCTCAGCCGTGTGATCCTGGTCGGCCAAGCGCCGGGCGACAAGGAGCCGAAGCTCGGCCGGCCATTCGCCTGGACCGCCGGCCGCACGCTCTTCAAGTGGTTTGGCGAAACCCTCGGCTGGACCGAGGACGAGACGCGCGACCGTATCTATTTTGCCGCCGTTTGCCGCTGCTTTCCCGGAAAGCGCCCCGAAGGGGGTGACCGCGTTCCCTCCCCCGATGAAATCGCCGCCTGTTCGCACTGGCTTGAACGCGAGTTCCAGGTCCTCCGACCCTCCCTTGTGATTCCCGTCGGCAAACTGGCGCTCACCCGGTTTCTTCCGCCCGCACCCCTGGATCAGGTGATCGGCAGGCTATTCTCCATCTCCTTCCGCGGCCATCCGGTCGACTGCATTCCCCTCCCGCACCCGTCGGGAGCCTCCCCTTGGCACCGCATGGAGCCCGGGAAGACGCTTCTGCGCAAGGGCCTGTCCCTCATCGCCGCCCATCCGGCCATCTCGGCGATCCGATAGGCCAAGTTTTAGCTTTCCTTGGGCCTCCTTCCCGATTTGCCTATTCCATCCAACACCCCCATGCGTCTGCTTGCCGCCGCCCTTCTGTTTGCCGCCGCTGTTTCTCTGACCCCCGCCCTTCGCGCCCAGCGCGAGAAGTTTCCCTTTGACGACCTCTTGTACCTGGAAAAAACCTGGCCCACGGCGCTCAAGACGAACACGGGCATCCGCTACATCATCCAGCAGAAAGGCGAGGGACAGACCCCGAGGCCGGGCGACATGGTCCGCGTGCTTTACACAGGATCGTTTTTGACTGGAGCCCGCTTCGACGGGAACCAGGACAGAAGCCATCCCTTTACTTTCCGGCTCGGCCGCGGAGTGGTGATCGCCGGCTGGGACCAGGTCATCCGGCTCATGAAGGCCGGCGAGAAGCGCCTCGTCATCATACCCCCGGAACTTGCCTACGGCTCCCAGGGGGACCCTCCCAAGATTCCGCGGGACGCCTCTCTGGTCTTCACGATCGAGCTTCTGGGCTTCGACCGCGAACAGTAGGGGCTCTTGGCCTCAGTGCGCGACGTGCGTCGCGCTGAACTTGGTGTTGAATTCAGCCGTCGCCTGCGCGCGCGCGGTGTCCGGCGCCAGTCCCTGTGCGACGAGTTCGGCCGACCGCTTGTCCACCCAGCGCTGCTTGAAGTCCCTTTCGGAGGCCGTTGCGATGTGGGAGTCTTCCTTCGGAGGCTGAAGTTCCGTGCTGTTCTTGTTATGCCCGAAAAAGGGAATATGCGGCATCGAAAAGTGCGAACAGCCCGCGCAAAGCCCGATGGCGAGTGCAGCGGCGAAAACGGGGAGAAGGCGCTTCATGGTGGCGTTAAGGAGACAATCGTGGCGGCAACAAGGTCCAGCGGCGAGGCAAACTTTTCCCGGCCCGCCACCCCTCGCCCGGGGACCGGCCCTCTCAGGGCCGCCCCTGCAGCGCGTCCCGCAGAGCGCGGACAAGCGCGGGCTCGGCCGCGACTCCGATGATCCCATTCACGACGAACTGTATGCCGACGCAGACGAGCATGAACCCCATCAGCTTGGTCAGCGCATTCATCCCGTTCGCTCCGATCACGACGACAACCCGGGTGGACAACCTCAAAACCGCATAACTGATAACCGCGACGGCAAGGATCCCCAGGATGATCGCCACATAGTCGAGCCACGCCCTCGCAAGCGAGGCGAAGCCCACCGTCACCGCGATGGACCCCGGACCGCTCAGCATCGGCATCGCCAGCGGGGTAAACGAGATGTCCGGCTTGGCGCGCGCGGCCGGGATCGCCGGCCCTTCATGCTGCGCCCCATCGTCCGGCCCAAGCAGCATCTTCCACCCGATCCCGACGACCAGCATGCCGCCGGCGATCCGCAGCCCCGGGATCGAAACTCCGAAGACGTTCATGATGAACGTCCCGAACACAAGCGCCCCGACCAGGATCGCCACCATGTAGCTGCAGGCCCGGCGCAGCTGCTCCAGCCTCCGCTTCTGCGAATCACCCTCCGTGATCGCAAGGAAAGTGGGGGTCGCCGCCAGCGGATTGATGACGGGCAGCAATCCAACGACCGTTCCGAGGATCAATTCCCAGAAATGGAGGACATTGGACGCATTCACCTGGCCAGACCTGACGCCAAAGGGCAGGGCCGGGCAAGACCAATTCGTGCGCAAGAATTACCAATTCTTGCGGAGTAGGCCCTTGCCGGTGCCGGTAGCATTAAGGTGTGATGAAAAGTGCTGCTCACGAAAGCGTTCCGGGCGCGGGCCACCGACCTATCGAGTTTGCCCGGCAGGACGAAGGTTCTCTCCTGGATCTGCTCCAGGACCTTGAAAAACGCCATGGCTTCGTGCCGCGCGACGTCTCCGATGAGATCGCGCGCGTCCTCGAAGTGAAGCTCGAGCGGATCCGCCGCATCCAGGGGAAGCTCGAGTCGACCACCCGCCGCGACGTGCAGCAGCATGTCGAGCGCTGGCGCGCTGAGGAGGGAAACCTCATCATGATCCTGCACGCCATCCAGAACCAGTACGGGTACGTGCCGCGCGAGGTGGCGATGGAGCTGTCCCGCGAGCTCGGCGTGAAGCTCGCCCGCATCTACGAGGTCATCACTTTTTACCATTATTTCAAGTTGCAGCCGCCCGGCGCGCACAATATAACAGTTTGCAACGGAACTGCTTGCTACCTTAAGGGTTCGACCGACCTGCTCGGCGAGACCCGCACGCAACTGGGAATCGCCGAAGGCCAGACCACCACGGACCGCCAATTCCACTTCGAGGTCGTCCGCTGCATTGGATGTTGCGGCATGGCGCCCGCGATGGTGGTGGACGGAAAAACCTGCGGCCACGTGAAGGCGACCGACATCGCCGGCTTCATTTCCACAATCAAGGCCCAGAAGGGAGCGACCAAGTGAGCAAGCTTACCCGCGAGGATCTGGAAACTATTGCCACACAGCCCTATGTGGATCCACTGGAGTGGATTCGCGTGCAGCTGGACACGGGCGGAATCGCCGCCGGCGCCGAGACCGCCTTTTCGGCGCTCGCGAATGCTCGCAACGAGCGCCACCTGTCCTTTTCCCTCCTTCGGGCCGGATCGGTCGGTTATTCCTTCGCCGACCCCGTGGTCGAAGTCCAGTCGGCCGGCATGCCGCGGATCCACTACGGATGCGTCACCCCGGAGGTCGCCGAGGCGATCCTCGACCAGCACATGGCCGGCCACCGGCTTCTCGAAGACCACGTCATCGCGACCCGGGCGCGCTCCATGGAGCTTACAGCGCCCGTGACCCACGTCTTGGTTTGCGACACGGGGCCCGAGGCGTCGAGCAAGACCCAGTTCTTTCAGTTCTCGTTCAATGAGGAGCTGAAGCGTCGCGGCCTCGCGGACCGGGTGCAGGTGGCGCGCGCCCTCGACATCGGCATCTACAATCAAGGCGCGGTCGTGCAGCTCCTGCCCTCTGCCGTCACCTATGTCAACGTGCTCGCCCCCGATGTCGCGCGCATCGTCGCCGAGTCGGTCGAGAACGGCAAAGTCCTCGACGACCTTCTTTGCAAGAAGCCGGACAAGCAGGTCCGGATCGCCCTCCGCCACTGCGGCAACGTCGATCCGGGCCGCCTCGACGACTACCTCCGCCGCGTCGGAGGCTACCAGGCCCTGCGCCATTCGCTCTTTGACCTCACGCCCGAGCAGGTGATCGCCGAAATGAAGGCGAGCCTCCTTCGCGGCCGCGGGGGCGCGGGTTTTCCGACCTGGATGAAGTGGCAGCTCACCCGCGCGCAGGCCGCGCCGCAGCACTACGTGATCTGCAACGGCGACGAGGGCGACCCGGGCGCCTTCATGGACCGCAGCGTCCTCGAGAGCGACCCGCACGCCGTCCTCGAGGGCATGATCATCGCCGGCTATGCGATGGGAGCTTCGAAGGGCTATTTCTATATCCGCGCCGAATACCCGAAGGCCGTGGAGCGCATCGACAAGGCGATCCAGGAGGCGCGCGAGCAGGGCCTGCTCGGCGAAAAGATCCTGGGCAGCGACTTCTCCTTCGACGCGAAGATCCGGCTAGGCGCCGGCGCATTCGTCTGCGGCGAGGAGACGGCGCTCATTGCCTCGATCGAGGGCAAGCGCGGCAGCCCGAGCCCCCGCCCGCCCTATCCGTCCGTCCGCGGCCTCTGGGGCATGCCGACGGCGATCAACAACGTGGAGACGCTCGCCTGCGTCCCGGCCATCCTGGCCAAGGGCGGCGCGTGGTTCTCGAGCTTCGGCACCGCGACATCGAAGGGCACGAAGGTCTTTGCCGTCACGGGCAAGGTTCGCAACGCCCAGCTGGTCGAAGTCCCCATGGGAACAACCCTGCGCGAGATCATCTACGACATCTGCGGCGGGGTCCTCGACGACAAGGAAATCAAGGCCGTCCAGACCGGAGGTCCGTCCGGCGGCGTCATCCCGGTGCAGCACCTCGACACCCCCGTCAGCTACGAGTCCCTCCAGCAGCTCGGATCGATCATGGGTTCCGGCGGAATGCTCGTCATGGACAAGACCGACTCGATGGTCGAGGTCGCCAAGTTCTACCTGAAGTTCTGCGTCGACGAATCCTGCGGTAAGTGCGCACCGTGCCGGATTGGCGGCTACCAGCTGCTGCAGATCCTCGACAAGATTTCCCGCGGCCGTGGCAACGCCGACGACATCGCGCTCATCCGGCGCATCTGCCTGTCGATGCAGCGCGCCTCGCTATGCGGGCTCGGCCAGACAGCCTCGAATCCCGTTCTCTCCACCCTGCGCTATTTCAACGAAGAGTACCAGGCGTTCATCGCCGGAGGGCCGGCCTATGCGCGGAAGATGAGCCGCGCGGCAACCGGAGGGGCCCCTGCGGCCCCGACCGCACCTCCGCGGTCCGCGACACCGCCCGCAATCCCGGCCGTCAGCATGGGGGCTGAATTATGATCACCGCACGCATCAACCAGATTGAAGTGCAAGTGCCGGAAGGCACGAGCATCCTCGACGCGGCCCGGCGCGTGCAGGTGAAGATCCCGACCCTGTGCAAGCACAAGGATCTCCTCGCCACGGCCGCATGCGGCATATGCATCGTGCGCAACAAGGGCGGCAACAAGCTGATCCGCGCCTGCTGCACGCCGCTGGAGGAGGGGATGGAGATCACGACCCACGACCATGAGATCGTCGAAGTCCGGCGCTCCACGCTCGAACTCATCCTCTCGAACCACCCGCAGGCCTGCCTGACCTGCGGCCGCAACGGCGAATGCGAGCTCCAGTCGCTCGCCGCCGACTTCAACATCCCGATGGAGAGCATCAAGCGGTACGTGAAGGACGTGCCGCCCGACCGCTCCACCGGCTCGATCGTCCTCGAGTTTTCCAAGTGCATCAAGTGCGGCCGCTGCATCCAGGTCTGCCAGGAGGTCCAGAACGTCTGGGCCCTGTCCTTCCTCGACCGCGGGATCAACACCCGCATGGCGCCCGCCGGCGACATCACGCTCGCCGAGTCGCCCTGTGTGAAGTGCGGCCAGTGCTCCGCGCACTGCCCGACCGGCGCGATCGTCGAAAACGACGAGACGCCGCTCGTCTGGGAGGCCCTGCACGACCCGAACAAGATCTGTGTCGTGCAGATCGCGCCCTCCGTTCGCGTGACTGTGGGCGAGGCCTTCGGGCTGCCGCCCGGCACAAACCTGACGAAGAAGCTCTACGCAGCCCTCCGCCGGCTCGGATTCACCGCGGTCTTCGACACGAACTTCTCCGCCGATCTGACGATCGTCGAGGAGGCGAGCGAGTTCGTCGAGCGGTTCGCCAACAAGCGCGGCCCGCTCCCGCTGATCACCTCCTGCTGCCCGTCCTGGACGGACTTCATGGAGAAAAACCACTACGATTTCATCGACAACTTCTCCACGGCGAAGTCGCCGCAGCAGATGCTCGGCGTGCTCGCGAAGACCTACTACGCACAGAAGCTCGGGCTGGATCCGGCGAAGCTGTTCGTCGTTTCGATCATGCCGTGCACGGCCAAAAAATACGAGCTGTCCCGCACCGACGAGATGTACGCGTCGGGCTTCAAGGACGTCGACGTGGCGCTCACCACGCGCGAACTCGCCCGCATGCTCAAGCAGTCGGGCATCGAGTTCCTCGCCCTCGAGGACGGCAAGCCGGACTCGATTCTCGGCGACTACACGGGCGCCGGAACGATCTTCGGCGCGACCGGCGGCGTCATGGAGGCGGCGCTTCGCACCGCATATTTCTACGCCACCGGCAAGAAGCTCGACAAGATCGAACTCGACGAAGTCCGCGGCCTGAAGGGCGTGAAGGAGGCGACGATCATGGTCGGCGACGCGCCCGTGCGCGTCGCAGTCGCCCACGGCCTCGCCAACGTCGAGCAGGTCCTCGACCGCGTGCGCGAAGCCTGGAAGGCCGGCCAGGAGACGCCCTATCACTTCATCGAGGTGATGGCGTGCCTGGGCGGCTGCATCGGCGGCGGCGGCCAGCCCTACGGCGTCGACAACGAGCGCCGGAAGCTGCGGGCCGAAGGCCTGTACAAGGACGACCGCGACTCCGAGATCCGATGCTCGCACGAGAACCCCGAGGTGATCCGCGTCTATTCGGAGTTCCTCGGCAAGCCGCTGGGCGCCCGCGCCCACGAACTGCTGCACACGCGATACACCGCGCGGCCGCTCTACAAGAAATAGGGCGATGAGGCCCCCTCTCATCCTCGCCGCGCTGCTCCTCAGTTCCGCCGGCGCGGCGGAGGATGCGCCGGAATGGCTGCCTCCCTGGATTGTTTCGGAGACCCCGCTCAGCCCGGATGCCAAGGGCGTCCGGGCGACCTCGCTCCTGCCCAACGAAGTTTGGTCCGGCCGGGCGGTGGGAACCCTTGCCGAAGCATTGAACCAGATCCCCGGTGCGATCCTTCAGGAAAGCTGGGGAGGCTTTGAGCCGCCCCGCATCTCGATTCGCGGCTCCGGGATCCAGAGCGCCCCCTCGAGCCGCGGGGTCGAGCTCCTCTTCGACCAGTTTCCCCTCGGCCTTTCCGACGGTTCGTTCAACAGCGCGCTCCTCGACCCCCTGCTCAGCGAGCGGATTGAGGTGCAGCGCGGCATCGACGGCTGGCGGGCGTCGCCCCAGGTGGCCGGCGGCGAGCTCGACTTCCGCCGCAGCCCCGCGGGCCGGGATTCCGATTCCATGCGTCTGGAGGCCGGTTCGTTCGGCGCCCTGCGCGGCTCCGGCTCGGAGTCTTTCGTCAAGGGAGCCACCAGCGAAACTTCCGTTCTTTCCGTTTCCCAGCAGGACGGCTACCGCGCGCACAGCGGCCAGGCGCGCACCGCTCTCCTGGCCTCGCTCGACCAGTCCCTTTCGGCCACGTCGCATGCCGATCTCGAGGTCTACCATGCCTCCGCGCGCTACGACGTCCCGGGGCCCCTGACCCTCGCGGCTGCGATGACCGCGCCCGCCAGCGTCTCGTCCAGCGTCCTTCGCGACCTTCCGGACCGCGCCTCCGCGATCACCCGCATCGCCGGCTCTTTCGATGACTCGGGCCGGGACTGGAACTTCTTCACCGGGGCGTCGTTCGCGCACACGACCGACAATTTCCGCCAGCTCCAGCCGAACGGCGTCACGACTTCGAGCAGCGACGACGCCGACCTGCGCGCGGCGTTGATCCGCCGGTTCGACAGCAATATTGCCCCGAATGAACTCCGCGTCACGGCCACCATCGACCGCGGCTGGCGCGACCAGCAGCGGTTTTTGAACAATTCCGGGCAGACCGGCGCGGAATTCGCCCACTACGGACTCTTTCCCACGACGGCGGCCCTTCAGATGGAGGAATCCATCGCCCTCGCCCCAAGTCTCGTCGGCACCCTCGGGGTCGCCCGCGTCGAGGCGACCCGCGACATCGAGGACCGCAGCGGCGCCAACCCCTCCGCGGCCCGGGACCTCTCCTCGGGCTCCACGCTTCCCGCCGCGAGCCTGCGCTGGCGCCTCACCAAGGACGATGTCGCCTTCGCCAGCGTTTCGACCTCCTCGGAGTCCCCGACATTTGACGACCTGCTCCTCACGACGGGCTCCTACCCGTCGCTCGCAAGCCAAAGCCAGGCACTGTCCCCGCAGCGCACCGTCACGTACGAAATCGGCGCCCGCGGGCAGACCGGTCCGCTTGCCTGGGACGCCGCCGTGTACCACGGGGTGTGGCAGAACGAGATCCTCAGCCTCGCCGATGCGAGCGGGAATCCTCGCGGCTCCGTGAACGCGAGCCCCACCACCCACGATGGCATCGAGACCTCCCTGCGATGGCTCCTCTGCGAGCATCCCGTCCGGGTCTTTCTCACCGGCACGGCGGCCTGGACCCACTTTATTTTCGATGGCGATCCCGTCTACGGAAGCAACCGCCTGGCGGGGAATCCCCCGCATCTGGGCACGGCCGAGCTGCTGGTCGATGCCCCGGACGGAGAATTCTTCGCCGCGGGCGCCGACTGGACCGCCGGCGCGACGCCGGTCGACCACGCCGGCAAGCTCACCTACGGCGGCCAGGCCTGGACCCATGTCCGCGGCGGCTGGCGTTACGCCAAGTCCTGGACGTTCTTCGTCGAGGTGCAAAACCTCTTTAACCGGACAACGATTGCGAGCACCGCCGGAGTCCTCGACAAGGCGCGCAACCCCGCTGGAACGGCGATCTTCCTGCCGGCTCCGGGTCGCGCAGTCACAATAGGGGTCGAGTGGAAGCGCTAGCGACCCGTTGCCAGTTTTCGCATAGGTCGTATCTTTTCCGCCATGTTCGGCGCCATCGGCACCACCCTTTGCTTCGCCCTCACCCCCGTTTTTGCCAATAGCGCGGCCCGCCGGCTCGGCAGCATTCCTGCCAATTTTTGGCGTCTCGTCGTCGCGGTGATCGTGCTCGGCTTCTGGGCACATCTCTTCGGGAGCGGCGTCCGGACGGCCGCGTGGAGCTGGTTCTTCGTTGGAGGCCTCGCAGGTTTTGGCATCGGCGGCGTCTCGATGTTCCTTTCGCTGCCCCGGCTCGGCTCGAGCCTGTCGACCCTCATCGTGCAATGCGTCACGGCACTTGTCGCCGCCGCCCTTGAATTCATCTGGCTCGGCACCGAGCTGACCGGGGGCCAGATGTTCTTTGCGGTGTTGACGCTCGCGGGCGTCACGATCGGCCTTCTGCCGCACAGCCTCGTGCGCGTATCCCCGGGAAAATTCCGGGCCGGAGTGGGGTGGGCGCTTCTCTCCGCGGTTGGACAGGGCGCCGGCGCCGTATTCAGCCGCAAGGCCTTTGCCGTCGCCGCGTCGATGCACGAACTCGTCGACCCGGGCACGGCCGCCTATCACCGCACGCTCGGCGGACTTGTCTTCGGCGGCGCCGTGCTGGTCTTCGTCGCCTCTTCAGGTGGAGCAAGGTGGCTCCGCGATTTGCGGTCCTGGCCCTGGGTCCTGGGGAACGCCCTCACCGGACCCATCCTCGGCGTGACCTGCTACCAGTGGGCGCTGCGCACGACGCCTGCCGGACTCGTGCAGCCGATCGTCGCCATCGCCCCGCTGCTCACGATCCCATTTTCAATCTGGATCGAATGCGCGGACAGGCCGCGGCTCGGCTACTACGCCGGTGCCGTCCTCGCGATCGCCGGCGCGACGGGAATCGTGCTCGTGCGCTGAAGCGCAGCCTTACGTCCGGACCTTCGCCCGCATCACGACGGGCACGAGCCGTATCCCCTTCCATATCTTCGGGAAGAATCCGACGGGCGAGTGCAGCATGCGCAGAAGCCAGCCGAGCATCAGCCGGTCCGCCCACGCGGGAATTCCGACCTGCCTGCCGGTCAGGAAGGCGATCGCGGCCCCAGTGCAAATGATTGAGGGGCGGTACGACAACCGGGAAATCAAAAAGAATCCGAGCCGCTCCTGCACTCCTCCGCGGATATTAAGGACCACAAACGCCGGCTTCCTGCGTTCGATTTGCGCGAGCAGCCTTTCGTCGCTTAAGCGCCCGGCCGGGTACATGGGCGCCACGCAGCAGTCATCGGCCCCGACTGGCAGGCCCTGGCGGTTGAGCCATTCGCGGTTCGCCCGGGCGTCCTCTTCCGTCGGCATGACCCAGAAGGTCGCCCCGGGCTTGCGAAACTCCGGATACGACAGGAGCCCCCGAAGATATCTCAGCCCTGAAATCCTCGGCAGCCGCTGTCCCTTGAAAAGGAGCCAG
>Ga0302320_10028625_pt1 | contig 10685 bp, 4 predicted proteins | sample Bog_T0_3_FD_202130 | JGI IMG/M metagenome (GOLD analysis project Ga0302320, IMG submission 202130) | Peat permafrost microbial communities from Stordalen Mire near Abisko, Sweden - Bog_T0_3 | ecosystem: Environmental > Terrestrial > Soil > Wetlands > Peat | place: Sweden: Abisko, Stordalen Mire... | reverse complement strand
AGCAAAAAATGATGAAAAAATGATGAAAAAATGATGAAAAAATGATGAAAAAATGATGAAAAAATGATGAAAAAATGATGAAAAAATGATGAAAAAATGATGAAAAAATGATGAAAAAACGATTACAAAATATATTCTCTTTACTTTCATATTTTTTTCCAAATTCTAAGAAACTCTGGAACTTCTTTTCCGAGAATTCTCCATCAGGGTGTTGCAAGTTGGTGATCTCATCTCTATGCAGGCTTATTTTCATCTTCAGAATTTCCTCTTCAATCATTGTGGCATTAAAGCCTTGTTGTAATAATGAGGTCGCTCTTCTGGATTTTCTAGCAATCTTTGATTTATCCCAACCAGTATCTGAATTCTTATTAATAAGTCTGACCAGACTCAACCTTTCATCGAAATCAGCCTGTTCTATAATAGAAGGTCTCAAAGTGACGACTCCATAAAATGAAGCGATTAGCGAAATGAAGTTTTTGGAAATATTGATCAAAATGATCCAATCACTTTTATATTTTTTATCAACTAAAGCGAAGACATAAATGCATTGGATGATGGATTGTGGCATATCCTCAAGGAAGAACTTCAATATGGCCAATAAAATGCTGGTACTGATGAAAACTGAACGTTTGAGTTTAAACCCTAATATTTTCTTGAATCTCTTGACATTTCCAGGCACATATCTATCCAAAATATCTCCAATTAAATAGAAGTTTTCTATCAGAGCCAATTTAGTAATAAGGTTCAATATAGCCACATTGTTTTCTCTTCTAATAGCCATCAACAATTTCCACATGCTTTTCATGGCCATGATTGTGGATATGAAGAACTTCAATCCTACTACACAAATAGAGGCATTGGAGACTCCCTCTTCACCACAATTACGCGAAATTGTTATGAAACATACATCAAGATAGAGATTGAACTTTTCGCCAGCTGAACTCAATAGAAACAAGACATCACTGATAAAAACTTCTCTTTTGAGATCTTTCTCATGTTCGGAATAATCCACAAGCTTTTTCTTATAATAGATCCAGAAAGAAAATTCTATGATCACAGTAATAAAGACATAGACACTATAAATGATATGCGAGATGTATTTATGACCTAATTGACAATCGATGTTCAAAGTCACAGGCAAAGTTATTGATAAAATCATGATTACTATGAAATTCATTAAATAGAAAATCAACACCCAAAGTCTAGTGAATTTCTTGGCAAATTCAAAGAATTGATCGCTGAATTGAAACTTATTGTTTATAGTGATCAGCTTGGAACAGAAGATATAGCTGAATTTCTGTAGAATCTTCTTACATCGCGAGGTTTCTTCACCATAACGACCCCATTCAGCCACTGAAGCCGCGATCCCATTGTTCAGGAAGATCTTTGTGTTCACCTTTTCGAAATGCACTTTTTCTAGGTTCGTTTCTTCTCGATGCATCACCAAACCCACATAAATGTTCTTCAGGCCACTTAAGGTGATGTTGAAATTCTCCACGAAGAGGAATTCTTCCAGGAAGGGCATTTTATGGATATTATCAGAGAAAAACAGACAGAAATCATCATCGAGTTCCGCCTTAGAGAAATCCATCTTTGTGAACCGTTTATTATTGATGATGAAGGCATCTATTCGTGGATTGAAGTTCTTTTTATCCATGGCGAATTTATAGTAGTTCTGATAGGATTCCACGATTTTAATAGCCTGGGAACTTTTGATGCCATGCCAATGTTCATTGAGGAACACAAAGAGCTTCTTATGACTGAAGACGCTTTTTATGACAGCGTTGATATATTTCGAGGTGAAATTCTTTGAAATGTCGATACTTTGAAGGGTCTTGTTGATGAAAAGGCAGTCTTGGAGATATTGGCATAGTATTTTAGCTTCATCCTGGGTTTTGGTGGTTTTGGAAATGTCGAGATATAGCAACATGTTGTTGTTTTTGAGATTTTTGAAGAAAACTTTGAGGCCCATTAAAGAGAACTTGTTTTCTGCGATAGAAAGAAACAATAAGCTAGATTCTTTGACCAGAGAATCACCTATGAGTATGAGACTATCGTCATTTAATCCATTTTCATTGAGATTCAAAGTTATTAGGTATTTACTTTCGCTGAAGAATTTCACTAATGACTTCACTTTATCATGAGGGGTCAGCTTCAAGGCCTTTGAGATATTGATTTCCATTAGACAATTGAACTGTAAAGTATTTAAACCATGATCCTGGGCCTCAATATCATGTGTATAATTGAACGGGTTACCTTCTAGGTCCATTCGTTCTAACAAATGAATCTCAGGTCTGATCTCCCTAGAAAACATCATTTTTAAAGAGTCATAACTTAGCAAATTTCGACTCAGCTCGAGAGATTTGATGTTCAATGAGCATTCTAACATGTCTAATAGGATATTGAAATCCCCATCTTTGATTTGGCAGTCATTAAGCTTTAAATGCGTCAATTTCTGATTCTCTAACATGCCATTTTTAAGAGAAGTAAAGAAAGATCTTGGTAGATTATTGGCGCTTAGGTCAAGGAGTTGTAGAGACTTATTGGTTAGAATGAACTTAGACAGACCTTTGATAGATTTCTCCCTTAAATCCACATTCATCAGGATCAATTGTTGAAGATTCTTATGTTTCTTCAATCTTGAAAATAACTCTGCGATCTCCACATCAGTGAACGAGATATTGGAAAGGTTCAGAAAGGTCAGGTTGATCAGTTCTGCCACTGATTTAACCAATCTATTGAGATTTAACTTGATGAATTGGCAAGCTTCTAAATTCACAATGGAAATATTCGGATTCATCTTCATGCTCATCATATTCAATAGGATGGAATATTGGAACCCTTCGAATTTCATATAATTGAAGCTCAATTCCTTCAAAGCACCTTTTTCCTTTCTATTCAATTCGAGGATGCTTGTAGTATTGAAGACAGTCTCACTAAGATCCAAAGTCTCTAAACAGGGGGTCCTAGCAATAAATCGGCCTAATGGAATCAAACATAAGATATCAAGATGCATTTTGCCGAGTTTCAAACTCGTTAAATAGACATTATCCACTAAGGCACGAGAAAGGCTTTCAAAGGCCATATAACTAAACAAATTATTCGAAAGATTGAGATCCTTGATGGTGCTATTCTTTATAAAGCCCGCAAGGGAGAAAGCATGTTCGTTTTCAAGCAAATTTGATGAAAGATCCAAAGAAATCAAGTTCTTCAATTTCTTGGCACATTCGATGAATTCATTGAGATATTTCGCCAACTTATTCTTTGAAATGTCTAATGTTTCCAATAATTGGCATTCTTTCAACCCGTTCCAGAAATGAGCCATTTCTGATGCTTTGATCGCCCCTAAACCCACATTCCTCATTCTCAAGACTTTGAGACTACGTGAATTAAACATAAACTTACTCAAAGGCAAGAGATTCTCATCAAGCGCTGAGCCATTCAAATTGAGTTCTTTGAGGGAATCCGCTTGAACTAGATATTTGATCATTTGATCTGAGAGAAAAATGCTGTTTTGCATTGATAAAACCTCGAGAAACTTCAGGTTCATTTCTAAATTAGCATCCTTCGAAAACTGATCTTCATAGAAATAGATCTCTTCTAATCGCACTTCTTTCAAACAAAAGGGGCCTTTTTTCGTAATAGGGAAAAGACGCATCATACCAAGGATTCCGATATCATTATAACTCAGATCCAATTCTCTGATCTGAAGAATGGACATCATTTCTTCGAAAACAAGCAATCCTTTATCAGAAATTTCATTTTGAGCCAGGTTCAAATTCATCAGATTCCTATTAGTTTCAAGGGCCTTGATCAAGAGTCTAAGGTCTTTATTACCTATGTTGTTATTGGAAATATTGAGATGAGACCAATTGGGGTTCGTTGCTAGGGTTTTGGCTATGACCTGGATAGCGACGTCTGATAGGTTATTATAGGAAAGATTGAGGATCTTCAAATGACAGAGGAAATCGATATTTTCAGGAAAGTTCTCATTGAACCGATTATGAGAAAGATTCAATGAATATTGGATTTTTTGAAATGAGACTGCCAATAATATCAAATCAAAGGCTGCAATCTGGTTTTTGGTCAGATCCAATGAATAGATGTTCTGAATCTGATCAATTAGGTAATTGAAACTATCGACGCTGTTTTTCCCATTGATTCGGTTCCCCCCAAAACTAATTTTATGGATTTCTGGGTGAAGGTTGCTTTTTTTCCTGCAGAACTTCCATACTGGCATGTGCTTCATCATTATTTGTATCTCCCGCACCGAGATATTGCAATAGCTGAGGTCTAATTCATTGAGTTTTGGCTTAGGTGACTTGCTGAAATAATAGCTCAAACCCACCAATGCTGAATAATTCAATGTTTTATTAGCCAATTTGACTGATTTCATGCCTGAAGTATGAGCCAAGGTGTCAAAATAAAACTTCAGGCTATCAGAGTCCATTTGAGCGAAATTGAAGTTGATTTCCTTGATGGATTTGTTATGATGAAGGAGGTCATTGAGGTCTCTGAATATCTCATTATGCAAAGGACTGTTAAATAAATTCAAACTTTCAAGTTTCTTGTTATATTTCAAACACTTGAAGGCGTATTTATAGACCAGACTGATCATACTGTTGTTGGAAATGTCGAGATGTTTGAGAGTCGCATGGCTTTCAAAGGATTTTATGAGCCGGATCATTAATAAGGGGTCAATAATCACACTGGAGAGGTTCAAGGTCGTTAGTGTGGTATTGGCTTTGAAACAGGAACAAAAGGCATTGAATCCGTTGTAGATCTCATAATCGATGAGAGTTTGATAGGAGTTGGTGATATTCATTTCGTAGAGACGCTTGTATTTCGAGATTTTCCGAGATAAAATAACCGATTTCATTTTTTGGATCTTGCGGATATTCTTGCTTCCAAAATGAGAAGGAGATATATAGCTGAGCAATTTGTCAAAGGTTTTCAAACGGAAGGATTTTTTGTTTATCATCTTCGGTTCATATGATGGGAAATGCAGCTGGATTATGTGTGAGGAAGTGGGGGATTCAGACATAGAAACTCAAATTAAATCAATTATTTGGCACATAAGAATAAAAGTTTGGTCTAACAGATGAATTTATTTAATTTGAAAATAAAATGCATTGAAAATCTTCAAAATAATATCAAAAAAAAAGTCCTTTTTGTTTATTAGCAAATTAAATTTATTTTTATTGTTTTTAATTTTTCCAAAAATTAATATACATGGGATTAAAAACAATCTTATAAAAAATATTATTTTTATAACAATTTTAGGTTATAAAAGGGATTTGAATATTTTATAATTTATTTAAATTTTTCCTTTGAAAATTTTTTTATACAAATTATTTATTTAATATATGGATTTGTTCTTGGCTACTTTCTACCAAAAAATCCTTGGTTGATGTCTTGAAATCAGGTAATTTCTCCTCCAATGCAATCTGTGGTTTCGAAGAAGGACGTTTGCTTTTCAACATTTCATTAATCCCCAACATATTCTTGAGATCCTCTCCAATGAAATTTAATAGCTTCCTATCAATTTCATCAAGTTCAGGTTTTCTAACAATATTAGTGAAGCATTTTGTAAAAATGGTGATTTTTGCTTTTATTTTATTCTCATTTTTTTCCTTTAAATATTCTGCAGAGGCTCGATTGTACATTTTGATTCTGGCATTATTCATAGAATTGATATTTAATTTACCTCTTTTCGTAATCATTGGTTTTGGGAGATTATCAAATATTTGCAATTGATCACTCGTTAATAACAAGAATTTCAATTTATCAATTTCCAGAAATTTTTTTAAAAGGTATTTTATATCCAACCTCTCGAAAATTGTTCCCAAGGCTTTTTTTCTCTGCGTTTTTCTGGTGACCAGTTCAGGTTTGTCGATAAAGAAGCTTTGGAAATATTCACAAAAATTCATTGCTAATGGTTTGGATTTAAGTTTCAGGAAATAATTCAACAATTTGTCTTCATCAACACGTAGAACCCCCATTTCATCATTGAAAATCTTCCTTTCTCCATTTTTTTGTTCCATTTTTATAGTTTGCATTTGTTGAAGTATTTGCTTTTCTTCATCTTTCTCATTATTTTGGAAATTGTATAAAGTGTTACTTATATTATCATAATAAAGATGATTGGTGAAGGGGTAGCTAAAAAGAGAGAAGAATAGGAAGGTTATCTTCAAAAACCCACCCATTTCAGCCAGAACTGTTTGGATCTTCTTGTAGCTTCGTTTATAAAGAAGCTTATAAGTGCTTTTTCTCACCTGGACTTGCATTATGGAATCTTCAGGACTATTGACAAAATCGAATGATTCTGAGTCTTTTTCGAAATTTTCATAATCACTGCTTAAAGTGTCTTCCAAAATCCATCCAATATCTGATTGTATATTGGTGCTAGATATATATCTCGTTAAAATCTTGGTTATATTCAAATTGGTGTCAGTATAATAATCAAGCCCTACTCTTGTGGCAGCTTGTTCAAAATTCAACAAATCAATAATAGTTTCTGTGCTATAATATGCAAAAAATCCAGAACTTAACAGATTATCTATTTGATTGGCAGATTTACAAACTGGCATGAGCGGATCTGTTGAATTGATGCATCTCTTGATGTCAATATTGATGTTCTCAAAGTTCAAATTATCCCATGTGCCTTTCATTCTCATCTTATTATCCCAATCCTTTTGAAAACACAATAATTCTGATAAATTATTGGCAGTCTCTTCAAAGTAATTCCTCAAAATTGGACTCGAAGGCAAATTATCAGGAGTGCATCTTTCTATTGGAATATTAATGTTAACTGGAACAAAAGGCACTGTTGAGTTATAAATGGAATAGGTTAGGCTGACAGAATATATCGTCTCATCGTAAAAATGAATTGAGTCTGAATCTTGAAGCCCGAAAACGAAAAAATAGCCGTTTTTTGAAATATAGGTCGCCTCGGGAATTTGGTCGTAGCCTTTTGTGAAAGAGGTGATTGGGTTGGCATGATTCATCATATCGGAACCAGAACTTAGGAACAAAACTAAGAAGAGACTTAGATAGATTATTGTCAGAATGCCACCAAAACATGTTTTGAATTTCAAATTACGGTCAAGAGTCAATTCAGTTTTGATGCCAAAAGCGTCGATGGAACGCAAAATGAACAGAAATTTTTTACAAAGTCCCATTTAAAGATCAACTCAAAGATGAAAATGTTGGAATATTTTAAAGAGATTTAAATTTTAAATTATTTTTTCTTTTTTACATCAAATTTTTTGTTTTTTTTGACATTCAAAAAAACAAAAAAATTTGGAATTTAAACATAAATAAAGATGTCAGTGTTGGAATATGCAGTGGTCACTGAAAAAGAAGATCTTCGTTTAAATCAGAGGATCATTTCTATGTTCACTTTTGGAACAATAGGCTTAGGCTTGGGGACATTGGTTTCTTTATTGTTCAAAAACAAAGCAAGGATTAGAGCAATTGGTGTAGGATTTGGAGCAGGGGCTTCTCATGATTATTTCCAAGGAGATTTATTTCATAAACGATATCATAATATTCATGGATATCACTGCCATTAAGGAGGGTCTAATGAAAATAATATGAAAAGAAATCAAAGGGAATTTTTGTCTGATTTTTCAAAACTTCTTTTCTTTTTTTTACAAAAAGAATAAAATACATTTTGAAAAAAGAAAAAAGAGCAATTCAAAGTTGGAATATTTTGGAATTATAAATTTATGAGTGTACCTCCTTGTTGGTTTTTCTAAAAAAAATATTAAAATGATAGTTTTTTTTTGAGACACCGTTGCTTTTTTTTAAATGACAATTTTTTTAGAAAAATTGCTAGAAATGTATAAAGGCTGAATAGCAATGTTATTGACTGTTATTTTTTGTTTTCTACGAAAAAATTTATGTTATAAATAAAAAAAGAAATAAAGGAAGGAAGTGGTAATAATGTTGTTTCCAAAATTTTTTTCTTAATTAAAAAAGCATCAAAACAAATAAAAATAAAAAAACAAACAAAAAAAAATACAAATTTCTTATATGTATCTATTCAAACAAGGCAAAATATAAAATCTTTTTCTTAAGGATTAAATTAAACAGGCATTTTTGAAATAATTTAAAGCAGAAGCGGACTATGGTTCTCATTTCAAGAGAAAACAGAAGAAAAGTCTACGAATATCTTCTTAATGAAGGAGTCCTCGTTTTGAAAAAAGTTCTTCTTTTCAAAAAAAAAAACTTCCTCACCCCAAAATTTTTTTTTCTAGGATTTTAGCAATACTCCCCATATCGACACCCAAGTCCCCAACCTTCAAGTTTGGATGGTGATGCGTTCGTTGCATTCGAAGGGGATTGTGGAGCTCGTTTTCAACTGGTGACTTATCTCCCTAACTTAAAACTTTCTTTGAATTTTTTCTTTTCCTCAAGGTTGTACTATTATTATTACGTGAAAACCGAAGGTGTGAAATTCCTCAGAGACAGTTTGGGCATTGCTGAAGACAATATCGTCCCATTGACCTTTAAAAAAACCAACAGGAACTTTGAAAGTCGAGAGGATAGAGAAGGTGGCGAAGATAGACCAAGAGGCCGTGGAAGAGGCCGTGGTCGAGGTGGTGATAGAGGAGGTCGTCGTGGTAGAGGCCGAGGAGGGTAGATTTTCGAACAAAAGAATTTATTTTTTATGTTTTTTTTTTTGGAAAAAGCTTCGGAAGAGGTGGTAGACATGGCGATCAACCAGAAGGAGCTGAAGGCGGTGAACATGAACAAGGAGGTGTCGAACAACAAGAAGTCGAGAAAGTCGAAGGACAATATCACGAGTAAATATGAAGATTGATAATGGGATCGGTTTTTCAAGGGCTACTTGAAAAAAATTTCATCATATAAAAAATTTCATCTCTCCTGAAAAAAACAAAAATATTTTTATTTTTTTTTTTTTAGATTTTTTAGTTAAAGCTAATTAAATGAATGAAAATATGGGGAAATAGGTTCATATGATGAGAAAAAATGGAAAAATACTTAAATAATCTAGAAAGGGATTATTTTTCCCAACAAAATTTCAAACATGAGTACCAATGTTAGAAATATCACAAAATTAAAAAAAAAAAATGATTTAATTATGAATATTCTTTATTCCTCAAGTTTTCATATTCCTCCAAATACATTTCATAGAGTTTGTTAGAATCCAACAATTCCCTTTCATCGACCATCCCCACAGTTTTTTTCTTCCTTTCCATCGTGATCGATTCTCTTGCCTGAGCGCTTTTTCTCACTACTTCTTCTCTTTTCGCCAAAAAATCAAAATATTCATCTTTTGCCAAATCCGTCCTCATTTTTTGAGTTTCTGGGTTCAAAAAGTTCTTCTGAGCATCTTCGCTTTTCATCAAAGCTTCCTTTATTTTTTCTTCCAGCAAATTCAATTCTTGATATAGATCCTTGTTAACTTTTGATGAAATTTCTTTATTTCTGGCCTCGAAAATTGGCTTAGAGGGTGCTTTTTCTTTGGGTTTTTCTTCCCTTAGCTTGTCTTCTTCGGGACATTCGTTGATTTGTTCCTGTCGAGGTGACAGTGATTGGTACACCATAGTGTAATCAAATCTCAAATTCTCATCAATTCTCACCATGTTTTTCAATAAATTGTACAGTTTCTCAGAATACCTGTTTTTAACATCTTCCAAATATTCAGCTATCACCGCTTCTTTGACCACAAATTCATCAAAATCATAACAATGATACACAGGTCTCAAAGTAGCAGCTTCCAAAGCCGTCATTCCTAATGAAAAAACATCAGCTTTCGGATAATTTTTAGAAATTGGCTGCAGGATTCGATGGCCCAATAGATCAAAAAGCTCAGGAGCCAAAAAACAATTGTCATAATCCGGAGTCCCCATCAAAAACTGAGTATAGGCATTCATTCCAGACATGAATTGGATGTCATTTAGCTTAAAAACACCATCATCTGAATAGAAAATGGTATGTGGGCGAATGTCTAAATGAATTATCTGGTTATTAAAGAAAAGGATCAGAGCGGATAATACGCAATCAATCATATGATAAATTTCCATTTCCTCAAAATGAACTTTGGGAAATCCTTTGCCTTCTCTTTTCTCGATTTCTGTTTTTAAGGTCTTTTCGTAATACTCGTATAACACGTAAATTTTGAAATAATGAGAACAATATTGATCCATTTCAGTTTTATCCATCACTTTTATCCTAACAACAGTAGGTAGGTCAAGACTTTTTCTCAGGGTTACTTGTTCAAAAATTTCCTCACAATCACGAACACTTGAAGCCATGATGGTTTTAAGAGCCACCATTTCTTTGGGTTTGGAATCTTTTATTTGCATCACTTTGATCTCACCATAACGATCGTCAGTTATTTTTTTGATGAATGTGAGGTCATGTTCGAGAGAGTATTGCAACTTCTGGCGAGATACAGAAGTGTCAAGTTGGGAGTTGGAGTTGCCCATGGTAGCAAGATTTCGAAATAAAAACTTGATTAAACTTCAAAATAGTCCGTTTAATTAAGAGAAAAACCTTGTATTTTATGAAGAAATAAAATTTTTTGTTTTGGAAACATTATTTTCAAGAAATAAAAAAATATATTGACACGACTTTCTTTTAAAATTTTTGAAGAAAATGGGATAATAATTTAAAAATATGTTATTATTATTTATTTTTTTTTTGGCTATTTT
>Ga0302320_10028620_pt1 | contig 10687 bp, 8 predicted proteins | sample Bog_T0_3_FD_202130 | JGI IMG/M metagenome (GOLD analysis project Ga0302320, IMG submission 202130) | Peat permafrost microbial communities from Stordalen Mire near Abisko, Sweden - Bog_T0_3 | ecosystem: Environmental > Terrestrial > Soil > Wetlands > Peat | place: Sweden: Abisko, Stordalen Mire... | reverse complement strand
ATGGGACCATCAGATTTCTTTCATGTCACGGCCGCACCGAGACACTATCGAAATTCCACGCCATATCTGGGACCGCATGACGAATGCGCTCGCCCACGCCGTATGAATTGGCCAAAGTCGAGCTAAGACCGAAACTGGGTCACCCCTATCCCGCTGATACAATTCCCATCGGCTTGCTACTATCACTCGATGGCCATCTCGATGAATGCGCACGAGTTCACCCTGCCAGACCTCCGTATTTAGCAGTTCAGCTAGAATATCTGGCAACGGCTGAGGAAACTCCGTTGCGAGAAGTTCATGGGAGATACGGCCTAAGGCTTCTTCAACCGTCCAGCCATAAAGGGCGTGAAGGCCCTGCCCCCAGTGCAAAATTTCGCCATCAAATTTTCGTACTATTGCTGGCACTCGATCCAAGACATGTGCGAGTTGGTCGAGCTTATCCTGCTTTGCCTTGCGCACGCTGATGTCGCGGATCGCCGCCGTCACTAAGGTGCCGCCGGCGTTTTCGAGCGGGCTCAGCATGATCTCGATGAGGAATTCGCTTCCATCCTTGCGCCGCCCGGTAAGCTCAATCCCGGTGCCGATCTGCTGCGCCAGCACGTCTTCCGTCGATCGAAGACCATCGGCAGTCAGCCGCTCCGCGAAGCCCTCCGGAATGATGTTCTTGACCTTCTGCCCGATCAGCTCATCGCGGCGGTATCCGAACTCTTTCTCCGCCCGGACATTCAGAAGAACAATGTCGCCGTCCGGGTTCACCACCACCATCGCATCCGGAGCCGCTTCCAGCAGCCCGCGATACCGGCCCTCCATCTGCGCCAGATGTTTTTCGGCAGTCTTGCGCACGCTGATGTCGCGGATCGCCGCCGTCACCAGGGTTCCCTCGGCGCCTTCGAGCGGGCTCAGCATGATCTCGATGGGGAATTCGCTTCCATCCTTGCGCCGCCCGGTAAGCTCAATCCCGGTGCCGATCTGCTGCGCCAGCGCGTCTTCCGTCGATCGAAGACCATCGGCAGTCAGCCGCTCCGCGAAGCCCTCCGGAATGATGTTCTTGACCCTCTGCCCAATCAGCTCATCGCGGCGGTATCCAAACTCTTTCTCCGCCCGGATATTCAGAAGAACGATCTCTCCCCTCTGGTTCACCACCACCATCGCATCCGGAGCCGCTTCCAGTAGCCCGCGATACTTCATCCCCAACTCCTGGGTTTCGCTGAGATCGCGGCAAATCTCGGAAAATCCTCGCAGCTTTCCAGTCGAGTCACGCAACGCTGTGCAAGTGACGCTCGCTACAAATTGTGAACCGTCTCTCCGCACGCGCATGCATTGTTCTTCGTGCCGGCCGCATGCGGCAGTTAGACGGAGTATCTCTTCTGGCTTGCCCCGGTTGACTTCTTCCGGAGGAAAGAAGCAGGAAAAGCTTCGATTAACAATCTCTTCGGCGCTGTAGCCTTTGATTCGTTCGGCTCCGGCATTCCAAGTCACGACCTGTCCCCGCGGGTTCAACATATAGATCGCGTAGTCTTGGACTTCGTGGAGGACCATCCGATATTGTTCTTCGCTGTCCCGGAGCGCCGCCTCCGCAAGCGTGCGTTTGGAGTTGTCGCGATGAACGCTCCAACCTGCAGCGGCAGTGATCAACAAGCCAAGGATGGTTCCGGAGATCAAAACGGTTCTGCTCTGATCTAAGTTCCGCTTCGCATCCGCATCGCGTTGCATCAGCAAGCGTAGCTCTTCGTCCTGGAAATGGCCAACTGCCGCTTGAAGCTCATCCATGATCTGCTCGCCCCGTCCGCTTCGAATTGCATCCCCTGCTGCCTCCAAGCCCTTGGTTCGGCGCAGGCTTTCGATCATCTCTGCGAACTGAATTTTCTGCGCAGCCAACTTTTCGAGGGCTGGAAGCTGATGTTGCTGCTCGGGGTTATCCGCCGTCAGCTTGCGAATGGCTGCTTCGTGCCGTTCCACGCTCAATTTGCTGGCACGGTAAGGCTCGAGATAGGTTTCATCGCCAGTCAATACAAATCCACGGTAGCTCGATTCGATACTCATGATTGTGAGGAGCAACTGCTGGATATTCTCCAGAACCTCGTGGCTGTGCCGCACCCATCGCTCGCTTTCGCTGGACACGGCAATGGCACGATAGGACAATGTTCCCACGACGAGTAAAGCCACAATTGCAGACCCGAACGCGAGTCGCGTAATCCAATTTGATAGGGACATAGTCTTCACTACTCACCCAAGGGGTCAGCCGCCGATCGAGGACCGTCCGCGAGTAGCCGGCCCGCGAAGCCGTCCGGAATGATGGTCTTTACTTTCTGCGTACGAGACATCGCGGTGGTATCCGAAACGCGGTGCACCTTTGGTGGTTCTGTTGCAAATTTGTAGGAAGGGTGCGGTCATCACGTTGCTTGCTACTGGTAGCGGGTTTTTCCGACTGTTCAAAGTTGTCTTTAGGTCTTTCGTGAGACTGGTCTTTTTGTGTTTTTTGCTGCGGTCTAGCTAAACCTCTAAAATCGCCATCCTTTTGGGGTTGGAAGTGGTGAAAAGCGAGCATTGGCAATGGATTTCGACAAAATTGAATTGCCAGCAGTTCGAACAATTTGCCTTGCCCCATTTAAGCACGAGCCGTAAGCGTCCGGGGCGCGCCCAGATCCGGTGCATTGTCCCGCCACAGCACGGACAAGCATCGCTTGGAACATCGACCAAAATCTCTTCACGCGGCAGATGATCCGGCAGAGGCTTGCGCTTCGGAAGCGCACCTGCGGTCTCTGCAATGGTGATTGGATGGCTCTCCTCGACCTGGCCGATATCGCTTTCGAGGTCGTCAAGAGCGAGCACCAGCTGGTCATCGTCCAGGCATTCGGACGGGCGGCCGAACTGTGTCCGTTGAAGCTTCTTGATGATCAGCTTGAGCCGCTCGATCTCACCATCGCGGTGCTCAACGACAGCTGCCATATCGCGCACAAGATACTGCAGAAGAGCCAATTCGGAGGGCAGATTGTCGAGATCGATTCACATGTCCGATTCTACGTCAATGCGCGAATCGGACCCAACAATTTTCCGGCGGACAATCGGTTTTTCAGCTTGTTGTCACCCGGCCGGAAGCAGCCGCCACAAGCGTTCCGGTGCACACCGGTCGATGCCCTCAATCAACATGGCGAGCTGCTTTGGCGTCAGTGTCACCGTGCCGCCAGGCTCTGTCATGCGCGGCCACAAAAACTTCCGTGATCCATGCGCTTGGTGAACAGGCACAGCCCCGTCCCATCCCAAACAGGATCTTCAGAAGCGACGTATTCTTGCCGCGGAAGATGAACAGATGGCCAGAGAAGGGATCCTTCTTCAGGTGTTCCTGGATCAGCGTGGCAAGTCCATCGAGCCCTTTTCGCATGTCGGTGTGGCCGAACGCCAGATGCACCTTCACACCTGCTGGAATGACAATCATGATGCCTTCCCCCTCTTAGCGAGCTGCCGCTTCACAGCGGCCGGACTGCTGCCAGCCGGCGCAAAGACGCGCCGTCCATCATCCAGTTCGATCGCTATCATGCCATCCGGCGGCCGCACGAGATCGCGCAAAGCAACGAGCGCCGGCGGCTCATTCGCCGCACCGTCAGCAAGCGCAACTGTTGCCAGTTGCGGCGCCTTTCAAGCGGCCAACCCAAACTCGACACGCCAACGGAAGACCATGCTGGTGGCGATGCCATGGCGGCGGCAAACCTGCGCCACGCTGACGCCGGGCTTCTCCGTCTCCTGCACGATCGCTCGCTTTTACTCGTCGCTGAAGCGGCGCCGGTTCGACCGGCCGTTTACCGCTTGCGGTGTCAAGCGGTATTTGTGTCGCGCGCAATTAGCAGCGCTGCATAATTGAGCCCGGGCACTCGGATGAAGCAGGGATCGCCAATCCATTTCGTCGCCGGAGTCTTCGAGACGATCACGTCAGATGCGCAACGCATGCGGCAAAAGACCGAGCGCTCCGGCATACTTGGCAAGCCCCATGCCGCTCCTCCAGTTCATCGCTTCAACACGCATGCTCCAGAACGCTCGAAGAGCGATCGAACCGCTGTCCGTACGCACACTGTAGCGACAACGCGGAGGCCTTTTGCGCCGCTTCGGTTGCCCCTTTTTACCCTGCCGTACTGTTTTTCCCGGCACAATTTGTGCAGATGTTCCGTACGCTTGCGCAGATCCTTCGGGCTCACCAGATGGCATGCCCACCGCTCGGACGTCGCTATCGAAAGCTTGCGCCGGCGGCAATATTCCTCTGCCTCTTGATGACCGCGGTACCAGGTCTCAACATGCGTCGACCAGTACGAGTTGTTCGTCTTTGTCCAGGAACGGCGAGGCGCCATCGGAGATCCTCTTTGTTGCGAAGGAACCCGACATGATGCGATTTTGCACTACCCAAACTACGTGCAGAGTTCGGACGCTTACCGGGAGCAGATTACGGCTAGATAAAAGAGCATCGCCGCTTCTCCGCCAACCCATTGCTATGGGTTGGCTCTCGGCGTGCCGGTCGGTCGGATGGCGTGCCGCTTATCAGCAAAATAGCAGTAATTATAATGATGTTTTCGGCACTGGGCTCATTCTTCCACCACGGAGGAGGTGGCCATCTATGACAACGATCAGGAGTTCCGAATCCGCGATCGTGGACGCCGCACATGGCAGCGTTTGCAATCCTTCATAGCTCCGGTCCTGAAGGCGGCAGCAAAAGCAAACGGCGGTCAGCTGACGGCCGCGCAAATGCGGCGCGACAGGGGACGTGGGAGTGGTGAGAACCGGCCCCGGAAAGGGAGATGTTGCCGTATCGGCCGAGGCCCAGTGGCAGCCGATCGGCTAAAGCATTCTGTGGAACATCGAGGGCCAGGCGAGCGAATGCGCCGCGTGGTGGTGAAGGCGTGGATTGTCAGGCTAAAACGGACAAGCAACGGAGCCGACGCTCATCTCCGTTACCTGCAACGCGATGGAACGACCCGGGAAGGAGAGCGCGGAAGGCTGTATGGGCCCCAGACCGATGCGGCGGACGGGAAGGAGTTTGTGGAGCGCGGGCGGGAGGACCGCCATCAATTCCGCTTCATCGTCGCGCCCGAGGACGGCGACCGGCTTACGGATCTTCGCGGCTTCGCCCGCGATGTCATGGGCCAGATGGCGCAAGACCTTGGAACGGAGCTTGATTGGGTCGCGGTCGATCATTTCAACACTGGCCATCCGCACAGCCATGTCGTCATCCGGGGCAAGGACGACACGGGCAAAGATCTCATCATCGCACAGGACTACATCACCGATGGCGTACGGCTGCGTGCTCAGGTGCGGGCAACCCTGGAACTGGGGCCGGAGTCCGACCTCGAATTGCGCCAGAAACTCACGGCCGAGATAACCGCCAAGCGTTTTACCAGGATTGACCGGGCGATGACTGCGGAAGCGCAGGAAAGCGTGCTTGATCTGCGGCCCGAAGCCGGTCAGCTTCGCGCTGATTTTGATCGCATGCTCCGCATCGGCCGCTTGCAGACTTTGCAGCGCTACGGCCTGGCGAGTGAGATCGAGCCGGGTGTGTGGGCCTTGTCGGAGAAGTTAGAGCCGGCTTTGCGCGATCTGGGCGAGCGCGGTGATATCGTCAAGGCGATCAATCGCGCGCTCACTGCCCGCGGTGAAGAGCGGGCGCTCGGCAGCTATGTCCTGCACGGCGAGCAGGCCCCATCGCCGATTGTCGGCCGGGTGATCGGCAAGGGGCTGACCGATGAACTCGGCGAGCGCCTCGGCATCATTGTCGATGGCGTCGACGGCCGCGTCCATCATGTCGCGGTGGGAGAGGCGGCGGCAGTCGAAGGGGCGAAGATTGGCGCAATCGTCGAGATTGAGTCCTACGTCCAAAGCCACATCCGCCGGCAGGAGGCGCTGCGACGCGCGGACATCGTCGAGCGGATTGACGCCGATCATTATCGTATTCCCGATGATTTCGAACGGCGCACCGCCGGTTATGATGCCCAGCGTCGAGGGCGGATGTCCACCAGGCTTCTTTCCAATCTTGATCTTGAGTCTCAGATTGGCGCGGATGGCGCGATCTGGTTCGACCGGGAGCTGATGGCGATAAATCGCCCGCCGCTCACCCAGGCAGGATTTGGCGCGGAAGTTCGCCAGGCTATGGAAAGACACACGGAGACCCTCATCGCAAAAGGTCATGCTTGGCGTACACCGGACGGCGGCCTCCGCGCTCCAAGGGATCTCATCGCCCGCATGGAGCGGCAAGAGATCGCGCGTGCAGGACAATCCACGGAGGGCCAGACCCGCTTGCCATTCCACGTCGCAAGCGAGGGCGAGCGCGTCACCGGCCTCTTCACGCGTACGACCCAACTCAACTCAGGCAAATACGCCCTTATCGAGAATGCTCATGAGTTCACCCTGGTCCTATGGCGGTCCATCATGGATGAGCGCCTGGGCCGGCAGATAAGCGGCATCGTCCGGGACTCAAAAATCTCATGGGACTTTGAAAGAAACGCACGCTCGGAATCGGGATGTAAGCGTAACTTGCGTTCTTCAACCTTCTTCGCGTATGGCGCAATCAATCCATCTGTGCTGGGTTACATGTAACTCTCTGGGGAGAGATGATCATGTTGCCGAAATCGAGACCCAAGCCCCCGCGCGATAAGGTGCGGGCGCATCGTGAGCGATTGCGTGAGTAAGGTTTGCGGCCCATTCAAATTTGGGTCCCCGACACACGGGCACCTGGTTTCCGGAAGGGAGCGCATCGTCAATCCCTCGCCGTTGCCGCAAGCGCGCAGGCGCGTGAAGATCAGGCGTTCATCGACGCGGCATCCGACGCGGGCGAAGAATGAGGCGCGGAGAACTCTGGACCGTTGCCGGGGGCAGAAATTACGCCGGGAAGCCGCGCCCTGCCGTCATCGCGCAGGACGATAATTTCGATGCGACCGATTGCATCACAATTTGCGCCTTCACCAGCGATCCAACCGACGCGCCTTTGTTTCGTTTGGTTGTCAAACCGAACGAGCGCAACTGTCTGCGCTCCCCTTGCCAGCTCATGATCGACAAAATAACCATCGTGCCAAATTCCAAGGTCGGCACAAGGGTCGGCCGGCTGGATGACGAGGATATATTGCGCCTTAACCGCGCGATCGTTGTCTTTCTCGGACTTGCGGTATCCGTGAAGCCTCAACGAAGCCGATCGAGATAACGAAATCAAGCCGGATCACATTGCACCGCCATTTGCCTGTATTTGCCGCCGAAAACGCGCAGCCATCCGCAGATTAAATTTAGTCGGTTCCTATCATTCCCGACTTGTCCGATGCTTTCTGAATGACTTCCGACTCATCCTTGCGGTGCGGGTCCGTCCGCTTTGATACACCACCGGCGAACGAGTTTGATCGCTCCGGCGCGGCCGTTGCGATGCCAGCAAATGGCCACAGCTCCTTCGTGCAAGCAAATTTCGTCTGGCTCGACCAAGTGCGCGCCGACGCTGAACTGACGCCGCTCGCCTTCATGCTGGCCTATGTGCTCGCCAATCTCGTCAATGACCGGAAAGGTTACGCCTGGCCAAGTGTCGCACGACTCGCCGCTGAATGTCACGTGACCAAGAACGGCGTCAAGAAGGTCATTCGACGCCTTGTCGAACGCGGCCATCTTTCTGTTGAACTCGGAACCGGGCGCGGCAAGACGAACTGCTATCGCTGGATTATCAAGAATGACCGTCGGCAAAACCACCGCGCCGGACGGGACGACGATCCGCGATCTCAACGAGACGAAAAGGAGCAACGTTCGTTGCCCCTTTCAGACGAGAAATGGGCAACTATCGTTACCCCTAGCCAATCGGAAAGAGGCAACTGTGGTTCCGAAAAGGGGCAACTGGCGTTTCAAAAAGGGGTAACCCCAGTTGCCCCAACCTTATCTAATGAATCTATTTATGATCCAATTTACAGGCTCTCGACACCTTGGCACGTGCAAATCATGTCGACCGCTTTCGATGACTTCTGGCGGGCCTATCCGAAAAAGGTCGCCCGAACAGACGCGATGCGCGCTTTCGAACGGGCTGCCCGGTTAGCACCTGTGAACGAGATCATTCGCGGCGCGACGCGCTACGCTGCCGAACGCGCGGGCGAAGACACTCGCTACACCAAGCATGCAGCGACATGGCTGAACAAGGCGTGCTGGAGCGATCCATCCATCACACCGCGCGAGGTTCGAGAGGAACGTCTATCCACGAACATTCACACCGATGCATCGATCCATGCACGGATGTGTGGCGAGGATGATTACGATGAAGTGCTGAAGCGCATTCGAGAAAACCGTAACAAGCGAGGCTGAAAATGGATGAGGTGACGATGATCGTAACCGACAATCAACGCATCCCCGTGACGGCAACCGGACAGCGCGGTGACAAAGTTCGGGCGCTCTTCGAGCCACTGCTTGTCCATCAGCGTATCGTGCGTCAAATCGTCGAACACAGGCTCGGCGGTTGGCTCGGAATTGCTTTGCTGGATTTGCGCGATCCAAGAGCCATCCATGACAGCGCTGTTGCCCGCCATCAGCGATTGCCTAGACGGGACAAGCTTCACACCTGGGACAATGAGCTATGCCACACTCTGGATTGCAGAACCGACGAGAAAACGCTTTCGATACTGTTAGCGATTATGTTTGACGGATTCCCGCGAGGGATGATCTCCAATATCGATTCGTACACGGAAGCCGCCCTATTGATCATGGGTGAGCATGCTCTGTCAGCGGAAACTTTTGCCGCCGCGATCATTCGAGTGTGGCGGAAGAATAGGTTCCCACCGTCTATCTCCGAGTTGCTCGACGAATGCGAGGAGGCGAGGCAGGCAGCGACAAATGCACGTCGGGTTGTCAGCAAGATGCTTGCGCTCCTGGACAATGCGGAGGAAGCGCTCCTCGCGACAGAAGGGCTCGACGAGGCGGAGCGATGATTCGAGTTAGGAAAGGCCGCTCCTTTGATGCAGTGGGCATGAGTGTCCCGATGCTCGACACATTGCTGGTGAAATGCGCTGAAAGTTGCATCTCATTCTCGCGTCTGCAGCGGCGCCGTACTCACAACGCCTCTGCCATCGAGCGCCGCCGCGATCGTCGCGCCAATGGCGTCCGCCGCGCGCCGTATCGGGTCGGCGTCGAGATGCGCGTAGCGCTGGGTAGTTGCAGCATGCGTGTGCCCGAGAAGTTTGCCGACGATCGGCAGGCCTAGACCGGCGCCCGCGCCGACGCTGGCGAAGGAGTGGCGCAAATCGTGGATACGGAGGCCGTAAAGAGAAGCCGCCTCGGTGACCGCCGTCCAGGGCTTCTTGAGGTCGGCGCGGGGAATTTCCGGGTTTGCGCTTGGAATGACAAATGGCCCTACCCTTTCGATCGATTGCAGCACTGCAAGCGCCGGAGCATTGAGTGTGATCGCCTTGCGTCCGGTTTTCGAGTCGGGCAGGAGCAGGAGGCCGCGCTCCAGATCGGTATGCTCCCAACGTAAGTGAAGGATTTCTCGTAGACGCGCCCCCGTGAAGAGGAGCAGGCGCAATGCCGCAATAGCTCCGGCAAATCGACCGTCGCTCTCAAACTGACGAAATACTTCGCCAAGCCGGGCCAGTTCTTCCGTAGTCAGAAACCGTTCGCGGCGGGCCTCTGGAAAACGCTCGATCTGGGCGGCCGGATTACAGCCCTCCGGCACGAGGCCGTGTCTCTCTCCAAATGAATACATGCTAGCGACGACAGCCAGCAGCCGGTTCGCCTGATAGGGCTTATCCTGCAACGACAAGTGCAGCCGCGCGAGATCGGGGCGCGCAAAATCATGCGCCTTGCGGCTTCCATGCTTCGGTAGCAGATAACAATCAATCAGACTTCGATAATGGACCGCAGTCGACTTTTTGCGTTTGGCGTTGACGTGCTCAGCCAGAAAACGAGCGGCAAGATCGCTGACCAATAGCGCCGACCTCTCCTTGCGCCGCTCGTCGGCTGGATCGTAGCCGTGCCGCACACTGGCGAGGGTCTCTTGCGCAAGACTGCGCGCCTGTTCCGGCGTCAGCTGACCGAAGCGGCCAATCGTTACGAAACGTTTTCGTCCAGCGATCCGATAGCGGACGAGGAAGGCCTTGGTACCAGAAGCCTCGACGCGCAATCCGAAGCCTTTCAGCCCGCTGTCCCAAAGGATGTAGCGCTCCGCCTCCGGTTGAGAGGCGTCCACTGTCCGTTTCGTCAGCTTCACAATCCGATCGCCCATGACTGGCTCCTTGGTGACCACATGGTGACCACGAGAACGAAAGTCACAGGATGATACCGGAAACAATGGCGAAGATGAAATAGCCTAACATCAATAACTTATCGCGTATCAGCGCAGAACCGGATATCCCAGAAAAGCTTATAAATGAGACTTTTAATCAGGAGGTCATGGGTTCGAATCCCATCGCGCTCACCAATAAAATCAAATAGATACATGCGATGTATATATCACAGAAAGAAATTGTGAAATCTTTGAGTAGCCTCATGGACAATAAGAGATAGAATTCGCGCCCGCATTGCGGCCAGCCTATACATCGCCTCGCGTGGTTCACAGCTCTGGCAACATGGCTCTCTGACATTCTCTCGAATCAATCGAGCCGGGAGAATGATGTTCGAGTAAAGTTCACCTCACGCCATTAGGCGGTGGTGGCGGAGGTGGCGGTGGTGGCGGAGGTGGCGTTGGTGGCGGAGG
>Ga0302320_10028618_pt1 | contig 10688 bp, 9 predicted proteins | sample Bog_T0_3_FD_202130 | JGI IMG/M metagenome (GOLD analysis project Ga0302320, IMG submission 202130) | Peat permafrost microbial communities from Stordalen Mire near Abisko, Sweden - Bog_T0_3 | ecosystem: Environmental > Terrestrial > Soil > Wetlands > Peat | place: Sweden: Abisko, Stordalen Mire... | reverse complement strand
CCTTGTATCCGGGCCACCCCAGGACCCTCGTCCAGTCGTTTTCCCTCATGGACACGAGTGTACCCGCACTCACAGAATCTCAAAATCCCCGCAAAACAAGCTCTCTTCCAGATTCTTGCGCAGAGCCATATAATTTAGTGTCCATAGAGTAGAGTCTCCTCTTAACTTAACGTAACTATCTAATACTCAGTTTCGACAAACATACGATCTAATGCCAGATCCTGGCTCACCGTTGCAAGAAACGCTCCTTGTAGCGTTTCGCTGCCAGGGCTAGCTGAGGTCCGGGCGCGGCCGACTCGGTCAAGGCCGCGGCGAAGATCTCGGCGTCGGGACGTTCAAGAGTCCACGTTTCATACTCCCGGATCGCCTGTCTGGCATTTGCGATGGCGTTCTGAACGATGAAATCTGTCACCGTGAGCCCTTTGATCTGGGCGGCCCTTTCAATCTCCGATTTTTGCTCGGGACGAAGCCGGACATCGATCCGATCGCGGGCCTTCGGTACCGTTCCCTTGCGCACACGTGCGACTGCGGTAGACATATTCCCTCCAAGGGATAATGTACGGACGATTTCCGTACGCATTTAGTATAACGCCATTTGGAGAATTTGTTTTGCCGGAACCGGAAAACTGCGATGATGCAGAATGGGACCCCCTTTCCGAGGGGTCCCATTTGTCTTCGGTCGATTTGGTTTACTTGGCTGCGGCCTGGAGGCCGGCCTGCTCGGCCAGGGTGGCTGCCTTGTCGGTTGCTTCCCAGGTGAACTCCGGCTCGTTGCGGCCAAAGTGGCCGTAAGCGGCCGTCTTCTGGTAGATGGGCCGGCGCAGGTTCAGGCTCTCGATAATGCCCTTGGGCGTGAGCGAGAAGTTCTTGCGAACCAACTCGGTGAGCTTGGCTTCGCCCACCTTGCCGGTGCCGAAGGTTTCAATGCGCACGCTCACCGGATCGGCTACACCAATCGCATAAGCCAGCTGAACCTCGGCGCGGTCGGCCAATCCGGCAGCGACGATGTTCTTGGCGATGTAGCGCGCCATGTAGGCCGCGGAGCGGTCAACCTTCGTCGGGTCCTTGCCGCTGAAAGCGCCGCCGCCGTGACGGCCCGCGCCGCCGTAGGTGTCCACAATGATCTTGCGGCCGGTCAGGCCGGTGTCGCCCATGGGTCCGCCGATGACAAAGCGGCCGGTGGGGTTGATGTGGTACTTGGTGTGCTCGTCGAGCCACGCGGCGGGAAGAACGGCCTGGATGACGTGCTTGAGGATGTCGGCGTGCAGGTCTTCGTTGCTGACGGTCTCAGAGTGCTGGCTGCTGATGACCACGGCGTCAATGCGCGCGGGCTTGCCGTTCTCGTCGTACTCCACCGTCACCTGGCTCTTGCCGTCGGGGCGCAGATAGGGCAGCTTGCCGCTCTTGCGCACCGCCGTCAACTGGCGTGTGAGCTTGTGGGCCAGCGAGATGGCGGCCGGCATCAGTTCCGGTGTCTCGTTGCTGGCGTAGCCGAACATCATGCCCTGGTCGCCGGCGCCGCCGGTGTCCACACCCTGGGCGATGTCGCCGGACTGCTTGTTGATGGTCGAGATCACCGCGCAGGTGTTGGAGTCAAAGCCATAGAGGGCGTTATCGTAGCCGATGGAGGCGATGACGCCGCGCACCAGCGATTGGAAGTCGACGTAGGCCTTGGTGGTGATTTCGCCGGCGATGACCACCAGGCCGGTAGCCGTCAGGGTCTCTGCGGCAACGCGGCTATAGGGGTCCTGCTCAAGGCAGGCATCGAGAATGGCGTCGGAAACCTGGTCGGCAATCTTGTCAGGATGGCCTTCAGTGACGGACTCAGAGGTAAACAGAAAACGATCGCTCAACTTCAGATTCCTCCCCATTGAAGGGATTTTCGGTTGGTGGCTTGCCGCGATAAACGGTTCGCACAGGATGCGCCGGGGCAGAGAACGCGAAACCTCGCTTCGCGCCGGCCACTTTCCCGCATCAGGACACGCCTGCACCGCCGGGCGCAAACCTGGGGGTACGTCTCTCTATGGTAATCGCCCCCGGTGCCGGGCGCAAAGACTGTGGGCTGAATGGGGAGCAGGAGGGGTTCAAGCGCTTCCTGGGCAGGGTGAAACGTGTTCTTCAGGCGGCGGGAGGCCGGGGCATTGCCTCAACGGTTGAGCCAGGCAACTACATGCACCCAAGTCCCATACACTGCGCTCCAAAAGCTGTGCAACTCGCGGCGAACTTCTTTCATGGGCAGCAGAGTGGGCCACCAGCCGGCGCGGAAGCCGTAGTAGCGCAGCGTGACATAGGCGCCCCCGGCCACCAGCAGCAACAGCAAAACCGCTCCCAGCCAGCGCAGCCGGATGGTCATGGCATCGTGGCGCAGGATGCGCGCCTTGCCCACGTTGGAGGCAAAGGCCGTCCAGTCGCTGTCATCCTCCATGGTCTGCCCCGAGGCTGTGTAGGCCTTGAGAAAACGGTCGGTCCAGTCCTGCTGGTCAAGGCCGATGGCGCCGGCATAGCCGCGCACAATGCCCTTGCTCAGAATTCCGCCGGGCAGCAGGCGAAACTTCTCCTGCTCCAGCGCGATGAGGTGGCGCCGGCTGATTTTGGTGACCGCAGTGATCTCCTCCAGCGCGATGCCGCGCGAGAGCCGTTCCATCCGCAGGTCTTCTCCAAAACTTCCCATCGGCAACCAAAAGAAGGGCACAAAGCCCTGAGGATTTTCAACCACAACAATAACGCGGCCTGCGCCTGAGGTCAAAGACAAAAACGGCTTTTCCCTTTCTTTTCATGAGCCTGGAACCACCGCTGCAACATGCGCCGGGCGCCTGGTCCGCCCCGGTGCTGTTACCCTTGAGACATAAGGGTTTTTCGCATTTTTCCCGCGGCCGGAGCCACGCTCACCCATGAATAAGCTCATCATTGCCAATCTGCTGCATCGCCCCCTGCGCTCCCTCATCAGCGTGCTGGCGGTGGCCATTGAAGTCATCATGATGCTCACCATCATCGCCATCATGGTGGGGCAGCTTACCGGGCAGAAGCGGATGAACAACGGCATTGGGGCGGACCTGATTGTCAGGCCCAGCAACGCCATTGTGTTCAATGGCGTAGGGGGCGCGCCTATCACGGCCAAACTGGCGCCCTTTCTGGCTACCCTGCCGCATGTGGCCGTGGCCTCGCCAGTGATTACCAACCTCTCAATGAGCGATGGGGTTGAGGTGCTGTGGGGCATCGACTACCCCACCTACAGCCGATTGAGCCCATTTGTGTTTCTCTCCGGAGGGCCCATCCAGGACCCTTACGACGTGATGGTCGACGACGTTTTTGCCACCACCGGAAAAACACATAAGGTTGGCGATACCATCCTTATTCAGAAGCACCCGTTCCGCATCTCAGGCATCTTTGCGCACGGCAAGGGCGGGCGCAAGCTCATCTCCATTGTCACCATGGGCGAGATGATGGGCGCCGAGGGCAAGGCCTCGGCCTTTTATCTCAAGGCCGACCGGCCTGAAAATGCTACTCAGGTGACCGCCGAGATTCACTCCACCAAGGGCCTGGAAAACTACCAGGTGATGACCATGGAAGAGTGGTATTCGCTGATGACGCCGGAGCGGATCCCCGCCCTGACCACGGCCATCAACGTGGTCATCGGCATTGCCGTGATTATCGGCTTCCTGGTCATCTTCCAGTCGATGTACACATCGGTGCTTGAGCGCACGCGCGAGATCGGCATACTCAAGTCGATGGGCGCGTCCAAGCTCACGATCGTCGGCGTGGTGCTGCGCGAGACCGCGGCCCTCTCCGTTGCCGGCGTTTTCGTCGGCGTGGCGCTGTCGTTTGCCGTCAAGGCCTTCCTGTCGCAGAAGTTCCCCACGCTCTATCTGGACATGAACCTGGCCTGGGTGGCGAGGGGCGCGGCCATCGCTTTTGTGGGCTCGTTGTGCGGCGCGCTCTACCCCGCCTGGATGGCCGCCCGCAAAGACCCCATCGACGCCCTGGCCTACGAATAAGGCGCCTTAAATTCTCACCAGCTCGGTAATCCCCCGAGAGCGCAGGTAAGCCTCGTCTTTGGCCCGGCTTGCCAGCACATACGCCGGCGTCTTGCCCTGGTCAATCATCTTCATGTAAGGCGTCGCGTACTTCCAATCCGCGGGCCCCGCTTTCCCCGCGCCCGTATCTGGAATCACCAGCGCCGTGGACCGGGGCAGAATCTGCACCGGGTTGCGGCGCAGCTCCTCGGCCAACGCTTTGAACTTGATGCCCAGCGGCTTGGGCCGGTTGTGAATGTCGAGCAGGCCCAGCGTGTACTCCAGTTCATTGAAGTCCTTGATGGTGCGATCCACATCGTGCGAGCTCCACCAGGTAATGCCCCAGGCTTTGCCCGTCGCGGCAATGTTGCGCACCGTGTGCTCCATGAACACCGGCTTGTACTCCTCGGGCATCCATCCGTTGGCTACGCCCGTCTCCTCAACCCAGATTCGGCGGTTCGGATCCGTTTGATAGGCCGCCGCAATCTCAATCTCACAGTCAGCCAGGTGCAGCGAGGCCGGATCGCTGTACTTGTAACGTTCCAGTATGCCGTCAAAATAAATGTAAGAGTGAATCACAGTCGCACTGCCCGTCGTGGCCAGGTTCGGGCGCGTAAAACCGATGTCGCTGAACCAGTGGGAGTGGTCGGCGCCATTCACGTGAAACTTGCCCGGAGCAATCTCAGCGCAATAGCTCAAGATCTCAGTACCCCACGCATCCGCCTGCTCTGCCGTAACAGGGTTGTTCAGGGCTTGCAGCACACCCATCTCGTTGCCGATATCGAAGCCCATGAAGCGCTTGTGCGTGCCCACGGTCTCGGTGATCCGTCGGAAGAGCAGTTTTTCAGCATCGATCACCCGCCGTGAAGTGAAGATGTTCCAGTTCTCGCCCTTCTCCGGAATCGCCACCGGCATGACCCATGCCGGCAGGTAGCTGAGGCCGCTCATCCAGCCGTTCAGCACCGTGATCTCCACATCGAGGCCGGCGCGGTCGGCTTCGTCCAGCAGCGAGCGGAGATTCTCAAGGCTGCGATCGCTCACCGAGCTGATGCCGGGCTGAAACAGCGGCCACAGCAACTGGATGCGAATGTGGTCCATGCCGAGGGACGCGACGCCGCTCAGGTCGTCGGCAACTGCCTGGCGATCCCAGTCGAGCCAGCAGTACCACCAGCGCTTGCGCGGCGTGTAGTTGGCGCCAAAGCGAAGCGCTTGCTTGCCCTCGGCGGCCTGCGCGGCGGCCGCCAGCAGGGGCGTGCGGGCGGCCAGCGCGGCGGCCGAGCCCAGCACCGATGTCTTGACAAAATTGCGGCGTGAAATCATTTCCATCGCTCCTTTTGCTGCTCAAAACCTCCCTCCCACTTTACTCCCGGAAGTCGGCTGGGCGGGGCTCCCTCGGCGCGGCACACAGGCTCACCCCCCGGCACAGTGGCCGCGCAGCACTTCCGTCACCTAAAACTGAAGAATGGGTGATCGAGGGGCTTGCATTCCGCCGCTGGGCATGTTAACTCTTTAGGCAATAATTATTTCATTGCTACCGGAACAGTAAACTCCTGCGGCAATTGAAAAGAAAGCGTCCCGCGATGAAGATCGGCACCACGATTCGCGCCCATCGGCTGCAAAAAGGGCTCTCGCAAGGGGATATCGAAAAGAAGACGGGCCTGCTGCGCTGCTACCTTTCGCGCGTCGAGAACGGACACACCGTGCCCTCGCTCGACACGCTCTCAAAGATTGCCATGGCTCTCGATCTGCCCATCTCGCAGTTCTTTGCCGACGACACCCTCGGCCACAACCTGAACACGCAAAAGCTCTCTGACGATGAGCTGCGGTTCCTGACCCAGATCCGCCGCTACAGCTCGAATTTGAACGAGAGCGACCGCAAGCTGCTACTGACCATGGTGAAGAAGTTTGCCGCCACGGCCGTCCGCTAGTCGAGCGTCTTAGACGTCGTTGCCCAGGTGGAAGATCGGTTCCGCACCCTGCCCGCCGGCCAGCAGCGCCTGCTCCTCGGCTGCCTCAAGCGGCTTGTAACTCTGGGCAATGTCCATGGCCAGGCGGAAGTAGCGCTCGTCTCCCGGCGGCACAGCAGCCGTGATGGCGTGGCCCAGCGTCCAGCGCAGGCCCAGCGAAGCCTCGTGAGGAAACGCCGCCGGCTGATACCAGCACTTGGGGCTTGGATGCTCCTTCACGCCCGCCGGCCACACCGTCTTGGCCATGCTCTTCAGCGCCAGAATCCCCATCTGCTTTTCCTGCGCCTTTTTCAGAATCTGCGGCCCGAAACCGGCCTGCGAAAACAGGACCCAATTCAGCGGAAACAGAATCGTGTCGAAATGGTAGCGGTCCATGGCCGCAAGCGCCGTCTCGGCCGAGTGCACTGAGAAGCCGATAAAGCGAATCTTGCCTTCCTTCTTTGCCGCCTCCATGGTCTCGATTGCGCCGCCGGGGCCCAGCACCCTGTCCAGATCCGCCATTTTAGTGAGCGCGTGGAACTGATAGAGATCCAGGTGGTCGGTCTTGAGCAGCTTGAGGGAGTTCTCGAGGTCGGCGCGCGAATCTTCCTTCATGCGGCCGTCAGTCTTGCAAGCGAGGAAGCTCTTGTTGCGGTAAGGCGCGAGCGCCGGGCCAAGCCGCTCCTGCGCGTTGCCGTAGCTCGGCGCAACGTCAAAGTAGTTGACGCCGCGGTCAACCGCCTCGGCCACAATGTTCTTGGCCGCGCCGGTCTCCTCGTTCATCACCACGATGCCGCCAAAACCGATGATCGACAACTTCTCGCCCGTCCGGCCCAGCGTACGGCGGGCAATGGGCTGCGAAGGCATGGAGGCTTCAAGCTGGCTGGCAGAGGCAACGGTTGCGGCAGTGATTGCGGCTTGCTTCAAGAATTCGCGGCGCTTCATGGCTCGCCTCCCTAATGATGGATATGGGGCTCGTACGGGGATATTCTTGCACAAATTCGGGCGGGTGGATGCGGCGATTCAGCCCTGCGGCGGCACATGAGCCAGGTAAAAGCTGAACAGGACCAGGATGCCCACCACCATGCCCACGGCTACGCGCAGCCGCCTCTCAAACAGCGCCCTGGGCGAGCCCAGCCGCGGCACCATGGGAGCCGCAAAAAGCAATCCGCAGGTGAAGCCGCCCACGTGGGCAAAATTGTCAATGCTGATGCCCGAACCGATCACGTGCGTACCCACGCTGATGGAGAGGCCCAGCACCAGGTTCAGCGCCGCGAAGTAGATGACCGACTTGCGCAGTCTCTTGAGTTCAAACGCCGGAACCGGCAGCCGGTTGGATTTGAGCAGCACAATCAGCGCCCCGGCAATGCCGAAGACCGCCCCGGAAGCGCCCGCTCCGGCCGGAAACCAGATGTTGCCGGCTGCATCGTGCATCGGCCGAATCCAGTTGACGCAGGTGGAAAGCAGATTGCCCGCGGCGCCGGTGAGAATATACACCGCCAGCACGCCCGCCGACCCCATCAGCGGCTCGGCCAGCAATCCCAGGTTCCACAGGCACCACATGTTGGTGGCCAGGTGCAGAATGCCCACGTGCACAAACATGGCCGTCACAATGCGCCACCACTCGCCCAGAACCAACACGTTGCCGGCGTTGTCAGCGCCAAAACGCATCAGTTGCTCGGTGGTGGGCGATCCGATGCTCACGCCGCGCAACACCATCACCACAAACACCAGGCAGTTGATGCCAACCAGCAGATAGGTGGCCGGCGCAGCGGCCCACCGGGGCTGCGGCCGCCGCACGGGTTGAGGCGGGGTGTAGCCGTAGTCCGGCGGAAGAATCTGCGGTTCGGGAGGCGGAACGGGAGGGTAACTGCCCATAGCTTCACTTTAATGCATTTCCCTCGGGGCCGTAGCTTCCCCGCCAGGCAATTGTTGAAATCGCTTCCCCCAAAAAACTTCTGGCCGGTTGCAGTGCGCAGTGCGGCGGCGCCTGTGGGAAACCGGCCCCCTCGGCGCGCCTGCCGCGCCCGGCTTTCGATGTACTCTGGAGTTTGATTCTCTCGAACCGGAACGGCCGTCTGCGCCCTGGGAACAATATCTGAAGAGGAGTGGAACGTGAGTTCAACCGCGACTGGAAACAAACCGATCAAGCGTGCGCTGCTGAGTGTGACCGACAAGACAGGGCTTGTGGCGTTTGCCCAGGCGCTGGCCTCTTTTGGCGTGGAGCTGATCTCCACCGGCGGAACCGCAGCAGCACTCCGTGCGGCTGGCCTCGCGGTCAAAGACATCAGCGAGCTGACCGGTTTCCCCGAGATGCTCGACGGCCGGGTCAAGACGCTGCATCCCAAGGTGCATGGCGGCCTGCTTTATATCCGCGGCAACCGTGACCACGAGGCCGCCGTGGCCGCGCATGGCATCGAGCCCATCGACATGGTGGTGGTGAACCTCTATGCGTTTGAGAAGACCGCGGCCCAACCCGGCGTCGCCTTTGGGCATCTCATTGAAAACATCGACATCGGCGGGCCGTCGATGGTGCGCTCGGCGGCGAAGAACTTTGCCGATGTGGCGATCGTGACCCGCGTGGCCGATTACCCGGCGCTAATTGAGGAACTGAAGGCAAACGGCGGCGCCCTCAGCCACGCGACCCGCTGGCGCCTGGCCAAACAGGCCTTCGCCACCACCGCCGCCTACGACACCGCCATTGCCAACACGCTGGACCGCATCGCCGAGGCGCCCGCGCCTGAAGCGCCTGCCGCACCGGATACACAGGCTTTGCCCACCACCCTGCGCATCAACATTCCGCAGGCGCAAGCTCTGCGCTACGGCGAAAACCCTCACCAGCGCGCCGCGCTTTATTCCGATGGCACCGGCTTGGGCATCGCCAACGCGACACAGTTGCAGGGAAAGGAACTCAGCTACAACAATCTCGTCGATCTCGACGCCTGCTGGGAACTGGCCCAGGAGTTGAACGAGGGCGAGTCGCACGAGCCGGCGGTGGTCATCGTCAAGCACACTAACCCCTGCGGCGCGGCCACCGGCGCAACCGTTCTTGAGGCCTACCAGAAAGCGCTGGCCTGCGATCCCGTTTCAGCCTTCGGCGGAGTCATCGGCATCAACCGGGAAGTGAACGGCGCAGCCGCAGCCGAGATTGCCAACCTGTTTGTCGAAGCCATCGCCGCGCCCAGCTTTACCGCCGAAGCCCGCGAGCGCTTCGCAGCGAAGAAGAACCTGCGCCTGGTCGAAGTCCATGCCGCGCCGCGGCGCCCGGTGGTGAAGCACATCAGCGGCGGCTACCTGGTGCAGGACGCCGACACCGGCCGCGTAGACGCTTCGGCGCTGGAACCCGGCCTGAAGGTGGTCACCTGGCGTCCGCCCACCGCCGAGGAGCTGCGCAGCCTGCTCTTTGCCTGGCGGGTGTGCAAGCACGTCAAGTCCAACGCCATCGTCTACGCGCGCGACGGCCAAACCCTCGGCATCGGCGCGGGGCAGATGAGCCGCGTGGACGCCGCCCGGTTCGGAGCGATGAAGGCCGTGTTGCCGCTGAAAGACTGCGTTGCCGCTTCGGATGCGTTCTTCCCCTTCCCCGACGGGCTTGAAGCTGTCGCTGCAGCCGGAGCCACCGCCGTCATCCAGCCCGGCGGCTCGGTAAAGGATCAGGACGTCATCGACGCCGCCGACCGGCTCGGCATCGCCATGGTGTTTACGGGGATGCGGCACTTCAGGCATTGAGATGCTGGAGAGCCTGCGGGCCTGGGCGTTCATCTGGCCGTCCGAACACAAAAAAAGGGCTGCTCCTCAGGTTTGAGAAGCAGCCCTTTTCATCGCCCTTACCGAGTTAACGCGGCGGATCGGAAACGCCCGTCGTGTCGGAAGGCGGCGGCGGGGGTGGCGTAATTGCGCTCTCTTGTCCGGCCTGCGCTCCAGGCGCGGGCTGGGTTGGCAACGGAGCGCCGTGAGCGGGAATGGTTTGCGCTGGCGCGGCGGGTGCGGGCTCCTCGATGCCGATTGCGGCGCCGGAAACCACTAACTCGACGCGGCGGTTCTGGGCGCGGCCCTTGTTTGTGGAGTTATCGGCGATGGGCCTGGTTTTGCCAAAGCCTATGGCCGAGATATTCGCATCCAGAACGCTCTCACCGACAAGATAGGTGCGCACAGAACCGGCGCGCTCCTCGGATAACTTCTGATTGTACTCGTCGGAGCCGATGCTATCCGTGTATCCCTCCACCTGCGTCTTCAGGTCGGGATAGGCCAGCAGGATTCCGGAAACCTTGGCCAGCTTTTCGCGTGCTTCCGGCTTCAGGGTGTACTTGTTGAAGTCAAACAACACGTCCGGCATGTTCACAATCAGCCCGCGCGCCGTCTCAGTGGTTTGCAACACCTGGTTCAACTGCTGCTTGAGCCGCTCACGCGACTGCTGCGCCTGCAATGCGGCCTGCGCAGCGCTCAGTTCGGCGGCCTGTTGCGCGTCCCGCGCCACGCGAGCGCGCGCTTCTGCATCGGCTGCAGCGGCTTCAGCCTGAGCCCGCTGTGCATCAGCCTGCGCGCGTTGCGCATCGGCCTGCGCGCGTTGCGCTGCCTGCTGCTGGGCCTCCAGTTGAGCCTGCTCGGCCGCCCGCTTCGCCTGCTCGGCATCCTGTTGCGACTGCTGCGCATCGGCTTGGGACTTCAGTGCATCCGCCTGCGACTGGTCGGCATTTGCCTGCGACTTCCGCGCCGCCTCTTCGGCATC
>Ga0302320_10028617_pt1 | contig 10688 bp, 5 predicted proteins | sample Bog_T0_3_FD_202130 | JGI IMG/M metagenome (GOLD analysis project Ga0302320, IMG submission 202130) | Peat permafrost microbial communities from Stordalen Mire near Abisko, Sweden - Bog_T0_3 | ecosystem: Environmental > Terrestrial > Soil > Wetlands > Peat | place: Sweden: Abisko, Stordalen Mire... | reverse complement strand
CATTCGTGCCGATCACTTGCCCGATGCTCTCCGATCCCGAGCCTGTGCCGGAATTGGTCAGCGTCCCGGTGTTATTGATGGTTCCGCCCGAAACCGTGATGCCGCTGGCAATGGCGCTGTTGTTGTTGAAGACCAGGTTGCCCGTGCCGGCAATACCGTTGGAGAGAGTGAGGACCGCACTGCCACTGGCGTTGTTATTGGTGAGGTTTAATCCGCTGCTTCCCAAGGTGACGGCTCCGGAAACCGTCAAGGCCGAGGAGGTGCTGTTTTCCGTCAGGCCCGTGACGTTGCTTCCTACCGATGTACTGATCGTTGTGGTACCGGCACCGGTACCCGAATTGGTGATCGTGCCGGTGTTGTTAATGGCCGCAGTCGAAATCGTAATGCCCTGGGTGGAATTGTCATTCACCGTAAGATTACCGGTTCCAGTAATGCCACCTTGCATCTGCGGATCACCTGTCCCCGTAGCTTGAATCGTGAGGTTGTCTCCGTTCAGGCCGATCGCACCGCTGAAAATGGGCGTATAATTGCTGCCATTATTGCCGATGGTCAACGTCCCAACCGCACTGCTCCCCAGGTTGATCGCGTTGGAAACCTGAACCTGGTCGGCCAGCAGGCTGGCGGAGCCCCCGGAGGAACTGCCGAGGGTGATGGCGCTGGTGGAAGGACCTGCCGCACCACTGCCCGTGGCGTTATTGACGTTGGCCACGACGGTGCCGTTCTGAATGGTCAGCCCGCCGGTGAACGTGTTGGCGCCGGAGAGGATCAACTGCGAGTTGACGCTGTTCTCCGTCACACCGGTAACATTCGTGCCGATCACTTGCCCGATGCTCTCCGATCCCGAGCCTGTGCCGGAATTGGTCAGCGTCCCGGTGTTATTGATGGTTCCGCCCGAAACCGTGATGCCGCTGGCAATGGCGCTGTTGTTGTTCAGCACCACATTGCCCGAGCCACTAAAGCCAGCCGTAACCGAGAGTACCGCTGCACCGCTGGCGTCAACCAGTGTCGTGGCCGTGCTGTTGGGATTGAGAGTGTTGATGGTCAGGGCCGAGGTGCTGCTGCTCTCCGTCAAACCCGTGACATTGCTGCTGATGGTCCCGATGGTCGTTGTGCCGCTCCCCGTGCCTGAGTTGGTGATCGTGCCGGTGTTGTTAATGGTGCCGGAAAGAGCGACGCCGTTGGCGGTCGAACTGTTGTTGTTGACGGTCAAATTGCCCGTTCCGTTAACGCCACCCGAAACGGTCAAGACCGCCGCCCCACTGGCGTCCGTGAGGGTAGTGCCGCCACTCGCCACCGTCAGCGCGGCGGTTTGGACAGTAAGCGCTGAAGTCGTGCTGGTTTCCGAGATGGCCGTGACGTTGGAACCCACCCCACCGCTGATGGTCGTCGTGCCCGGGCCCGTGCCGGAATTGGTGATCGTGCCGGTATTGTTAACGGCGGCGGTCGTGAAGGAAATGCCCCCCGAAGTGGTCGAGTTGCCATTAATCGTGATGTTGCCACTTCCCGTGATGCCGCCTTTCGAGGTCAGATAACCCGTGGTACCCGTGCCGAGAAACGTGAGGTTATTTCCATTGAGGGCAATAGCGCCACTGAAAACGGGGGAATAAGTTCCGCCGTTGTTGCCGATGGTGAGCGTTCCAAGCGCGCCACTCGCGAGGTTGATCGGGTTGTAAAGCGTATCCTGGTTGCTTAGGATGGTGGCGGAGCCGCCCGTGGCGCTACCCAGGGTGACGGCAACACTACCCGGACCACCAGCGCCATTGCCTCCGCCCGCATTGTCCACGGCGACGACGACCGTGCCGTTGGCAACCGTCAGCCCGCCGGTGAACGTATTGGCTGCGGAGAGAATCAACTGCGAGGTGGAACTGTTCTGCGTCACCCCGGTGACGTTGGTGCCGATCACCTGCCCGATGGTCTCCGATCCCGAGCCTGTGCCGGAGTTGGTGATCGTTCCGGTGTTGTTCGGCCCCCCCGAGAGGGTGATTCCGTTGGCCGTCGAACTGTTGTTGTTCAGCACCACGTTGCCCGTACCGCTAAAGCCATTCGTAACCGTCAGTACCGCTGCACCACTGGCATCAACCAGGGTCGTGGCCGTGCTGTTGGGATTGAGAGTGTTGATGGTCAGGGCCGAGGTGCTGCTGCTCTCCGTCACTCCCGTCACATTGGAACTGATCGTTCCAATGGTCGTTGAGCCGCTCCCCGTGCCCGAGTTGGTGATCGTGCCGGTGTTGTTGACCGCATTGGTCGATAGCGTGATTCCGTTGGCGATCGAACTGTTGTTGTTAAGCACCAGGTTGCCCGTGCCGTTCACGCCGCCAGAAACCGTGAGCAGCACCGTGCCGCTGGCGTTGCTATTGGTCAGGGTGGTGCCCCCGCTGGCCACCGTCAGGGCGGTGCCACTAACCGTCAGCGCCGAAGTCGTACTGTTTTCCGTGACGGCCGTGACGTTTGATCCCACCCCGCCACTAATGGTGGTGGTGCCGTTGCCCGTACCGGAATTGGTGATCGTTCCGGTATTGTTGACGGTGCCGCTCAACCCAATGGTGGCCGCGCCGTTGGCGTTCAACGTAAGGTTGCCGGTGTTACTCCAGTTGCCACTCAACGTACTGCTGGCTGCGGCCTGATTCCAAGTGACGTTCATGGTGCCGGTGAAGCTACCCGCGCCCGTCGAACCATTTCCAATGGTGAGCGTGGGCGTGCCTGAACTACTCTTGACAGTTGCGCCGTTGGTCAGGAGGCCGAGAGTCTGGCTGTAGCCGTTGAGGTCAAAGATGCCGGTGCCGCTGGTGGTTAGGTTATTCCCGCTATTGATGCTGTTGGTCGCGCCAAGTTGCAGCGTGCCGGAACTCACTGTGGTCAGACCGGTATAGGTGTTGGCGCCGGCAAGATCCAGACTGCCCGTTCCACTATAAGTCAGAGATCCGGTAGCCCCTGCAACTCCGTTGGCAATGACGCCATTGATCGTGATCGTGCCAGAGCCAGCAAACGTTGCCGTCCGAGTACTCGCGGTGCTATCGCGAATATCGACGTTATTAAAGGTTGTGTTGTTGTTCACCGTAAGGGTGTTGGTTCCACCAAACTGCAATAACCCGTTGACTGTAAGGTTACCGCCACTGCCAATTATGCCATTGACGTTATTGGTCACCATTCCATTGCTAATGGTGACCCCGCCACTTACCGCCGAAAGCGTCGCGGTGGAACCATTAAATTCAATGGCTCCAGTCCCAGCCGCCGTATTGGACCCGAGGACTACCGTCGTGTTGTTATTGATAATTAGACCGACATTAATTGCCGGATTTCCATTGACGGCCGTACTAATCCCCGTAAATGAATTATTACCCGAGAGGGTCAAGGTGCCGGTTCCGCCGGCTACGATTTGACCGCCGCTCCCACTTATATTACCCCCCAACGTAATATTTCCTCCCCCCGTGGTCATGCTCATCGTTTCTGCGGTCGTGATGGCAATCAAATCATTGATTGTCTCAAGATTAGTGCCGTTATTGGTAATGTTGCCCGTTAGGGTAAACCCGTTGGTGCTCGAACTGGCGGGGTTGATGACGTAACTGGGATCGCTGGCATTGAAGGTTATGCCGGCAACGCTGAACGTGCCCGGCGTCATCAAATTATCGGTCAGAGTTGTGGTGCCGGTGGTTGCACCGAAGATCAAACTGTCGCCGGAAGCAGGAGGACTATTTGAGCCCGTCCAGTTGGAAGAGGAGTTCCAGTTCCCCGTACCGTCTCCCGCCCCCGTGGTCCAGGTATCGGCTCCCGCAAAAACCGACTGACTCAGTGCGGTCGCCAAGGCGACGGAGAGAAATACGCGGTGAAGATGGGAGATCATGCTGAGGAAATTTGAATTGAGACGGGAGGAACTTGTGGGATTAAGAATCACTTCGTTTCCGGAAAATTGCTTGCATCGCTGCTGAGTCGCCAATCTTATGAATAATGCATTTATTACATTTCTGCAAGAAGATCAATCGAAAATTGCGATTTGATGCACTTTTTTTGTTTATTCGAGTTTCTAAAATTGCTCCTTAATTTTGAGAGGAAACCATTTAAGCTTCTATTAAGACTCCTTTTGAATTTCTTTCCATCGACGGGGATTCCATAGTTATTGGGCTGACAATGAGGCATTGCAGGCCAGCGGCTCAAACTTCAATGGCTGGCCCATGCCCGTGCCCCGAGGTGCTGGCAGTCGGATAAGGAGAATAGAAGCCGCCGCGACTTTGACCTGCACTTGACCCCGCGCAGCAGGTGGAAGCAGCGGCGTCCACTGTTCGGTCCAGGTTCCGTCGTGGTTGATCGCGTTGCCGCCGAGCGTCACGCCTTCCCCGACCGCCACGTCACCTCCTGGAGACGCAAGGGCCATGGTCTGCCCCTGGAAATAGTTACCGCCGGTATTGATGGTTACCGTGGCGTCGCGGCCGGTGGGCCCGTGTTCCTTGTTGATCAGGGTCACATTAAGGCTCTTGTCAGGACCGAGGACGGCGTAGACCGCGAGATTGATATCCTTGCCTGAATCATCCGGCGTGAGACTGACGGGAACGAGTTGGCCGCCGGGAGCGGCGAGATTGAAAGCCTTGATAGCGTAAGCGAGCGGATGGGCGACGTAACCATCGGGAGCGGTGGTGAAAGAGGCGTAGCGACAAGGCCGGAGGGTCTGGCCGGCGGCCACTTCGTCACCATTGTGAAAGTTGATGCCTTGGGAACCATGAGCGGCATACCAGTAGAGGTAGTCGAGGCCCCAGAGCGCGGAGGCGAAAGTATCACTGACATCCTTGGCGCCTCCGTTGTAGAAGTTGTTGGCTTCTTCGAGGCGATAGGTCAAGCCAGCGGCCTGGACGGGAGGTACAAACTTGTCGTAGTAGGTCTGGTATTTCTGCTGCCAAGCAGAAGAGAGCATTTCATCCCGGCCTGCCACCGGATCCTTCACCTTGCCGCCCGCGCCCCCCGCGTATTCATGCTGGGTGATGTAGAGAAATTTCCCGGAGGAGCTGTAGTCATGGGCGAAATCGTGGGCCCATGGAACCCCGTTGGAGGTGAGGCTCGGACCGCAATATTTCGCATTCGGGACCGCCTGATTGATGGCGTCGTAGATCGGCTGGAAGGCCTTAATCAATCCCGGATAGCTATGGATATAGATGTCGGGTTCATTGCCAATCGAGAAGCAGGCCAGGTTGGCGGCGTAATGATCCGCGATGTATTTCGCCTGGTCGGCCGAGCCTTGCGGGTTGCCGTCATGCAGGCGAAAGCTGTAGATGACCTTGGTGTTGGCGGCTTGGGCAAATTTGAAAAGACTGTCGATGTCGGCCTGGGCCGGGATGGCGACCTTCGCGCTGTCGACCGTGTTGCCACCGATGCGAAGGTTTTTGATCCCGAGGGTCTGAAACATCCTGACGAGGGGGGCGTTGTCCGGGCTGAAATAATATTTGCCCTGTTCATCGGGCATCTCGCGTTTGGTCTCGTAACTCAGGCCGGCATAATCGTCTGCGATCTTGAAGCCGGGTTTCGAGACATCGATGTTTGCGACAACCGGCACCGCCGCAGGCGCGTCAGCCTTCACGGGGAGATGACATGCGACGACGAGTAGGGAACTGACAAGGAAACACGCGAGGATTTTTTCCATGATGATGAAGTGATGAGTTTAACCTGACGGAAGAGAAGCATGATCGGACACGATGGGTCGAAATTGGGCCGCTAGGAGGTGATTCAACGCGAAAGCCACCAGATAGGCCCCGCTGCAATAACCGAAAAGGAGCGCGTAACTTTGGGTCGCACCCGACTGGCCGTAGTGATCCAGCAACCGCCCGCAGTTGAACTGAAAGGCAATTGCGCCCAGCGATCCGGCCATGCTGCCGATGCCGATGATCGAGGCGACAGCGCGGTTCGGAAACATGTCGGAGACGGTGGTATAGAGATTGGCCGACCAAGCCTGGTGTGCCGCCCCGGCGAGACCGATCAGGCACACGGCGGTCCAATCCCCCACATGGGTGACGAGCGCGATGGGCGTCACCAGAAGGGCGAAACAAAACAGCCCGGTCTTGCGCGCGCCGGTAACGCTCCAGTTGCGGCGGATAAGGTAGCCGGTGAAATAACCGCCGCAGAGACTGAGCGCGGTGACGATGGCATAGACGGTGATGAGATGGGGCCAGCTATTCTTGATGTCGAGCCCGCGGGTCTTCTTGAAGAAATCGGGCAGCCAGATGAGGAAGAAATACCAGACCGGGTCAGTCAGCAGCTTGGCGACGATATAGGCCCAGGTCTGGCGATAACCGAGCAGTCCGGCCCATGTGAACTTTTTGTCACCCGGCTCGGCCGGAACCTGGTCGCCATCCTGCGTGATGAGCGCGAGTTCCGAAGGCGAAACGAGCGAATGTTCCTGCGGCGCTGAAAAAACAAACCGCCAGACCACGACCCAGACCAGGCCCGCCGCGCCAACGACAAGAAACGGGACCTGCCACGACCATGTGTAGGCGAGCCACGGCACCACCGCCGGCGCGACGAGGGCACCGGCATTGGCCCCGCAATTCAGAAGGGACGTGGCAAAGGCCCGTTCGCTTTTCGGGAACCATTGCGCAACGGTCTTGGTCGCGCCGGGATAGACGCCGCCCTCGCTCAGGCCGAGAAAAAGGCGCGCTACGCAAAATCCAGCCAGGGTGGTGACCAGTGCGTGGCAGCTCACCGCAATGCTCCAGAACAATACTGAGACCGTGTAGCCAAGCCGGATACCGGAGCGATCCAGGAACCAGCCGAAGCCGAGCAAACCGAAGGCATATGCGCCCTGAAAAAAATTATTGATCAGCGCGTACTCGGTGTTGGTCCAACCGAACTTCTCCTCCAGCATAGGCTTGAGCAGCGAAAGGATCTGGCGATCCATATAGATAATCAGGATCGCGGAAAATGCGATGAAACAGATCACCCAGCGAAAATGGCTCTGCGATTTCAGGTGGGTCCGACTCATGCGCGGGATGCATTCAACCGGGTTGAAAGTTAAAGTAGTCGCGAGCGTTATCGAAACAGATTTCTTTCACCATCGAACCGACGAGATCAATCTCCGCGGGCAGAACTCCGGACTCCATGTCGCTTCCAAGGAGATTGCAGAGCACACGCCGAAAATATTCGTGCCGGGGGAACGAGAGGAAGCTGCGCGAGTCGGTGACCATGCCGACGAAGCGGCGGAGCAGGCCGAGATTGGAAAGCGCGTTGAGTTGCCATTCCATTCCCTCCTTCTGGTCGAGAAACCACCAGCCGCTGCCAAGCTGGATTTTCCCCGGCACGGTGCCGTCCTGGAAATTGCCGGCCATGGCGGCGAAGAGATAATTATCGGTGGGATTGACGTTGTAGAGGATGGTTCGAGGCAGTTCGCCCGTGCGGTCGAGGGCGTCGAGAAACGTGGCGAGGGCCTGCCCCTGCGGATAGTCGCCAATCGAATCGCAGCCCGCGTCCACTCCGATGCCGCGCAGGAGCCGCTGGTTGGTATTACGCAGCGGACCGAGGTGGAGTTGCAAAACCCAGCCGCGCGCGGCGTTCCACCGTCCAAACTCGAGCATAAGTCTCGAAGCAAACCCGCCCTGCTCTTCCGGCGTCGCGGCGTGGCCTTCGCAGGCGCGGCTGAAGATGCGCTGCGCATCCGCGTGGCTGCACGGGGTTGCGTATGCTTGGCTCAGGCTATGATCCGAAGCGCGGCAACCGGCGTCGTGAAAATCGTCGTGCCGTTTTTTCAGCGCGGCCAGCAGGTCGTCGAAAGTCGCAATCTGCATCGACGCTTCGGAGCCAAGCTTGTCCAGCCATGCGCCGAAACTTTTGGGGTCGAGAACAAGCAGCGCCTTGTCGGGGCGATAGGTCGGGCAGACTTGCGTGGATAATTTGCTTGCCCGGATTTGGTGATGAGCCGCAAGGGAATCTGCGGGATCGTCCGTAGTGCAAAGGACCCGAACGTCGAAACGCCCGAGAATGTCATGTACCCGCAATTCCGGAAGCAGCGCGTTGGACTCCCGCCAGATCGTATTCGCGGTATCGGGTCCAAGCGGTGCGTAAATATCGAAGTAACGCGCCAGTTCAAGATGGGTCCAGTGATAGAGCGGGTTGCGCAAGGTCCATGGAACTGTCCGCGCCCAGGCTTGGAATTTTTCCGCGCTGCTGGCGTCGCCTGTGATCTCACGCTCAGTAACTCCGTTGGCACGCATGGCCCGCCATTTGTAATGGTCGCCCGCGAGCCAGATTTCGTGAAGATCGCCAAATTGGTGATTAGCGGCGATCTGCGCGGCGGATAGATGATTATGAAAATCGATGATCGGCTGATGCTTCGCAAACTGGTGATAAAGTTCGCGGGCCGGGCCGCTGCCGAGAAGGAAATCGTCGTTAATGAACGCGCGTTTCATGGGGAGCCCTTTGCCGTTGCGCGCAGGGTATGTCGAATGCCCAGTTCCAACCCTCGCAATTCCGCGAGGCCCTTGAGCCGGCCGATGGCCGAGTACCCGGCATAAAAGGTGTGCTGGAGATCAACGAGCATCCGGTGGCCGTGGTCGGGCCGCATAGGCAGTGGGATCGTACCCGGGTCGATGGCCTGGCGGACATCGAGTTCCTCGACGATGGCGCGCATGACCGCGGCCATATCGGTGCTGCCGGCCAGATGATCCGCTTCATAAAAACTGCCGTCGGATTCGCGCTGAACGTTGCGCAGGTGGAGGAAGTGAACGCGTCGGCCATGCTTGCAAAACATTGACGGTAGATCGTTGTTCGGATTCGCGCCGAGCGACCCGGTGCAAAAGGTGAGACCGTTGGCCGGGGAATCGACGGCGGCGAGCAGCGCGGTGAGATCGTCCTCCGTGCTGCATATCCGGGGCAGACCGAAGATCGAAAACGGGGGATCGTCCGGATGAATCGCCAGAGCAACCCCGCATTCCTCGGCGACCGGTACGACGTGGCTCAAAAAAGCCGCGTGATTTTCCCGCAAGCGCGCCGAATCGATACCGTCGTATTGGCGTAGGGCGGCGCGGAATTCCTCCAGCGACAGATCATCCACTGTGCCGGGCAGACCAAGCAGAATGGTTCGCGTGAGCGCATCGATTTGCTTTCCTGAAAGCGCAGCGTACCGCTGTTTCGCGGTGGCCTGCCGTTCGGCGGAGTGACTCTGCGCGGCCCCGGGACGCTCGAGGATGAACAGATCAAAGACAGCTGCATCTACCGCATCGAACCGGAGCGCCTCCGCGCCGTTGGGCAGGCGCCAGTCGAGTTGCGTGCGGGTCCAGTCGAGCAGCGGCATGAAGTTGTAGCAAACGGTCCGGATGCCGCACGCGGCGAGATTGCGCAAACTCAGCGCGTAGTTGGCGAGATATTCTTCCTGCCGTCCCCTGCCCTGCTTGATGTCCTCGTGCACCGGGACGCTTTCAACCACCACCCAGCGCAAGCCGGCGCGCTCGACCTCGCCTTTGCGCTTCCTGATCTCCTCAATGCTCCACACGGTACCATTGGCAACGTGATGGAGTCCGGTAACAACACCCGTTGCGCCCGCCTGCCGGATGTGTTCCAGAGGAATCGGATCGCCGGGGCCGAACCAGCGCCAGGATTGCTCAAGCCGGAGAGGAGACGAAGACATAGCTTAGAAGCCGATGGAGTTGCCGCCATCAACCGGGAGATTCACGCCCGTGATGAAGCTCGCGGCGTCCGAACAGAGAAAGACCGCAGCGGCGGCAACTTCCTCCGCCTGGCCCATGCGGCCCATCGGCGTCCGTTCCAGCACCCGCCGCTTGCGGTCGGGATCGGAATTGAGCGCCCGGTCGGTCATTTCCGAAAAGATGAAGCCGGGTGCGATGGAATTGACCCGTAAGCCGAATGGCGCCCATTCGCTGGCCAGCGCGCGGGTCAGTCCGAGCACCGCGGTTTTCGACGCGCTGTAGGCCGCGACTTTCGGCAGACCGTAGAGGGCGGCCATTGAGGTGATGTTGAGGATGACGCCGCGCTGCCGGGCGATCATGCGGCGGCCCACCTCACGCGTCAGGGTAAAGAGACCGTTGAGGTTGGTCTGGATGATGCGATCGAATTCCTCGTCGGAAATCTCAACGGCCGGCTTCTTGGCATTGATGCCGGCGTTGTTGACCAGGATGTCGATCGGGGCGTCCCCGGTTTCAATGGCTTCGACCAACGCCGTCACGCCTTGGGCCTCGGCGATATCAGCGGCACGGAACGTAGCCTTCGCACCGAGTTGGGTGCAGGCTTCCTTGAGCACCTCCACCCGGCGACCCGTGATCACAACGCGCGCTCCTGCTTCCAAAAAAACGCGGCTGATGGCCAAACCAATACCAGTCCCGCCTCCGGTGATGAGGGCGCATTGGCCATCCAGGGAAAATTTGTGCTGCATTGTGTCCCGTCTGGTTATCTTGGTAACGACGTCAATCTTTGCGCTTTGTTCCCGATCGCTCAACTATGGTTTGGCCACCGGCTGATAAACACGAACATATTTAACCAGCATCTGCTGCGGGAAGACGGTGGTGGCATCGGGCTTTTGCGGCCAGGCACCGCCAACGGCGAAGTTGAGGAAGATAAAAAAGTTCTGGTCAAACGGGGCCGGGAAAGGCGCGGAGACGGTGTCCCATTGTGTCTGGGTCTCGTAGAGCTGCCCATCGATGTACCAGCGGATTACGCCCTCCTCCCATTCGACGGCATAGACGTGAAAGTCGTCGCTCAGG
>Ga0302320_10028616_pt1 | contig 10688 bp, 3 predicted proteins | sample Bog_T0_3_FD_202130 | JGI IMG/M metagenome (GOLD analysis project Ga0302320, IMG submission 202130) | Peat permafrost microbial communities from Stordalen Mire near Abisko, Sweden - Bog_T0_3 | ecosystem: Environmental > Terrestrial > Soil > Wetlands > Peat | place: Sweden: Abisko, Stordalen Mire... | reverse complement strand
GAGCGAGCGGCAGAAGCGAGCTTTGGGATCGGCGAGAGCATTGCAACAGAATTCGGATGGGGGCACAGGCAATAGGCCGCGCTCGTGAGGAAGTTTGTCCTCGCGGGCCTTTTCGTGTTTCCCAACTGTGGCAGATGAGCATCAGGAGACGATCTGCCCAGGACGCACCAGAATTGTAAACAGTTCAATTGTTGCGTTTGCTCCCTTGATTGTGCGCAGTCTAGCGCACCTGTCGGATGTGCGGCAAGGCCCAGAACACGTTTTTGACCGAACTCTCACAGGATGTTTATGGCCCTGGGGATTTACAGGGTGTGTATGCGGCTGTTTCCAAGTTAGCAGGGGACTCGGCCGGGCTTGAGGGTTTGGGGCTGGGGATAGCAATGCGCCAGTCCGGCATTTTTTGACTTACTTACCGTAATCAGCTGGCGCCGAAGAGACTCAGGCGCTGGCCCGGCCCACACAAGGCGCCGGATCGACGAGGCTCAGGAGTGAAGCATGCCCAACGAGAAGCGCGCGATTCGCAGCCGGCTCGATTTTTCCAAGATTCCCACCGCAACACAGATTCCCAACCTGATTGAAGTGCAGCGGCGCTCCTATGAGCGTTTTCTGCAGATGGACAAGCTGCCCAACGAGCGCGACGACAACGGCTTGCAATCGGTGTTTGTGTCGGTATTTCCCATCACCGATTTCCGCGGCATCTCGCAGTTGGATTTCGTGGACTTCGGGATCGGCAACTGGGAATGCAAGTGCGGCCACCTGAAGGGACTGCATCACCTGCGCACGGCCTGCGTGCATTGCGGGGCGATGGTGACGACGGATCCGTTCCGCGTAGGCGATGTGCTTTGCCAGAAGTGCGGCACGTACAACAAGAACACGCCCGACTTCTGCAACAAGTGCGGCGACCCGGTGAGCCTGCAGTTGAAGTACGACCAGCAGGAGTGCGAGGAGCGCGGCATGACCTTCTCCGCGCCGTTGAGGGTGACGGTTCGGCTGACCATCTATGACAAGGACACCGAGACCGGGAACAAGTCGATTCGCGACATCAAGGAGCAGGAGGTGTTTTTTGGCGACATTCCGCTGATGACGCCGAATGGCACCTTTATCGTGAACGGGACCGAGCGCGTGATCGTTTCGCAGTTGCACCGTTCGCCGGGCGTCTTTTACGAGACGGGGAATAACCACACCTATTTTCTGGGCAAGATCATTCCCTACCGTGGTTCGTGGGTGGAGTTCGAGTACGACCAGAAGAACACGCTCTATGTGCGCATAGACCGCAAGCGCAAGTTCCTGGGAACGATTTTCCTGCGCGCGCTGGGGCTGCGTTCGGACGAAGAGATTCTGAAGACCTTCTACACCGTGGACCGGGTGCAGATTGCCGACGGCAAGCTGGAGTGGGAAATTCCGGAGGACGCGACGGCCAGCACGCACCTGGTGGGCGCCAAGCCGGCGCACGCAGTTCTGGCCAATGGCGCGGAGATTGCCTCCTCGGGGCGGAAGATCACACCGCACACCCTGAAGGCGATCCGGGCGGCGGCGATCAAGAAGATCGAAGTGGAACAGGCCGAGATGGACGGCGCAATGACCGCGGCCGACGTGGTGGATTTGAACACGGGCGAAGTGGTGGTGGAAGCCAACGTCGAGTTGACGGCCGACCGGCTGCACAAGATCGTCGGGAGCGGCGCGACGAGCTTCGAGGTGTTCTTCCCGGAGCGCGACGATGTAGGCAACATCATCACCAACACGCTGAAGCGCGACTCGATCAGGAAATGCGAGGAAGCGCTGATTGAGATCTACCGCAAGCTGCGGCCGGGTGATCCGCCGACTCTGGACACGGCGACGGCGCTGTTCGAAGGCATGTTCTTTGACGCGCGCAAATACGATTTTTCGCGTGTTGGGCGGCTGAAGTTCAACATCAAGCTGTATGAAAACCAGGACGCGACGCCGCTGAATCACCGCACCCTGACGCCTGATGACTTCTACGCGACCATCCGCTACCTGCTGAAGCTGCGCAAGAACATCGGCGCGGTGGATGACATCGATCACCTTGGCAACCGCCGCGTGCGCGCGGTGGGCGAGCTGATGGAGAATCAGTTCCGCATCGGCCTGGTGCGCATGGAGCGCGCGATCAAGGAAAAGATGAGCGTGTATCAGGAACTGACGACGGCCATGCCGCACGACCTGATCAACGCCAAGCCGGTGATGGCGGCCATCCGCGAGTTCTTCGGTTCCTCGCAGCTTTCGCAGTTCATGGATCAGACGAATCCGCTGTCGGAAATCACGCACAAGCGGCGTCTTTCCGCACTTGGACCGGGTGGTTTGTCGCGGGAACGCGCGGGCTTTGAAGTGCGCGACGTGCATCCCTCGCACTACGGCCGCATCTGCCCGATTGAGACGCCGGAAGGTCCGAACATCGGCCTGATCAGCTCGCTGAGCTGCTTTGCGCGCATCAACGAGTTCGGCTTCATCGAGTCTCCCTATCGCAAGGTGAAGGACTCGAGGATCCTGGACTACGTGGAGATTACCAACGCCGGCGAGAGCGGCCTGCGCGTGGGCGACCACATCGAGAAGGAAGAAGCGGCGAAGCTGAATGCGGGGCTGAAGAAGGCCGGCAAGCGGGCCATCGAGCACATTCCGTTCAGCTTCTACCTGTCGGCATGGGAAGAGGACAAGCACACCGTCGCCCAGGCCAACATCGAGTTCAACGAGAAGGGCGAGATCACCGAGGAACTGGTGAACGCGCGCCGCGCCGGCAACTTCGTGCTGGTGAACAACGCAGAAGTGGACTACATCGACGTCAGCCCCAAGCAACTGGTTTCAGTGGCCGCATCGCTGGTGCCGTTCCTGGAGCACGACGACGCCAACCGCGCGCTGATGGGCGCCAACATGCAGCGGCAGAGTGTGCCGCTGCTGGTGGCCGAGGCTCCGCTGGTGGGCACGGGCATGGAAGGCGTGACGGCGCGCGACTCTGGCGCCGTGATTCTGGCCAAGCGCAATGGCATTGTGGATTCAGTCGATTCGCAGCGCATCATTGTGCGCGTGGAGGGCGAGCACAACCCGACGCAGCTTTCGCGCGAGGTGGGCTCCGATATCTACACGCTGATCAAGTTCAAGCGGTCGAACCAGAACACCTGCATCAATCAGAAGCCGGTCGTCCGCGAGGGCGACCATGTGGTGAAGGGGCAGGTGATTGCCGACGGACCGTGCACGGAGCAGGGCGAGCTGGCGCTGGGGCGCAACGTGCTGGTGGGCTTCATGCCCTGGCGCGGGTACAACTACGAGGACGCGATCCTGATCAGCGAGAAGGTAGTCAAAGAGGACTACTACACCTCGGTGCACATTGAGGAGTACGAGATCGAGGCCCGCGATACGAAGCTGGGTCCTGAAGAGATCACGCGCGACATTCCCAACGTGAGCGAACACGCGCTGCGCGACCTGGACGAGAGCGGAGTGATCCGCATCGGCGCCCAGATCGGGCACGGCGACATTCTGGTGGGCAAGGTGACGCCGAAGGGCGAAACGCAACTGACGCCGGAAGAGAAGCTGCTGCGCGCCATCTTCGGCGAGAAGGCGGGCGATGTGCGCGATGCGTCGCTGACCTGCCCTCCGGGCATCGAGGGCACGGTCGTCGATGTGCGCATCTTCAGCCGCAAGGGCCAGGAGAAGGACGAGAGAGCCAAGCAGATCGAGTCTGAATATGTCGCCAAGCTCGAAAAGAATCTGGGCGACGAGATCCGCATTCTGACCGATGAGCGCCTGAAGCGGCTGGACGGCATTCTGGGCAGCAAGGAAGTGCTGGCGGACCTGCACGACGAGCGGACGAACAAGCGCCTGCTGACCAAGGGCACGATTCTGGACCGCGACACGATCGAGCGCATCTCCACGAAGAACCTGAAGCGCATCCGCTACACCGACAAGGATCCGCGGGTCAACGAGCAGATCGACGAAATCGAGGAGATGACTTCGCGGCAGATCGAGGTGCTGCGGAAGATCACGAACGAGAAGGTGTCGAAACTGTCGAAGGGCGATGAACTGCCGCCCGGCGTGATCAAGCTGGTGAAGGTCTATGTGGCCATGAAGCGCAAGCTGTCGGTGGGCGACAAGATGGCCGGCCGTCACGGGAACAAGGGCGTGATCGCGCGCATTCTTCCCGAGGAAGACATGCCCTATATGCCGGACGGAACGCCGATGGAGATTGTACTGAATCCTCTGGGCGTGCCTTCCCGTATGAACGTGGGGCAGGTTCTGGAGACGCATCTGGGCTGGGCGGCTCATGAACTGGGCCAGAAGATCGCCGCCCTGGTTGATGCCAACAGCGAAGTGAATTATGTGCGCGAACTGATGAAGAAGGAATTCGCGGGGACCGCAACGCTACGGCAACTGCTGGAACTGGACGACGAAATGCTGTTGCGCGTGGCCCGCGGCATGAAGCGCGGCGTGTGGTTTGGGACGAATGTCTTCGACGGCGCGCAGGAGAGCGAGATCAAGGCGCTGCTGGCTTCGGCCGGCTTGCCTTCCTCGGGCAAGACAACGCTTTACGACGGCATGACCGGCAAACCGTTCGAGCAGCCGGTGACGGTGGGTTACATCTACATGCTGAAGCTGTCTCATCTGGTGGACGACAAGATTCACGCGCGTTCCATCGGGCCGTACTCGCTGATCACCCAGCAGCCGCTGGGCGGCAAGGCGCAGTTCGGCGGGCAGCGCTTCGGCGAAATGGAAGTGTGGGCCCTGGAGGCATATGGGGCGGCATACATCCTGCAGGAGTTGCTGACCGCGAAGTCGGACGATGTGTATGGCCGCACGAAGATTTACGAGGCCATCGTGAAGGGCGAGGCGGCTATCGAGCCGGGCGTTCCGGAGTCGTTCAACGTGCTGATCCGGGAACTGCAGTCGCTGTGCCTGGACGTGGAGTTGATCAAGCGCGGAGATTTGGTGCCCAAGGCGCCTGCGCCGGAAATAGAGGCAGCGGTCGCCGACTAAGTTTGGCTTCCCGCCCTGGCCGCAAAGACAGATACGCGGCCAGGGTGGGGCACCCAGCGAAGTGAGCTATTTGTTTGGAGTCCTTTTTGAAAGCGGTCAACACCGCTTCCCGGGAAGGAAGGGCTCTTCAAGAATCCCGGGGAAAGCCGCGGCAGGCGCCGAAAGGCCCGCCAAGGAGGGTCGCCTTGTTCCGTTCGAACCCATTTGAGCAGTCCAGTCCTATTACTGATTTTGACGCTATCCGCATTCAGCTGGCATCGCCGGAGAAGATCCGCAGCTGGTCTCATGGCGAGGTCACCAAGCCGGAGACCATCAACTACCGCACGTTCAAGCCGGAGCGCGACGGCCTATTCTGCTGCCGTATCTTTGGCCCGGTAACCGACTGGGAGTGCCTCTGCGGCAAGTACAAGCGCATGAAGCACCGCGGGGTTATCTGCGACAAGTGCGGCGTGGAAGTGACGGTGAGCAAGGTGCGCCGCGAGCGCATGGGCCACATTGAGCTGGCGTCGCCCTGCTCGCATGTGTGGTTTTTCAAGGGATTGCCCTCGAGGATCGGGCATCTTCTGGACATTTCGCTTCGCGATCTGGAAGGGATTCTCTACTTCGAGTCGTATGTCGTGATCGATCCCGGCGACGCGCCGGTGAAGGAACGCGAGATTATCAAGGACGAAGCGAAGTTCCGCGAGATGGACGCGCAGTTCCGCCCCTCTGGTTTCAAGGCCATGATGGGCGCCGAAGCCATCAAGGAACTGCTCAAGCGGGTCAACATCGAGGAGCTGAATGTTGAACTGCGCGAGAAAATGAAGACCGAGACCTCGGCGCAGAAGAAGCTGAAGTATGCCAAGCGCCTGAAGGTTGTGGAGGCCTTCCGCAAGAGCAGCAACAAGCCGGAGTGGATGATTCTGGACGTGCTGCCGGTGATTCCTCCGGAGCTGCGCCCGCTGGTGCCGTTGGATGGCGGCCGGTTTGCCACCTCGGATTTGAATGATCTCTATCGGCGCGTCATCAACCGCAACAACCGGTTGAAGAAGCTGATGGAACTGCACGCCCCGGAAGTGATTGTGCGCAACGAGAAGCGCATGTTGCAGGAGGCGGTGGACGCGCTGTTCGACAACGGCCGCCGCGGCCGCGTGCTGAGGGGCGCCAACAACCGCCCGCTGAAATCCTTGTCCGATACATTGAAGGGCAAGCAGGGCCGCTTCCGCCAGAACCTGCTGGGCAAGCGCGTGGACTACTCGGGCCGTTCAGTCATCGTGGTGGGTCCGGAGCTGAAACTGCACCAGTGCGGGCTGCCCAAGAAGATGGCGCTCGAACTGTTCAAGCCTTTCATCTATCACCGCCTGGAACAGACGGGCCACTGCACCACCATCAAGCAGGCCAAGGAAATGGTGGAGATGCAGGACCCGATCGTGTGGGACGTTCTTGAAGAAGTCATCAAGGACCACCCGGTCATGCTGAACCGCGCTCCCACGCTTCACCGGCTGGGGATTCAGGCCTTTGAGCCGGTGCTGGTCGAGGGCAAGGCGATCAAGATTCACCCGCTGGTCTGCACCGCCTTCAACGCCGATTTTGACGGCGATCAGATGGCCGTGCATATTCCTCTGTCGCCCGAGGCGCAGATTGAAGCCAGCGTGCTGATGCTTTCCTCGCACAACATTCTTTCGCCGGCATCGGGCCATCCGATTACGGTGCCCACGCAGGACATGGTGCTTGGCCTGTATTACATGACCAAGGCCAAGAAGAACGCCAAGGGCGAGGGCCGCGTCTTCGCCAACACGGAAGAGATTCTGATGGCGCTCGAGGCCAGGGAAGTGGAGACGCTGACGCCGATCCGGCTGCGCTACACGGGCAAGGTGCTGGACATGACCACGGCCTATGACGACCAGGATCTGACGCACACCGAGCCGGTGGAGTTCAACAAGCAGTACATCTCGACCACTGTGGGCCGCGCGATTCTGAACGATGCGTTGCCGGAGGGGATGCCATACATCAACGGCCTGCTGAAGAAAAAAGGCATTGGCGAACTGGTGAACTATTGCAACCAGAACCTCGGTCTTGAGGTGACGGTTGGGATGCTGGACAAGATCAAGGCGCTGGGCTTCAATTACGCCACGATTTCCGGACTTTCGGTGGGCGTGGACGACATGGTGATCCCGGCCAGCAAGTACACGGTGGTGGACGAAGCCGACAGGAAGGTGATCGAGGTCCAGAAGCAGTACATGGACGGCGCCATCACCAACGGCGAGCGCGCGAACAAGGTGATTCAGATGTGGTCGTCCGTTACCGACAAGGTGGCCGACGAGATGTTCGCGAACATGAAGAACGCGGACGATGAAGGAGCCTTCAACCCGATCTACATTTTCGCCGATTCCGGCGCCCGCGGATCGAAGCAGCAGATTCGCCAGCTTTCGGGCATGCGCGGACTGATGGCCAAGCCTTCTGGCGAGGTGATTGAAACGCCCATCACGGCGAACTTCCGCGAGGGGCTGACGGTGCTGGAATACTTCATTTCGACGCACGGCGCGCGCAAGGGATTGGCGGATACGGCGTTGAAGACGGCCGACTCGGGCTACCTGACTCGAAGGCTGGTCGATGTGGCCCAGGACGTGATCGTGACCGAGTACGACTGCGGCACGGTCGAGGGCATCAGCGTGGGCTCGATTGTCGAGTCGGGCGAGATCATCGAGGAGTTGCGCGACCGCATCATCGGCCGCGTATCACTCGAACGCATCAAGGACTACGACGGCAACATCGTGGTGGATGTGAACCAGCCGATCGACGAAGATGTCGCCTCGGCAATTCAGGGCGCGGGCGTGGAGAAGGTGAAGATCCGCTCGGTGCTGACCTGCGAATCGAAGCGCGGCGTATGCGCTCTCTGCTACGGGCGCAACCTTGGCTCGGGCCGCATGGTGGAACTGGGCGAAACCTGCGGCGTCATTGCCGCGCAGTCCATCGGCGAACCGGGCACGCAGTTGACGATGCGCACCTTCCACGTGGGTGGCACGGCCAGCCGCGTATCCGACAAGTCGCGCCTGGACGCCAAGAACAACGGCTTCGTGCGCTTCATCAATCTGAACTTCGTGGAGAGCAAGGACGGGACGCTGGTGGCGATGAACCGCTCCGGTTCGATTGCCGTCCAGGACGAACGCGGCCGCGAAAAAGAACGCTACCAGGTGGTTTACGGCGCGCGCATGAAGGTGAAGGATGGCGAGCAGGTGAAGCTGGGCCAGTTGCTGGCCGAGTGGGATCCATACACTTATTCCATCCTGACGGAAATCGGCGGCACGGTGGTCTTCAAGGATCTGCAGGAAGGCGTCACGCTGAACGAAGAGGTGGACGAAGTGACGGGCCTCTCGCGCTGGGTGGTTGCCGATGCGGCCGACGAGAAGAAGCAGCCGACCTTCGTGGTGAAGAACGCCAAGGCCCACAAACGCTATCTGCTCCCCCGCGGCGCTCACTTGATGGTCGAGGACGGCAACGAAGTGGGGCCGGGCGACATTCTCGCGAAGATTCCCAAGGAAAGCACGCGCACCAAGGACATCACCGGCGGTTTGCCGCGCGTGGTGGAACTGTTCGAGGCGCGCAAGCCGCACGAGACGGCCATCATCAGCGAGATCGACGGCGTGGTCCGCTTCGGCGACGTCGTGAAGGGTCAGCGCAAGATATACGTGACTGCGGATAGCGGAGACGAGAAGGAGTACTCGGTGCCGCGCGGCACGCACGTCAACGTGCAGGAAGGCGAACGGCTGGTTGCCGGCGAGCCTCTGATGGATGGGCCGCTGAACCCGCACGACATTCTGGACGTGCTGGGCGAAAAGGCGCTGCAGGCTTACCTGGTGAATGAAATTCAGCAGGTTTACCGGCTGCAGGGCGTGGCGATCAGCGACAAGCACATCGAAGTGATCGTGCGGCAGATGCTGCGCTGGGTGCGAATCGACGAGGTGGGGGATACGAACTTCCTGCTCGAACAGCAGGTGGACAAGTTCCGCTTCCGCGAAGAGAACGACCGCGTTCTGGCAAAGGGAGAGCGTCCGGCCATCGGGCGGCCGCTGCTGCTGGGCATTACCAAGGCGTCGCTTTCGACCGACAGCTTCATTTCCGCGGCCAGCTTCCAGGAGACGACGCGCGTGCTCACCGAAGCCGCTATCAACGGGGCGGTGGACAACTTGCGCGGCCTGAAGGAGAACGTGATTGTCGGACGGCTGATTCCGGCCGGCACGGGCCTGGAGTACTACCGCAATGTTCAACTCAGTCCTGAGCTGGAAGAAGCGGCGGCGCGCGTTCAGCAGGAAGTAACGGCCGAGCAGGAAGCCGCCGAACGCGAACTCGAACTGATGCGGCAAGAGGGCGAGGCCGAGGAGATGGCTTCCGAGTAACCACCTGCGGTGGGGCCAGTCGCTCGCTATTCGCTCGCATGGGCTTCTCTTGTCTGGCCTCAGAACTTGCCCCGTGCGGTGGGGCCAGAGGCCTTCGGCAAGATCCGCCCAGGGTGGTACCGCTGATTTTTATACTGAATGATGGGCCCGGCGCAAGCCGGGCCTTTCTTTGTGTGCGCGGTCTTCGCGGAGCAGTTTTGGATCAGCAGTCTGAACCAGGCTCTTGCTGATTCAGAGCTTGTTGTTCTTGGCCGCGTACATGGCGGCGTCGGCGGCGTTCAGGAGGTCGTCCGCGGTGGTGCTGTCCTCGGGGTAGAGGGCGATGCCGAAGCTGGCGGTGCCGTGCAGGCTGTGGCCTTCGAGAACAAACGGATCACTGAAGCAGAGTTCCAGCCGCCGGACGACCTCATCGACGCCGGCGCGGTTGCGCACCGCCGGCAGCAGCACGGCAAACTCATCGCCGCCCAGCCGCGCCAGCAGGTCGCAGGGGCGCAGTTGCTGCTTCAGGCGCAGCGTTACTTCCTGCAGATACAAATCTCCGGTGTGATGGCCGTAGAGGTCGTTGACTTGCTTGAACTTGTCCAGGTCGATGTAGATGAGGCCGAAGATGCCGGCATTCTGGCGGGCCTCTTCAATCTGGGCATTCAGGCGTCTTTCCAGCGAAAAGCGGTTATGGACGTCGGTGAGCAGATCGAACTCGGAGCGGTGGCGCAGGTCGGCATCGCGCCGGCGGGTTTCGATGGCCAGCGTGGCCAGCCGCGCGCCGACGAGGAGTGCCTGATTTTCAGAGGGTTGGGGTTTCGTTTTCGCATCGAAGGCTGCAAAAAGCGTGCCCAGCGCCGAGCCGGCGCGGGCGGGAATCTCCTCGGTGACAATGCGCAGTGTGTGCGGCTCCGGCGGGCAATCTCCCAGCCGCGCGCCATCGGCGACCTTGCACCAGCAGGGAGCGCCATCCAGGCTGAAGGAGATCAGTTCGGCGATTTGCTCCAGAATGTCGGCAAGGGGTTTGGTTCCGTTGATGTCTTCGAGGATGAGGCTGCGCCGCCGCTCCAACCCGGCCTCGGCCTCGGTGCGAGCTGACACGGCGGCTGTCTGATGGCGCATCCTGCGTCCGAGAACCCAACCCCAGACGCCTACAATGGCCACGACGATCAGCAGCAGGCCGACAAGGAGCATCAGGTTGTGAATGTTCAGCGGGGATGGCCTGGCGACGACTGTGATGCTGCGAGCGTCGCCCATCATGATGCTGAACTGCATATTGTCTGCGTATGGATTGGAGCTTCCGAGGAAACATACGCCGATGATTCTGACCCTGGAGCCCAACGGAATCTC
>Ga0302320_10028614_pt1 | contig 10688 bp, 8 predicted proteins | sample Bog_T0_3_FD_202130 | JGI IMG/M metagenome (GOLD analysis project Ga0302320, IMG submission 202130) | Peat permafrost microbial communities from Stordalen Mire near Abisko, Sweden - Bog_T0_3 | ecosystem: Environmental > Terrestrial > Soil > Wetlands > Peat | place: Sweden: Abisko, Stordalen Mire... | reverse complement strand
CTGGCCTTGCTGCGGGCCCATCCGCAACTCGCCGACAAACTTGCGATCGCCCGCGGACTGACCGCGGAATCGGCGGCGGAGCAGGCATCGGCCGGGCTGGACCGACTGACGCCGGCGGAATTTGCGCTGTTTCAACGCCGTAACGATGACTATTTTCGGCTTTTCGGCTTTCCCTTCATCATTTGCGTGCGTCTCACCGACAAGGCCGGCATTCTGGCGGCGATGGCCGAGCGGCTGCAACGGACGAAGTCGCAGGAAATCGCTGCGGCGCTCGACCAGGTCGGCAAGATCATCGCCCTTCGCCTTGCGGACGAAATAGCATCATGACGCTGTCGACCCATGTGCTCGATGTCAGCCGCGGCCGGCCGGCGGCGGCGGTACCGCTGCGCCTGTGGCAGGGCGACCGGTTGTTGTTCGAGGGGCTGACCAACCCGGACGGGCGCTGCCCGCCTTTGGCCGTATTGACCCTGGGAGCAGGGCTTTACCGGCTTGAATTCACCGTCGCCGCCTATTTTCGCGCCGCTGGCGATAGAATGCCGGTCCCCCCCTTCCTCGACCGCATCACTCTCGAATTCGGCATTGGCGACGCCGGCGGCCACACCCACGTCCCCTTGCTGGTCTCCCCCTTCGGCTACACCACCTACCGCGGCAGCTGACCCGTCACCTCCTCCCGACTTGTTCTTACCATTTGAATCCGGCAGTCGGTTGTGAAACGCTGCACTGCACTGTAACGATGGGAAAGGCGGCATGGGCGACGAAATCCGCTTTCTTCTGGATGACAGGCTGCAGCATGTCGGCGGCGTCGATCCGACGCTGACGCTGCTGCAATGGCTGCGCTCCAATCCAGACCGCATCGGCAGCAAGGAAGGCTGTGCCGAAGGCGATTGCGGCGCATGCACGGTGCTGGTCGGCAGCCTCAAGGGCGATGACGATCGGCTGGTGTGGCGCGCCATCAATGCCTGCATTCTGTTTCTGCCGATGCTGGATGGCTGCGCCCTGCTGACAGTCGAAAGCCTGGCCGGCGCCGGCGCGCTGCATCCGCTGCAACAGGCGCTGGTCGATCTGCATGGCGCGCAGTGCGGATTCTGTACACCGGGATTCGTCATGTCGCTCTATGGCCGCGCCATCGGCGCCGCCGGCACCGAATCCGAGCCAATCACCGATGTGCTGGCCGGCAATCTCTGCCGCTGCACCGGCTATGGCCCGATTCTGGCAGCCGCCGAGCGGGTGCCGGTGAATGGCCGCGCTGACCGCGCCACCCGCCAAAAACTGCTTGGCTTGCGCCGCGCCGCGCCCTTGGCACTCGCCTATGACGATCCCGACACCGGTCGGCAACGCCGCTGGTTCGCGCCCGCGAACTCCGATCAGCTGGCGGAAATGCTGCTGGAATCCCAGGACGCGGTGCTGGTCGCCGGCGCCACCGATGTCGGTCTATGGGTGACCAAGCAGCTCCAGCTGCTGGAGACGGTCATCCATCTCGGTGCTATCCGCGAACTGCAGAGCCTGGTCCTGTCGGACGCCGGCCTGACCATCGGGGCGGCAGTGCGCTACAACGACGCACGGGCGGCGCTGGCGACGCTGCATACCGATCTCGGCGAGCTGGTGCGGCGCATCGGTGCCGTGCAGGTGCGCAATGCCGGCACCATCGGTGGCAATATCGCCAACGGCTCGCCGATCGGCGACATGCCGCCGGCGCTGATGGCGCTGGGCGCCAGCCTCACTCTGCGGCGAGGCACAAGGCGCCGCACCCTGCCGCTCGAGGACTTCTTTCTCGATTATCGCCGCCAGGATCGCCAAAGGGGCGAATTCGTCGAGAGCCTGTTCATTCCAAAACCGCACCCGGATCAGCTGATTCGAATCGTCAAGCTGTCAAAACGTTTCGACAGCGACATATCCGCTTTGTGCGGCGCCTTCGCACTCACCATTGAAAACGGCATCATCACGGCGGCGCGTATCGCCTTCGGCGGCATGGCGGCGACCCCCAGGCGTGCCACTCACTGCGAAGCCGCCCTGACCGGAGCGATCTGGGCCGATTCCAGCCTGGATCGCGCCGCGGTGGCGCTGACCAATGACTTCACGCCGCTGAGCGACCTGCGCGGCTCGGCCTCCTATCGCCTGCACGCCGCCGGCAATCTGCTGCGCCGGCTGTGGCACGAGCATCAGGGCTATGCAGGCGTGCTGGCCGTGGAGGCGATCGATGCCTGACGCCGGCGAGCGTCCGACCGGCCAGGTTCGCCAGAAGCTGGCGCATGACAGCGCCAGGCTGCACGTCACCGGTCGCGCGCTCTATGCCGACGATGTGCCGGAACCGCGCGGCATGCTGCATCTTGCCTTCGGCCAAAGCAGCGAAGCGCACGCCCGCATCCTGTCGCTCGACCTTGACGCCGTGCGGAGAGCCCCCGGCGTGGCGGAAGTCTATGTTGCCGCCGACATCCCGGGCGAAAACAATGTGGCGCCCACCGCGCATGACGATTTGCTGCTGGCGGTCGATCGCGTCACCTTCGTCGGCCAGCCGCTGTTCCTGGTGGCGGCACATTCGGTGACGGCGGCGCGCCGCGCCGCCCGGTTGGGCCTTGCCACCTATGCACCGCTGCCGGCATTGCTGGACATAGAGCAGGCGCTGGCGGCCGGATCCTTTATCGAGTCCAGCCAGACCATGCGGCGCGGCGACCCGGATAAAGCCTTGGCCGAGGCCCCGCACCGGCTCGACGGCAAGCTGATAATCGGCGGCCAGGACCATTTCTACCTGGAAGGCCAGATCGCCGTCGCCACGCCCGGCGAAGACGATACAATGCATATCCTCAGTTCGACCCAGCACCCCAGCGAGGTCCAGCAGTTGGTGGCGCATCTGCTGGATCGCCGCGCCGCCGACATAACGGTGGAAGTGCGGCGCATGGGCGGCGCCTTCGGCGGCAAGGAGACCCAGGCTGCGCTGTTCGCCGCCGCCGCCGCGCTGGTGGCGGCCAAGACCGGCCGTCCGGCCAAGTTCCGCTGCGACCGAGACGACGACATGGTGATGACCGGAAAGCGCCATGATTTCGTGGTGACCTACCAGGTCGGCTTCGACGGCGATGGCAAGATCTTGGGCATCCGCTTCGATTTGGCGTCGCGCTGCGGCATCTCGACCGATTTGTCACCCGCCATCAACGACCGTGCGATGTTCCATGCCGATAATTGCTATTATTTCCCGCATGTCGAAATCGTTTCGCATCGCTGCAAGACCAACACCGTTTCCAATACCGCCTTCCGCGGTTTCGGCGGTCCGCAGGGCATGCTGGCGATCGAGCGGGTGATCGACGCTATTGCGCTATCGCTTGACCTCGACCCGCTCGCGGTGCGGCGCATCAATTTCTACGGGCCCGGCCGCTCTGTTACCCCCTACCACATGATCGTCGAGGATTTCGTCGCCGACCAGCTGGTGGATGAATTATGCCAAAGCGCCAATTACCAGGCGCGGCGCGATGCCATCACCGCCTTCAACCGGACCCACCCCTACCTCAAGCGCGGCATCGCTGTCACGCCGGTCAAATTCGGCATCAGCTTCACGACCAGCTTTCTCAATCAGGCCGGCGCGCTGGTGCATGTCTATACCGATGGTTCGATCCATCTCAATCACGGTGGCACCGAGATGGGCCAAGGCCTGATGATCAAGGTGGCGCAGATCGTCGCCGACGTGTTCGCGGTGCCGATGGCGCAAGTACGCATTACGTCGACCCGCACCGACAAGGTCCCCAACACCTCGCCGACGGCGGCCTCGTCGGGGACCGACCTCAACGGCATGGCGGCGGCGCGCGCCGCCGAGACGATCAGGGACCGGCTGGCAGCCTTGCTGTCCGACCGCGCCGCTGTGCCTCCCGATCAGGTGCGGTTCGCCGATGGCCAGGTATTTGCCGGTAATACGCAGATGGGCTTCGCCGAACTGTGCAGGTTGGCGCATCGTGAGCGCATCTCGCTGTCCGCCACCGGCTTTTACGCCACGCCCAAGATTTATTATGACCGTGCCAGCCACAGCGGCCGCCCCTTCCTCTATTTTTCCTATGGCGCCGCCATCTCCGAAGTGGTCATCGACTGTCTGACCGGGGAAAGCCGTGTGCTGCGCGCCGATCTGCTGGCCGATGTCGGACGCTCGATCAATCCGGCGATCGATCTCGGCCAACTCGAAGGCGGCTTCATTCAAGGCATGGGCTGGCTGACCACCGAGGAACTGGTGTGGGACGGCGAGGGCCGGCTGCTCACACACGCGCCGTCGACCTACAAGATTCCCTGCGCCAGCGACCGTCCACCGCGCCTGACGCTGAATTTGTGGCAGCCCGGCTGCAACCGGGAGGCGACCATCCATCGCTCCAAGGCGGTGGGGGAGCCGCCGCTGATGCTGGCGATTTCCGTGTGGTCGGCGCTGACTCAGGCGGTTGCCGCCGCCATCGGCCGCAAACTTGTGCCGCATCTCGACGTTCCGGCCACACCCGAACGCATCCTCGCCGCCCTCGCCGCCTTGGCCGAGCAGGACGCCGATGGCTGACTGGTCTGAGACTGCGCTCCGCGATCTGCACGCCGGCCTGCCTTGCGCGCTGGTCAGCATCGTCGCGGTCAAAGGCTCGGCACCGCGCGAGCCCGGCACTCGCATGCTGGTCGGTGCGGACAGCGTCACCGGCAGCATCGGTGGCGGCAATCTGGAATTCCAGGCGATCCGCCAGGCTCGTCTGGCGCTCGCGCATCCCCCCGGCAGCTGGCGGCTGCAGGACTATCCGCTCGGACCATTGTTGGGACAATGCTGCGGCGGTCGGGTGCGCCTGCTGATCGAGCGTCTCGACCCGGCCAGGCTGGAGTGGCTGCAGCACGGTCTGGCGCCGGACCGGCCATGGCTGGAAACCCGGCTGGCCCCTTCCGGGATCGAGCGGCGGCTGCTGGCGAAGCCGCCGGAGGCCGGGGCCGACGATGTCATCGTCGAACAGCTCGGCGCGCCGCCGACGCCGCTGTTGCTGTGCGGCGCCGGCCATGTCGGGCGGGCGGTAGCGCGGGCGATCGACGGCCTGCCCTTCGCGCTGACCTGGCTCGACAGCCGGCCCGACCAGGCCGTGGCACCCGACATCCTGCTGACACCCCCCGAACGGATGACCGAAATTGCGCGCCAAGCCAATGATCTGGTGCTGATCATGACGCATGACCATGCGCTCGACTATCGGCTGACCGCCGCCGCGCTGCAGGGGCCGGCCCGCTTCATCGGGTTGATCGGTTCGAACAGCAAGCGGGCCCGATTCCTGAGCCGGCTGGGTCGTGACGGTTTCACGCCGGACAGCCTCGCCCGGCTGACCTGCCCGATCGGCATCAAGGGCATCGACGGCAAGGCGCCGGCGGTGATCGCGGTGGCGGTGGCGGCGCAACTTCTGATGCTGGGACGCCGGCCAGGCGAGGATGCATGACCGGCACCTTCGACAGCTTCATCGGCGGCCTGCCGAAGGCGGAACTGCACCTGCATATCGAAGGCAGCCTCGAACCCGAATTGATGTTCGCCCTGGCCAAGCGCAACCGGCTCAGCCTGCCCTTCGCCAGCATTGACGCGGTGCGCGCCGCCTATCGCTTCTCGCGGCTGCAGGATTTTCTCGATATCTATTATCAGGGTGCGGCCGTGCTGTGCCAGGCGGAAGACTTCCGCGATCTGGCGCTGGCCTATCTGAAGCGCGCCCACGCCGACGGCGTACGGCATGCCGAGATCTTTTTCGACCCGCAGACTCACACCGGGCGCGGCATTCCGATGGGTGTGGTGATCGACGGTCTGCTGGCCGGACTGACTGATGCAAAAGCGGAATTCGGCATCAGCGCCGGGCTGATCCTGTGTTTTCTGCGTCATCTCGACGAAGACCAGGCTTTCGCCACGCTGCGCGCCGCCGAGCCTTGGCTGGATCGTCTCCTGGCGGTGGGGCTCGATTCCTCGGAACTTGGCCATCCACCGGCGAAATTCGTGCGCGTCTTCGAGGCCGCCGCCGAACAGGGCCTGAAGCGCGTCGCCCATGCCGGCGAAGAAGGCCCGGCCGATTATGTGCGTCAAGCGCTCGACCTGCTGCGCGTCGACCGCCTCGATCACGGCAACCGGGCGATGGAGGATCCCACGCTGGTGGCGCGGCTGGCGCGCAAGGGAATGACGCTGACCGTCTGTCCCTTGTCCAATCTCAAGCTGCGGCTGCTCGACGATCTGGCGCAGCATCCGATCCGCGAGATGCTGGCACAAGGCCTGCGCGCTACCGTCAATTCCGACGATCCGGCCTATTTCGGCGGCTATGTGAACGATAATTTCCGGGCCCTTGCCGCCACCGGCTGTTTCAGCCGCGCCGACTTCGCCACTCTGGCCCGCAACTCCTTCACCGGCTCCTTCCTCCCCGCCCCGGCCATCGCCGCCCATCTCGCCCAGCTCGAAAGTTACCTCAGCTCATGCGCCCCCTGATCCCGCGCGTAACCCTGCTCGCCTGCACCCTGCTGCTGTCCCTGGCAGCCAGCGCCGCCGATCCGCCCCCGGAAAAGCCGATCGCCCTGATCTCCGCCTTCATCCCGGAATGGAAGGCCCTCGTGCAGCGTGTCAGCGATCCGGTCGACGACCGCATCAACGGCGTCCCCTTCGTCACCGGCAGTCTGGGCGGCAAGCGGGTGGTGCTGATGATGAGCGGCATCAGCATGGTCAATGCGGCGATGAATGCCCAGCTGCTGCTCGACCATTACCCGGTTCGGGCGATCGTTTTTTCCGGCATCGCCGGCGGCGCCGACCCTGCGCTCAAGATCGGCGACGTAGCCGTGCCGGCCGAGTGGCGGCAATCGCTGGAAACCGTGTTCGCGCGCCAAACCCGGCAGGGCTTCAAGCCCGAATATTTCGACGGCCAGCCGGTTCTGCCCAATTTCGGCATGATGTTCCCCAACCGGGTCGAGGTCGGCAATCAGGACACGCCACCCCGCTATCGCGACTGGTTCCAGGCCGACGCCGGGCTGCTGGCGGTAGCGCGCCAGGTGGCGGACGGCGTCCAGCTGTATCATTGCGCCACGCCGACCCGCTGCCTGGCGCATCAGCCGCGCGTGGTGGTGGGCGGCGCCGGCGTCAGCGGGCCGGCTTTCGTCGACAACAAGGCCTATCGCCAATATGTCTTCACCATTTTTCACGCCCGCGTCATCGACATGGAAAGTGCGGCAGTGGCGCAGGTCGCCTTCGCCAATCAGGTGCCGTTCATCGCCTTCCGCAGCCTGTCCGATCTGGCCGGCGGCGACGAAAAAGAGAATCAGATGACGACCTTCATGGATTTGGCCGCCGCCAATTCGGCGATCGTGGTGTCCGCCTTCATCGCGGCCCTGCCATGAACGGCCCGCTCGAGCGGGTGTTTTCGCTGAGAGAGCATGGTGTCAGCGTCCGCACCGAAATCGTCGCCGGCTGCACCACCTTTCTCAGCATGTCCTATATCGTCCTGGTCAACCCGGCGATCCTGTCGCAGACCGGCATGCCGATCGCCGCGGTAGCGGCCGCCACCTGCGCCTCGGCCGGATTCGCCAGCATTCTGATGGGGCTGGCGGCCAATTACCCGCTGGCGCTGGCACCCGGCATGGGACTCAATGCCTATTTCACCTTCACCGTGGTGAAAAGCATGGGCGTGCCTTGGGAAACCGCGCTCGGCTGCGTCTTTCTGTCCGGCGTCGCCTTCCTGCTGATGACGGTGGGCGGCGTCCGCCAATTGATCGTGCGCGCCATCCCGCACCATCTGCATGCCGCCGTGGCCGGCGGTATCGGCCTGTTCATCGCCTTCATCGGTCTCAAGGGCGCCGGCATCATCGTCGCCAACCCTGCCACCACCGTGTCGCTCGGTGATCTCGGCGGCCCGACGCCGCTGTTGGCGATGGCGGGATTGCTGCTGATCGCCGTGCTCAGCGCCTGGCGGGTAACCGGCGCGGTGCTGATCGGCATTCTCGCCACCGCGGTGCTGGGCTGGCTGTTCCACCAGGTCAATTTTGTCCCCGAACCCTATCGTCTCGCCGATCTGACCGCCACCGCCTTCAAATTGGATATTCCCGCCGCGCTGCATTTCGGCAATAAGGGCTTTGGCGTGCTGGAGATCATCTTCGTGTTTCTGTTCGTCGATCTGTTCGACAATATCGGCACGCTGGTGGCGGTCACCAAACGGGCCGGCCTGATGACGCCGGACGGCGAGATACCCCGTCTCAACCGCATCTTGCTGGCGGACTCGATCGCCACCATCGTCGGCTCCTTTCTCGGCACCAGCACCGTGACCAGCTATATCGAGAGCGCCACCGGGGTGGCCGCCGGCGGCCGTACCGGCCTGACCGCGGTGGTGACCGGCCTTCTGTTCCTGCTGGTGATGTTCTTTGCGCCCTATGCGCAGATCATTCCCGCCGCCGCCACCGCCCCCGCGCTGATCCTGGTGGGCGCCCTGATGATGGCGCCCTTGGCCGAGATCGACTGGTCCGACCCGGTGATCGCGCTGCCGGCCTTTCTCACTTTGGCCGGCATTCCGCTGACCTTCTCGATCGCCAACGGCCTGGCCTTCGGCATCGTCAGCTATGCCTTGCTCAAACTGCTGAGCGGCCAGGCCGGCCGCCGCGACTGGATGCTGTTCCTGCTGGCGGGGCTGTTCGTGTTCCGCTTTGTCTATCTGTCGGAATAGCCAGGCTATAGCACAGCCCGCCCCTGCAGATAGACTTCGCCGACGGCGCGATCGTCGCCCAGCGTCATCAGCACGAACAGTTCCTCGTCGAGACTTTCGCAGCGTTCCATGCGGTGCGCCATGGCCGGCGTGGCACGGCTGTCCAGCACCACCAGATCGGCGAAGCACCCCACCGACAGCGAGCCGATCTCGTCCTGCAGACCAAGGGCGGCGGCGTTGCCGCGCGTGATCCAATGGAAGGCATCGAGCGGCGCCAGGGCATGGCCGCGCAGCTGCTGCACCTTGTAGGCTTCGGCCAGGGTGCGCAGCATCGAGAAACTGGTGCCGGCGCCGACATCGGTGGCGATTCCGGTGCGCACCGGCTTGGCGCGATGCTGAAAATGATTGCGGTCGAACAGGCCCGAGCCGAGGAACAGATTGGAGGTCGGGCAGGCGACCGCCACCGACTGGCTGTCGGCCAGCAGATCGAGTTCGGTTTCCGACAGATGCAGGCAATGGCCGAACAGCGAGCGTGGTCCCAGCAGGCCGAAATGCTGGTAGATTTCGGTATAATTGTGCCGCGCCGGAAACAGCGCCAGCGCGGCCGCGATCTCCGCCTGATTTTCCGCCAGATGGGTCTGCAGATAGACCTCCCCATGTTCTTCCAGCAGCGCGCCGGCGGCTTCCAACTGCGCGTCGCTCGAGGTGACGGCGAAGCGCGGCGTCACCGCGTAACGCTGCCGGAATTTGCCATGCCAGCGCAGGATCAGCGCCTTGCTGTCGTCATAAGAGGATTGCACGCTGTCGAGCAATTCTGCCGGGGCATTGCGGTCCATCATCACCTTGCCGGCGATCATGGCACTGCCGCGCGCGGCGGATTGCCGGAACAGCGCCTCGACCGAGACCGGGTGCACCGAGCCATAGACCACTGCCGTGGTGGTGCCATTACGCGCCAGTTCGCCGAGGAAAAACGCGGCGCCCGCCTCGGCAACGGCGGGGTCGGCGTATTTCGCCTCCTCGACATAGGTGTAGCGTTCCAGCCATTGCATCAGTTGCGCGCCATAGCTGGCGATCACCCTTGTCTGCGGCAGATGAATATGCAGATCGATGAAGCCTGCCATGATCAGCGCCGCGCCATGCTCGGTGACGGTGGTGTCGGGCGGCAGCGTCGGCAGCAATTGAGCGGCCTCGCCGATGGCGGCGATGCGGCCGTCTTCAATCACCAGCAGGCCGTCGGCGATGAAACGGACGCCGGCGGCAAACGCGGCCGGCGGCTGGTCTTCGCTAAAGCTCAGCAGCCGGCCGCGAATTGCCCGGATCACGGCGTCGCGCCGGGAATTTGCGTGCGGGTGCGCGGCCATCCGGCCGACAATGCGTTGGCCACCTTGGCGCCGACCTGATAGACGGAAGTCAGCGCCGGCAGAAAGGCGGACAGATGGGTGGCGCCGTCATCGGCGCTTTCGGCCGCCAGCAGACCCGCCGCGCTGCCACCTCGGCCTGGCGCGGTATAATTCGAGGCGCCGCGCAACACCAGGACGCGGGAGACATCGGCCCGTCCGGTCTGCGCCAGCCGGGCGAGCGCCTGCAATACGCCGCAATCCTCCATCGCCGTGGTCGCCATCACGCCCCGCCCGTCGGTCCAATAGTCCATCCATTGCTCGGCGGTTCTGTTCATGATATCGCCCAGCCACCAGGCCATCGCCGAGACTTCGTCGCCCTTCAGCACATGGGGCGGCGTCCGCGCCGCCGGCTGATCGTAGCCGGCGCGAATGGTGGCCAGATCGGCGCTGTCGGCCAGCGCAACGTCGCGGGTCAAAGCAAACGCCCACGCCACCAGCGCGCCATTGAGATGATAGACATTGGGACTGAAAATGCCGGGCGCGGGCGGCGGCGCCTGGAATGGCCGGCTGCGCGACAGCGGCACCAGGCCGGTCGACCAGTCGGGCGGGATCTCGCGGGCGTCGATCTCGTGCAGCAGATCGCGATCGACCACCCACTCCGCCCAGGCCACCGATCCCACCGAGGCGACATTGGCATTGACCCCGGCGATGCCCG